>Ga0181538_10001182_pt1 | contig 30003 bp, 23 predicted proteins | sample PEATcosm2014_Bin_40_FD_119773 | JGI IMG/M metagenome (GOLD analysis project Ga0181538, IMG submission 119773) | Peatland microbial communities from MTU Mesocosm Facility, Houghton, MI, USA - PEATcosm2014_Bin23_30_metaG | ecosystem: Environmental > Terrestrial > Soil > Wetlands > Peat | place... | reverse complement strand
TGTTCTTCCTGCTGATTGCGCCGACAGTGACCCAGCACCTGGGTATCCTCGCCCGCCTCAGCCGCGTCCTCCGCGACCCCAAGCTACGGCAAAGCCTGTTGGCGGCCGAGCAGCCGGAGCAGGTGATTGCGCTGATTCGGGAGGCAGAGGAGAAGCTGTGAGGTGATGCGTGATACGTGAAACGTGATGCGTGAAAGTGCCCGTGTTCCGGACACGCATCATGCATCACGCATCACGCATCACGCATCACGTTTCACGTTTCAAGTTTCACTCTTCGCGCATCACGCCCCACCCTTGAATCCCTGCTGGCGTAGCGCCTCGAACAGGACCAGCGCCACACAATTCGACAGGTTCAGCGAGCGGGCCTTGGGATTGAACATGGGGATGCGCAGCCAGCGGTCCGCATTAGCCTGCAGGAGAGTTTTCGGCAAACCGGCGGTCTCCCGGCCAAAGACGAGATAATCATGCGGCGCAAAGCTGGCCTCCGTGTAGAGCCGCGGCCCCTTTGATTCCACAAACCACAGGCGCGCGTCCTGGGGGAACTTTTGCTCGAAGGCAGCCCAATTTGGCCAGCGATGCCACTCAACATGCTGCCAGTAATCCATCCCCGCGCGCTTGAGTTGGGTGTCGTCCAGCTTGAAGCCGAACGGTTCAACCAGGTGCAAAATGCTCTTGGTGGCCGCGCAGAGCCTTGCCACGTTTCCGGTGTTAGGGGGGATTTCCGGTTCAACCAGGACGATGTGCATTGGCTTGTCTATAAAACACTTTCCACAACACCAGCCCGTGTGCCGGGGCGGTCATGCCAGCGAGACGGCGGTCCTTTTTCGCCAGCATCCGACTAATCTCACCCGGTGGGTATTTGCCCAACCCGACCTGCACCAAAGTGCCTACGATCCCGCGGCACATCTTGTAGAGGAAGCCGTCACCTTCGATGATGAAGGTCAGCAAGCGCCCCCGCTTCGTGAGTTCGCAACGGGCCAGGGTGCGGACGGTGGACGCTTTCGCGTAGCCCGGGTTGGCCGCGAAGGACTTGAAATCATGCTGGCCCACAAAGAACGGCGCGGCGCGGCGCATGGCAGGCAGATCGAGTGGGCGCGGCACGTGCCAGGCCGTGTGCCGGATCAGCGGATTCATCGCCATGTGGTTCCAAACGAAGTAGCGATACTGCTTGCCGGCGGCGGCGAAGCGGGCATGGAATTCCCGCCTGGCGCGGGCGGCGGCGACTACGCGGATGTCTTCGGGCAGCCAGGCGTTGAGCGCGAGCGCGAGCTTCCGCGCGGACATCTTGCATTCCGCGGGCGGCGCCTCGAAGTGCGCGAGCATGCCGAGCGCATGCACGCCGGTATCTGTCCGGCTGGAACTGTGGACACGGGGGTGGCTGGGAAACAACTTCGCCAGCGCAGCCTCGACTTTCTCCTGCACGCCCGTGCCGGTCTTCTGCACCTGCCAGCCTTCGTATTGGGTGCCGTCGTACGCGAGGGTGAGCTTGAATTTCAGGGTGTCCACAATCTGGAAGACCTCAACCCGTCAGGCTGTCCAGATAGCTCTGCAACAGTATCGCTGCGGCCATCTTGTCCACTTTCTCTTTGCGCTTGTCGCGGCGCACATTGCCTTGGATCAGCAGACGGTTGGCCTGCGCCGAGGTGAGCCGCTCATCCCACATCTTGATGGGCACGGACACGGCGGCCTTAAGCGCTTCCACGAAATCCTGGACTTTCAGGGCGGCGGGGCCATAGCTGCCGTCCATGTTTCGGGGCATGCCGATGAGGACCAGCTCCACCTCTTTGTCGGTGATCAGCTCGTTAAGGCGCGCCAGGAATTTGTCGGACGGCTCCGCGAGGATGTACTCCAGCGGCTGGGCGATCATCTTCAGCTCGTCGCTGACGGCGATGCCCATCCGTTTGCTTCCGTGGTCGATCGCGAGAATGCGCATAAAGGCAGTCTGCCAGAAATGAAGGCGCAGGTCACACAGAAAACCGGCCGGGCACCCTGCCCTGCAATATCCGATCTCGCCCGCTGGCTGCGCCGGTGCCGCGCTGCGTTCCGGCGCGGCTACAAGGTCTTCATCACCTTCGCCGCCGCTTTCACCGTCTTCTCTATGTCGGCTTCGCTGTGCGCGGTGGACAGGAAGCCGGCCTCGAATTGCGATGGCGCGAGGTAGATTCCCTTCGCGAGCAGACCGTGGAAGTATTTCTTGAAGCGCTCGCGGTCGCTCTTCATCGCGTCAGCCACGTTATGCACGGGCTCGCTCGTGAAGTAGCCGCAGAACATGGAGCCACAGCGATTGAATTGCACCGGCACGCCGGCGGTCTTCGCGGCGTCTTTCATTCCGGCTTCGAGGGCGGCGCCAAGCTGCTCCAGTCTCGCATAGGCGTCGCTCGCGGCCAGTTCTTCCAGGGCCGCGATACCGGCGGCCATCGCTACTGGATTGCCGCTCAATGTGCCTGCCTGGTAAACGGGGCCGAGCGGCGCCAGGAAGTCCATAATCTCGGCGCGACCGCCGAAAGCGCCGACGGGCAGACCACCGCCGATGACCTTGCCAAAGCAACTCAGGTCGGGCGTGATGCCGAAGCGCCCTTGGGCGCCGCCCTTGGCCAGCCGGAAGCCGGTCATCACCTCGTCGAACAGCAGCAGCGCGCGATCAGCCTTAGTTGCCTCGCGCAGGAATTCCAAGTAGCCGGGCTGCGGCAAATAGAGACCGGCATTGCCCGGCACCGGCTCCACTATGATGCCGGCGATCTGTCCCGGGTTGGCGGCGAAGGCCGTTTTGACCGCTTCGCAGTCATTATACGGGAGCACGACCGTATGCTGCGTGAACGCCGCAGGAACCCCGGCGCTGTCGGGGTGGCCGAACGTCAGCGCGCCGGAGCCGGCCTTAACCAGCAGCGAGTCGGCGTGGCCGTGATAGCAGCCGTCGAATTTGATGATCTTGTCGCGCTTCGTGAACCCGCGCGCCAGACGGATGGCCGACATGCAAGCTTCGGTGCCCGAGTTGCACATGCGCACTTTCTGCACGCTCGGCACCCACGAGCAAATCATCTTCGCGAGTGTGACCTCGAACGGGTTCGGAATGCCGAAGCTGGTGCCGGCTTTCGCTGCCGCCTGGACGGCCTTGATGATTTTTGGATGCGCGTGGCCGAGGATGGCCGGGCCCCAGGTGCCGACGTAGTCGATATACTTGTTACCATCGACATCCCACACGCAGGCACCCTTCGCTTTGTTGACGAAGAACGGCTGGCCGCCGACGGCGCGAAAGGCCCGCACCGGCGAGTTCACGCCGCCGGGAATGTACTTCAGCGCTTCAGCAAAAAGCTGGTCGGATATGGTCCGCGGTTTCATAGCGGCATTGTCAGAAGAAGGCACGGGAGGGTCGAGGGGAAAAGTGCCTCCACGCGGCTTGTCCCGCATTCCTGGATGCTGCACGTGATTCAGCGCGCGGGATGCCGCGGCAGCGTCTTGGGCTGCGCCAGGACCCGGGCGCTTTCATCCACGGACCAAGACGCAATTCCGAGGCGTGACGCACGCGAGGCACACTAGCGGTTACCTGGAGAAGCTAGCCAGACACTCCGGAGGGTATCCGGTAGGTATCCGGTGGGTATCCGGTGGGTATCCGGTGGGTATATCCAGGGTTTCGCGGGTAGAAAGGGTTGCACTGCGGCGGCCCTGCGGCGCATCCGCGGCCTCTCGACGAGACGATTCCGACCGCTTTTCCATAGAGTTCGCTGCGTGATTGGACGAGCCTGCGCCGCAAACGTGTCAACGATCGGCGAAATAAACCCACGCACGTTGCGAATGCTGCCGTCCCCTGGCGACATTAGTGCTTGGGCAGACCACCGCGTTTGTGGCTAAATCAGGCGGTGCGGAGCTACACCAAATACAATTTGCCTCGCTCGCGGAAGGGGCGGCGCGGCCGTTTCCTCTGGCTGCTGGCGCTGGTGGGACTGGTTGTGGCCGGTTGGATTTGGTGGCATTCCGGCCAGCCCAAGCCGGCGTCTGCAAGGGTACAGCCGCAGCCGCGGCTTCCGGTTGTGCCGACGCCACCGCCCCGCACCATCGCGAAGGTTAGCCCCGCATTGCCAATCCCAGGGGTCTTTCCCCGCCCGGTGCAGAACGTATTTGAAGCCCAGCTCGCGCTGGCACGCCAGGGCATTTCCTCCGGTTCGCTGGATGGCCGCATTGGGGCACAGACTCGCACTGCCCTGCGGGCATTCCAGCAGAAAGAGCACCTGGCGGTCACCGGTGAGCTGGACGCGGCCACGCAAGAGCGGTTGCTGCTGGCAACGCCGCCTTATACCGCTTACACCGTCACTGCGAACGACCTGACAAGATTGCAGCCTTTGAGCCGCACGTGGTTTGGCAAGTCCCAGCAATCGGCGCTGGACTATGAGACTATCCTGGAATTGGTTGCCGAAAAGGGCCATGCCCACCCGAATTTGATCCGCCAGCTCAACCCCTCTATCGACTGGACCAACGTGGTCGCAGGCATGACGGTGCAGTTGCCAGACGTCGCTTACGCCGAGGCCAGCTCCAAAGCGGCTTTCGCCACGATCAGTCTGGGCGGCAGGGTCCTGGAGGCGTTTGACGCGAACACGAATCTGCTGGCGCATTTCCCGTGCAGCATCGCGCAGCGCGTCGAGAAGCGGCCCGTCGGCGAGCTGCACGTCGCCGTCATCGCCCCGAACCCAAACTACACGTTTGACCCGGACGTGTTCCCGGAGTCCGCCGAAGCGCGCGAGTTGAACCGGAAGCTCATTCTGCCGCCGGGGCCGAACAATCCGGTGGGTGTGGCGTGGATTGGATTGGACAAACCCGGCTACGGCATTCACGGCACGCCAAGCCCCGAGCAGGTGGGCCGGACGGAATCGCACGGCTGCTTCCGGCTGGCGAACTGGAACGCGGAGTTTCTAGTCAAGCTGGTTTGGGTCGGGATGCCGGTGTATGTGGAGCCGTAGCAAAATCACACCCCTGGTCGTTTCGGATAAGCGGGGCGTTTGACTTCGCGCGGCGGGTGCTGGCGCAACTGCTTCATCACCTCGGCCACGGCGCGCTCAAGCTGCGGGTCCCCGCCGCGAGCCATCGCGCCGGGATCGTCCACCACCTCGATGTCCGGCTCGACGCCGTGATTTTCGATAATCCATTGGCTGTTGGTGCTGTAGATGGCAAAGGTTGGCACCGTCACACTCCCGCCGTCCACCAGAGTCGGGGCGCCGGTGATGCCGATCAAGCCGCCCCAGGTGCGCATCCCAATGAGCGGCCCCAGCCCGGACTGCTTGAAATAGAAGGGAAAACAATCGCCGCCCGAACCGCTCCAGCCGTTGATGAGCATCGCCTTCGGGCCGGATTGGGCGACCGGCGGCGTCACCATGTCCTTGCCATCGCGCACGGCCCAATAATTGCGCACGGGGCGATCCAGCAGCTCGATGAAGCGGTCGGGTATCTGGCCGCCGCTGTTGAAGCGCTCGTCGATGACCAGCCCTGGTTTCGTGACCTGTGCGCGCCACATCCGCACCAATTCATCCTGGCCGTTGACGCCGGTGTCCGGCACATACACGTAGCCCACCTTGCCGTCGCTGAGCTTTTCGACGCGTTGCCGGTTCTCTTCGATCCACGCCAGGTTACGCAGGCGTTCTTCGCCACTGAGCGTTTGAACCAGAGCCTCGCGCGCCCCCTCCATTACCGGCTTGTCGTTGACGGTCAAGAAGACCGGCTTGTCGGCCAGCCCCTGGAACGCCGCCCAGGGATCTTGCGTGACGTCGATCGGCTGGCCGTTGACCGCGAGCAGGTAGTCGCCCTCATGCACGTTCGTCAGGCCGGGCTGGAGCAACGGCGAGCGCACTTCGCTGTCCCAGGCCGCCGCCTTCACGATGTGCTTGATCCGATAGGCGCCGTTCTCGAGCGAGAAATCGCAGCCCAGGTAACCCACGCCGAGCGTGGGGCCTTTCTCGACATCGCCTCCGCTGCGATAAGTGTGGGAGGAGTTGAGCTCCGCGATAAGTTCGCCGAGCACGTAGTTGACATCCCAGCGCGTGACAGCGTCGTCCAGCAACTTGCCGTAGCGCTGGCGCATCTCGTTCCAGTCCACGCCGTGCATGCCCGGGTCATAGAAGTAGTCGCGCTCCAGCCGCCACGCGTCAGTGAAGATCTGGCGCCACTCGGCTACCGGATCAATTGGTGCCTCGAAGCTGCTCGTGTTGATCTTCTTCTCCATCTTCTGCCCCTCTTTGGGCTCGATGATGGCGTAGTCGCTGCCCTTGCGCACCAACAGCTTCTCGCGGTTGGCAGACAGTTCCATGGAATCCGCGTCTTCGAGCACGGTCTTTTCCTCCCGCTTCTCCAGGTCGTAGAAGACCACCGGCTTCTTCTCCTCGCCTGAGCCGACGTGCGGCAGGCGGTGGAAGAGCAACTTGCCTGAGACCGCCGCCAGGCTGTCATAGCGCCCGGCCTTCGGCGGGAGCACCACCACCCGCTCCTCGAACCCCGCCAGGTCAATCTCGACGGGCTTCGGCTTGTCGTCCTTCTTCTTCTCGTCCTTCTTCTTGGCATCCTTGTCGTCGTCCTTCTTCTTCTCCTCATCGTCCTTCTTGTCTTTGGGCTTGTCGCCTTCCTCGTCGTTGCGCGGGGCCAGCGGGGAGAGAACGTCACGGCGCAGGGGCACCGCCGCGAGCACGGCGGTGTTGGCATAGATCCAGGTCTCATCGAGCTCGCTGTAGCTGGGCGCGAAAGTGCGGCCGGTGTGGAAGAAGAGGTACTTGCCATCGGGGTCGAACACGGGCAGTTCATCGTTGTAGAAGCCGGAGGTGACCTGGTGCAGCGCGTTGGAAGCGCAATCGTAGAGGACGAGGGCCGAGTTACGATTGTCCAGGTCTTGCGCCCAGGCCAGCCAGCGGCTATCGGCGGACCAACCCACGGTGAACTGGCTCAACGCACCATGATACATCCACAGTTGGTGGGCGATTACCTTGTTGGTCTTGGCGTCCCAGTCGTAAAGGTTGATGCGCATGGCCTGGTCAATGAACGCAATCTTCTTGCTGTCGGGCGACCATTGGGGGCGGTAGCGGAAGCCCGGCCCGAGCTTCGTGAGCGTCTGCTCCTCGACCTGGTTTGTGCCCGTGACGCCTTCCGCACTGCGATATGTCAGCTCATATTCCCCCGTGCGGTCGCTGAAGAAGGCGATCCACTTGCCATCCGGCGACCACGCCGGGTAACGCTCGGCGATGCCCGACGTGCGCGTGAGGTTGAGGACGACGCCGTGCTCGGCGGGCGCGGAGAAGATCTCGCCGCGCGCCTCGAACAGCGCCCGCTTGCCGGTGGGCGATATCGTAGCGTCAGAGATAAAGCTGGAGACATTCTCGTAATGCGGCTTGAGCGTGGCCCGGTCGGTCACCACCCGGATTTCCACTTCGCGATACTTCTCCGCCTGCAGGTCCAGCAGGTAAAGCCGGCCCGCGTTCTCGAAGACGATGTCCCCCGGCCCGATGCTGGGGAAATGCACGTCGAATTCCTTGAAGAAGGTCACCTGCCGAACCTTGTCGCGCTTGAGGTCGCAGGCCCAGATGTTGGCGCGCTTATTCTGGTCGCGGTCGGAAAGGAAATAGAGCGTCTCCCCATGCCACATGGGGTTGGAACTGGCGGCGGGCGAGTGCGTCAGGTTGCGGGCGGTCAGCTTCTCCAGGTCGAACACCCAAATGTCCGGATTCATGCCCCCGCGGTAACGTTTCCAGGTGCGGAAATCGACGCTGATCGGCACGTAAGCCAGCGTCTTGCCGTCCGGGGAAATCGCCCCGAACTCGCCATAGGGCACGGGCAGCTTCTCGGGCAGGCCCCCCTCGGCGGACACGCGGTAAAGCTGGTTGAACCGGTTCTTCGGACTGGTCATCGAGGTCGCATAGAGGATGCTCTGGCCGTCGGGATACCAGCCCAGCATGCGGTCGGGCGCGCCGTGATGCGTGAGCCGCCGAGGCAAGCCGCCTGTCACCGGCATCACGTAAATGTCCTCATTGCCGTCGTAATCGCCGGAGAACGCCAGCAGCGTCCCATCGGGCGAAAAGCGCGGGAACGACTCTTCGCCTTTGGGTGAGCTTATGCGCACAGCCACACCACCGCCTTTATCCACCAGCCAAATGTCCCCCGCATAGACGAAGGCGATTTGCGTCGCCGACACCGCCGGTTGCCGCATCATCCGGGCATCAATGCGTGCGGGGACCATCGGTTGAGCTTGTGCCGTCGGGGCAAGCGGCATGACAGAGAGCGCAGAGGTCAGCAAGGCTGGAAGAGGCAAGAGCAGGCGGTTCATGATGTGTTTCGTTGTCGGTTGTTAACCACTAAGACCAGACACCGGTTCGCGCCGGCGAATGACCATGGCTTGATCTTGTACTATCCCTGCTCGCAACGCCAGCTTCCCGAAAGACTAAACGCGGCAGGCCATCAAAAGCCACAAAGACATGTTCAACCGATCCTGCGCCGCTGCGCCCCCGCGTGAGAAACACGGCCAAGGCCGAAGCAGCACCGAAGCTCCTCTAGAGCAGTGCAACAGTAGCAAGCATGTTGCTAGCATGTTCCTAGGATGTTCCTTGCTTGTTCTTAGGATTCCCGCCCTCCTCACACTGCGGCCCACACCAACTCCCCTCTCCCCACAACCTGGGCATATTCTACAGACGCCTGAGCCGTTTTCAAGGTTACAGCCGTTTTCGTGTCGGGGCCTGAAGCGCTTATTTCAGGTGCAGGAGTGAAGCCCTTGAAGCGCCGGCCGCGAGACGTCATGGCTGCCGCAGCAGATACCAAACGGTCGCGTCGGCGGCAGCCAACGGGATTGTGCAAACGCCATCGCGCGGTGTCAGCGGGATCTCTTTGCCGGCCTGGGGCCCACCGGCGCCGTCGAGTGGGACCCACTCCAGACCCGCCGAGTGGTGAAGCTGGATTTGACCTTCGACCGGTTCGATCAGCAGCGGCGGGCCGCCCCAGTGGTTGGAGACGCTCGTGCGTTCCGCGTTCCATTGCATCCCGGTGTTCGCGCAGCGTGCGGCGGCGACGAGCAGAATCTTCTTCGACCCTGACAGCGGTTTGCCATCAAGCGCGGTGAGGCTGACGGCGCAGAAGGGTGTGGTGAGGCGGAACTCGGCATCGGCGGTGCGCAGGGCCTGGCCGCCGATCCACCCAATAGCCGCTTGGGTGTGCGGGGTGTTGATGGTCAGCCGCCCGGTGCCTTTCCCGGTCGCGTCCCAGAGTAGCTCGCTCGTGTCGCTGGCAATGTGGCCGGTCGGTTCCTGGGAAGCGATGTCGGCAGCTCGAGTGGTGCGCGCGGCGCCAAAGTTCCCGATCCGAAGGCGATGGACCAGCGGCAAGAACGGTGAGAGTTCTCCGTCGGTAAAGAACTGCAGACCATCCCAGCGTTTTTCCTTGAGGCTGTCGTAGAGCCGGTGCTCGTCGAAGTCCAGCTTCACCAACTGGCGCGCAGGTCGGACGTCGCCGCGTTGGAACAGCAACGAAGCCGTCGGCATCTGCGCCACTTTGCTGACTTCGTTGCAGAGATCGAAGTATCCGGTCACGGCGTCCCCGCTCAGTTCGCGCTCGGTCCACTGGTGGCCAAACGTGTAGCCATAGACGGCGTCCCAGTCTTGCAAGCTGGCGTAGGCGGCCAGCAACAGGGGCATCTCGCAGCCGTAGTCGCTGGGGAAGGGATGATTGTATTCGCTGACGACCATGGGTTTGCCGACTACAGCAGAGCGGCTGAGCGCGCTGAGGGTGGAGCGCCCCGGCGCGTCAAGCATCGGCGTGTTTTGGATCCTCCAGTCCGTGGCCGACCACGGCTGATGCGGGAATTCGGGATGCTGCCAGTAGGCGTGGCAGTCCATCAAATCGAGTGTCGCCTGCGCTTCGAGGTTGGGCAGACCGTAGTTCTCGTTAGTGCCTTCGATGAGCGCGCGCACTTTCAATACCTTGCGCAGAAACCGGCGCATCGTCTCGAAATAACGCTTTTCCAACTCCAAATAGAAGCGGCCTTCGTCGCGAAACCGCTCGCTCGTTGCGCTGCTGAACTCGGTCGGGTCGAGCCGGCGCACCGTCCCGCGGCTGGGATCTTCGTCGTCACTCAGACCGAAGACCGGTGCCTCGTGCAGACTCACGTCGGCAATCCAAACCATGCCGGTCGTCTGGCCGAACTGAAAACTCAGCCGCGCATTATCGTCGCCCTCCGGCGCAGTAAACGTGAACTGGCAGTCCTTCCATTGCTCGGTGAGATCCCACTGGGCAGAGCCATAGCCACGCCACGGATCGTTATGACAGACTTCCGCTGCGATAGGGCGAGACCCGGAAGCGCGCGCGCGAAAGGTGAGGCGATACTTCATCCCGTGTTGCAGTCTTAAGTGCCGCTGCGTCAGCATCACATGCCAGGGTGTCCCGTCCACACCGTTGATGGTCACTTGCGTGCTGCCGTTGGTTGTCTCCAGCTTCGCCGGTGACTTTTCCCCCGCCGAGAAATCCCAATTCGGTGTGCCCTGCTGCAATAATTGCGGGCCCGCGGCGCGCGCGCCGTCCTGCCACGCGCGCAAGAGCGCCGCGCGCGAAGGATAACGCTTGGCCAGCCACTCGTTGTAAAACCTCGTCAGCTCCTCGCCATAGTACGGCGGAATATCGCACCAGTCGGAGGCGGGAGTTGTCGTTTGCCGGCCGCGCAGGAAACCGGAGGTCCACGCCAGGAAAAGTGAATCCTCGTTCGTCAACTCGATAATCACGACCGCCGGGTCCTCGGCGTAGGTACGACCGCTGCGCAGGTTGCGATGAGTCAGCAGTTGGCGGGCATAATCCTCCTGCAACTCGATCATGCGCGGGTCGAAGATCACGCAGTACTTGCTGTAGCCGAGCCTATCGGCCTGCGCCACACCGTCGGCCGTGGTGAATTTTCGGCCGACATGAAGATTGAGGTTGAGGTAAATGCCGTGCTCCTCCAGTTCGGCGACCAGATTGTCGAATTTCTCGAACTGGCCCGGCTCGAAGTGCTGCGTGTCGGGCGCATGCCAGCGGAAGAAGGTCTTGCCCCACGATGCGTCCAGTCCGTGCATCCGCACGAGGTTAAAGCCGTATTTCGCCAGCCGATCTGCAATGCGCGGGGCGGCCTCCGCCGGCGGAAAGTTGGCTTCGCCGGACAGGTTCACAGCCCAGAAGCGCTGTCGTCCGATCCCTGGCAACCAGAAGTGGCCGTCGCGCACCTGGATGAAGCCGTGCTTGCCCGCCGGCGGGTCGAGGAGAAACCGCGCGTCAGCGAGCGCGTCCGGCGGTGCATCCCAGGGCAGATGAAATGGGACCCACTGCTCCGCATTCACCGCCACGCTGGTCAAGGCCAGGAAGAAGGACCAAATCTTCATCGCCGCAGTCTCATTAGACCCGGCGCTGCTTGTCGAGGAGATTTGGCGGCTGGAGTGGCTGTTGGGTATCAGATTTGGGTTTGAGAAGTGCCGGGCAGAGGGCCAAGTCCAACCGCCTCCCCGCCTGACCTTACCCTTGGATTGTGCTATCATGGTCGGCGGATGACACCTGAACCAAACCACCTGCAACAGCCCGTGCTGGCGGTTGCACGCAGAGACGTAGCAACGTTGCGCCAGAATCTCACTGTCCAACAGGCCCTGGACATTATCCGGCAACGCGGCATTGGGGAGAAGATCGTCTATTTCTATGCCGTGGATGCGGAGGACCGGCTCGTAGGCGTCCTGCCGACCCGTCGGCTGTTGACCGCGCCGCTGGAGCAACGGCTGGCCAACCTGATGATTAGGCGCGTGGTGGCGGTTCCGGCGAGCGCGACCGTGCTTGAGGCGTGCGAGGCGTTCGTACTGCACAAGTTCCTGGCCTTCCCGGTGGTGAATGAGCAACGGCAGATTGTCGGCGTGGTGGATGTCGGCTTGCTCACAGAGGAAGCCTTCGACATTGCCGAGCGGGAGCAGACGGAGGGGTTGTTTGAGTCGATCGGATTCCACCTGTCGCAGGTGCGGGATGCGTCGCCGCTGCGGGCCTTTCGCTTTCGCTTTCCCTGGCTGCTGGCGACGATCGGAAGCGGCACAATATGCGCGCTGCTGGCCAGTGCATTCGAAGTCACGCTGGCCAAGAGCATCGTGCTGGCGTTCTTCCTGACGATGGTGCTCGGGTTGGCGGAGAGCGTGGGCATTCAATCCATGACGGTGACGATCCAGGCCTTGCGCGGGACGCCGCCGACCTTCCGCTGGTATGTCCGGGCGTTTCGCCGGGAGGCGGGCACGGCGGCGCTGCTCGGCGCGGCTTGCGGCCTCGTGGTGGGGATGATTGTCTGGCTGTGGCGCGGCGCCGGGCTGGCGGGTTTTGCCATCGGCGCTAGCATCCTGCTGGCGCTGTGCGCTGCGTGCTTCTTCGGATTGAGCGTTCCGGCGCTCCTGCACGCCCTGAAGCTCGACCCGAAGATTTCCGCCGGGCCGGTGACGCTCGCCTTCACTGACCTCTTCACCCTCTTGTTCTACTTCAGCCTGGCCGCCCTGGTGTTGTGAGGTCCAACAACTGGTATCCGTGTTGATCCGTTGCCGGCCATCACCGCTTCCGATTGAATCGACTGGCTGGTAGGGCTATAGTCCCTTACCATGCCTCAAGTAATGCAGCCTCCACGCACTTCGTCAGGTGGCCGCGGATGCAGTTTCCGCGGCTTCACGCTCATTGAGTTGCTGGTTGTAATCGCCATCATCGCCATACTGGCCGCGTTGCTGCTTCCGGCGCTCAATAAGGGCAAGCTCAAGGCCCAGGGCATTCAGTGCCTGACCAACCACCGGCAGTTGTGCCTCGCCTGGCGTATGTATTCGGATGACAACCAGGACCGGCTGCTCTACGCCAGTGACAACCCCTATGACGCGTCCACGATCGCGAGCACGTGGGTCACCGGCTACCTCCAATGGTATGACCCGCAAGACCCGGCCAACTGGGACCCCAATCACGACATCACCAAGAGCCCAATGTGGCCCTATTGCGGCCGGAGCCTGAGCATCTGGAAATGCCCCGCCGACCGGTCGTTTGTCGTCGTCAATGGCCAGGCCAAGCCGCGCGTGCGCAGCATGTCCATGAACTTCTTCCTCGGGGGCTTCGGCGGCTGGGACGGGAGCGGGTTCCTGGACACCGCCAGCTACAAGCTTTACTTCAAGCAAACTGAGCTGGCTGACCCTGGACCCGCCAAGGTCTTCGTCTTTCTGGACATGCGGCCCGACAGCATCGACATCGGCAACTTCGCCCCGCGCATGAGCGGCTGGCCCAACCAGCCTGCGCAGTATGGGTTTTACGATCTGCCCGGCTTCTATCACCATTTTGCAAATGGCTTCTCCTTCGCCGACGGGCATTCGGAGACGCATCGGTGGCGCGATGTCCGCACCACGCCGCCGCTCTTGGACAGCGCCAACATCAGCGACCAGTTCTCTTCCCCCAACAACCCCGACGTCGCCTGGTTGCAAGACCACGCCACGCGGCCGAAAAAGTAGGGCAGGCGTCTCGCCTGCCCCAGAAGCAAATCCGCGGTTCTCCGACTCGAGCGCCTCGCAAATCGATCTGGCTAGCGGCAACGGTTTAGATTATTCAAGCAGGCCATGAACGTACACAAGCTATCGCGCCGTGAGGCCCTGACCGGCGCCGGGTTGCTGGCCGGCGCTGCTATCTTCGGCGAAAGCGCCGGGTATGCAGCGGAGCCCGCCAGCCAACCTGCTGTCCAGCCACCGGCTGGCTCATTCCGCTTTTGTCTAAATACGGCGACGCTGCGTGGGCAGCAGCTGGGCATCGTCAAAGAGGCCGAAATCGCCGCCAGGGCCGGGTATGACGCCATCGAGCCTTGGATCGAGGCACTCCAGGCTTATGTCCAGGGCGGTGGCTCGCTTAAGGATTTGGGCAAGCAGATCAAGGATTCCGGGCTCACAGTTGAAGACGCGATTGGCTTTCCACAATGGCTGGTGGACGATGAGGCAAGGCGCGCCAAGGGCGTGGAGCAGGCCAAGCGCGAGATGGATATGGTGGCGCAGATCGGCGGGCGGCGGTTGGCGGCGCCACCGGTCGGCGCGACGGACTTGCCGAAGTTGAGCGTGGCGCAGGCGGCGGAGCGCTACCGCGTTTTGCTGGAAGCCGGGGCGCAGATCGGCGTGGTGCCGCAGCTCGAACTGTGGGGCTTCTCGAAGAACCTGGGCCGGCTAAGCGAGTGTGTGGCCGTGGCGATGGAGACGGGCCATCCAAACGCCTGCGTGCTGATCGACGTATTCCATCTCTATAAAGGCGGCTCGGACTTTCGCGGTATCCGGCTGCTCGGCCCGGAGGCCATCCAGATGCTGCACATGAATGATTACCCGAACGACCCGCCGCGTGAGAAGATTGACGACAGCTACCGGACGTATCCCGGGGACGGGGTGGCGCCGCTGACCGAGCTATTGCAGACGCTGCGCCGGACTGGGGGCCAGAAAGTGCTCTCGTTGGAGCTGTTCAACCGGAAGTACTGGTCGGAGGATCCTCTGGAGGTGGCGAAGACAGGCCTGGCCAAACTGAAGGTAGCGGCGGCGAAGACGGCGCGTTAGGATACAGCCCGATCCTCGGCACGGGGGTTGCCCCTCGTCCCAAGTCCGAAATCCGAAGGCCGAAAGAAACCCGAAGTCCGAGGTCCGAAATCCGAAGTCAGAAGCCAGAGTAGCCTCCGTTAACCAGCAGCTCATCGGCTTGAGCCATGTTCGGATTTCGGATTTCGGCCTTACTTCGGCCTTCGGTTTTCGGCCTTCGGATTTCACCTCGGTTCGCGCTCCCGCCCCGGCACAACCAATTACAGCGTTGCCCACATCTTCCCCTGCCACTAAGGTAGGCTGTGTCTGTTCGCCTGACTATCCTCGGCAGCGGCTCCTCCGGCAATTGCGCCTACCTGGAGACCGACGAGACCCGCGTGCTCATTGACGCGGGGTTCAGCCTGCGGCAGATCCGCCAGCGCCTCGCCACTATTGGCCGCGCGCCGGAGAATCTGACCGGGATCCTGATCACGCACGAGCACTCGGATCATGTGCAGAGTCTGCCGATGCTGAGTGAGAAGCTTCATATTCCGATCTATTGCAACCGGCCAACGCAGGAAGCCGTCGAGTATCAGTTCAAGACGCGGCTCACCTGCCGGCTGTTCACCACCGGCGCGAGTTTTGAGGTGGGCGACATTACAGTGGAGACGTTCATGATTCCCCACGATGCCCAGGACCCGGTCGGTTTCCTGCTCCGAACGAGCGCCGGGAACATTGGTTTCCTGACCGACCTTGGCCATACGACGCGGCTGGTGCTCGAACGGGTCCGCCCCGCCAACGCGCTTGTGCTGGAGTCGAACCATGACGTGAAGATGTTGCAGGATTGCCCCCGCCGCCCCTGGAGCCTCAAGCAGCGCATTCTTGGCCGGCACGGCCATCTCTCGAACGAAGCCGCCGCGGACGCCGCCGAGCAGATCATGTCCGCCGACTTGCGGCATCTTTATTTGGGCCATCTCAGCCGCGAGTGCAACCGCCCCGAACTGGCCCACAGCGTCGTCAACGACCGTCTGCAGAAGATCGGAGCGACGCACGTGCACTTGGAGCTTACCTCCCAGGCCACGCCCTGTCAGACATTGAGCCTGTGAGGGTTCACCCGCAGAAGATCGAATCGTTCGATTTGCCCGAGCTTCAGCCGTATCGCACGATGCGGCGGCAACACGAGCACCGGGAGCGGGGCATCTTCGTCGCCGAAGGGGAGAAGGTCGTGCGCCGCCTGCTGGAGAGCAGATTCACCGTCGTCTCCGTGCTCCTCCCTGAGAAATGGCTGCTGGACTTAGAGCCGCTCTTGCAAGCGAGACCGGAGCAGATCCAGGTGTTCGTAGCCGAAAAGGCCCTGCTGGAGACACTCACCGGCTTCTCGATGTATCAGGGTCTGCTGGCGGTAGGGAAGGTCCCGACCATGCCGTCGCTGGCGGAAGTCATCGCGCGCAGCCCGCAGCCGCGACTCCTGGCGGCAGCCGATGGCCTCTCCAGCGCCGAGAATCTCGGTGCGCTGGTCCGCAATTGCGCGGCCTTCAGCGCCCAGGCCTTGATCGTCGGGGAAACCTGCAGCAGCCCCTTCTTGCGCCGCGCTGTGCGGAGCTCGATGGGGACCATCTTTCATATGCCCATCGTTGAGACTACCAGCCTTGTCCAAGCACTCCACGACCTGCGCGAACGTGGCGTCCGCCGCATAGCCGCGCACCCGCACGTGACCGGCCGGACTCTCTCGCAAGCTGGCTTCGCGGGTGACTGCTGCCTCGTGTTCGGCAGCGAAGGCCACGGCATTTCGCCAGCCGTGCTTGCCGCTTGTGATGAGGCAGCGGCCATCCCCATGCCGGAGACGGTGGACTCGCTGAACGTCGGCAGCGCTGCCGCGGTATTCCTTTACGAAGCCAATCGCCAGCGCGGCAGAATGTAGTTGGGCCGAACCGCAAGGTCTCATGCGCGGAACACCAAGCGCACTCCCGCAATGGAGTTCAGCCGCCGCAATCCACGCCAGTGCCTCGGCCGAGGCCATCTATTGACACTGCGTGACCTGCGGCGGAGGTTTAAGCAGGTTAGACAATGACAGGAAACGACAGGAAAGAGTATGAAGATTGTCTCGATAATGGTATTTGCCCTCGCGGTCCTCACCGCTAACGCCCAACCGACGAACACTGCGCCTGCGCTGCAAACCAAACTGGTCAACCACCTCAGCAAAGGGACCTCCCTCTTGCTAAACGAGGGGAAGCTGAATGAATACGTGAAGGGACGCGTCACGTACAGCGGGCTAGCCGTGGAGGTGGCCAAGCTCAGTAACCCGCTCCAACTCCTCAATCCGGCTGCGCCGGCCAAGTACGGTTCGCCTTCGGACAATGTGATGCCCGATCCATACAATGGTAGAAATCTGGGTTGGAAGATTCTCTCGCTCTCGTTTTGATCCGGCCCAGTGATTTGACAGGCTGAACTCACAGAGCAGGCATTTTGGCTGATGTCCTGCATCTGGCTGGAAAGAGAGACCAGCTCTGGCCTAGCTTGAAAAAGTGGTCGGAGCGACAGGATTTGAACCTGCGGCGTCTTGGTCCCAAACCAAGTGCTCTACCAGGCTGAGCTACGCTCCGGCAACCGAGGGTCCATTCTCCCACATCCCCACCAGGACGCAATCATAAATCGAACCAGGCGAAACCAACGGGATGGTGGAGTGGTGAACATCCAACATCCGATAAGCTCCGTTGGTGCTGTTTTTTCGGTGTTGGATGTTGAATGTTCGATGTTGGGGTCCCGCTCTTCTGTTCCCGCCTTTCTGTTGGACGGCATGCCGGTTCATGTTAAGCTAGCTTAAATATGTCAATCGAAGCGCCCCCCGCCCCGCAGAAGATCAATCTCCGCCGTCCCGATGTCATGGCGGCGGTTCAGGCCCAGGTCCTCTCGCATTACCGCAGTGACTTGGTCGAGCGCATTCGGAGCAGCGGCTGTGTCCTCTCAGCGGGCGACCTGACCATCAAGCTCGCCAAGCAATTCGGCTTCTGTTATGGCGTCGAGCGGGCCATCGATCTGGCCTATGCCGCTCGCAAAGTCTTCCCTTTGCAGCCGATCTATATTCTCGGCGAGATCATCCACAACCCGGAAGTCAACGACCAGATCCGCGCCATGGGAATCAAATTCCTCTCCGGCAAGGAGAAGGATGCCGACATCGCGGACCTCAAGAAAGATGACATAGTCATCATCCCCGCCTTCGGAACCGAAGTCTCGATGCGGCAGCAGCTCGAAGCCAGGGGCTGCCGGTTCGTCGATACGACTTGCGGAGACGTGATGAGCGTCTGGAAGCGGGTCCGGCAGTATTCCAAAGACAAGGTCACCAGCATCATCCACGGCAAGGCCTGGCACGAAGAAACGAAGGCCACCAGCTCGCAGGCCATGGCCAACGGCGGCGGCCACTACCTCGTCGTCTTCACGCTGGCGGAGACCGACTACGTCTGTAACTACCTGGTCAACGGCGGCGACAAAGCGGCCTTCCTGGAGAAGTTCAAAGGCGCGTATTCCGAAGGTTTCGATCCCGACGTTCACCTGCAGGCTATCGGGGTCGCCAATCAAACCACCATGCTCCGCGGCGAGACGGAAGAAGTGCAGCGACGTTTGCGCCGGGCCATGATGCAAAGATTCGGGGAGGCCGACATCGACCGCCACTTTCGTTTCTTCGACACGATCTGCGGGGCGACGCAGGATCGCCAGGACGCGCTGGAGAAGCTGTTGCAGGAGCCCATCGACCTGCTGCTGGTCATCGGCGGATATAACTCCTCAAACACCTCGCACTTGGCGGAGATGGGCGAGGCGAAGCTACCGACCTACTTCATCAAGAACGCCGCCAAGATGAGGTCCGACAAGTTGATCCTCCATTACAATCAGCACAAGCACGAGGAAGTCGAGACCGCTGACTGGCTGCCTTCGCGCAAGGTCACAGTCGGGATCACCGCCGGCGCCTCCTGTCCGAACAACCTGATTGAGGATGCCATTCGCCGCCTGTTTGAGCTGCGGGGCATTTCGGTGCAGCAGTTGCTGGAAGGATGATGCGCGCCTTCTTCCTTCGGCCTTCGGCCCTCGGGTTTCGGATTTGCCTCTAGGCATGCCCCGCACGCGACAGGAGCTCGAGGCGCTGGAGCGACAAAGCCTCGCCCCTTATGCGCAGCTCAGCGCCGACACGCGCGGGCGCAAGCACCGGGAAGCGCCGCCGGAATGGCGCACGGAGTTTCAGCGAGACCGCGATCGCGTCATTCACTCCCGCGCCTTTCGCCGCCTCGAATACAAGACCCAGGTGTTTCTCAATGGCACTGGCGATCACCTTCGCACGCGGTTGACCCATACGATGGAAGTGGCCGCCATTTCGCGCAACATTGCCCGCGCGCTGAAGCTTAACGAGGACCTCGCCGAGACCATCGCGCTGGCCCACGACCTCGGCCACTCCCCGTTCGGTCACAAGGGCGAGACAGTGCTCAATCGGCTGATGAAGAAGCTCGGCGGCTTCGAACACAATCGCCAGAGCCTGCGCATCGTGGAGGAATTGGAACAGCGGTATCCGCGGTTCTCCGGGCTGAACCTCACCTGGGAAGTCCGCGAAGGCCTCGCTAAGCATGGCCCCGCCCGCGCTCACCCCGGCAAACGCCTCGGCTTGGCGGCGAATTCACCTTCGCTGGAGGCCCAAGTGGCGGATCTCGCGGACGAAATCACCTACTACAGCCACGACCTCGACGACGGCCTGGATTCCGGTCTCCTCTCCGAAGCTGAGCTTAACCGCAAAGTGCGCCTTTGGCGGCAGGCCGCACAGACCGTAGAAAGCGAGTATGGCCAGTTGGCGGACGAGTGCCGCCGCTATTGCATCATTCGTTGCATCACCGACCTGCAGGTCAAAGATGTGGTTACGACGACCGAGAGGCTCATACGTAAGGCCGGCGTTGCCAGTGCCGATGATGTCCGGCTTCAGTCCCGGCGGCTGGTGCGATACAGCCACCGGCGCCAGGCGTTGAACCTGGAGTTGCGCAAATTCCTCTACAAGAACCTCTACTTCAATCCGGTCGTGAACGAGCCGCATCTCCGTTCGCGGCGGATCCTGGAAGAACTCTTCCAGCGCTACCACCTAGACCACCAGCAGGTCGGTGGCCTGGCCCGGAAGCGCGCCCGGCGGGATGGCTGGTCCCGGGCCATTTGTGATTACCTGGCCGGCATGACGGACCGGTATGCGATCCTGGAGCACCAGAGGCTGTTCGGCGACCCCGCATGACGTGCGGGATACGTGAAACGTGTAAACATGAAGCGTGAAGCATTGCCGGCGCCCTCCCCTCCCTTCACGTTTCACGCATCACGCATCACGCTTCCCGCATCACGGCTTCTCCTTCGGCACGGCGACCAGCTTCCCTTCCTTGACCTGAACATCCTGAAGTCCCTGAAGCACCGCCGCCGCTTCCGGCTCGTTGGCTAAGCTGGCAGCCAGGTTCTGCTTGCGGATCTCCTGCATATACACCTCCGGCACCGGCCTGCCTTTGACGATAATCGTCTGCGGCGCGACCCAGAGCACGCCATTCGTGAATGACAGGTTGAAAGTCGCGCTGCCGTTTAAGTAGCGGCCTTTGAACATACTCAAACCGATCTCGCGAAGCGGCACACTTACCTCCCCTTTGACCTGGCCGCCTTCAAGGCCGACATACAACTTCCCCTTCAATTGCTGCTGCTCCGCCCCGTTAGCAATCAGCACGTTGATGTCGTCCGCCGCCAGGACCAGCGGCTCCGCGGGTTGCCGCTCCCGAACCGCTTTCTGGAACGCCTCGAAGCGCTGCTTCAGCTTGTCGATATCACCCTGTGCCATCTGAACCGTCGGCAGTTCCATGGGCTGCGAGTCGGTGAACTGGTTGACGATCTTCTTCACGTAGTGCAGCCCGACCATTAATGCCCCCAACACGAGGACCAGCAACACCAAGCCGGTGATGCAGCCGTAAAAGAAACAGCCCCGGCGGGGCTTTGCCGCTGGGTCGGTCACTTTGGTCCTTTTTGGAATCGAAGCCTGGGCCGCATCGGCGGCGGCGGCGGCATCTTCGGGGGCGCGGTGGACTTCGCTAGCTCCTGGTCCCGGCGCCACGAGGCAACCGTAGCCCGCACCAACGGGATCTTCGGCGGCGCGGCGGGCGGCGCGGCTGGCGCAGCCGGCGGCAGCTTGCTCTCGATTTCGCGCAGCTTCCCGGAAAGCCAGTCTTCCGCTTTGGTGACCGTATCGCCGATCTTGGTGTCGGGAAACTTGATCCCGCCGATCTCGACGTCCGTGAGCGACTTCAACGTCTCCAGCCTGTGGCTGGCCGAGGCCACGGACTCGTTCATGCTGGCTCCCCTGGTCTCCAGCGTTTGATAGCCGTTGACGAGCCACTCAACCTTGCCGGTCTCAATATCCACCAGCAGACCATGCACGGGGATCTTCGGCCCGATGAGCGGGCTGCTGCGCACAGTGTCCACCGCCTTGATGACGTTGGCCCGCTCGCTGGAGAAAATGCCGAAGTATTCGTTCACGTTCGCTGGCAGCAGATGCCGCTCGATCCCCATCGCTCGAAACCGGTCAAGCAACTCCATCATTGTCGTCTTGGCGACCTGGCAATCGGTGTGCCCAATGATTGCGATCTCCTTACCACCCTTGACCACGCAGGCCAGCGCCAATGATCGCATCGTGCTGCTCAGCGGACCGGTGATGATGTTCCCCGCGTTGCGCAGCCAGATGAACTGCTCCTTGGGAACACCCAGCACCTCCGGCAGCAGCGCATTGAGCCGCACGTCGATGCACGTCAGCGCTACCACCGGCAGCTCGCTCTCGAACTCCGCCGGATGCACCCCGGCGCTCTGGTCACCCGCCACCGCGCGGTGGTTGGCATCGATGATGGCTTCGAAAAGGCGCATAGCGAATTAGTCCTGCGGCATCCGCCTCGGGTCAGGCCCCTACCCGGTCGCTTTGGGCCGGCCAATAAAGAAATAGATCAGCGAGCCCACGAAAGGCAGGAAGATGATCACGATCACCCACACAATCTTCTCCATGTCGGCGATGCCTTTGTTGGTGATGGCGTGAATCAGCATCCAGAGCCAGAACGCGAAGCAGGCGAGGCTGAAGGCTGCCATAATCAAGAACAACAGCATCCCGAATATACCCGACCCAATCATGCCAAACATTACGTTCATAGTTCTCCTCTTTTAGTTCTTCTTGTCTTCGCCTGCGCTCTTCTCCATGGACTTCTTCAACCCGGGCACCTGCTCGAGCAGCTTCTCGAACTTGATGCCAGTGAGGCTCTCGATGATCGGCGGAAGCTGGGCCATGATCTGCGTCACGTCTCCGGTCAGCTTGCTCGCGCCGCCGCCCACGCCGCTGCCGGAGTTGATGATGATCATCTTCTCGGTCTTGGACAGGGGCTCGCTGATCTTCCCGGCGACCTCGGGCAGGACGCGGATGATCATCTCGACCACCGCCGCTTCGTTGTATTGCTTGAAGGACTCGGCCTTGACGCGCATCGCCTCGGCCGTCGCTTTGCCTTGCGCCTCGATGACCGCGGCCTGGGCCAAGCCGCGCGCCTTGTTCGCATCCGCTTCCGCAACACCGGTCGCCTTGACCACGTCCGCCGCCGCAAACCCGGTCGCCTTGGTGGCTGACGCCGCGCCGGCAGCCTCGGTCTCCAACTGGAACTTGCGGGCGTTGGCCAGTGTCTCGACCTTGTAGCGCTCGGCGTCAGCGGGCTTCTGCACGTTCGCCTCCAGCTCGCGCTGCTTGCGCATGATTTCCTGCTGCTGCAGCTCGATTTGCTTCTGCTTCTCAATGATATTGACCTGCACCTCCTCAGCCTTCACAAGCTGGCCGGTCTTGTACTTCTGCAAATCGTAAGCCAGGTCCGCCTCGGCCTTCTTCTGGTTCACCGCCGCCTGGTATTGGGCGACGTTCGATTGGTAATCCCGCTGGGCTTCGGCAATTCTCGTATCCGCCACAAACTTCGCTTCCTGCCCCGCCTGGATCGCCTGGGACGACTTAATCATCGCATCGCGGTCGGCCTCAGCTTGGGCGATCTGCGCGTCGCGCTTCACCTGGGCGATGCGCGGCTTGCCCAAGGCGTCGAGGTAGCCCTGGCTGTCCTTGATGTCCCGGATGGTGAAGCTGACAATGCTCAGGCCCATGTTGGCCATGTCGCCCGCGGCCACCTCCTGGACCTTCTGGGCGAAGGCGTCCCGGTTCTGGTAAATGTCTTCCACCGTCATCGTGCCCAGAATCGCGCGCAGATGCCCTTCCAGCGTCTGCATGGCGATGTTCTTGATGGCCTCGGTGTCCTTGCTCAGAAACTGCTCGGCGGCGGTGGCGATCGAGATGTCGTCACCCTTCACCTTGATCTGCGCCACGCCATCCACGCGCACGGGCACGCCCTTGCTGGTATAGACGTCCTGCTCCTGCTGCACGTCGATGGTCAGCAGCTCCAGCGACAGCCGGTCCACTTTCTCAATGACCGGGATGACGAAGGTGCCGCCGCCTTTCCTCACCCGGAAGCCGCGCGTCTGCACGGTGCCGTCAGGGTCCACGTAACGATGCCTGCGCCCAGAGACGATGAGCACCTCGTTCGGGCCGACCTTGATGTAGCGGCTGGCCCAGATCGCCGCGAAGATCACGACCACGACGACCAGACCGACGGTCACCATGGCGACAGTTCCCAGGCCGCTGAGACTCGCTTGGGCGAGAAGGAGAGTATGATTTGTCATAGATGATAGGGTGATTAAGGGTTATTGCTCTGTCGTAAAGTCAGATGGGCGCGACATAAAACTGCGTGCCGACAATGCGGACGATCTTCACGGTTTGGCCATTGGCGACCGGGGCGCCCCGTTCGTCGCGCGCCGGGGCGCTGTACCGCGAACCCGATTGCACGTAAGCGATCTCCCCCACGCCATTGGCCGGAATGGGCGTGATGACCGTTGCCGTCATCCCCACCAGCGTCGCGATGCGCGACTCGCTCGAACTGTCCACCTTGTGAAAGACCGTCCCAAACAGCCAAACCACCCCGGCGGCGATGACCAACGCGCCCAGCAATGCCAGCGGGGCGCTGATCCAAGGGCTATGCGTGGCCGCAATCTTCGAGAAAATCAACCCCAGGCCGCCGAACGCCGTGAGAAAGGCGGTAATAGTCGTCGGGCTGAACGGTGAGAGTCCCGGCATGCCCGTGTCCTGAAAACCAGCTTCCGCATGCCCTCCCGTGCCGATATCCGTATGCACATCGTGTCCGCCGAACAAGTGACCCAGGAACGCGCTGACTATGGCGAACAGAAGTCCAACTCCGAAACAGACCGCATAGACAAAGTATTCCATAGGTCAGAGGTTAGTTACTGCCGCTATTAAAGGGTTAACCAACCGTTTAGGCAAGAACGAAAGCCCGGCGGAAACCCTTCCTCTGGGCGGCATCGATCTCCCCGGACCGCGAGCCGTCCCGGCTCGCAGCGGCCCCCACAGCTCCCGGACGTTCTGGTGTTCCGAGTCCCCTGGCTTGTTCCTGCGCGCTGGATGCCGTGACGGCTCGCGGTCCGTTCCATCGCCTGAGGCAGCTCTGACCGGCCCGCTGGTCGCCGCCCACGCAACGTGCCAAAGGCATGCCTTCGGTCCAGGCTGGCTGGGGTGTTTTGGGTTGCGTTTCATATTCTCACCTAAAGCAAACACCATTCGCCCCTTGTCTGCACTTATAATTTCCCGAGGCGTTTATAAGCGCATCGCACAGCCTGTCCCGCCGCAGTCTTTCCAGTTGACGACTACGCACATCGGGGCGACACTACGAATACCACAACGAAGCAGTGACCTGCTTCGTGTCGGATCGGCCCGGGCCCTAACAGCCCGCAGCAAGAGGCGTTCGCCGGCGGGAATTCCTGCCGAGGAAGCCGTAGTCAGGTCCGAGAAAGGACAATTACCAGTGAGCAGACGATCTAAGAAACCAAAGACACAGACCTTCCGCTATGTGGCGCCAAAGGCCACCAGCGTGCTATTGGTGGGCGATTTTACCGAATGGCAGCAGGGAGCCGTGGTCATGGAGAAGGGCCAGGACGGTGCGTGGACTGCGTCCCTCAAGCTGCCAACCGGCAAGCACAGCTACCTGTTTATCGTCGATGGCGAATGGTGCGAAGATCCGGAATGCACCGTGCGCGTGCCCAATCCCTTTGGCGGCCACGATATGGTACGCGAAGTTGGCTGAACCACGCGCAACTCCATGCCCCTGGCCATGCTTTAGCCCGAGGCAGTCGGTGCCAGGCTTGGCCTAACTTTTGCCTCTGCCATTTGCCACTTGCCATTTACCATTTGTTGCCCCTCCCTTGCGTTTTGTGTGGCATTGGCATGGCCTATGGGTGGCCTGCAGGTGCCTATCAGTGCTAGAGTACCCTAATAGTACCCTGCTAGTTCCATGATAGTACCATAATAGTTCAATGATAGTACCCTTATAACCCCATAATAGTCCCATGATAGCAATGCTAGAGCAGTGCCGTGCCTCCGCCCTGCTGTCTGGCGTTTGCCGCACCACGTTAACGATACAGTAACCACAATTGGAGGTGCCTAGACGCAGAATCAGCCTTCTCCACCACTCACTCAGCCAAAATGAGCGAGCGGTCTGAAGGTAACTCTTGGATGCCTGTTCTTTCGCCCGGCGTCAGGGCAATTCGAGCGCCCGATAGAATCGATACAGCGAATTGCTGGCTCCTGGATCAGTGAGATTGAAGACGTTGGCTGGCGCCACGTTCGTGCTGAGCGAAGTCCAGATGCTAAAGTTGGTCGTCGCCTCGAGCACATAGCTCTTGCCGCTCAATCCCGAAAACGGCATTTGGAAGGAACCGTTCACAAACTGGCCCGACGCGGTGAAGAAGATCGGCGGCTGGTTCGTGGTGGAATAAAGCTGGGCCTGTGGAACGATGGCTTTGGCGGTGGACGGACTGCTCCAGGAAAGAGAGGCGACCGCGCCGCCCCCGTTCTGGTAATAATCCATCTGGAGATTGTATTTTTGGCCCGCGGCGAGCAGGAGCGAGCCGTGCCATTCGGTGGGAGCCTGATCAATCCATTCATCGATAATCAACTGACCGTTCACCCAAAGGCGCACGCCATCATCGGTTGTGGTGTAGAAAGTGTAGGTCTCATTGAACTGAGGCTGCACTGAGCCCGTCCAGCGGACGGTATAATCCGTCAGACCAATGCTGGGATCAGGTGAAGTCGTATCCCAATTGAAATTGATCGTAGGGTCGATGCGGATCAAGGTTGGGGGATCAACGAATGTTCTAAGCTGGTTGCCGTAATACCGTCCAGTAAGACCTGTGCCGGTGCCGATGTCGGAACTATTGAGGAAGGTAGCCGTGGCGACGCCGCTGGCCACCAGGCCAGCCTTGAAGGCCCGTGCTTGCACAGCCCCGGAGTTCGTCACAAAGAACGGCCCGGCATAGAGCAACGAGTTCGTCCCAGGAGATGAGTTATCCAGCGTGTAATAGATGTCGGCGCCCGAGGTGGTGTCGGACAGCGTGACACGCGCTGAGTTGGTGAACACACCCCCGCTGGGCGCTATCGCGGGCGTCGCGACCCAGCCCGAGGCGTTCCCGAAAACGGTGAGGGCATATTGGCTGCCAACATAAACCTTCCCATTGGCGATAGTGGGGATGGTAAACTTCACAGCGCCGCTGAGTTGGTCACGGGTGCCCGCCTGACTGCTATTGTAGAGTTCCGACGAGAGATTCACGGCGTTGTAGGCGTGCAGAATGGCGGGGCTGCTGCTGCCATAACCATCGGTTTGGAGAACCCAAACAATGGCGTTGGCGCTGCCGTTTGCCGAGATGCTGGGCGTAGCGCCTGGAAAACCGAAAGCCGTCGAGGATTGGCTGCTCGGCGAGGTGCCCAAAAGGCCGCCGGAGAACGTGAAACGCTTCAGCACGTCCCCATTGCCTTGGTAGTAAATGCTGTTATTAAAGAATGCGGGCGAACTCCAGGTTCCGCCAACTGCCCCGGAAAGTCCTTGGACGATTTGGCTGTCATTCGCCGCATTAAAGTGGCCCAGATTGTCGCGGTTCAGGAGATAGATCTTGCCCTCCTTTCCGCAGCCGACGAGGAGATTGGTGCCGTTGCCGACCGAGGCCGGCAGGACCATGGCGCCACCGGAGCCGAGGTCGGTATCGTTGGTGTTGAGATTGCTCTGGTTGAACGGCGTGAAATAATCGACCATGTTCAGCCCGCCACTGGTGGACACCTTAATGAAACTATCTCCCAGGCTGTAGGAATTCACGTTCGCATAGTTGGTGTCAAAAGTGCCATTGCCCGTCTCAAAATAAAGGTTGCCGTTCCCATCGACGGCCGGTGCTTGGCCGCTCTGCCATATCCCGGCATCGCTGCCATTGGGGTTGGCGTTGTAAGAGGCGGTGAGGCCAAGCGTAGCGGCATTGTAGCCGAGCAGCCAGCCGTGGTAGGGAGAATTATCGCCGTGGGAAGCGAAGGCGATGTAAATAGTGCCATTGAGCAACACCAGGCCCGGCCGATTGAGCTGCCGCAAGGCGTTGAAATGGACGACCCCGCTGACACTCCCATCACCGTTTCCAGGGACCGACGGACCAGACACATAGGTGTAGCTCCCGTTGTAGATCGTATCAGCGATCACGCCGGGCCCCCCGAACTTTTCGGCTCCACTGCTGACGTCCAAAGCGTGCAGTCGATGAACATAATGGTTCTGGCCCCCAACCACCTCCTTGGTTTTGGCTTCGACATAAATGGTGCCGGTGCTGGGATCGATGACGGGCGTGCTGGTGATGCCGATCTCAGGCTGGATATCGCCCGAGTTAACGTCACCGTTTGGGACCGTGGTCACGCCAGCCGCGGGATTTAAGAAATTCGTTTGCCATAAGGCCGTCGCGTTAGCTCCGCTGGCATCGTCCGCATCGAAGGCATAGACGCTGTCATGCTGAGTGGCGACGAAGACCACATTATGGGTCCCTTTGCCGACAATACTCACGTTGGTCAGAATGAGTGGCTGGGCATAAACGTAGCCATCCACCGGGTAACTGAACACCCGGCCGAAAGTGTTCATATTGACGTTCGCGAGGGTGAGGCTCGTCTCGTTCGTGTTCAGGCCAGTGCGAGCGAGGTCGTTGTGCTGCATGAGGACCGCGACCGCGCCGCACGCGCGAAACGGGCTGGAGAGTGCAAGGATGCAGCCGACGAGCAGCACAACGGAGCCGCCGAGCTTCGCCAGAGGCTGTCGCTTCCTGCGCGCAGGGCCCCTCGAAGCGCAAGCCGACTGGAAAGCTTGCGCTAGTGCAGACAGCTTTTTCTGCCGGACACCGTTGGGGAAATAGACAGGCATGGCGAAGCGGTGGGACATCATAGTTTGGAGCCGGTGGCGATGTGGCCCGTGTGCAAGGGATTGGATCACGGGCATAAGCCTGTCTGCACACTTGCATTCGCTCATTTGATTCCAACCATAGCACCCTGGAACGAGGTGTCAATGGACTGACAATTCAGAATGCTTGCGGGCAGGGTCAGCGAAAGCGGCGAGAGCCCTGCGGCAAGTCCTGCCGCTGTTCCTGTCGTCAGCCGGGGATCAAGTACAGCAAAGACGAGAATCTCGCACGCGCGCCCTCCAAGCTCGCAATGGACTTGGGCAGCACACTCATCACGCCGGACGGCTGTGATTCCGCGGCTTCTTGATTCGGCACTGGACTAGGCAATTTCTTGGCAATTCGTAGTTGATTAGCGAGCCCAATGGTGCGTATATCCCTGCGTATGATTGGTTTGAGACATCCGGGCGGCCGCGGAGCCGCGACCGCAGCGGGTCAGACTGAGTTCCCCTTGCGGGTCGCGGTTTGCGCATGGTGCGAGCCGAGGGAACGCGGCGCGACCATTGGTGCCCTGTCGCATGGGATCTGCCCGCGTCATTTTCGCGAGATGAAGATCCAGCTACAAATCAGCCGCTCCGGCAGAGAAGCTCAGCCGGCAGGCTCGCAGACACGCGCTTCGCGCAAACGCGACCGGTCAAACCGGGAGATCGCGCAGCTCAGGTTCCCTTTCCCGGCTCAGGATGCCGCCGCGTCTCAGCTTAGCGCCTGACCCGCCCCTTGCTGCAATCCCCGCTCCCACGCCTGCCCCGCGCGGGTGCCGTTTTACTAATCAGCCTGTTGCAAGCGGGAATTCCCCTCCCCTGACGTTTCATTGAGATTCTTGACGATGGATTCCCCGCAAACGAGAGTACAACCGGTATCCGGGAGAGTAGGCACGCTGGGGGTCGGTTGCAGTGAGGGCATTCACGTGGCTTCACCCTCAGGACCGCCTGAAGTGGACTGCGACTGGCGCCGAATGTCTGCCAGAGCGGTGAGTATCTCCTCCTTGAAGGACGCAGGCGCCAGGATCACACCCCAGCCTTTCCCAGCTTGGAAAAGCCCGTCCAATGCGGAATCATGATAGCTCTGCATGATATGAGGGATGTCCCGCCCGGACAGGACTCCATCGATCAATTCGGCCTCAACTTCATGATCCAGGCCCGCGACTTTCTCGAATCTCTCTGTCTCGCCGGGCTCCTTGACGATGGCTTCCGGGGGAGCCAGGTCCTGGTCAATTTCGGTGCCGCACTCCTGGCACTTGGTTGCCTTGTCCTCATTCTCCCGACCGCAGTATGAGCATGTTTTCATTGCAGTGGCTTATGGTTGACTAAACCAGGAGCAGACGACCGCGCTCTGGTCAACGATTGTGCTTCGCTTCTATACTATCGTTCACCTGCCGCGGTCATGCCAAATCGTATCTTCTTTTACTTGCCAAGCATCAACGGCGGGGCAGGGAGTTTTTGATAGGTCTTGATTATGGTAAGGAAATCCCAGCGGCGCAAATCGTCGGGCCGATAAACCACGTTCACCGCGTTGGGGGCTTTTAAGGCGGGCCGTGAGGTGGGCAGGTGCAGGACGATGCGCGCCGGCGGTTGGCGGCGGGGCGGGTCGAGCTTGATCTCAACTCCCGCGAGAGTGCCACGCAGACGCAGGCTCATAGTCCCGAAGTGGGTGGGCGCCTTCTCGATGCGGATTTCCCTGCCGTTTTCAAGCCACCAATCTGGTGCGCCCAGGAGTAGATGCAGTTCATCCCCCCATTCGTGCACCAGGGCGTGCCGCAGGAGGAAGGCGAAGTTGGCAGCGCCCGTGGCGTGCGGAATTGTGTCGCTCCAGGCGACGCGGCGGCCATAGAAGATGCCCTCGGGAAAGGCGTGAGTGGCCGTCGAGTGCAGCAAATACCAGTAGAACTCCTCAACGAACTTCTCGTGCTCACCGCGAACCAGTGAGGCCATCGTCGTGTAAGCGGAAAGGTAGGGGTGGATCACCGGCTCACTCAACCCCGTCCAGCGGATGGTGCCTTCGGCAAAGCCGCCGCCGTGCCGCTCGCGCACTTCCGCCAGCAACGCGCCGACGCGCGCGTCGTCCGCTGCAAACAACTCTGTTGGCCAGAGCACTTCGGTGTTGCCCCAATGCG
>Ga0181538_10001176_pt1 | contig 30058 bp, 26 predicted proteins | sample PEATcosm2014_Bin_40_FD_119773 | JGI IMG/M metagenome (GOLD analysis project Ga0181538, IMG submission 119773) | Peatland microbial communities from MTU Mesocosm Facility, Houghton, MI, USA - PEATcosm2014_Bin23_30_metaG | ecosystem: Environmental > Terrestrial > Soil > Wetlands > Peat | place... | reverse complement strand
TTAGCTTCTAAAGCGGAAAGAGAATCAGGCATCTGAGCCTCCTGTCTGAGCATCTATATACGCTCAGAACTATAGCACATAAAAAGAAAATCCACCGCTCCTAACTTCCAGGTCGCGCACCCAGCGTCAACTTGACAATAGACGCCCGCAAGGCTAAATTGTTAGTGAGTTAATGAGAAGTAAACCCTCTCTCCCCAACGCCGGTTCTCGGCGCGTCCTCCGAACACCGCAGGATGATGCTTCTTCCATTTAGGAGGGTGTGAGGCATGCACAATAAATGAAGACGAGTGTGAAGGTTCCGAACGGAGTGGAAGAGCTCGTCGGTACGCACGACGGGAATCTGCGCTTACTGGAAAAGTCCTTTAAGGTTTCAGTACACCTAGGTCAGGACGCGCTCGAGATCGAAGGCGGGGACAGCGAGGTGCGGCGCGCGCAGAAGCTTCTGCAAGAATATGCGGACCTGGTGGAATCCGGGTCGCGATTTGACAGCTCGGAGGTCGAATCCTTCCTTCGCATTGCTGGACAGGATCCGGAAGCCACGCTCAAGGGCCTTGCCGAAGCCGGCCGCCCGCGGACCTTTGGCAAGAAATCCATCACGCCCAAGAGCCTTAACCAGCGTACTTACGTGGATGCGATCGAGCGCCACGACATGGTGTTTGGAATCGGCCCTTCGGGCACGGGAAAGACTTACCTGGCGGTGGCCATGGCCGTCGATGCGCTGCTGAGCAAAGAAGTCAGCCGCATCATTCTGGCGCGGCCCGCAGTGGAAGCGGGCGAGCGACTGGGATTCCTCCCGGGCACCATCCAGGAAAAAGTGAACCCCTACTTGCGCCCGCTGTACGATGCGCTCTATGACGTGCTGGACCCGGACAGGGTGGAACGCTACATCGAGAAAGGCATCATCGAGATCGCGCCCATTGCTTTCATGCGCGGTCGCACGTTGAACGATGCTTTCGTGATTCTCGACGAGGCCCAGAACACCACCAGCGAGCAGATGAAGATGTTCCTGACCCGTTTGGGCTTCAACTCGAAAGCGGTGGTCACCGGCGACATCACTCAGATTGATCTGCCGGACGGCAGACGTTCCGGCCTGGTCGAGGCCATCGATGTGGTGTCGCGAGTGCCGGGAATCAATTTTGTGTATTTCACGGAGCGGGATGTGGTGCGGCACACTTTGGTGCAGCGCATCATCCGTGCCTACGAGGAATACGATCAGGCCCGCGCCGCGAGCGGGAACAACAGCAAGAACCACAACCGATCCGGTGATTCTTAATCTGCAAGACAAACACATTGTCAATACTTCACGATTGAGCGAATATGTGGGTGAGCTCAGGCGAGCGCTCGGACTCGGCAGGCGCGATTGCAACGTTTGCCTGGTGAGCGATCGGGAGATCAGGCGCTTGAATGCGCTCTACCGGGGAAAGGATCGTGCCACGGATGTCTTGTCATTTCCGTGGGACGCTCCGCAGCCGCAGGCCCACTCGCGAACCAGGAGTAGTGGCGCCCGGCACAGGCAAGCGCGCAGCAGCGCCGATACGCGTCGAGAGTCAGAGTTCAAGAACCATCTCGGCGACATCGTCATATCCGTCGAGACAGCCAAAAGAAACGCGCGCCAGGAAGGGCACTCAACCCTGAATGAAATCCGCTGGCTCATCCTGCACGGTCTTCTGCACCTCGTGGGCTACGATCACGAATCCGATCAGGGTGAGATGGTTCGCCTGGAGCTTGCACTTCGAACCCGGCTGGGCATTTCGGGAGAGTGATGGACCTTAATACGATCCTGATCACAATCGCGTGGCTGGTCGTGCTGGCGGTCCTGCTGGTGGCCGGTTCGGTGGCTTCGTATTTGAGGCTGCTGATGCGGCGGCTGACCGTGATGAGCGCCAGGAAGTTGTTTCGGCCTCCCGAGCCGGGGCGCATCACGATCGACCGGGAGCGCGTGGGCGTCTCGATTTCAGCCCTGCATGGCGCCGCGATGCACCTGTTTGCCGTCGGCGTAACCGCGCTGCTGGTTCTAAGCAGGCCGGACCATTTTTGGGGAAACGTGGGCGCCGCGTTGATCATCGTCATGACGGCGGTTGCCATTGCCGACCAACTCATCCCTTTCCTTCTGGTGGCGCGCCACGACGAGCCGGAAGTCATCCTTGAGCACTGGATGCCGGCGGTGCGGCGGCTGGTTTATTTGGCTCTGCCGCTTACTTTTCTGATTCTCATTTCCACCACCATGAGCCGCCTGCTGGAATCCACGGAGCAGGAACCCGAGCCTCCCACTCCGGCGGAAAATCTGCAGGAATTCATCGAGGTCGGCCAGCAAGATGGCCTGATCGAAAAAGGCGAGGCGGAACTCGTGCAGTCGGTGGTGGAGTTCAGCGACAAGTTGGTGCGCGAGGTTATGACGCCTCGCACGGAAATCGCCGCCATCGACGTGAACGCCTCTCTCGAAGACCTGCGCAAGCTGTTCCGGGAAAAGCGGCTGACCCGGTACCCCGTTTATAATAGTCAGATGGACCGCATCGAAGGTATTGTCAACGTTCGCGATCTGATGGAGTTGCCTCCCGAAGAACAGTCGAGGATCACAATTCGCAGCCTGGTCAGGCCTGTCCCCTTCGTGCCGGAGACCCGGCACATCAAGGACCTGATGAGGGAATTACAAAAATCCACCGTTCAGATGGCGATCGTCATCGACGAGTATGGCAGCGTGGCGGGCCTTGTGACGATCGAGGACATGCTGGAAGAGATCGTGGGAGAAATCAAGGATGAGTTCGAGCCCCACGCACAGGATATCGTCAAGGAAGCGGAGAATACCTACCTCGTTTCAGGCCACACTGACCTGTCGCAGCTTGGCGAGGAGTTGCATATCCCGCTCCAGGCTCCGGGCTACTCCACAGTGGCAGGGCTGGTGCTCGCTCATCTGGGCCACGTGCCTGTTCCGGAAGAGAAGGTGCAGGCTGACGGGGTAACCATCGAAGTCCTGGAAGCCAACAAGCGGACCGTATTGAAGGTCCGCGTGATCGTGCCTCCACCAGACACCAAGGGTGCTACCAATCATGGCGGAGCCCACTAAATCCGGTTTCGTGGCAGTCGTCGGTCGGCCCAACGCCGGCAAAAGCACGTTAGTGAATGCCCTGGTTGGTACCAAGGTCTCCATCGTCACCGCGGTGCCGCAAACCACACGCAACCGAATTCTGGGAATCGTCAATCGTCCCCCGGCGCAGATCGTGCTCATGGACACGCCCGGCATTCATCGCCCGCATTCCCGCCTTAATGAACAAATGATGAGCTTCGTTCGTCAGGCGCTTGCGGAACGGGACCTGGCAATCCTGATTGTCGACGCCTCGGAGCGTTACGGGCATGGAGACGAATTTGCCGTGGGCCTCTTGAAAGAGTACGCGCCGCGGGCCATTCTGGCGCTCAACAAAATCGATCGAATCAGGAAGCCGAAACTCTTGCCTCTCATGCAGCTCTACTCCGGGCTGTATAATTTCGAGGAGATCATACCGGTCTCAGCCCTCAAGGGCGAAGGGTTGACGGAGCTTTTGGACGCCGTCGTGAGGCTGCTGCCTGAGGGCCCGCACTATTTCCCGCCCGAAATGTACACCGATCAGCCGGAACGCTTTCTGGTATCGGAAATCATTCGAGAGAAGATCATCCTCCACACTCGGCAGGAACTCCCCTACGCGACCGCCGTCCTCATCGACGACTTCGAGGAGGGCGAAAACATCACGCGCATTCAGGCAAGTATTGTGGTCGAACGCGAGTCGCAAAAGCCAATCATTATCGGCTCGGGAGGCGAGATGCTGAAGCAGATTGGCAGTGAGGCGCGCCGGGACCTGGAACGATTGTTCCCTCCCAAAGTCTTCCTCGAACTCTACGTCAAAGTTGAAGCCAATTGGCGCGACGCCCGGCCAATGGTTGCAGCGCTCGATTACCGCAACGAAGGATAGACTGGAGTTCAGCCGCGCCTTTCCATCGTCCTGAGCGAAGTATGGGTATGCGAAAACTGCCCACTGCTCGCGAGATCGAGTTGGCGGCAGCGGCTGACAGCCCCTCGAGCAGCCAACACGGCGCGCTACCCCGCAACGAGGCCCTGGCCATGTTGGTTCGGCGGGGTTTTCGACCTTCGCAGGCCAAACTCGACGTACCGTTCCCCGAAGATCTGGACGAAGCGACAGCCGAGCGACTGGCGAAGCAGCTTCGTCATTATGCCTTCCGCCTCTTTCTGCGTGGGGCGATTCAGAAGGCGCAGGGGTTTGCGCCGGTCGAGGCGACACAATACCTTGAGGAGGCGCAGGCCCAGGCATGCGCTGAGTCGCTGGTCGATTTGGGACTGGCGGAGCGGCTACAACGGGGCCGCTACAGGTTGCTCCGGCCCGCTAAAAGCTTCGGCGGAACGCTCGAGTGGTACGTGGCGCGCGAGCTCCATTGGAGGCTAGGTTTCGACGTGGCGTCGGGCGTGAGGCTTCACGCGCGGGGCGTCGGCGGCGACTTGGACGTAGTGGCGGCGGCAGAAGGCAAGCTGGTCTACGTTGAGCTGAAGTCCTCTCCTCCCAAAAACCTCTCCACCGGTGAAGTGACCGCTTTTTTCGAGCGGGTGTGGCTGCTTCGGCCCGATCTGTCTCTGTTTGTGGTGGACACGGCGTTGCGCCTCAGCGATAAGGTCCTGCCGATGCTGACGGCGGAGTTGGAGCAGCGCCGAGGAGAAACCAGGCCCGTCCCGCACCGCATCATTCGCGAGATTTGGGCGATAACGCCCCGCCTTTATGCGGTAAACGGCAGGCCGGACCTCATCGCCAACATCGCGCGCGCCTTTGAAGAAGGGTTGCGCGCCATCTCCCCGCTGACTTGAGACTTCAATGCCACTGGTTAGCGCGCTGTACGTATCGGGAATTCCCGGCTTCGGTTCTTCCGCATCAGGTTGCGGAGGTAGGCGTTAATCCGAGTCTGATAATTGCCGCCTGGTGACTTAAGCCACGCTACCACATCAGCATCAAGCCTAATGGTTACGCTGGTCTTCCTGGGACGGTAAAACCTGCCGATCACTGCGTCGGCCGGTATGTGCAAAATCTCGGGGATATCAGAGAGATCGATTTCCGTATCCGGCCGGTTCGCGATGGCTGCGAGTTGCTTACGTTTCTTCGGTGATAGCCTGGGCATACAGTTTCCTTTCCCGTCCGGTGGCGCGGCGAGCCGAGATAATGCGGATTACTTCCTCCGAACCCTCTTGCCAATAGGTGTGGACCACAACAAGGACTATAACGTCTTGGATGGATCCGATGGCGTGCCATCGTTCCTCGCCGTCGCTCAAACGCTCAACGAACGTGACACATAAGGGATCATTGAAAACGAGTTGCGCGGTGTCGAAGTCAATGCCATGTTTCGCCCTGTTGGCCTCGTTCTTCGCCTTGTTCCACTGGAATCGAAGCATCTGTATGTACAGTACCATACATACAGCCGCACACGTCAAGTGCGATCGCGGCAACTCACTGCACGCGCCGCTTGCGCCCCTGCCAGTATTTTTCCCGCAGCACACGCTTGAGAATTTTTCCCGTGCCACCTTTGGGAAGGCTCTCCACGATTTCCACCGTTTTGGGGGCTTTGTAGGCGGCCAGGTGCTGGCGGCAGTGCGCGATGATTTCCGTATCGGAGGCTTGCTGGCCGGGTTTGAGCGTGACGATGGCCTTCGGCACCTCGCCCCAGGCGTCGTCGGGAACGGCGACGACTGCGCACTCCATGACGGCCGGATGGCCGTAGATGACCCGTTCGATTTCCGCCGAGGCGATATTCTCGCCGCCGCTCAGGATCATGTCTTTGCCGCGATCCACAATGAGGATGTAACCTTCCTCATCGATGGTGGCCAAGTCGCCGGTATGAAACCAGCCGTCGTGGATGACGTTGGCAGTGGCCTCCGGTTGCCGCCAATAACCCTCCATCACTACGTCGCCGCGCACCACCACTTCTCCAACCTCGGCCGCGTCGGGTTTCACGTCCCGCCCTTCCTGCGTCACCACACGGATTTCCGAGCCTGCGAAAGCGTACCCCGCTGTAGCTTGGCGGCCTATTTGTAATTCCTCCGGGTCGCCCGCGCAATGTGCCTTGCGACGGGCCAGGGTGATGACCGGCGAAGTCTCGGTCAGGCCGTAACCGCCGATGGCCCGGCAGCCTGGCATTCGCCGCTCCGTCTCGCGGACGAGCGCCGTACTGGTCGGCGCTCCGCCCATCATGATTTCCTTCACGCTGCTCAAGTCGTATTTCGAAAAATCCGGGTGATTGAGCATGGCGATGACCATCGTAGCTACAACCTGGAGACGCGTCACTCGCTCGCGCTGAATCAACTGCATCACAGTGACGGGGTCAAACTTCTTGATCATGACGTGCCGGCCACCGCCGAGGGTGATGATGTGCGGAGCGCCCCAACTGTTGACGTGGAACAGCGGCACCGTGTAAAGGTGGACCTCGCTGTCGTCTCCGTTCAACGCCACCGCGGTATAGAGGGCGTGCAGATAGAGGTTCCGGTGCGTCAGCATCACCCCTTTCGGGTAGGCAGTCGTGCCGCTCGTGTAAAAGAGTTCGGCAACAGAGTTTTCATCGATCCCGCGGTAGTCAATTTCCGCGGGCGCCGCCTCGGCAAGCAGTTCGTCGTAGAACTTGGGGTACGCCCAGGATGGCTTCGCGTCCCTCAAAGGGACGTAGTACTCAATGGCCTTCACTTTCGCCCTTAGCGCGTCCACCAGGGGAATGAATTCCGGATCGAAGAACAAAACTCGCGGTTCCGCGTCGTTCAGGATATAGATAAGCTCTTCCGGGCTTAACCGGATGTTCAGCGGCAAAAGAATCGCGCCGATCTGCGGCACTCCAAAGTACGCTTCGAGCAACCGGTGGCAATTGAAGCTCAGGTAAGCAACACGCTCACCCTTCTGGATTCCGAGCTTCAACAGGGCGTTCGAGAGCCGGTCACAGCGCTCATTGAATTGGCGGTAGGTAAACCGCTGCTGATCGCAGACCACGCCCTCCTTGTTGCCAAAAACCTGCGCCGCATGTCGTTTCAGCCGCACCGGGGTGAGAGGGAGAATCATGGGAACCTCAGCGTGAGACTTTGCAGTTAGCCCTGCAGAAGGTTCTTACTCAACTATGATAGGCAGTGAGCGCCGGCAATGCAACTCAGAGATCACCCTGCCTCTTTACGAACTCTGTGGTGAGTCTTTAGACAGTGTGGGTGTTGTATACTCCAAGGGCTGCCGGTGCAGGCGACTGACCAGGGGAAACGGACGAGGGACAAAGGAGCGGAGGATGCCGAACGAGAAAAGCTACCACATGAGCATCGAGGAGTTCCGCCGCAATGGCCGGGCGGCGATCGACTGGATCGCGGATTATTATGAGCGCATCGAGTCCTTCCCGGTGTTGTCGCGAGTTCAGCCGGGTGAGATTCGTGCTTCGCTTCCCGCAGAAGCGCCGATGCAAGGTGAGCAGTTCGAGTCCCTGCTGAGTGACGTCGAGAAGTTGATCCTGCCAGGAATAACGCACTGGCAGTCACCCAATTTCTTCGCCTTCTTTCCCTGCAATGCTTCCGCTCCCGCCATCCTCGGCGACCTGCTGTCGTCCGGCCTGGGAATCCAGGGGATGCTGTGGGCCACCAGCCCCGCCGCCACGGAACTTGAGACTCACGTGCTCGACTGGCTCGTTCAGATGTTAGCGTTGCCCGAGAAATTCCTCTCCTCGGCGACAGGTGGTGGAGTGATTCAGGACAGCGCTTCCAGCGCTACACTGTGCGCGATTCTCGCTGCGCGCGAGCGTGCGACCGGGTATGCCAGCAATAAACACGGTTGTAAAGGCGACCTGATTGCCTATGCTTCGCCGCAGGCGCACTCATCGATTGAAAAGGCCGTGAGAATCGCCGGGCTTGGAGATCAGAACCTACGGCACATCGAGGTTGACGCCAACCTGGCCCTGCGCCCGGAGGCTCTTGCGGCTCAAATCGCGCTCGACCGGCAGGCCGGAAAGGTGCCTTGCATCGTTTGCGCCACGGTGGGAACGACCTCGTCAAACGCCCTCGACCCGCTGCCGCAAATCGGGCGCATCGCGAGGGAACACGGCATCTGGTTGCACGTGGACTCGGCCATGGCCGGAACTGCCTCGCTTTGTCCGGAGTTCCGGTACATCAACGAGGGCCTTGAGTTTGCCGACAGCTATTGTTTCAACCCGCATAAGTGGATGTTCACGAATTTCGATTGCGACTGCTTCTATGTGGCGCGCCGAAAGGAATTGATCGACGCCTTATCCATTCTGCCGGACTATCTCCGCAACAAAGCCACTGAATCAGGCGCAGTCATTGACTATCGGGACTGGCAGGTGCCCTTGGGCAGGCGCTTTCGCGCCTTGAAACTCTGGTTCGTGATCCGTCACTACGGAGTCGAGGGCCTGCGTTACCACGTGCGCCGCCACGTGGCGCTGGCCCAGCAGTTGGCTTCCTGGGTGCAACGCGATGAACGGTTTGAACTGGCCGCCCCCTCGCCGTTAAACCTCGTTTGTTTTCGTCACCGCGCCGGCGACGCCTTCAACGAGGCTCTGCTGGACGCTCTCAACCGCAGCGGAGATCTCTACGTGACCCATACGAAGCTGCATGGCCGCTTCATCATTCGCTTCTGTGTGGGGCAGACTTATACCGAATCGCGGCACGTGGAACGGGCTTGGGAGCGGATTGGGGAAGAAGCCGCAAAGCTGGAAGCGCGCGGTGGATGGTAGCGAAAGTAGAAAGCAGTCGCTCATGCCCATCTGCTGATGCGCACCTCGAAACCATGAAGGCCCTGTCATTCTGAGCGAAGCGAAGAATCTCGCCCTGATCTTTTCGTTCTCGTTAGCTCACGGGCCAGAGCGAGATTCTTCGCTTCGCTCAGAATGACAGAGCGTTTTCAGAGCAGACAGCAGACAGCAGACAGCAGACAGCAGACAGCAGACAGCAGACAGCAGACAGCAGACAGCACATCCCCACTCTTTGGGATCAAAATGTGGATCGGGGATCGAGCTGATCTGGAAAGGAGTTCGCCTCGTGGACCGTCGAAGCTTTCTCAAGTCCGGAGGACTGGCAGCCACTCTAGCAGGCACTGGTGCAGGGAAGGCTAACGCCTTCGTCCCCGCGCACAACTGGGATAGGTATGATTTTGGCGCAGGACCGAAAATCACGGATCGACTGGACCAAGGCCCATTCCCGCAATATCCGCCCGAAGCAGTTTTTCCGGGAGGCGACGTAGTGATGGCAACGACTCCCTCGAGCGAGGTTGTGCCCAACTATGGGAAAGGGCTGATTACGTACATCACTGCGGACATGGGTACAGCGGAGATCAAATCCGATAACATTCCGCAAGCGATCGAAGATCTCGTGAAGCTTCCCTTGGGTGAGAAGCTCTATCTCCGGCCGACCTGGCGCGAAGTGCAGCCCCGGCGCGGGCGGCTTGACTTTCCGGATTACTGGAAACTCACTTTCGATCTGGCGAAGCGATTTAACAAAAGCATTGGATTTCGAATCCAGATGCGGGCGCCCGATTATGCGGAAGAGGCTTTGCCGGAATTCGTTCTCGCAAAAGTGCCCATGGTGAAGCTGATCGGGGAATGGAGAACTGGGCTCGAGGGCCCACGCAGGAAATCTGCCTATTACGAACCTCGTTATGATCACCCCTTCTTTCAAGATTGCTATCGGGAGCTCAACGAATTGCTTGCCGCGGAACTTGATGGCAGTCCGCAAATCGAATTCATGGATACCTTCATGTACGGTTTTTGGGGCGAGGGTCACACCTGGCCGTTTCAGAACAACCCATTTCCGGATTATGGAACTGCGGAGCAAACCTGGATCGAGATGTTTGAAGTGCAGTCGGAGCATTGGCGACGGACGCCACTCGTGACCAATACCCAGCCGGATTTCAGCCGAGTTGGCAACTCCGAACTTGTAGATCGCACCGTCCGATCGGGGAACTGGCTGCGCACCGACACGATCTTTATCGAAAACGAGCAGATTGAAACGCTGAGTAACCGGCCGCCGTGGGTGGGAGCGGTAGTCGAAGTGGGAATGTCCGACGGCACACCTGCATCTCTCCACATCCAGGAAGGCATTACTTACACGGATAATGTCATCGCGCACGTGATCGACGCCGGCCCCAACTATTGGTCGCTTTGGAATTTTCACAAGATCAGCGCCGATAATATCCTGCGTTACTACCATCAATATCCGCAGGGCATCGACCAGATCGGCCGGCGCATCGGTTATCGTGTGCGGCCTTCATTCATCTGGCAGTATGGAGATCAAGACCGTCAAGGCTTAATCGTCGGGTTCGCGAACGATGGGTGCGCCGGCGTGCCAGGTGCGTTGCGCGTCTACGTTACGGGTGATGACGGAAAGGTGATGGCAGGAGGTAGCCTCGACCCCGGCTACCCGCTGCCGGGGAAAATCCGCCAAGCGCAGTTTGTTCTGCCGAAGGGTGTTAGCTGGGAAGGATTAAGGCTTCGTGCAGAGCTTGAGGTAAAAGGTGTACGACACTCAATCCGCTGGGCTTGCCATCAGCAGCTAAATGCCGACGCCTCCCTGACGCTGCGGCCAAACCTGCGGGGGTCTGCGTGATGCCCAGGCGCAACGCCGACGTCCATCCCGAGGACCGCGGCCCTTTTTGGCGGCGAACCGCCGGTCTAGTCGACCTTCCTTCCGCCTATCGAACTCCCGGCGTGGAGCAGAGGGCGTGGCAACAGCCGGAGCAGGGCGACGATAAACTTGTAGCGCCAGCCCGGCACCACAAACAGCGTGTTACGCGTTAGACCCTCAAGAGACGCGTTCACAACCTTGTCTACCGGAGTCCACAAGCTCGCGGCAACGAAGTTTCGGTCCACTCCCAGGACATCGTGAAACTCCGTCAGCGTATAGCCGGGGCAGAGGGCCTGCACACGGACCGGTGAGCGCGCTTGCTTCAGTTCCATGTAAAGACCCTCCGTGAACGCGTTCATCCAGGCCTTGGTGGCGTTGTAGCTGACGGATCCTGGGCGGGCTATGAAACCCGCCACGGAGGATACGTTCACTACCGTGCCTTTACCGCGCGCCGTCATCTTGCGGAGCGCCGCGTGTGCAAGGCGGAGGGTGGCCATGACGTGCAGGCGGTGCATGGTGACTGCGTGTTCCAGAGGCGACTCGTAAAAGCGCCCGCTGCTCCCAAAGCCGGCGTTGTTGAGCAGGAATTCAAGCCGATCTTCGCGCGCGATGCGCTCTTCGACGACCTTCAGGTCAGCGTCGCTGGTGAGGTCGGCCGGCAAGGGCTCAGCGCGTACACCGTAGAGGCTGGCAAGACCAGTAGCCATCTTGGTGAGGCGATCCACTCGCCGCGCCACCAGGATCAGGTCATAGCCTTCGGCGGCCAGCCGACGGGCATAGGCCGCGCCAATGCCAGCCGATGCTCCGGTGACCAGAGCGATAGGTCGAGCGGAACTCATGGATTCCTCCCTGGATTTTGGCTGCCACTCGGCTTCAGCGTGAATTGCGGGTTCTTCAACGTACCTTTAAGGCTGAAGGGGAAGGTCATCTTGCCTCCCTTAAGAGTTGCGCCGGTCAGCCCTCCCAGAATGCTGGTTAGAGCGTTATCGCTGGTGGCAAGTCTTGCCACGCCTTGATAATCAAGGCTGCCGTTGCCCGCGAGCCCGAGAGATCCCGTGGCATCAATCGCCACCCCGTTGCCGACGATGTTACCTTTGGTGGTCTGAATCCTGTTGTTGGCGATAATGAAATCCACGGCGATGGAGGAGAATGAATATGGGTCGCCCGAGGCCGGGCCCATCTTGGCCACGCGGAACAGCTGAAGCAGATTGGCGTTTAATTGCAAGGTTGGCAAGCGTCCCGCGCGGACGGTCAATTGGCCGGCGCCGCCCATACCGGCCAGGGGGTCGGGAGAATGGCTCACCTCGCCGTTAAGCTCCACGTGCCCCTCGAGAGCCCCGGTCATCTTCCCGCGGACATCCGGGAACGCATCAAGCAGTTTCGCAACGTTCACGCCCCTCAGGTTTGCTTGGGTGCGGTAGCGTGTGGTCCGAGACCCGAAAGCAAAGGCAAGGTTGCCGCCGCCGCTGCCGTCGTAGCATCGGAATTCCAGGCCGTCGAGGAGAACTTGGTCGGAGAAAAGGCGGAGATTTGATTTCGCATTCGTCACAACCAGGTTTGTAACATGCAGAGTGTTCACCTCGAACGTTCCTACTGTCACGAGAGCGCGTTGAGGATTCTGAGCGTCGGAGCCCGCCCTGAGCGCGTTGAGATCGAAGCGCCGCAGTTGGCTCGAGACTCCATCCGCTTCGACGAAGGCTGGTCCTGCCTCGCCTGAAGGCAGCAAGTTTGCAATACTCAGATTCGCTTTATTGATGTTGACATTGGAAATAGCCCCCAAAGTGAACAAGGGCTTATTCCCGGGCGGGTTTGGCGCGGGGTCGGCGGGAGAGGGCGGATCTTCGGAATTCCATTTCCCATTGCGGTCTGAAAGCAGGCTTATGGCGGGCCCCTCCAAATCGAGCGACATGATAACAACCTGGTGGCGCCAAAGGCTTAGCGCGTCGACTTCCGCGTAAATCCTGTGAGCTTTTATGAAATCTCCCTGGGGAAATCCCGCCGGGTTCTTCAGCGTGAAATCATCGGCGCGAATCGAAAGGCGAGGGAAAACAGTGAGGGTGAGGTGTCGAATCGTAGCGTGTCTACCCAATTGCGTTTCAATGAGCGCTGCCACCTGCGGTCGGTAGCGGTCCACATCAAAGAGCCGGGGAACGACCACTACGATCACTACCAATACAACGATCAGGAAAACCACAATGCCGAGAAGAACCTTTTTGCGTGTTGACAACGAAGTCGCCCCTTTGACGCTTGGGTCAATCTGCGATTCTACACCACGGAAGCCTAATGGGGCGCGATTGGAGCCGCTTTCGTCTTCTCGTCAGGCGTCAGGCGGCTCAGCTTAGCAGTGTAATAGTCAAAGAAGCTTTTATTGGGCGGTGCGACCTGAACTGTCTCGACAAACTCTTGAGGGTTGGTCCTCTTGATGATGGTTCGGAAAAGCCAACCCGGCGGGGGCTGATCACCTCCCTCGGGGTTGATGCGGGTTTCCGGCCCCTCGACGGTCAAGCGATATCGCGTGATGAATCCTGTGCTTGAAAACATACGCAGCAAAAACCCGCCCGCTCGCCGGTCCGGAGTGAGGACGCCCAGCCATGATTCTTTTGTCGGCGGAGAAGTCTTGGTCGCCTGCAAAGTGGTGTCGCCGCGGAAGAGAATGACATGCTTGTCCAGTTGATAGCTTACGGACAGGTGCAGTTCACCTTGGGTTCTCTGGTCCGTGGTATTCCCGGTCCAGTCACCAACCAGCCAGTCCACGGCCGAGAAGTCCGGCCGCTCAGGCAACGGGATCTGGTAGACCGTGGGCGATTTTTCTTTGGAGTCCCCTGGGGCGGCTCCGACAAGGCAAGCGAATGCGAGAATTATAGGGATCATTGGGTCCTAGTAATTATACGTTATTTTCGTCCCACCAGGCGAAGGCGTGCTGTAAAAGCTCGTCTTTGACCTCCCGCAAAGGCGAAGGGGCTGACAAAGGTATTAACCGCGTTGGGATTGTCGTGATTAGTAGCATCGATGGAGCTGACGCGGATGGCCCATTCCTGGCCGCGGAAGTGGAACCGTTTCTCGAGTCCTACGTCCAAATCAATATAAGCGGGATAGCGAAACTGCCCCGGCGCACCCACCAACTGAAGCTGTTCGTTCACGGCATCGAGAGGATAACCCGTCCGGTATTCCGCGCGGCAACTCAGGAACAACTTCCAGAGCGGCAGGGGCGATTTCCCCCAGGCGATCAGGCGATTGGGGGTATCCCATAGCAGCCGGCCCGGCGCCTGCGGAACAAAATAGGGAGTCAAGAGAGAGTAGTCCAAAGCCTCGTTACTGCGCGTGCTCGAGCGGGTGTAATCCGCGTAAATCTCGGCCTTGTTTCTAAAGACGTGGCGCAGCCAGATCTCGGCGGAGCTATAACGGTCGCTGCGCTCGTCGCCGAACAGAAACAGTCCTCCCAGCGAGGCAGGTTGAATGTCTTGGTAAGTGAACCCATCGGATTCCACGCGGCGCAGCAGCGCAACGCCGGCGAAGGTGCTAGAACCCAGCTTTTGTTCCAACTCGATGCTGGTGGTGTTGAAGCCCGTCTGCCGAAGGCCGCCGGGCGGTAGCACAAAACGCGTCGTGGCCGGCCCCAGGACGGGCGTGGTTCCTGTCGAGTCGTAAAGGGTGTCAACCCGCTCCTGATCGAGCCCTGCACTCCACAAGGCCATATTGATGGGGCGATAGTAGATTCCCCACCCCACGGAGATTTTGGTCCGGTTGTCCGAGAAGGGAAGAAAACTGGCAGCCAACCGCGGACCGAAGATCGTTTTGCCGATGATCTTGTCCCAATCCGCCCTGCCGCCAATCGAAACGACCAGCGGGCGAAGCACCTTCCATGAGTCCTCGAGGAAATACCCGAACTGCGTGTTGTCGAGGTGAAAATAGGGCGCGCCGCCAAAAGTGGTTTTGAGCAGCAGAGTATTGTCGGCGCGGAGCGTCTCAATCGGGTCGCGGACCGCACCTTGGGAGAAGGCCAACTCATCGGCATTGAAGCCCGCCTTCAGCTCGTGTGTGCCGTGCCAACGCAGAGAGGAAAGATTCAGGTTTCCGATCACCTGCACCCGGTGGTTACGTTGGAGCAGCCGCTGGAAATAATTGCCTGAGGCAGTAATTGGCTGCACGACGTAAGGCTCAGAGCCGAGCGGTTCGTTGTTCAGCGTGGCATTGTCCGTGGCCGCGCCGAGTTCGAACATGTTCCTGCCGAAGAAGAATTGGTCCTTGACGGAGATAAACTCGCGATGCGCATGGTCATCCGTGGTCGTCGAAAGAGGCGTAAACAAACTGAGGCCGAGATGGGAAAACACGCTTTGGTTGTAAAGGAAGCTGCCCTGAAGAATGTTGGTAGGCGTCAGGTTCATCTGCACGCGGGCGAGGTTGTCCCCCGACCACTGCTCCTGCGTGTCGCCGTTGCGCGGCAGTCCCTGAATCAACGAAAAGGTGTGCTGGAGGCTGATGCCGTCGGAGAACCAGGCGCGACCCTGGCGCAGGGGACCCGAGAAGTTGAAGCGTGGGTACCAGTTCCCAAGGTGGATGCCTTGCTGTAGATTGACTGCAGGGAAGAAATCCGTGGTGCCGAATCTCCAGCGGTCGTCCCCCACGTAGGTGCCGAACTCCATCACGGCGCCGGCGGCGTGCGCGTACTGAGCTCCATAGCGGCCGTCGTCAACTTTAACTTCACGCACGCTGTCGATGTCCAGTCGGCTGGTCAATTGACCCGACACCGGATCGCCAATTTCGAAACCGTCCAGCATATACTCAGCGTCCCCCGAGCGCCCGCCGGACACGTGAAGTGCGCCGGAGTTATCCTCAGTGACGCCCGCGATCATGGGCAAATATGCCGTCAGGTCGTGCGTGCTGTAGGTTGGAAGATCCAGGATGTCCTGGGCATCGAAAATCTCCTGGTGCTCGGACTCCAAGGGGTCGATCTGCTTGGCGGAGGATCGAACCTCGACGCTGGAGTGCACCTCGAACTCGTGGCTGAGAGTGAAGGCGACTTCGCTCGTCTCCTCCTGTAGAGGCACCGCCTGGTCAATCAGGCGGAAATAATCGGGCTTGCTCAGGCTGACGAGGTACTCGCCCGGGGCCGGCACCGACACTTCGAAATGCCCTGTGTCGTCCGAATAAGCGTATTGGATGCTTCCGCCCTTGGATTTTACTGTAACCTGGACGGCGTTTACCGGCACGCCGTTCTCGTCCACCACCGTGCCGCGCAATTGTACGGCCGCGCTCGCGCCGGCCCCCGCGAACACTGACATCAGGATGGCCAAACACGCCATCGGTAGCCAATCACCGGGAGTGAGAAGCTTGCGCGCTTTTACGGCCAATGGACCTCGCTGTCTTGCTCATTAAGTATTCTATTCGACACCCGGCCCGGAGTGTAGGGGGAATAAACGCGCCCGGGCGCCGCTCGGCAGTTGTGAAGATTCCGGCGTAAGGGCGCTTCGCGAAGCGCCCCTATCCAGCGCCCAAGGGACAGCCGCTTGGCAGTTGTGCCGACCGGTGCAAAAGGGAGACAATGACTTCTATGCGAAAAGCTGCACCATTCGCGCTGCTCTTGGTGCTCGCCTCCGCGCCGCTCTACGGGCAGGGCAATTACGAGATTCAGGTCTACGGTGCGGACACCGTTCCTCCTGGCCGTACGATGGTGGAACTGCACAGCAATTTCACGTTCGAGGGTTTCAAAACGCCCATGGGCGGCGTTCTTCCCGACGAACATCAACTGCACGAAACGGTCGAGATCACCCAAGGCTGGAATGAGTGGTTTGAGACGGGATTCTACATCTTCACCAGTGCGGGGCCGCGGCAGGGATACAAATGGGTCGGCGATCACATTCGTCCACGGATTCGCGTTCCAGACAAATGGAATTGGCCTGTAGGCGTAAGCCTTTCTACCGAGATTGGCTACCAGCGTCCCATCTTTTCGGGCGATACCTGGACATGGGAGATTCGCCCTATCATCGATAAACAGTGGCACTCCTGGTACCTTGCGTTTAACCCGGCTCTCGAACGCTCGTTTCATGGGCCCAGCGTTCATGAAGGCGTCGGCTTCTCACCGGGCTTCAAGGCCGCCTACTCCATCACTCGCAAGCTTAGTGCGGGGCTTGAATACTACGGATCGCTAGGGTCTATTACAGGCTTCGACCCCTTTTATTTGCAGCAGCACCAGATCGTGCCGACCATCGATTATGACTTCGGGCCGAATTGGGAGTTCAACCTGGGTGTGTGCGAGGGGGTGACGCGCAGTACCGATCATTTGTTGGTCAAGATGATTATCGGACGGCGATTCCGATTTATCACACCGCGCTTGCCTCACTTTCTGAAGTCCGGCCAGGGAGAAATGGACTGATCGCGCTTATGAGGAGACGCGCCAGATTTGGAACCTTGCTTCTGTTGTGCCTGCTGCCGGGCTTGCTGGCCTTTCGCAAGGAACAGCCGGCGGCGTCCGGGCCGCCGGTTCCCTTGGGCCTTCCGCCTGTTCCGTGGCCGGAAGATAATCCCTACTCACCGGCCCGCGCCGAGCTTGGAAAGGCATTGTTTTTCGACGGCCGGCTCTCCTCAAACGGCATCGTTTCGTGCGCCTTCTGCCACGAGCCGCAGCACGCTTTTTCGGCAAGCACCCCATTTTCAAAAGGCGTGAATGGGAAGCTGGGAACGCGTCACGCCCAAACGCTGATTAACCGTGCGTGGGGCAGGTCAGAATTCTGGGACGGCCGCGCACCGACGCTGGAATCACAGGTCGTCGTGCCGGTGACGAATCCCGATGAGATGGGTATGACGGCTGACGGTGTGGTTCAGACGCTCCAGGGGATTAAAGGCTATGCCCCGCTTTTCGCGGCCGCCTTCGGAGACAGCACCATCAACTTCGATCGCGTCGCGAAGGCCATCGCCACCTTTGAGCGCACCATAGTTTCCGGAAACTCCGCCTATGATCGCTACCTCGCCGGGGACAAGTCCGCTCTCAGCAAGCAGCAGAAGGACGGTCTCGATTTTTTCAATCGCAAAGGTGAATGCGCCGAATGCCACGCAGGCCCGGACATGACGACGGAGAAGTTTGCCAACCTGGGAATCGGAATCGACCGGCTGAATCCCGACCTCGGGCGCGAAGCCGTCACCAGGAAGCGTGGAGATTTCGGGAAATTCAAAATACCCACATTGCGCGATCTCGCCAGCCGCCCTCCCTACATGCACGATGGGCGGTTCAAGACACTCGGGGAGGTGCTGGACCTCTACGCCAAAGGAGGCGTGCCTAACCCTCACCTTGATACCCGGCTCACACCTTTCTATCTGGATGAGGAAACGAAGCAGGATTTGCTGGCGTTTCTGGATTCGTTGAATGGAGAAGGGTGGGAGAAAATCGCTCCGCCAACCGCGTTCCCGCAATAAACAGGCGTCTGTCATCCTGAGCGGAGCGAAGGATCGCCGCAGTTTCCAGTGGTTCAACGCGCTGCGAACAACTGCAGAGATCCTTCGCTCCGCTCAGGATGACAATACTATAGGTTGTTCCGCTCCCTGTTGGGGCCATGGAGGTGAAGCGGCGGCCCTGATCCTCGACGTGGAATCCGTCGCGGTGGCTTCATTCAAGGTTCGCATGGAGCTTGAACATCTGCTCCGAAGTCCGGCCGAGTTTTTCCATTAACATCATCACGATCACATCCAGGGTCAGCAGGAGGCTCTGCTCGAACAGGGTTCCCATCGGTTGAATCGAGGTCTCGGGATTATCCTGGCCGCTCTTGGGCGTGGGCGCGGGAATCAGCACCCGGCATTGCGCGAGCCGCGCAAGCGATGACTTGGGGAAGATCGTGATGACGCCGACTTTCGCTCCGTGCTCAATCGCGCTCTGCGCCATGGCCAGGATTCCTCGCGTTTCGCCCGAACCTGAGGCAACGAGTAGAACGTCCCCCTGCCCGATGCCGCGCGTCGTCACCTCGCCGACCACTTGCACCGAGAGCCCAAGATGCGACATGCGCATGGCGAAGCTGCGAATCATCAGCCCTGAGCGCCCGGCGCCCGCGACGAAAACGCTATTGGCTTCCGCGAGAAACTGGACCATCTCGTCTACGGCGGCGGGATCGACTCGCTCAAGAGTCTGTCCGAGTTCCTTGAGGACTGCATTCTCAGTTTCACTGAAATCCATGAACTACCTCCGCGCCCGCGCCGCGCAGATTTCGTGGATTACGCGGGCCGCTTCGCGCGGGTCCTCGGCGTTGGCGATCGCACTGCCCACCACCAGGATGTCCGCGCCTGCCTCGCAGGCTGCGGCCGCGCTTAGCACATCAATACCCCCCGCCACGGCGACCAGGGCTTTTGACAATTTGGAGCGGAGCAGCCGCACATTCTCAAACGCGTGCTCGCCGGATCGGTGCGCGTCCGTAGCGGTGTGGACACACAGAATATCGCAGCCGAGTTTCTCTAGTTCCTGGGCGCGCAGTGCGGGGGAGGGAGCTGACATCAGGTCAGCCATGATCCGCCCTCCGAACTTCGTAGCTGCGCGTGCTGCGCCGCGTATTGTCTCGTCATGCGCGACGCCCATAACGGTCACGATGCTCGCGCCCGCCTCAAATCCCAGCCGCGCTTCGCCTTCGCCTGCATCCATGATCTTCAGATCGGCCAGCACTTCCTTTGCGGGGTAGCTCTGCTTGATTTTGCGAACCGCCTCGACCCCGTACCGGATCACGCTGGGCGTGCCAATCTCGATAATGTCTGCAAAGGGGTGGACCTTTTCGAGCAGGCCTAATGCTTCCTCGAGCTCAAGGAAATCGAGCGCAAGTTGGAGCTTGACACCCATGGCACTCAATACCTCTCCCAGTGCAAAACTTCGGAACGCGGTCGCTTGGGCGGTTCCGCGGTTTCCGCCGGGTAGCCGATAGGAATCAAACTAACCAACCTGCAGCCCGAGGGTGCGCCGACGAGCCGGCAGATGTCAGAGGCATAAGGTTTCTTATCCCCGGCTACCCAGCAGGAGCCCAGTCCGTGCGCGCGGGCCGCGAGCAGAATATTCTCGGTCGCGGCGCTGCCGTCTTCGAGGTAGTATTTGGTGTCTTTCGACAGCACCATCACACACGCTCCGGCGTGCGCAATGAACTTTCCGTAATCGGTGATGTCAGCAATCTTGCGTAAAAGTGCGGGTTCCGTCACCACCACGAATTCCCAAGGTTGTAGGTTGTTGGCGGTCGCGGCCAGGCGCCCGCAATCAACGATGTCCTCGAGGGTTTTCTTCGGTACGGGTTCGCTCCTGAAGGCGCGCGCCAAGCGCCTTGTCTTCAACACCTCAATCGCATCCATCGTTGGTTGTCCTCCGGGATGTCGGGGCAGCCATCACGGCCGCCGTGTGCAGCCGCCATTGTAGCAGCGTGTCAAACGTGATGGAGGAAATACTTTGTCGGTTTATGCCACCGGGCTCCTAGGATGCAGCGTCGCGGTGTCATTCCGAGCGCAGCGAGGAATCTTGCTCTGCCCGGGTGTTTCCGAAATTATTACGAAGCAGTGCGAGATTCCTCGCTGCGCTCGGAATGACAGCCGATGTTGTAGGCGAAAGTTGCGGGAATGGGGAGCAGGTCACTGTTCCTCGCGGATTACTTGGTCCGTTGGCTTAGATACCTTTTCCACGGCTTCCAATAATACTTCGGCCATCCGTCGGTCACGCCTTTGTGGTCGTGGCCTGGAACTCCTACATGGACCAGGTCGATTCTCGCGCCGCCCGGGGCTTTTGAAAAATTCAAAACCAGAATGGAGTCGAGATCGGAGTCCTTCCAGTGCGTCGCGCGCCACGCTTGCACGATCATGCGGCCCGGAATCACCACGAGGTTTCGCCCCGCCAGCATGCCGTCGAAGGCTGAGAACTTGCCTCCCGCTCTGGCGCTGACCGATGTCTCCATTCCGGTGGCTGCGGAATGCTTCTTCGAGTCCGTATACATTTCAAACAGTTCTTCCGGGGAAGCCTTAAAGGTCGCCGATTGCACAATAGGCTTGGTCACGCCGTTCCTCCGATTTTGAATTGGGCCCTAAACTGGGTTAGTGTAGCACGCCAAGAAAGCTTGCGCCGCCGAAGCGGGGCGAGGGTAGCGTCTCAGTTTGAAGTAGAGGCGGCTTTACGCCGCCATTTGGCGAGGTAAACTCGCCGCTACGGATTACGCGCGAGTCACTCGTATCTGAGCGCCACGATGGGATCGACCTTCGCGGCGCGTCTTGCCGGCAGATACGAGCAGGTGAGCGCCACCAGGATCACTGCGAGGGGCGTGGCGGCAAGGATCCAGTTGCGATGGTCCATATGGACGTCTTGAAAGGAGGCCGTCACCAGGCGCGGCAGCGCGAGTGAAACCAGGAACCCAATGACGACTCCTACCAAGACCATACGCATCGAGCCGCGCAGCACCATAAGCAGCACCTCGCGTTTGCTCGCGCCCAGCGCCATGCGCACACCCACCTCGTGTATCCGCCGGCCAACCAGATAAGCGATGAGGCCGTAGATCCCCACTGCAGCCATCGCCAGTGCGATGCCAGCGAAAGCAGCCATCAGCTCCGCCATGATGTTGTCTCCCTGCCCGGAGTCCTCGAGCACTCGGTTCATGGTTCTGAGGTTCGAAACCGGCTGGTCTTTGTCCAGGCTCCATATAGCCCGGCGCAGGGATGCGGCGAAGGCGGCAGGCTCGGTGCGCGTGCGGACCAGGAGTTGCATCAACGGGTCAGGGTGTTGGAGGAGCGGCTCGAACACTTGAGGCCGCGGAGCCCGCTGCCCCACGTATTCACTGACGTTTCCGACCACGCCGACAATCTCGCTCCATTTTGGAATTGTCATTGAGCCGCTTGTGGCCTCGTCAGGATGCGTGATCCCAATGTGGCGTCCCATCGGATTCTGGTTAGGAAAGTATTCTTTCGCGAATTCTTCATTCACAACCGCCACCGGAACGGAATCGCCGTTATCGGCAACCGTGAAGTCGCGGCCTTCGCGCAGCCTAATCTCGGCCGCGCCAAAGTAGCCGGGGCTTACCGCGAAGTAAGCCGACCGAGCCTGCTGCTCGGTCTTTGGCACCGGGCGGCCTTCGACGGCAATCCGCGCGTAACCGGGAAACGTGTAAGGCAGGTCGGTCGATATCGCCGCCGATTGTACCTCCGGACTGCCTGAAAGCTGGCGGAGCAAGTTCTGACTGAAAGCGGCCTGGCGCGCCGGGTCCTTGTAGTTCGCACCCGTCAACGCAACCGTTGCCGTGAGCACGTTGTGCGGATTCATGCCGGGTCTCTCCTGCGTCTCTTCGATGAAGTTCTCCACAAACAGGCCCGCGCCGACCAGCAGGATCAGCGATAGTGCGAGCTGGGCGGTCACCAGAAAGTTTTGCAAGCGGTGATGCTTGCGGCCCGCAGTCGCCGATCGCGAGCTTTCTTTAAGACCGGCGTTCGGGTCGCGGCGGGAAATCTGGAAGGCCGGAGCGAGGCCAAAGATTATCGCTGAAGCGGCCGAAACCGCCAGCGTGAACAGCAGTACGTTGCGATCGACGGAAAGTTGTTCGGAGATCAGCACCGACCACTCATTCCAGTTGAAGGCCCCGCGCAGAATGTGCAAGCCCCAGGCGGCGAATACAAGACCCAGGCCGCCGCCGAGAAGCGCCAGCAGCAGGCATTCGGAAAGAAGTTGGCGGGCCAGGCGAAAGCCGCCGGCGCCGAGCGCCGCGCGAACCGCGAATTCACGCTGTCGACCCGCGTTGCGCGCCAGGAGCAGGTTGGCGACGTTGGCGCAGGCGATGAGCAGGACGAAGCCTACGACCGCCATCAGGAAGGCCAACGCCGTGCTTGAGTTGCTTTCCTGGATGGCGTACTGCTGAACCGTCAAGACGTTCGCGCCCCAGTCTTTACGGGTTTCGGGATTGCTTGCCGCGATGCGTCGCGCGAAGGTTTCGAGCTCGGAGCGCGCCTGGGCCTCGCTTACGCCCGCCTTCAGCCGCCCGAAAACGCTGAGGCTGTGCTGTGCGCGTGCGGCCGGGCTTAGCTGCTCGGGCGTGAAGACGAGCGGAATCCAGAGCTGCTCGGGGAACATCCAGAAGCTCCGAAAGGTATCCGGCATGACCCCGATTATTGCGTAGCTCTCTCCGTTGACCTTCACCGTTCGCCCCAGAACGTGCGGATCGGCGCCGAACCGGCTCTTCCATAGATCGGCGCGCACGAGGGCCACGCGGCCGTGGCCGGGCTGGTCCTCACCCGGCAGGAAAGCCCGCCCCACGAGCGGGGAGACTCCGAGCACCCCGAAGTAATTCGCCGAAACGGCGCCGCTCGGCACCCGTAGCGGCTCGCTTCCGCCACTCAACGTGGCCTGGATATCATCTTCAAACGACGAGGCCGCCGCGATTTCCGAAAACGCCGTTGTCTGGGCGCGCCAGTCCAGAAAGTCGGGCGGCGAAACGGGGGAGCGGCTGGCCTCGTCGCCGGCTCCGGCCGCCTTAACGTTTTTGCTGAACAGCATCATCAGTCCGTCAGGGTCTTTGACGGGCGGCTTGCGCAGAAGCATGGTGCTCACGACGCTGAAGATGGTGCTGTTCACACCAATGCCGAGAGCCAGCGACAGCACAGCGACCGCCGCAAAACCAGGGTTCGCCACCAGCATCCGAACCCCATAGCGAATATCCTGCCAAAGTTGTTCGAGCCACATGAAACTCCACACCTCCCGTGTTTCTTCCTTGACGCGTGTCACGTTGCCAAACTTGCGCAGAGCGGCATAACGCGCTTCCTCCGGCGGCACGCCGCGCTCGATGTTGTCCCGGGTCTCGCGCTCGATGAAGTCGCGGATATCCTGGTCGAGGTCTTGCATCGTGCGCTTGCGGCGGCTCATGATTAGCTCTCGGTTTCGGCGGGCCGGAGAATGCGTGCGATGGCTCCCGCCAGCTTGTCCCACTTGCCGGTCTCGACTTCCAGTTGGCGCCTTCCCTTGCCTGTCAACCGGTAGAACTTGGCGCGGCGGTTGTTCTCCGAGGTGCCGTCCTGGACGGTAATCCAGCCTCGCTTGATAAGCCGGTGCAGGGCAGGGTAGAGGGATCCCTGCTCGACTTGCAAGACGTCCTCGGATCTGAATTCGATCGCCTTGGCGATGGCGTGGCCGTGCGTCGGGCCCAAAAGCAGCGTGCGGAGGATGAGCAGGTCCAACGTCCCTTGCAGAAGTTCAATGTGTTCTCGTTGTTCTTTGGTAGACATACTAGGGGAAGGTATCGTGCTTCAGGTAGAATGTCAAGGGGAAAATGGGGGTGTGCCATCTTGAAGGTAGCTCCGACCTTCAGATTGTAAAGCAGCGATCTTTGTTGCGCCGCGGCAAAATTGCCAAGGCTGTCATCCTGAGGCGCAGAAGGCGCCGAAGGATCTCTGCAGTTCGGGGGAACTACAACTACGGAGATTCTTCGCTTCGCTCAGAATGACAGGCTAAAGAGATTTTGCCTTAGACGCTTCAGGCCGGGAACTTTTGACCCGAAGCCCTGCGATGCGTTCAATCATGACGCTGCGTATTTTTCACTTGACACTCTTGGGCTGCTACGATAGCCTATAGTTGTGGTCATGTTATCGACACATTGTCGTAAGCACGCTGCGCGACCACCGGAAGGCCGAAGAAGACGGGATGGCCGGGCCTAGGGGAAAACGCCGGAAACTTCAAGAAATGGAAAATAGTGGGAACGAAGCTAAGAAGTACTTGAAAACAAAGGAAGTCGCTATTCTTACTGCTGCGTATTTTGCGCGTTTTGAGCGCATTTTGAGGGCAATTTGAGCCGAGAAGGAGCGGAAAACGCCACGTTTCGCGAGATCGAACGGAAGGCGGGACTCCGGAACGACTTCGTGAAAGTGACACGCAGTCGGCTAGGCAAGCTTGGGAGTTGCATCGGAAGCGGCCTGATGTCCTTCCGTGTAGCGAGGGCGTCTCGCCCGCACCACGGTGGCCGTGGGTTGATTTTTTGTCGCTCATCGGCCATTCTAGGCGTTCAGCTCAAAGCGGCTCAAACTAAACCATGAAGAAGATCCAGATTTACGACACAACATTGCGCGACGGTTCGCAGGGCGAGGACATTTCGTTTTCCCTGGAAGACAAGCTTCACATTGTGAAAAAACTGGACGAGTTGGGTGTGGACTACGTGGAAGGCGGCTGGCCGGGATCGAACAGCAAGGACATCGCTTTCTTCCACCGCGCTCAGGAATTGAAATTGAAGCACGCCCGCCTCGCGGCGTTTGGCAGCACGCGGCACCCGCGCCAGGGCGTCGCGCACGACAAGAACCTGCAGGCACTCCTCGAAGCCAATACTCCGGTGGTGACTATTTTCGGAAAGTCCTGGGATTTACACGTCAAGGTCGCCTTGGGCATCTCTCTCGACGAGAACCTCAACCTGATTCGCGAATCGGTCGAATTCCTGAAATCCAAGGGCAGGGAAGTGATCTACGACGCCGAGCATTTCTTTGACGGCTTCAAGGCCGACTCCGAATACGCCCTCGCGACGCTCGAAGCGGCGGAGGCGGCGGGCGCGGACACCATCGTGCTATGCGACACGAACGGCGGCACCATGACCGCGGATTTGTGCGAGGCGTTTCGCGCCGGGGCAAAACGCGTCAAGCGGCAGCTCGGCATCCACACTCACAACGATTGCGAAATGGCGGTGGCGAACTCCATCGCTGCCGTGCAATTGGGCGCCGTGCAGGTGCAGGGCACAATCAACGGGTATGGAGAACGCTGCGGGAACGCCAATCTCTGCTCGGTGATCCCGAATATCGATCTGAAACTGGGCATGCACGCCATCGGGCGTGAAAATCTGAAGCACCTTACCGAGGCCTCGCACTATGTGAGCGAACTGGCCAACCTGCATCATCGCCAGGACCTGCCCTATGTGGGCAAAAGCGCTTTCGCCCACAAAGGGGGCATCCATGTGAGCGCGGTGATGAAAGAATCGGCGTCTTACGAGCACGTTGATCCGGCGGTGGTCGGCAACGAGCGCCGGGTGCTGGTTTCGGAGCTTTCAGGCAAGGCGAGTGTGCTCTACAAGGCGGCGGAGCGGGGTCTCGAAATCGACCAGTCCGCTCCGCACGCTAAGCTGGTGGTCGATAAGCTCAAAGAGATGGAGCACTACGGCTATCAGTTTGAAGGCGCCGAGGGATCGTTCGAGATCCTGTTTGATAAACTCGTGCACCATACGAAAGAGTTCTTCGATCTGGACGGATTCCGCGTCATCACCGAAAAGAAGGGAGCCAACCAGCCCTATTCGGAGGCGGTCATCAAGCTGCGCGTGGACGGCACGGAAGAGCACACCGCCGCGGAGGGAGTCGGCCCGGTGAGCGCTCTCGATCGCGCCCTGCGCAAATCGCTTACCACGTTTTTCCCCTGCATCGGCGAGATTCGCCTGACGGACTACAAGGTCCGCGTCCTGGACGCCAAGGCGGCCACCGACGCCAAGGTGCGTGTTCTCATCGAGACCACCGACGGCCATGAAACCTGGGGGACCGTAGGCGTGTCCGAAAACCTCATAGAGGCTAGCTGGCGAGCCCTCGTGGACAGCATCACCTACAAGCTGAAGAAAGAATACGGCTACCGGAAGAGCGAAGCGGCAGGCGGGCAGGGGGGCAGGTAGCGAAGAAACCGTCTGTCATGCTTAGCGAAGCGAAGCATCTGCATTTGTCACGCTAAGAACAAACCAATGCAGATCCTTCGCTTCGCTCAGGATGACAGTGCCTGGTGATTTTCCGGTCTGCCCACCTGCCTACTGCCCATGTTCTTCGGCATAGCGCGTGAGGGCTTGAAGATTGGCGTGCGGTGTGTCGCGCGGCACTTCGCATCCGGCCCCGACAATGTAATGCGGGCCGGCCTCGCGGTGGCACTCGGCGACGGCGGCTGCTACTGAGTCCGGCGTGCCTTCGCGCAGCGCGCGCACCGGGTCGATGTTTCCCAGCAAGACTTGGTTCGGTCCCATCTTCTCGCGCGCCTCGGCGACGGGCACCATGTAGTCCAGGTCCACGATGTCACAGCCGAGGCGGCCGACGCTTTCGAGGATGGGCCGGATATCGCCGCAAATGTGCAGGCGCACGCGCGTGCCGAGCGCGTGCAGCCCGTCGACCATCTTCTTCTCGCATTGCCACACGAAGTCCTCGTAAATCTGCGGACCGACCAGCGACGCCGCCGCGTCGCCGATTCCAACCAACTCCGCCCCTTCCGCAACCTGCGCGGCGGCGAAGCGCAGTTCCAGCCTGAGCGCAAAGTCGAACAAGCGCCGCACGAAATCCGGATCGTCGTAGAAATCCAGCATCAGGTTGTTGATTCCGCGCAAATCGGCTCCCTGCGCGCATGGCCCCTCGACCCAGCCCTCGATCAGTTTTTCTCCGCCCACGCGTTGCTTGTACAAAGCGAGCGCTTGAAGGCGATTGTGCATGCGCTCGCCGACGTACGGGTCGGGGACTTCGAGCGTGTCGAGGCGCTCTTTATCCGTAAGCAAGGCATTCGCCTCGTCGAGAGCCGGCGGCTGGTTGGGGAAGAACTTCACCGCTGCGCCGCAATCCGCCGCTTCTCCGGCGGGGTCTGACATGGTGTTGACGTGGTCTATTCCGAATTGTTCGGCAGCCCGCATCTGGCCTTCCGTCAGAAAGCGAAAGTTCGTAGCGTAGTTGATGTAACTCGAACCAATCAAGTCTCCGGCAAATTGCATGAGAATCGGCATCGAGGGAAGATGGTCCACGGGACCGCCCTCGAGAATGGCCAGCACACGCTCCCGACTATTCACGGTTCCTCCTGAAATCGAGCCCATGTTTATAGACGGCGAAGGGTGGGGCGGTCAAGCACCAAAAAGCGCCGACGGTGTCATTCCCAGTGGACATCGGTCTTCGACTCACCCGCGGAGATAAAAGTCGCTGTCATCCTGAGCGGAGCGAAGGATCTGCGGTTCCGTTCAAGAACGAACTAATGCAAATTCTTCGCTCCGCTCAGAATGACAAGGGAAGGGCTCAGGATGACAGAGAAGGGTTCAGAATGACAGGCCTCGGGCAGTTCTCAGCAGACGATGGAGTCCGCTCACGGTTTCGTGGCCAGGATCAGAGGCGAGGGCCCTGGGGCATCGAGGGTGCGAGAATTTACGAACCCGGCTTCTCGCAGCCAGGAGCTGATTTCGCGATACGAGTAGGTGTCGCCATTGTCGGTGTTCACCAGCATGTTGAGGGCGAAAAGCAGGCTGCCAAGCGGCTCGGTTCTTTCATCGTTCACGAGAATCTCGGCTACGGCGATGGTGCCGCCGGGCGCGAGCGCGCCAAAGGCTCGTTGCAGCAAGGCGCGGCTGCGCTCCTCGCCTTCGCTGTGCAGAATATGGCCCAGGGTGGCGACGCCATGGTCGGCGCCGAAATCCGCTGCCAGCAGGTCGCCCGGAACGAACCGGAAGCGTTTCATCAACCCGAAATGCGCCACGGTCTTGCGGGTCACCGCGATCACTTCCGGCCAGTCCACCGCGGTCACATGGACGAATGGCGATTTCTGCGCCAGGGCTATGCCCCAGACGCCCGAGCCTGCCGCCAGGTCGAGCACACTGATTGGTTTCCCGGCGCCGTTCAAGTCGAGCGCGGCAGCCAAGGTCTGCGCTGAGCCGTAGCTCCTAGGGAAGATATCCGCCACGAATTTGCTGAAGAAATCGCCTCCCAGCCGCTGTTGGTTGACGGGCTCGACCGGCTTGCCCGTCGCCACAATTTCGTTAAGCCGGAGCCACTTCGGAATCAAGTGCTGGCTGCAGTGGAGGATCATGCCGCCCTGGAAGCCCGGTTTGGTGCTGACCAGAAACGCGGCGCTCTCCGGGGTGAGTGCGTAGTGGCCCTGCACGTCTTTAGTGAGCAGGTTCAGCCCCACCAGCGCGTTCATCAAGGCGGTGAGGCCGCGGGCGGATGCCCCGGTCGCGTCTTCGACTTCCTCCGCGGTTTTGGGGCCGTTGTCTAATACGTCGAAAACGCGGTGGCGAATCGCAGCCTCGAGGATCAGAGGAGGTGCGTAGCCCCAGGTAAGCTGCATGATTCGGTCAGGCGTAACCGACGGCTGGGCGCTGCTCATGTTTCCCCCGAAGTTATTAATCGAATTTAGCCCCGGCAAATCTCAATATATATCGGATTCAGCCCCTCCCGCAAGCCCTGGCGGAATCCGGCAGTGTCCTAATTTTGCCCGTAACGCCGGCTTCCAGCCGGCAATGGAGCCGCCAAGATGGCGGCGCTACGACCAAATTAGGACAGCACCCGAAATCCGCCGATCCCTTGACAAGGGAAGGTGCGGATGGACTCGGGAGTTGTACGGGTAGGGCTTGCCCCACCCTTGTTGTGGCTAGCAGAAATGCGGGCATGGCAAGCCGTCCCCCTACGGAGGGACTGGCGAAAAAAAGACCAAAAAAGGGGCTTGCAATTGGCGATTGAGAGGAGTAAGAATGAAACTATGCTGACGGGAGGAGATACAACTCCACCGGGCACGCATATGCAAGGCAAATCATCACACCGCTCTTGCGGTGCGCACCGTGGCTGACGTTCCGCGGACGTTACCACGGCGCAAAAAACCGACAGCGAACGAGACGGGGGACCAGAAATGGTTCCCCGTTTTTGTTTTGGGACAAGAGATCAGCGGTGAAGGTCGTTAAGACAGACATCCAATATATTGACCGCTTCGTCTATTTGATCTTTGGTTATGTTCAAGGGAGGAGTTAACTGAATTACATTTCCCATCATCAGTTTAAAGCTCAGACCCTTGCTCAGCGCGTCGTACATTACCTGCTCGGCTTCCTCAACGGCGCGCTCGCGGGTCTTCCTGTCTCGCACCAATTCCACACCCAGCAGCAGGCCCAGGCCCCTGACTCGGCCGACGATCTCGTGTTTCTCCTCGAGCGCCTTCAGCCGTCCTAGGGCGTATTCTCCCATGCGCCGCGCATTGTCGATCAGCCCCTCTTCTTCCAGACAGGCAATGGTTGCCAGGCCGGCTGCACATGCGACGGGGTTTTTCTCGTGGGTATAGTGGCCCAATGCTCCCTCGCTCATGACGTCGAGCCCTTCGCGAGCGATCAGAGCGGCGAGTGGCAAGATCCCGCCGCCTAGTCCCTTGCCGAGCACGAGCATGTCAGGAACAATACCGAAGTGCTCGCAAACGAACATCTTGCCGGTGCGGCCCAGGCCGTTGGGAATCTCATCCAGAATCAGCAACGCCCCATGGCGGTCGCAAGCCGCTCGAATGATTTGCCAGTATTGGGGCGGGGGAACAGAGGGCGTGCTGCGCACTGTCTCAGCAATGACGGCGGCCACGTCGCCTTCTTTTTCTAAAACATACTCGACATAGCGCGCGCATTGCAGCGTGCAATCTTGCCCGCATCCCCAAGGACAACCAGCCGGATCGGCTGGCGGAACGTGCTCCGCGCCTGGAAGAAGCGGACCGATGCCGCTGCGGAACATGGCTTC
>Ga0181538_10001174_pt1 | contig 30064 bp, 26 predicted proteins | sample PEATcosm2014_Bin_40_FD_119773 | JGI IMG/M metagenome (GOLD analysis project Ga0181538, IMG submission 119773) | Peatland microbial communities from MTU Mesocosm Facility, Houghton, MI, USA - PEATcosm2014_Bin23_30_metaG | ecosystem: Environmental > Terrestrial > Soil > Wetlands > Peat | place... | reverse complement strand
AGGGGCGTTCAAGAAAATGACTCATGCCTCACGCTTTTACTGAAGGCGTGACCGTCGCTCCCGACCGTCTGCGCCGACCAATCCTCCGGCCACGCTCGCAGAAAGAGCAGTCGCTCCCGCCCTTATACAGCCTTGCGCTTGTGGATATTCACGGAGTTGCCGTCAGGGTCCGAGACGACGGCCATGTGGCACACCGGCGTTTCGAAGGGTCCCAGCAAGATGGAGTAACCCGCCGATTTGAGCTGTTGGATGGCCGCGGGGAAGTCTTCGACCTCCAGCCCCACCGAGCCGCCTCCGGATGAGGGCTTCCATTGCGGGGCCATGTTCGTAATAGACAGGGTTCCAGGACCAATATCGTATTCGATCCAAGCCTCGGTTTCATTCCCGAAAGTCCGCGCGGGCTTCAGTCCCAGTGCGCCTTCGTAGAACTGCCGCGCGCGCTTCAGATCGGTTACGGGATATCCTGCAAATGCGATTTCGGTGACTTTCATGGCCTCGACTATACGACTCAAGCCTTCAATCCGTCCAGATCCACTTCGAGCCGCTTGTTTTCTCTCAGGAATTCCCCCAATGTCTTCTTCGTCAGTTAGATTATGAAACTAACCATTTGCTTATTGGTATGTGCCACCGCAAGCGCGCTGGCGCAGTCAGATTGGCCGCAGAACCTGCCAGCTCTGCCGGACTTCGACTCGCATCGAATTACTTCTTCCGATCCCACTGGCGGCAACGCGGATTGGCGGATGCTGGAGCCGGGCCAAACCCTGGTGCTGGCGGACGTCAAGGGGCCCGGCTGCATCGTGCACTTTCGCGATAACATCACCAGCCATGAAGCGCATCACCTGCAATGGCACGTGCTGCGAATGTACTGGGACGGCGAAAAGGACCCCAGCGTCGAGGTGCCCATCGGAGACTTCTTCGGCGTGGGCTTTGGTTTCACGGAGAAGATGAACTCGGCGTTGCTGTGCATTGATCAGCGACCGGGCAAGCTGACCGATCCCGCGGCTTTCGGCGCCGCGCGCAACAGCTATTTTCCCATGCCCTTTCAGCGCTCGGCCCGGATCACGATCACCAACGAAGGCAAGCAGCCGAGCCAGCATTGGTATGAGGTCAATTATCGCAGTTACCGCAGGGCCCCCGGCAACGTCGGTTATTTCCATGCGCAATACCGCCAGGCCACCCCACCGCCTGAAGGGCCTTATACGATCTTGGAAGCCCAGGGTCGCGGGGCACTGGTGGGCTGTGTGCTGAGCGTGAAGAACAACGATGGCGGCTGGTGGGGCGAGGGCGATGAGATCGTGTACATTGATGGCCGGCGCGCCATTCAGGGCACCGGCTCGGAAGATTACTTCTGCGAATCCTACGGCTTGCGCGCGGGCTGTTTCCCCTACTTCGGGGTCACTCTGCTGGAGGAGCCTTATACCACTGCTTACCGGTGGCACGTGCCCGACCCGGTTGCTTTTAGGAAGTCCCTGCGCTTCCAGATTGAACACGGCAATGGCAGTCCGCCTTTCCGCAGCGGCAACTACTATTACAGCGTCGCCTACTGGTATCAGACCGAACCGCATGCGCCGTTTCCCAAACTGCCCGCGCCGCAGCAGCGGATAACTTGGGCGGACAAATAGGACTGCCCTGCGAAACGGGACCTTAGCCCCGAACAATTTTTCCCTCTCCTCACGACTTCGCTCCCGGCCACCAGAAACGAATATCTCCTTGTGCAAAGCCTCCGCCGCGGGTAGGAAGAAGCTATGTCGAAACTTCAAACTTCTTCTCTGGCTTCGATCACCCGGCGGCAATTCATTTATTACTCGGCCCTCGCGGCCGGCGGGACGGCGCTGACGGGTTATGCCGGGCCGCGGCCACGCCGCGTTTCACCCAATGATAAGTTGAACATCGCGGGCGTGGGCGCCGGGGGCAAGGGGAGCAGCGATCTGCGCTGCTGCTCGGGTGAGAACATTGTGGCGCTGTGCGATGTGAACGAAGCCTCCGCCGCCGCCACGCGCCAGAAGTTTCCCCAAGCCCGGTTTTATAAGGATTATCGCGTGATGCTGGAGAAGGAGAAGTCGATCGACGCGGTGGATGTCGCGACGGCTGACCACATGCACGCCGCGATTGCCGCCATGGCGATCAAAATGGGCAAGCACGTTTATTGTCAAAAGCCGCTCACCCACGATGTTTATGAAGCGCGCACGTTGCGAGCCCTGGCCCGGGAATACAAAGTGGCGACGCAGATGGGGAACCAGGGCAGCGCGTCGGATGGTTTGCGCCGCGCCGTCGAAGTGGTCCATTCCGGCCTAATTGGACCGGTGCGACAGGCTTATGTTTGGACCAACCGGCCTATCTGGCGACAGGGCATGGAACGGCCGGAGGGGAGCGATCCGGTGCCGGCGGGACTGGATTGGGATCTGTGGCTGGGCACCGCGCCGTGGCGCCCGTACAAGGCCCAGTGGCCCGAGACCGTCGCCGGGGGCCGGCGTGAGGTTTACCAGCCTTGGGTCTGGCGGGGTTGGCTGGACTTCGGCACCGGCGCCCTGGGTGACATGGCCTGTCATACCGTGAATTGGCCGTTTCGGGCGCTTAAGTTGGAGTATCCGACTGAAATCGAGGCGGAATGTTCCGGCCTGACAAAAGAAATGTATCCTAACAGCTCAAAGATCCGCTTTGAATTCCCCGCGCGCGGGGATCAGCCGCCGGTCACGCTCTGGTGGTTCGATGGCGGAAACAAACCTCCGACCGAAGTAACCTCGAATGTGGTGAGCCTGCTGGACAAGGTCTCCGGGAGCGGCTGTATCTTAGTGGGTGACAAAGGCGAGTTGTTCTCGCCCGACGATGGGGACGGGGATTTCCGCTTCTTTGCGAAGCTCAAGGATGAGAAGGAGCTGACGCGCGCCACCGAGCACGAGGCAGCCAAAGCGATCCCGCAAACCATACCGCGGAATCCCTTCAAGGGCGGCACGGATGAACGTCAACACCAGGAATGGATCGCCGCGTGCAAAGGTGGCACTCCGGGTTACTCCAACTTCGATATCGCTGCATACCTAACGGAGATCATGCTGCTCGGCTGCGTGGCGATGCGCACCGGCAAGAAACTCGAATGGGACGGTCCGAAGATGCGCGCCAAGAATGTCCCCGAGGCATCCCAATACGTCCGGCGCAAATATCGAAAGGGTTGGAAGCTGTAAGCAGCGATCCGAGCACGCACATTACGAGATGCTGCTGTTCCTGTCGGTCATGGTGGTGGTCCTGATGTGCGTGCTGCGTTGGGGGCTGGAGCGTTTGCTGGTGCGATTCGGCGCGCGGTGGGGGATTGCAGGCCCGGGTGATCTGGCGGTGGTGCCGCTGGCCGTGGCGTTGATCTCGGCTCGCCCATGAGTGAGCTGACGATTATGCGCGAACCGGTCATTGCCGGGTCGTTCGCCTGAACATCCGGAGGAACCGGGCGGCTCGCAAACGACTGGCATGAATACCGCGCCAGCCCACCCCGGTGCTTACCAGACCTTCAGGTTGAGCACTCCCTGACCAGGATTCTCAAATGGTCCGGCCGTTGGGTGCAACAGGTTCCGATGCTTGCCAAAGTAGTCGCTGTCCAACTTCAGCGGCGCGCCATCCGCCTGCTCATAAAAGAGTCCGGGGGTCTTGGCTCGGCCAAGGGTGCTGGTCGTGACGAGCGTCGTGCTGGCCTGCTCGAGCCCCGACCCAAGGCTGATGTGGAGAATGAACTGGTCTCCCTGCGGCTCGAGTTTCACCTTGGGATCGGTCCCCGCCAGGACCGCGGAGCCGGCTTCGCTGGCGGAAGGTTCCGCGCCCCGGTAATAGACGTTGCCGCCGGTCTGAAGCGGTTGCTCCCGGCCATCGTAGCCCCACAGTCCGAAGCTGCTGATCCAGCGCAACTCCTTCAGGTTGCCCTTGCGGTCGCTGGTCAACGTTTCGCCATTGCCCACGAAGATGTTGTTGTAATAGCGATCCTCGCCGCCCTTGATGCTGACCAAGCCCGCGACAGTAGTGCTGTGGGCGGGATGAAAAGGCGTCTCGCGGGACGGCTCCGGCCGGTTTGTGATCTTGCCGGCGAACAGGTTGTGCACGTAAGCCCCACCCTCGGACATGTCCAGCAGGTTGCCAGGGGAGAGGAACAGGTTGTTGTCCACCAGGAAAGGCCCGTGGTCCACCTCGACGAACAGATCGTTGCTGGCGTTGTCGTGGAAGAGGTTCCGCGACACCCGGGTGCCCTGCGCCATCCAGTCCAGCCAGAGCCCCAGGCAGGTCCGGTAAATGTGGTTGTGGGCGATGACCGAATCAATGGCGGCGTGGAACTTGATCCCGGCCATCTCCGCCCCGGAGAAGAGGCCGCGGACGTGGATGTCGTGGATCGTATTGCCGGTGACGGTACTGAATGCGGCTCCGAGGCTGCCGACGATGCCCGCCTGCTCGCAGTGCGAAATGGTGTTGTTGCGGACGCAATGGTGGCCGATGTTCTCCCGGGTCCAGGGAATCGTAAACGCGTGCGCGCGCTCGATGGTCTTGACGTAGCCCTCGGCGCTGTTGGCCGAGGTGTTGTCATATTGGTCGCCGTGTTTGCCGAGGGCGATGCCGGAGCAGATAGAATGGCTGATAACGTTGTTTTCGATGATCCAGCCCTTGCTCCAGTGTGTACCGATCAAACCGACCTGTTCCGACGTCGGCGGCGCCCAGGGGGTGGCGGCGTGGCGCATGGTGAAGCCGCGCACGGTGATGTAGTTGCGGCCTGGCTGGTCCGGGTAGAACACGGTGCGCCGGACGTTGATCTCGACTAGTTGCTCGTTCGGGTTAACGCGTGGGAACTGCGCCCAGATGGTCGTGTTCGAGGCGTCCACCTGCGCAAACCAGAGCGGGGCATTCAGCGGCGCCGAGGGGGGCCGCTTGAAGACCAGGCACAGCGTTTTGGTGCCATTGACAGGCTGAATCTTGGCCTGGAATGAGGCCCAGTCCTGCCTGTCGCCCGTATTCGGCACGAGGCAGGTGCCCAGCAGTTCACCATCCGGCTGGTCCAGGCGGAGCTCGATGATGCTGCCGTTAGATGCCGACGCCGCCCGAATCTCCATTTCTTCTGTGCCGGAACCGAAGTCCACCTGCTCATAGCGAACCCAATGGCCGTCCTCAATGAAGCCGATGCATTCGCCCCCCTCGCTGCAAGGGGCATTCCTGGTGCCGTTCTTGGCGGCGTAGCGCGTGGCCGGAATCCGGCCGGCACTGCCTGTGCCTTTGCCAGGTCGCAACCACGCCACATTAAGCAGGTACTGGTCGCTGCCCTGCGTCAGCCACCCCGGGCTCGTGCCTGCTGGCAGCAACACTTCCTCTAGTTTTGTCGCCTCGATTAACCAGTCGCCGTTGAAGTAAACCGCTCCCGTATGATGCTCGCGGCCCCGGGGATCGAACCAGTCGCCGTGAATCAGGTCGCTATAGGGATTGAAGCTGCCAAAGAATGAATTGGGCAGCGCCACCTTCCACACATCGTCCTGCACCTTTACCCAGTTCTTGATGACCTCGGAGCCTTTGATCTCGATCTTCTCGCCCTTGGCCGCTTGGTAAATGATGCGCCTGGCATCCGATTCGCCGCCACGCGGCGGGTTTATCCGCTCGCGATAGACGCCCGCGTGCACGGTGATGACATCGCCGGGCTGCGCGACCTGGGCGGCGGCGGAAATCGTCTTGAACGGCTTTGACGCCGAGCCCTTGTTCGAGTCGTCCCCGGTGACGGAGACATGATACTCCTTGGCAGAGGCGAGGTGCGGCACGAGCGCCAGCAGCAGAAGTGCGGTCATCTGTTTCATAGTTCAAATGGGATAAAGTTGCATTTCGACGGCTCGGCAGTTTAGTAGCGCGGCCCGCGCGCATCAAGAAACGAGTCCCATCAACCGCGCGCCGCCGCCAGGCGTGGCCTGGAAGGACCGAGACGGCTTGTTACTCAAGTAACACCTTTTGTGGACCTATATAGGGTGAAATGAAGATGCAAAGCATCATGGCAGCCAGAAAACTTCAGTTGTGACTTTATGTGCCGTTGTCTGGCAGACTGTCCGCATCAAGAAAGATGAACGCATGAAAAGACTTTTAGTCGCCTGGATGGTTGTGGTGAGCTGGGTTGGCCGGGTTTATGCCGGCGACCTGACACTATGGTACGACAAGCCGGCCAACAAAGGCATGAACGAGGCGTTGCCCATCGGCAACGGCACGTTCGGCGGCCTGGTTTATGGCGGGCCGAAACAGGAACGCGTCGTCCTCAATGAAATCAGCCTTTGGACGGGGACGGAAATCTCCAGCGATGATTATTCCAAAATGGGGTCGTACCAAATGCTCGGCGAACTGCTTGTCGATGTCGCACCAGACTCCGCCGCGGGTGCCGGGGCTGCGCCAACGCTGGTTTGTGCCAGCGAGCACAAGGCGTTTTATGATACGGAGGAGATTGCCGCGTCGGTCGATGGTGATCCGGGAACGAAATGGTGCGTCGAGCATCAGGGGAAGCCGGTCATTTGGGAACTGCGCCTGCCCCAGAGCCGCGTGGTTGACCGGTACTCGTTTACTTCCGCTGATGACATGCCGCCACGCGACCCGTCCACTTGGGAACTCAGCGGCTCGCACGACGGCAAGACCTGGACCGCGCTGGACCGCCATGAGAACGAACCACCGTTCGCGAAGCGTCATGAGACCAAGACCTACACGTGCACGAACGCCGCCGCTTTTCGCTGGTATCGGCTGACCTTCACGCCGAACAACGGGGTGAGCCATTTCCAGATTGCCGAGATCACCATCCCGGGGGTGACGGCGCAGAGCAAGGAGACGGCGGCCAATGTTCAAAACTACCGGCGCTCCCTCGACCTCGCGACGGCCATTCACAGCGTGACCTATCAATCCGGCGGTATCACCTTCCGGCGGGAGGCGTTTGCGTCGCACCCGGACCAGGTGATGGTCTTGAGATTCTCGTCGGACCGCCCGGGCGCTTGCACCGGCACGGTACAACTTCGGGGTGCGCACAAGGAAACCACGGCGGCGGCGGGAACATCCCTCACGTTCGCCGGGTCCCTGGACAATGGCTTGACATATAAGGCGAAGCTGCTGGCCCTCAACGACGGCGGCACGCTCCAGGCCGGCGACGGCAAACTCGAATTCAAGAACTGCAACACGCTCACGCTGCTGACTGCGGCGGGCACGGACTACGCGCTGGATTACGCTCACCACTACCGCAGCGAAGACCCGCACGCCGCCATCGAACGACGGCTCGCCGCCGCCGCAGCAAAGAAATACGACGACCTGAAGGCGGCGCACGTCGTCGAGTACCAGTCGTACTTCAACCGCGTGGCACTAGACGTGGGCGCGACCCCAGCCGACCGCCTCGCCTTGCCGATCAACCAGCGCAAAGTGTTGCATGCCGAGAACGGCGGCGATCCGGAACTGGAAGCGTTGCTCTTCCAGTATGGCCGATACCTGATGATCTCCTGCTCGCGGCCAGGCGGGCTGCCGGCCAATTTGCAGGGGTTGTGGAACGACAGCAACGACCCGCCGTGGCATAGCGATTACCATGCGAATATCAACATCCAAATGAACTATTGGCCCGCGGAGCCCGCGAACTTGGCCGAGTGCCACACCCCGCTGTTCGACCTCATCGTCAGCCAGCTTGAGCCGTGGCGCAAAGCCACCGCCGCCGAAAAGCGCTTTGCCACCGCGTCCGGCAAATCACCCGGCTGGGCCGTGCGCACCTCCCACGGCATCAACGGCGACGAAGCCTGGCAATGGGACGTGACAGCCAACGCCTGGTATTGCCAGCACTTCTGGATGCACTATGCCTTCGGCGGCGACAAGACCTGGCTCCGGAGCGTCGCCTACCCGGTGATAAAGGAGACCTGCGAATTCTGGGAAGTTCGGCTCAAGGCGCTGCCCGATGGCCGCCTCGTCGTCCCGGATGGATGGTCCCCCGAACACGGGCCGCAGGAGGATGGAGTGAGCTACAGCCAGCAAATCGTCTGGGACCTGTTCAACAATTACGTGGCGGCCAGCGAAGCCCTCGGCTTGGACGAACCCTACCGCGGGAAGATCGCCGCTCTGCGTGATAAACTCCTGGGCCCGAAGATCGGCAAGTGGGGCCAGCTCCAGGAATGGATGGTTGACCGCGATGACCCGAACGATCATCACCGCCACACCTCGCACCTGTTCGCCGTTTACCCGGGCAACTGGATTAGCGCTGCCCGCACCCCGGAGTTAGCGGCCGCCGCCAAGGAGTCATTGATTGCCCGCGGCGAAGCGGCGGATTCCGATGTCCGCGAATGGTCCTTCGCGTGGCGCTGCGCCCTCTACGCCCGCCTGCACGACGGCGAAAGCGCCCACCGGATGCTTCAGAGCCTGCTCGCCAATCGCAACACCTGCCTGAACCTCTTTGGCCTCCACCCGCCGATGCAGATGGACGGCAACTTCGGCATCACCGCCGGCGTCTGCGAGATGTTGCTGCAATCGCACGAGAACGAAATCAACCTGTTGCCTGCATTGCCAAAATGCTGGCCCGATGGCAGCGTCAAGGGCCTCCGCGCTCGCGGCGGTTTCGAAGTGGACATCGACTGGAAGGATGGGCAACTGACCCGGGCCAGCGTCCGATCAAGACTTGGCGGTCCGTGCCAGTTGCGTTCCGGCGCCACCACCGTGACGCTTGCAACCCAGCCGGGCGGCGGTTACGCGCTCAACGCCTCTCTGCGTTAAGCCGGTAAACCTTGCTGATGACGGTGGTCTTCCTTGCCCGAATACTTCACGCCCGCCAGGCCGGAGCGCCGGCATTTTGCCGGCTTAGACCATTCGAACTGCGCAAGCCGGCAACATGCCGGCGCTCCGGCCTGGCGGCGTTCCAAGGGCGTCAAATATCGGCGCCAGACGTTCTTAATGTCTTGAGCCGGGTGGCTGCAAATGGAGCAACGGCGCCCCGGCGGGCGTATAGGGGTTAGTCGCTGGATCGGCCGACTCCGACTTGCGCAGCCAGTGTTCAATCATCGCCAACACGCCTCCCAGAGCGAGCCCTTCGTGAATCGCCGGATACTTCTGCAAATTCGACCGGGCCAGCACGAACAGCGCCGCTGCCGGGCCCAACCGGTTCTTTTGAAGGTGGACGAACGCGCCGGCCAGTTGGATCAGCCCCTTGTAGAAGGGGCCATTTGGTCCCTGCCTTTGGGGCAACCAGAGTGCTTCCAGGGCCTCGTGCGCCTCGAAGAAGCGCTGCCCGTTAAAGCACTCGAAGTAACTAACATATTGCGGATCGTAATCCTGCGCGCACATACTTGCTAGCCGCCCGCCAGGCTTCGCTGGCAGCAATTTCGGTAAGGACGCGTTCCACCGCGTCCCATTCTTGTCCGGTGAAGTCAGGGACGCGGTGGAACGCGTCCTTACCAATCGATTCTGCGGGCCTGCCCTCGCCAACGCAATGCGCCTTTTTCACCTTCCGCAAGCCCGCGGCATCGGCTAGAACTTGGCCCCGTGATACGCAAGCTCCTCCAACCCGTCCTGGCAGTCGTGCTCGGGCTTGCCTTGGGGCTAGGCGTCACGTGGTCGGCGGGGGAGAACCCATGGCATGTTTTTATTGTCCTGGGCAAGGGAGCGTTCGGATCAGGCTACGACTTCGGCATGACGCTGTTCTATGCTACTCCGCTCATCTTCACCGGTCTGTCGGTGGCGGTCGCGTTTCATGCAGGGCTCTTCAACATTGGCGCGGAAGGGCAGCTTACGATGGGGGCCCTGGCGGCGGCGGCGCTGGGCGCGATCTGGCCCGGCCTGTGGTCGCCGCTGGCTCCGGTGCTGGCGGGTTTGGCCGCAATACTCGGGGGAACACTGTGGGGGGCGATCCCGGGCTGGCTCCGCGCCCGGCGCGGCAGTCACGAGGTCATCAACACCATCATGCTCAACTTCGTGGCCGCCGGCCTGGCGAGCTACGTTGCCCTGTACGTCCTGAAGAACCCGGACTCGCAGAACCCTGAGACGCAACCAATCGGCGCGGGCTACCTTATCCATAAGTTCGGCATTTTCGGCGGTGCGCCCGTGAGCCTGGCTCTGCCGCTGGCACTCCTGGCCGCCATTCTGGTGTGGGTGTTCCTCTGGCGAACGGTCCTGGGATTCGAACTTAGGGCCGTTGGGCAAAGCGAATCAGCCGCGCGAGCCGCCGGCATTGATCCTGGCTGGATCAGGATCATTGCGATGTGCCTGGCCGGCGGACTGGCCGGGCTGGTCGGGGTAGGGGAGGTTCTGGGGAACGCCGGCAAGTTCAAGGTCGGCTTCTCACCCGAATACGGTTTCATCGGCATCGCCGTCGCGTTGCTGGGCCGGAACCAGCCGGCAGGCGTGGTGGCTGCGGCGCTCCTGTTCGGCGCGCTGCACAAAGGAGCGGCGGCCTTGGACCTCGAAACCGAGCGGGTCACCCAGGAATTGTCACTGGTGCTCCAAGCGCTGATCATCTTGTCCGTGTCCGCCGAAGGACTCTGGAGCTGGCTGAAAAGGCGCGAGCCCAAATTCGCCAGCGTGCAGAGCTAAACAGCTCCCATGCTTCACATTATTCTCATCGAGTGCCCAGAAGGACCCAGCAGCGGCTCACGCTTCGGAAAGGGCGGCACATGATCCGCCAACTGCTCGAATCCACCCTGCGAGTTTCGACCCCGCTGATCTTTGCCGCGCTCGGTGGCATGTTCAGCGAGCGCTCCGGTGTCATCAACATTGCGCTCGAAGGCCTGATGCTGATAGGGGCATTTGGCGCGGCGGTGGGAACGTATATGAGCCACTCGCCGTGGCTGGGGTCGGCCGCCGGAATGGGCGCGGGCGTTCTGCTCGCCGCCCTCTACGGGCTGTTCGTGATTCGTTTCCGCGCCAACCAGATCGTCGCCGGCACGGCCATCAACATGCTGGCGCTGGGGCTGACGCCGTTCCTGTGCAAGGTCCTCTACGACGTGACCGGGCAGACGCCGGCCATTCCCGTGGCCGAGCGATTTCAATCGGCGCCGCTCTACCTGGGCTGGATCATGGTGGCGCTGTGCTGGCTCTGGCTGAAGCACACGCGAGGAGGTCTTTGGGTGAGCTTCGCCGGCGAACATCCCGAGGCCCTCGATGCGGCCGGCATCCGCGTCAACCGGGTCCGGTGGGCTGCGGTCTTGGTTGGCGGCGCCCTGGCGGGGATGGGCGGCGCTTCGCTTTCCATATTTCTGGCCTCGTCCTTTTCGCGGAACATGACGGCGGGCCGGGGATTCATGGCCCTGGCAGCATTGATCTTCGGGAAATGGAAGCCGGTGCCAACCGCCCTCGCCTGCCTGCTGTTTGGCTTTGCCGAGGCCGTCCAGATTCGGCTCCAGGGAGTGAGTTTATGGGGCGGCAAGCCGATCCCGGTTCAATTCATCCAAATCCTGCCGTACCTGGTCACCATATTGGTCCTGGCCGGATTCGTGGGCCGTTCACGGGCACCCAAAGCCTTGGGCATCACGTTCCGCCGCGCGTAGCGGAGCGTGGGTGGGTCCTCGGCAGCGTGTGTAGCGTCCAATCAGGTAATCGCTGCCGGCGGCATCGAACTCTGCGCCTGGAGAATGCCCTGAATCCACGGCGTAGGTACAGTCGACGCGCCTCAAAGGCGTTTTGGGGATGCCGGGAACCCACCGGATACCCACCGGATACCCACCGGATACCCACCGGAGGCCCACCGGACACTCCCGGGGGTGCCTCCCAATCTCCTCCGGAGTGGCTCCCTGGCACCAGGCTCAGTGCACGTGTGCTCCCAGGAAGGTGGCCGGAAATGGGGGCGTCGAGTTGTAAGTGCCGGGCAATCGTTTCCTCGCATTTCTCCGCTCGGCGGTTACCATAACCGGTAAATGGACCTGGTGATCTTCGAGCAGATGCATGCGCCCGAGCTGCGCAGCTATATCGAATTCTTCCTCCGGCATTACCGCGCGATGGATGCGTTTTGGTTCCACCATCCCTGCCGCGCGATGCACCAGGCGGAGTTCGACCGCTTCGCCCGGGCCATCGATCCCTGCCTCCGCGTCGAGTGTCGGTTCGCGCCGCCCGGCCCGCACCCGGTTGACATGCACTGCCAAAGGCGCTTTTCTTGCGAGGCAACGATATGACAAACGTAGTCAGTGATGTTACCGGCACCTTGCGGCACATCCTCGATTATCCCATCTTTCCCAGCAGCCGCATCACGGTGGCCAGTCTGCTGGCGCTGGTCCTGCTCTTCGGGCTGGTCATTTTGGTGGAAAGGATCTTCCGCCGATACTTCGTCACCCGCCTGCTCCGGCGGACGCACCTGGAGCCGGCGCTGCAATTCGCGCTGGCCCGCGTAGTTGGCTACGCCCTGCTGGCGTTAGGGTTCTACATCAGTTTGCAGATGGTCGGCGTCAACCTGAATTCGCTGGCATTCATCGCGGGCGCGGTGGGCGTCGGCTTCGGGTTTGGCTTGCAGAACATCATCAGCAATTTCATTAGTGGCCTGATCATCCTGGCGGAACGGCCCATCGCCATTGGGGACCGCGTCGAGATTGGTGGTGTGGCCGGCCAGGTGTGCGAAATCAACCTGCGCAGCACCACGGTTGTTACCAATGACAATATGGCGATCATCGTGCCGAACGCCGACTTTATCACGCAGCGGGTGACGAACTGGAGCTATGAAGACCCGCGCGTGCGCTTTCGTATCCCGTTCAGTGTCGCTTATGGGACCGACTTGTCGTTACTGCGCAAGCTCATGCTGGAAGTCGCGGACCAGCATCCCAGGGCGCTGAAGGACCCCAAACCGGAACTGTTCTTTGCCGGCTTTGGCGACACCTCGTTAAACTTCGAGCTTGCCGTCTGGTCGGCAGAAGTGACGACCTCGCCGCGGCGCTTTCGCAGTGATCTGTTCTTTGGCATCGAGAAGAAACTGCGGGAGAACAAGATTGGATTCCCCCTGCCGCAACAGAATCCCTCCCCGCAGCAAAACCCGCCTGCATCTTGAGGGATAGGGGACGTGCGGCCGGTCCGGCTGACGTAAGGAATCCGGCCAACCGGTCCAGTGGTCCTGTTGGCCCATAAACATCTTGCACGCATTGCTCTCTTGCGCTGGTGGCTTGCTTTGTTTGTAACTTTAGGCAGATTTTCCGTAAGGAATGAGATAGCTGGCCTTTGACCCGACTGATGGGTCGTTAACTCGGCTGGCGTGGCCGCAATGAAACGAATGATTATTATGAAACTGACCGCACTGAGACCAAGCTTATTGTTATTCCTGGTAAGCGCCGCCGCCGCCCAGGCTGCGACGGAAGAGAAACTTCACCAGCAGTACTCCGCCCAACCGGGCGGCAAGATCGTGGTCGAGGTGGACTTCGGTTCCATTGACGTCAGCACCAATGCCACCAGCGAAGTCGTCGTGGATGTCTGGCGCAAGATTGGCCGGAAGAAGAAGGCCGACGAGGAGGCTTTCCTGCGCGAGAACCCCGTCGAGTTCAAGCAGGATGGCAATTCGGTGACGATTCGGTCCCACGGCAACTCGAAGTGGTCCTGGTCCCTGACCGGGCGTAATGAAAACGACGCCAAATACATAATCACCGTGCCGGCGCAGTTCAACGCCCAAATCAAGTCCGGCGGCGGTGGGGTGCACGTGGTTGATCTCACGGGTGAAGTCAAGGCCCAAACGGGCGGAGGGGGACTGAGTTTTGCGCGTCTGCACGGCCCGGTTAACGGCGAGACCGGAGGTGGCGGCGTCAATGCCGGCGATTGCGAAGGCGCGCTCCGCTTCCGCACGGGCGGCGGCGGCATCGAAGTCACGGGCGGCTCCGGCACTCTCTCGGGCTCAACGGGAGGCGGTTCGGTCAGCGTGAAGAAGTTCCAAGGATCGGCGCACGTCACTGCCGGCGGCGGCGGTCTCACCATCGAGAATGTCTCCGGCTTCGTCGAAGCTTCGACTGGCGGCGGTTCCATCAGAGCCGTGCTGCCCTCTGAGTTGTCCGACGCCGTGAACCTCTCGACCGGGGGCGGCGGCATCAGCGTGAGCGTGCCCGCGACCACGGCCTTTAACCTGGACGCTAAGTCCTCGGGCGGCAGTGTCAGCACGGAAGTGCCAGTGACTGTGGTCGGAAAGAAGGAGAGATACCGGCTCGAAGGCCCGGTTAATGGGGGTGGCAAAACCGTGCAGTTGCGCACTGGCGGTGGAGGCATCCAAGTGAAGAAGCTGTAGCTCTGGCAATCGCCAAGTTGCCGCTCAGGCGCCTGCCGGTTCATGCCCATCAATTCCCCGGCCCACGAAGTCTGCGCAAGCGGGCTTTTATGGCGCGAAGCCGGGCGCGAACGGAGACTTCGGAATGATGATGGCATCACCCGGTTTCAGCCGGTTGAAGTTCACCTGCGGGTTGGCTGCCGTGATGGCGCTGACGGGCAGGCCGTACATCATCGCAATGCTAGCTGCGCTGTCACCGGGGCCGAGAACATATACCTTTTTCGGCGGAGGCGGCAAAGGCGGCGGTTCCGGCGGCAAGTCCTGACCGCCCGCGACGGTGTTGGCCTGAAGCTGTTCCAGCTCGAGCTGCTTCAACTCGATGCTCCTCTGCTCGGCAGTCAGATTCGTGTCGCCGCGGATGCGGTTCTGTTCGGCCAGGGCGGCCAGGTTGATGGCGTAGAACGTGCCCGCGGCTTCGGGCGTGCCAGCCTCTTCGGCTTCCGCCACCGCGTCCTGGTAAGCCGGATCGTGCAGCAGTTGATACTCTTGGTATCGCTCGGGTCCGAGCGCTACTTTGATCGCGTTCTCGCGCTGGTTCTCCAGCGCCTTGCGCGCATCGACGCTTCCCGGGTCAGTGGCATCCGCCAGCAACTGGATGCGCTGGTCCAGGCTGTCCGTGGCCCGGAACACCGTGCGAAACTCATCGGGCGTGGGGTTGAAGTAGTGAAGCTGGCCGAACTGTGCGCGCAGCTCATTGGCGTCCTGGGAATAGCGCAGCAGGAATTCTTCGAGCTCCGGCGGACTGAGCAGATGAGCCAGGCTATCGCGGGTTTGCTGCCGGAGTTTGGCCATCTCGACCGGATCGGCTTCTTTCCCCGCGCTGCGCTGCGCATCCAGGTAGGCCTGCATGAGGTCTTGCGAGTGCAAGGTGATGTCCTCGATGGCCTGCTTCGTTTCCGCGGCCAGTGTCCCCAGCACGGGGCCGTCGAGCACCACGCCCGGCCGTGATGGCCGAGAGATGCTCACCAGATCGCCCGTCTCCCAACTGCTCCCTAGCAGCCGCGTCAGCAGGGCATGCCGCTCCTCTTCCAATTCGCGGGCCTTCTCAGCAGCGGCGCGAACGACACTGGGATCAGGCTCGCTGCGCCACCATTGCTGTTCCGCCGTGGTCAGCTCCAGGGCCCGCTTCCGCGAATAAAGCTGGTTGACATCCGCAATGATGATATCTCGAATCGTCTGTTCCGGGCAGCCGATGCCGCGCAGGTTGGCGATGTAGGTGGCGAAATCCGGCGACTCGACTTCCCGCCACGAGAAAAGCTGCCGACGCAGAATGGTGTTGGTTCTGATGTCGTTCGTCGAGGATTGCTCAAACGCAATGGCGCGGATGCGGGCGGCTTGCCCGGGGGCGTAGCACAGCCACGCGGCGGCCAATGCAATATTGACGCCGAGCGACACCCAAGCTGTTACCCGCCAGCGCATATCCTTATGTATCCGCAAATCGCTGCCACAGCAAATTGAAAAACGCAGCCAGGCAAAAGTTGCGCCCGCCACCAGACATTGGCCGTCGCGCCCCATGGCCGGTTTCGGGGCCTTTGGATGTTGGGGGGGGCGGTTGGTGGTATTTGACAGCCTCAACTAGACCCCACTAATCAGGATGTTTGCGCTTTTGCCCAATTGAGGCTGGAACAAGCTAAAGCTTGGACTCCAACCCGATTGCCGCTATTTTCCCCGCCCATGAAACGAAAGGCCTACGCCCGCGCGGGAGTCGATATTGACCTCGGCAACAAAGTGAAATCCGCCCTGCCCCGGATGCTCCGCGCGACGCACCGGCCCGAGGTGCTCGGCAAAGTCGGCGGCTTCGGCGGGCTCTTTGAGCTGGATTTGCGCAAATACCGGCAACCCGTCCTCGTGTCCAGCGTCGATGGCGTCGGCACCAAGCTTAAGCTTGCCTTCGCGCTCGACCGCCACGAGACCATCGGCCAGGACCTCGTCAACCATTGCGTCAACGACATCGCGGTGCTCGGCGCCGAGCCGCTCTTCTTCCTCGATTACCTTGGCACCGGTCGGCTGGAGCCGCTCGTCTTCACGGACATCATCCGCGGCTTTGCCAAAGCGTGCGCGGAGAATCACTGCGCGCTGATCGGCGGTGAGACCGCCCAAATGCCCGGATTCTACCAGCCTGGCGAATATGACGTGAGCGGGACCATTGTCGGTGTAGTCGAGAAGTCCCAAATGCTCGACGGCAAGGCGGTCTGCGCGGGCGACGCGGTGATCGGTTTGGAGTCCAGCGGATTACATACCAACGGCTATTCGCTGGCCCGCAAGATCTTCTTCGAGCAATTGGGGCTCAAGCCCCGGAGCTACGTGCCTGAGCTGCGCAACACCATTGGGCAGGAGCTGCTCAAAGTGCACGTCAGCTATGGCCCGCTAGTGCAGAAGCTGCTGAAGAGGTTCAATGTGGGGCAGGCGTCACGCCGGTCTCGGAAGACCCGCTCCAGACTATCTTCAATGGACAGGCGGGACGCCTGCCCCACTATAAGAGCTCTCGCTCACATTACCGGCGGCGGCTTCGTGGATAATATCCCACGAGTGCTGCCCAAGGGCTGCGACGTCATCATCCGCAAAGGCACCTGGGACGTGCTGCCGATCTTCAGGCTCATCCAGGCCAAAGGCGGCGTGCCGGAGGCTGAGTTGTATCAGGTCTTCAACATGGGCATCGGCATGGTCGTCATCGTGGGGGCAGACAAAGCGGACGAAGTCCTCGCGTGTATCCGCGCCCAAAAGCAGGAGGCCTGGCTCATTGGCCAGGTTGTGAAGGGCAGGGGAGTAGTGCGGGTCGTTTGAGAACCCGGACTCCTGGCGCCGCATCCGGCTGCTACTTCTTCTCCGCCTTCTGGGAGGCCGCGTTGGTCAGCTTCTCCAGGTCCTCGGGCTTAATGACCTCGATCTTGGCGCCCTTCTTGAGTTCATCGGCTGAGGGGACGCGGATGATGTCGCTGGTGAGCGGCTGAGCGGGCGGAGGCACCGCTTGGGGGGCCTCAATGCCCGTTAATTCCATTTCGAAGATCAGGGTCGCGCCCGGTTCGATGTTCGGCCCGTAGCCGTTGTCGCCATAGGCCAGGCTGGAGGGCAGATAGAGCTCCCATTTCGAGCCTACGGGCATCTTCTGCACCGCCTCGGTCCATCCACGTACCACGCGCGTGACCTGGAACTTGAACGGCTTGCCGCCATGCTTGGCCGAGCTGTCAAACTCCTTGCCGTTGATGAGGGTCCCGCGGTAATTGGCGGTGACAGTGTCGTTGGTCTTGGGGATGGGACCCGTGCCTTCGGTGATGACCTTGTATTGCATCTCCGCCGTCTTCCCATTCGCCAGTTTGACCTCCATGGTCTTGATGTCCGGCTTCTTCTTGTTCTCGGCCAGGAAGGCTTCGCCCTCCTTCTTGTTCTTCTCTGCGGTCTTGCGGCGCTCCTCGTCGCGCTTGGCCATCGACTCCTTGCGGTAGTTGCCAATGGCTTCCTGGATCTGCGGATCGGTCAGTTTGGGCGTGCCGCCCGCCATCGCATCTTTGAGCGCCGAGGTCAGCACCTCCATATCCAACTCCACGCCGCCGCGCTTGAGATTCCGCCCAATGTCCGTGCCAATGGCGATGCTCATGTTGCTCTTCCTCTCTTCCGGGGAGAGCTTCGGCGCGTTGGTGGTCGTAGCCGTCAAGGCCGACGGGGTCTGGGCCGCCGCGTTGAATTGCACCAGTGCCATCCCAAATCCAAAAGCCAAAGCCAATTTCAATCCTGTCTTCATATTCTTCTTGTATGGTTGTTTGTTCAGCGCCGTCTCGTTTACACGAAAGCCGCCAAATGTCCAGCAGGAATATTAGTAAATTGCTTTTGCCCCCGGCGCAATTCCTGATTCAATCCCGCCCATGAACGTCCTCGTCATCGGCGCCGGCGGGCGCGAGCACGCGCTGGTCTGGAAACTGGCACAGTCGCCCCATGTTACGCAAATGTGGTGCGCGCCCGGCAATGCCGGCATCGCCCGCGAACGCCTCGCGAAGAACGGCGCCCTTGTCCAATGTGTCAACCTCGGCGCGGAGGATCTGCCCGGGCTCCAGGCTTTCGCCCGGGAGCACCACGCCGACCTCACCGTCGTCGGGCCGGACAACCCGCTGGCCCTGGGCATCGTGGATTTGTGGCAGCAAGACAGTCGGCGCATTTGGGGCCCGAACCAAAAGGCCGCCCAATTCGAAGCCTCCAAGGTCTTCTCCCAGCGGTTTATGGAGCAATATGGCATTCCCACCGCGCGAGCCGGCGCCTTCGGCGACTCCGCCGCCGCGTCCCGCTTCGCCGCCTCGCTCGGCGGCCGTTGCGCAGTCAAAGCCGACGGATTGGCCCTAGGCAAGGGCGTCCTGATCTGCCGCGACATGGCCCAGGCCGACCGCGCCATCGAGGAGGTGCTGGTCAAAAGGTCCTTCGGCGGCGCGGGCGCCATCATCGTCATCCAGGAACTGCTGGAGGGCATGGAAATCAGCCTCCATGCCCTCTGCGACGGCAAGACCGCCAAGCTGTTCCCGACCGCTCAGGACCACAAACGCGCCCTGGACGGCGACCTCGGCTTGAACACCGGCGGCATGGGCGCCTATTCCCCCGCGCCGTTCCTAAGCGAGGCCGATCTGGTCGCGGTTGGCGACAGCATCCTGAAGCCGTGGCTGCGCGGTTGCGCCGCCGAGGGCATCGATTTCCATGGCATACTATATCCGGGCGTTATGCTGACCCAGACCGGGCCGAAAGTGCTCGAGTTCAACGCCCGATTCGGCGACCCCGAGACCCAAGTCTATTTGACGCGGCTGGAGAACGACCTCGTCGAGTTGCTGACGGCGAGCATAGACGGCACACTCGGGAGCGTGGAACTCAAGTGGAATCCGATGCCGTCGGTTTGCGTGGTCATGGCCTCGGGCGGTTATCCGGGCAGCTACGCCAAAGGCAAGCCGATTCGGGGCCTGGACGATGCCGCCCGTCTGCCGAACACGAAGGTCTTCCACGCCGGCACCGCCATTGCCGGGGAGCAAATCGTGACCAGTGGTGGCCGGGTGCTGGGCATTACGGCCTGGGGAAAGGACTTGCGCATCGCCCGCGACGCGGCCTATGCGGCCGTGGACCGTGTCCACTTCGAGGGCGGGCACTTCCGCCACGACATCGCCGCCAAGGCCTTACGCGGAAGCTGAAGGCCGCTCTGGAGAAGGCAGAATTCAGAATGTAGAAGCCTAAAAATCCCAAGCATTAGTTATTGACAGCACGCCCCTGCCGAGCCAGGATCGCGCCATGCACGGTGAGACTCTATATGAGTTCGCCCTCGCACACGTAGCGCTCAAGACCTGCGTGCCCGCCCGATGCAATTCCCTGTCAATATTTGTTATGCACTCCACACCTCAAGAACGCGCCCGACAATCCGCAAAACTCCCATCGCGAAATGCCGGATTCACTTTAATCGAACTGATGGTTGTGATCCTGACCTGTGCTATGCTCGGGTGCTTGGTCGTGCCGGCGTTGGCCAGGTCGGGTGACGGGGGTAAGCGCGCGGTTTGTTACAACAATCTGCGGCAGCTCGGGACGGCAATGATCATGTATGGGAATGACAACCGGGATTTCCTGGCGCTGCCGAACTGGGACGGTGGTGCCCCCAGTAACCCCGCAGGCTGGCTCTACTTTGTTAGTTCAAGAATCCCCAACCCATTTGTCGCCCCGTGGCTCAATAACGGTGATTCAGCATGGCAAACCGGTCTCTGGTGGAAATACATGCCCAATGCCAAGGCTTACCTCTGCCCGGTGGATATCCAAAGCCCAAGCTACACGGAGAATCAGCGAATCAACGAGCTATCCAGTTACGTCATGAACGGTGCCGTGTGCGGTTATGAGATTGCGAGCCGAACCTGCAAGATCACTGACGCCTGGAGCCCGGACTGTTACATGCTGTGGGTGCCGGATGAGAACGCGTTAGGACCAGGCAACCCGGGTGCCTTTGCGTTCAATGATGGCTCCAACTACCCCAACACCATGGAAGGAGGGCTCGCACAAATGCACACTCTTGCCGGAGGAGATATCCTGACGGTAGGCGGAGCCGTTCAATTTGTCAGCCTCCAGAGGTTTGCGAAAGAGTCCAATTCCTCGGTCAAGAGCCTCGCCTGGTGGAGTCCCTTCTCCAGCAACGGTCACTAAGCAACCCGGTTATGCAACCCCCATTTTCTTGGTGTAGGAAGGCAGGTTGGTCAACACTCACCGCCCTCGCCGCGCTTAGCGCCGCCGCCGCGCCTTTGCAGATCATATCCACGCTGGATGCCTCGACTTCACCCACCCTGGCTGGGGGTGGTGACTCCTCTCATCCCTTCCTGAGCGCAGACGGGAGATACGTGCTGTTTGCCAGTTCCGCAAACAACCTGGCGCTGACCAGCAGCAACACCCCACTGATCCCTTCCCGCTTACAACGCCTCAATGTGTATCTGCGCGACCGGACGAACGGCACCACGACCCTGGTGAGCGTGAATTTCGCCGGCACCAGTGGTGGCGATGGGGATTCGATCCCGGCAGGCCTGTCGGCGGACGGGCGGTATGCCCTGTTCGAGAGCTGGGCCGATGATTTGTTGCCCGGGGACACCAATAACGCGAGCGACATCTTTCTGCGCAATCTAAGCAACGGCATTACCTTGCTGGTGAGCGCGCCGACCAATGGCGGTTGGGCCAATGGCGCTTCCAGCTCGGCGGTCATGACCCCGGATGGCCGCTACGTCACTTTCTCCAGCGCGGCCAGTGATTTAGTCGCCAACGACACAAACGGAATTCCCGACGTCTTCGTGCGCGACATGAGCACAGGCACCACCATACTCGCGAGCCCGGGGGCCACGACTGTTGGTACCGGGTCAGGCTCGGACTCGCCTGAGGTCACGCCCGATGGGCGCTTTATTGCCTTCCTGAGCAGCGCGACCAATCTCGTGGCGCAAGTCACCTCCAGTCGTGAGGTTTACCTGCGCGATACGCTTTTAGGCATGACTTACCTGGCCAGTGTCGGCGCCCACGATTGGATCACGAACAACTCGATGGTGTATGGCCACCGTTTGAGTGATGACGGCCAATACCTGGCATACCAGGCCAACTCGGCTCTTGCGGCTAATAGCGGCTTCATCCTGCGCTATAACCTGGCCAGTGGACTCACGGATCTGGTCACTTCCAACGCCCCAGGGCCTCTGTTTGCACCGCAAGAGGTCAGTACGCTCGATATGACGCCGGATGGGCGGTTCGTCGCTTTTATCGCCAGGCCCGATGCGACCTTGCAGTCCACCAACCTGGCTGTCTTCCGTTGGGATGGCGAGACAGGGACCACGATCCTGGCCAGCGTTGACCTCAGCAACGAGTTACCGACGCTCGGTGTAGCCGATTGGCCGGTAATAGATCCGACCGGGCAATTCATCGTTTTCGCGAGCACTGCTGCGACTTTGACCACCAATGTCATTGCCGGCGAATTCCACCTCTACTTGCGTGACACCCAGGCTGGGGCCACCCGCCTGCTCGACCTCGGGACCAGCGGCGTCGGCAGCGCCAAGTCGTTTCTGTCCGTGCCGTGTCTCACCCCAGATGCGCGCTGGCTGGCCTTTGATTGCACGGACGCGGACCTGGTCCCTGACGACAACAACCAGGCCTATGATGTGTTTGTGTGCGACCTCAGCACCGGCGCCTTTGAAATGGAGTCGGTGAGACAACCCGGCCTGCCATCCCAGACACCTCAGGGTAGCAGTTCCGAGCCTCTGGCCGCTGTGAGTGCCGATGGTCGGTTCGTTGCCTTTGCCAGCACTGCTCGCAGCCTCACGCCAAACAGCTCCAACGCCAGCCAGGCGCTTTATCTGCGGGACCAGCTTGCCGGGACGAATCTGCTGGTGAGCGCCGATGTGAACGGGTTTGCGGCCACTGGCGGGTGGTCCACCGGACCTGCGATCAGCACGGATGGCCGGTTTGTGGCCTTTACCAGCGGCGCAACCAACCTGGCCCCAGGTGACGCGACCAGCATGCCCAGCCCGCGGGCCAACGTGTTCGTCCGCGATATGCAGTTGGGGACAAACTACTTGGTGAGCGTGAATGTCACCGGCACCGGCGCCGGCAACCAGCCTGCATATTCTCCGACGATCAGCTCCAGCGGCGAGCAAGTCCTGTTCCGGAGCCGGGCGACTACTCTGGTCAGCACTCCCACCATCTTTGAGAATTGTTTCTGGAGAGATATGCAGGCGGGCCATACTTACGCGATAACGATTACCGGCAGTTCCTGTTGCGCCATGACGCCGGACGGTCGGTTTGTGGCCTATGGCAAGCCCCCGACCGGCATGTATTTGTGGGATTCGCAGGTGGCAGCCAGCGTTTATACCGCCGCCACTACCAGCCTGGTGACCAATATCGCCGTCAGCCCCGATGGCCAGCGACTGGCGGGGCTAAGCGGTAGCCAAGTGTTCCTGGCTGACCGGGCTGCAGGCACAAATCTCACGTTCACCGGCCCGACCACGTGGCTGTCCCATGCCACACTGCAGTTCAGCAGCGATGGGCGCTACCTGGTTTATGTCACCGCCGCGCCCCTGGTTGCCGGTGACACAAATGGGACGACGGATATATATCTCTATGATTTCCAGGCCCAGACGAACTTCCTGGTAAGCCGGAGCTGCAACTGGATCGGCGCCGCCAATGCGGCCTCGGACTCGGCCACGATCAGCCCCGATGGCCGCTTTATCGCCTACCGGAGCTTTGCGAGCGATGTGGTGCCCGGCGATACGAATGGCGTGCCCGATGTGTTCCTTTATGATCGCCTGGCCGGCTCGACCTCGCTTCTGAGCGTGAGCGCTTGGGGCGATTACCCAGCCGACAATCGATCCGGCTACCCGGTCTTCAGCGGCGACAGCCAGACCGTTGTGTTCCAGAGCTGGGCATCGGACCTGGCGCCCCAGGACTTTAACCAGAGTGGTGATGTCTTCGCCCTCAATCTGGCGACCTCTGGAACGAATCAGACCTTCAACTCCCAGCTCGTGTTGCTTCCGGCGGCGGGCGGGTTGCCTACAATCGTGTGGCCGGCGCAACAGGGTGTGAGCTATCAAGTACTGTTCAAAGACGACTTGGCCGATCCGGTCTGGCAAGACCTCTTTGGCAGCGTTAGCCTGGTCGGTAACCAAGGTTACGCCTTCGACCTGTTGCCCGGTTCAGGCAAGCGATTCTACCGTATCGTTGGGTTTTAGGTGCGAGTGGGGGAGGGTCACTGCTGCCCGTCCGCGTAGTCTAGGGCCGGATCCGGGCGCGCGCTGACTCGGTTCGACACGCGGCGAATGGGTAGGAATCGCGCACCACCCAACTCATCCGCACAGCGCTCAGTACCTGCAGGCACCCAAGAGACAATTTCCTATGAGGTAGCTCTTGACACCGCGTCCTCGCCCCGTCAGCATCGCGCCATGCTTGGCGAGATCCCAATACCAGTTCTTCTTCACCCGCGCAGCGCTCAGCCCATGCGGGCGCGCAAACAGGCAGCCGATCAGTTCGAAAAAGCGCTGTTCGTAACCGGCATACGTAGGACACCATGTTTGATCGTCTGAAATGTAAGATCGGCATTCACGCGTGGGGTCCGTGGCAGTACAGCGCGGCGGATTCCTGCGTGCAGACGCGGGTATGCCAACGCTGCCAGACGACGGGGAATCAGACCGAGCACGTGTGGGGCGATTGGCAATACCCGGCGCCCGATTCCTGCGTGCAGACGCGAGCGTGCCGGCGCTGCCAGGGGACAGAACAGCGTCAAGCCGCGCACCCGTGGGGCGAATGGGATTACGTGGCCCCGGATTCCTGCGAACAGGTGCGCCGGTGCCAGCGGTGCGGCGCCCAGGAAACGCAGGTGGCCACCCATGTCTGGGACGTTTGGGTGTATGAGGCGCCGACCACGTGCCAGCAGGTGCGCCGGTGCCAGCGTTGCGGGGCGCAAGAACGGCACCTGGCCGAGCACATCTGGGACGTGTGGGAGTACGAGGGACCAACCACCTGCGACCAGGTCCGTTTTTGCCGTCACTGTGGGACGCGGGAACAGAAGCAGGCCAGCGCGACGGAGCACGAATGGAGCGATTGGACACCGGTCGGAACCGATCCGCCGACCGAAGAGGAGCGCGTCTGTCAGCGCTGCCACCGGCGGGAGACGCGGCTGTTGGCCTGATTGCAGCGCGCCAGGTGCGTGAAACGCGGACTGAGAACTCACGCACAGTGCGCCCAGCGCAGGCCGGTATTGAGCCAACGAACACCATGATCAAATACGCCTGCCATTCCCGGCTCGACGAGCAGAGGAGAGAAGACTAATGTCAGCGCTTGGAAAAGAAAGTCGCGCGCGTGTTCGCAAGGATCCGGCACGTACGAGGCCTGAGCGTGGAGGAAAAGTACCTGTTCGCCCGGAGCCTGGCCGCGACGCCGGACGAACGGTGGCGGATGCACCAGAACTTCCTGCGCTCACTGGGCTTATCGACGCGCTCGATGCAGCGAAGATTAGGTTTGTTGTCATCGGGATGACCGCGGCGGTGCTGCAAGGCACACCGGTAACCACTTTTGAAGTGGACCTCTGGATTGACCTTCCATCCCGGCGATACATTCAAGTCATGAACCTCTCTCGGAAACTCGGCGCACAAATGGTGGCTAATACCGTCGCGCTATTGCCCGGGGACTTGCCAATTAACTTCGTTTACTCGGTGGGAGGATTGAACTCCTTCAAGAAGGAATATCGAGCGGCGCGGAGACTTCGGTGGTTGGGGCGCAGCATCGCCGTTCTTCCCTTGGAGCGGATTTGCGCGGGCAAGAGATTTGCGGGCCGCCCGAAGGACCTGGCGCACTTGCCGCTCCTTGAACAAACCATGAGATTGCAACGCCGCCTGAGACGCCAAAGAGGCAACTGACCTCCATTGACCGGCACGAGTTGGAACAATTGCGCCCCGTGGACGAGGTTATCGAAACAGAGGCCCTGGTTACTAAAACGACATGCCTTGTCAGCTTCTGAGGCGGCGCAACCGTCCGTAGCCCCACCGGGGCCTCCCCGGAGCCTCGCCGTAGTACCTCTTATCGGCGATAAGAGGTACTACGGTGAGGCTCCCGTGGGGCCCGCACGCGGCAACGTAGGGCTGGCCCAGGATGTCCCGATAGAAGATACATTCTTCGGTGGAAGTGGCTTTGTGTTGTCGCCGGATGACTTCACTCATCCGGCAGACTGCTTGTGACGTATTCATGGTTTAATCGGAACAGCATAGCGCGGGTGGTGGGGCAAAAACCGTCCAAGGCTCCGGGAAAAACAGGAACTTCGTCCTTGATATACGAGCCCGCCGTCGCATTGTTTGGCCAAGCGTCGTTGATAATGCGCAACTTACGCACAAAGGGACGGGAGAATGTCGGCTTGGAGAATTCGAACCAGACGACTGAATGTCAATTCGGATGAGGCTGGTAATCAGCAACTTACACCTAAAATGATCGTGGAAAGCCCGATCCTGGATAAACGACTGGCCGTCGCATATTCATAGTCGAAGGGGCCGCGTGACAGTGTTCTCGACTGGAGACATTTCGCGTGGTGAATAGCCAGAATACAGACTTTCGGTCGCACTTTGCGGCCACCGCGTCCGTATATCGGAAGCGAAATCTGCAACTCTGGTTGTTCTCGGTCCCGGTCGTGTTGGTGTTTTGGTATCTGGTGTTTCTCGGTCCGAGTGCGGTGTTCCTCGGTCTTCTCTTTTTCATTGTTGCGTTCGCTGCGTTGTTTTTGGACAAGCGCACTCTACCGAAGCTTATTTGTCCTGCCTGCGAGCTTGATACGGACGGTGAGATCGTCCGGTTCTGCCCAGAATGCGGCTCGGCGGATCTTCAGACGAAAGGCGATGACAAATCCCCTACTACCTGCGCGAAGCCCGCCAAGGACAGGATCGCTGAGGGCTTCTTCCAAGCCCGGGTGTTGCAGCAAGTCGAGTTCGCGCCGTCGCCCCTGCATCCCAATCTCTTCGACCTTGCGTCCTATTAAACTTCAACTTAAACTTCAACCCGTATGAAGACCGTGACCATGTTGGAGTTTCGAAAGAACGCCGAAGGCATCCTGCGCCGGCTCGGGCGTGGAGAGCACTTTGTGCTGTCGCACCGCGGGCGCCCCGCCGCACGACTGGAACCTGTCAACGCGGTCCGTATTTGCAACCCGGCAACTGATCCCTTCTTGACGATCGGCCGCCGTGCCGTCCCGAGTCCCAAAGGCAAGACCCGACACGCCGACATCGATCGCATTTTGTATGGCGGCGATTGATGTCTTCATGGACACGGCGGGCTTCCTGGCCCTGTGGGACGCCGCCGATGCGCACCATCGGTTCGCTCTCCGGCTTCAAGGCGAACTGGCCCGGAAAGGCCGCCGTTTCCTGACCACCGATTATGTCATAGATGAGACCGCGACTCTGCTGTTGGTGCGGCATAGCCATTCCGCGGCGGCTGATTTTTTGCAGGCCGTCACCACCAGCGAATCGCTGCAACTGCAATGGGTCAGCCCGGACCGCTTCCATGCCGCCGCCGCCTTCTTCGCCCGACACAACGATAAAGAGTGGTCCTTTACCGACTGCGCGAGCTTTGCGCTGATGCACGAGCTGAACATCCGCGACTCCTTCACCACGGACCGGCACTTCCGGCAGGCCGGGTTCAATCCACTGCTTTAGGGCTTTACGAGGTTTGGGTTACCAGCTTGTGTTGCATGAGATCAAATGCCCACCCAAGGCCAGTTCAACTTCGAGGCTGACGGGACGGACCAGGGCTACACGCAATGGCTGACCGGGCGGCGAATGGCCGTGCAGGAACTGGCGCGGCGAATGAACTTGCCGCTGGGGCATCAGGTGGAGGTGCGGCTCCTCGGTGGCATCCGGTTGCGCGGCAGACTGCGGTTGGAGGAGGAGGTGCTGTTCATTGACGAGGAGCGTGTGCGGCACTTGGGACTGGTGGTCGATGATGTGCCCTTCACTTATCGCGAGCTGGAATCTTGCGTGCGGTTGGATTGAGCCGCGTGAGCAGGTCGGTGATCATCTTCCCGCCGTGTTGCGGATTACCCTCCAAAATCCGCTTCTTGGGTTTGGGATAGAGGTCCAGCGTTTCCAAAGCCGGGTCAAACCGGAGATTAGAACCAAGATGGAGAACGCTCTGGTCAGAAATGGCGTAACCCATTGCAAACACGGAGGAACTGGTGTAGGTGACAAATCTTGTACACCTATACAGGGTAAACTGAGGATACTCGGATAGCTTCTTGCTGTTGTGCCTCATGCGTCGCCGAAGTGCCATTGGTTTGCCGTTGGACAGTTTGATCTTCCGGGCTGCTGCTGCTATTCTTTTCCAAGGTTTCGTCATGACAAAGTCGCCGTATCACGCGGAGCGGAAGCGTGAGCCGCCTGAGGCACAAGTCGCGCTGCTGGCCACCACCAGGGTCGGGCCAGGAGGTGACGGCCTGGAGGTTCTTGCGGGCGCGGTCGGTGAAGCGGGTATCTCGGATGCGCGGCTGACCGCGGCACTGGCCGTCACCGCGTTCAGGTTCACTGCGACGAAGAGAGGAGCCAGCCAAGAGGCAGCCCAGTTTTATGGCGTCATGCTTCCGCGCCTGCGGGTAGCGCCTTGGGCCGCCGTAATCGCCTTGGGTTTGCTGGTGGGTTGTGCGACACGCATGGACCACGTGCGCATAAACCAGGTGCAAGTGATCGGAACGCATAATTCCTACCACCTTCGCGCCCATGATTCGTTGCTGATGCTCGTTGCCCAGCGAGCACCTGAACTGGCGCGGGGACTGGATTACAGCCATCGTCCGTTGCCGGAACAGTTGTCCCGGCTGGGCATTCGGCAGATTGAATTGGACTGCTTTGCCGATCCCAAGGGCGGTCTCTATGCCGACCCACGAGGCCCCAAGCTGGCGGCAGCCCTCGGCCTGCCGCCCGTTCCAAATCATGATCCGGCACACCGGCTGCGAGCGCCTGGTTTCAAGGTCATGCACGTCCAGGACATGGATTACTTCTCCAGCGTCTTGACACTGGTGGAGGGTTTGCAGCAGGTGCGGGCGTGGTCGGAGCAGCACCCCCGACACTTTCCGATCTTTATTTTGCTGGAATTGAAGGAAGACCAGCCCGACCCGGCGCTGAGCCGCCCAGTACCCTTCGGGGAGCGGGAGTTAGGCGCGTTAGAGGCGGAGATATTGTCAGTGTTTCCGCGCCAGAAGATTCTGACGCCGGATGAGGTGCGGGGCCAAGCAGCCACGCTGCCGGAGGCGTTGCGCCAGCACGGCTGGCCGAGGCTCAAAGCGGCGCGAGGCAAGGTCATCTTTGGGCTGGATAACGAAAGCGCCGTGCGCGAGTTGTACCTCAAAGGGCACCCGGCCTTGGCGGGAAGGCTGATCTTCGTGAGCGTTCCCCCGACCCATCCCGCCGCTGCCTGGATGAAGGACAACGACCCGATTGGGGATTTTGGCCGAATTCAGGAACTGGTGAGGGCGGGCTTTCTGGTGCGCACACGGGCGGATGCCGAGACCATTGAGGCGCGAGCCAATGACCCCCGTCGGCGGGATCAGGCGCTAGCCAGCGGAGCACAATTCATCAGCACGGATTACCCGGAGGCGAACCCGGCTTTTTCCCCCTACGCGGTTGGTTTCGAGGACGGGATCGTAGTGCGGATCAACCCGGTCAATGGGGACTCATCGCTCCGGGGGGTGGATTTGGAGAAGGGCACGCCGGACGGTAATCATCGTTAGGAGGTCCGGCTTGCTGTGGCCCTGCCAGGCTCGGCCCCTCGAATACGCAGGAGGCGGGAGATTAGTGGGCGAACTTTGGCGGGTTCATGAGGAAGTTCGCTCAACAGTCCTCGTGGACAGTTGCCCCTTTGACGAGTTGGGCAAGACCGGAATGGCCGTACGATGCAACATCGCCGTCCGGGGCGGTTCGGGCTGATCGGTCACTGGTGGGCTTTTCCAGGGCCGAACCCAATGCCGAAGGATTCTGCTCGGTCAGAGAATCAATCTGACCACGCATGGAAAACGGTTTGCGGGGCCAGGCGTGCATCTTTCCCTGGCCAAGCGCATTCCGGCCATCCCGCCTTTGTGACTCTGGCCCATTCGTGCCGCCAGTGGCTTGCGGGGGCCTGCGCTGCCGCACGAAAAATGTCGTGATAGTTCAGCGTCGAATAACGTTCAAGAACTTGCTCAATGGAGTTCCCCTCGGCGATGGCCTTGAGAATAGCGCGTGTCTTTTTGCTTGATCTTTTTGTTCTCATAGCAACCTGAGTTCGGCGGTCAACAGACCAACGAAATAAGGAGCATATTTGATGCCTGGACGCCCAAGCCAGAAGCCCGACATCGAGCGCCAGGACCTGAATACTGCTGTTACGCGGTCTCCAGGTCCCTCCCGTGCGCTTCAAGCCCCAAAGCGCCATCATTCAGACGCGTCACCGCGCTGGGCCAGCTTCACCGAGATGGCCCGGATTGACGGCGTGCTGGCGGCAACACCCAGCCCGGCGGCGGAGCCTCAATTGTCGACTTTTGACAGTTGATCGTGGTGGCGAGCGATGGTGCTCCGGCTCTGCCGGAAAGCGGAGGCCGGGGCCAGCGCCGCACCGAAGCCGGGCCGATGAGATGACTCGCGAGGAGCACCAGCGCCTTTTCTGGGAGAGGACAATGTCTGGCCCAGCGGTCTATTTCCCCGCCTGTTCAGGAAAATCCCGCCGGTACCTTTTCAGCAGCGCCGGCACATCATTAGTTACAATGTATATTGTTCCACGAATCCGGAGCGTTGTGCCCGGCTCAATCCCGCCAAGCCTAAAATCCGAGTGGAGACACCGCGCCACTCCTTGGAAAAGCTCCTGGTAAGGTTCCCAAGCCGT
>Ga0181538_10001171_pt1 | contig 30104 bp, 25 predicted proteins | sample PEATcosm2014_Bin_40_FD_119773 | JGI IMG/M metagenome (GOLD analysis project Ga0181538, IMG submission 119773) | Peatland microbial communities from MTU Mesocosm Facility, Houghton, MI, USA - PEATcosm2014_Bin23_30_metaG | ecosystem: Environmental > Terrestrial > Soil > Wetlands > Peat | place... | reverse complement strand
CGGAGCCGGGCCCAAATTACCGAAAAAGTCGGCGGCCCAAGCGGACTTATTGACCGGCTGGGCTGGGCTGGCAGTGGGAAGTGCCCAGCCCAGCCGGTCAATAAGTCCGGAGAACCTATACTCAGGGTGGTTAGTGCGTTTCGAGTGATTTCCTTAGCCCGCTCAGCATCCGACTCGCAGCGGCCACCAATGCGAAACGGCGATCGAATCTCTGGCCCGCTCCCTGCACGGTCGAACGCGTTGCGAGCCGGGGACGGCTCGCGGTCGGGGCAGTGTGCGGGTGTGCTGCCTATTCTGCCTGCCCGCTTCCCGCCTTGCTCTTTCTGCCACCGCCGTGGCACGATGGACCGTAATGTCCAATCTGAGCGTGTAGGCGAAGAAAATCGTGTGGGGCGATGCCGTGAAATGGCGTGAATCGGTTATACTTTGAATATGGACATCAAAGCCGTCATCACCACCATGAATAGGATGCAGGCCGACGGCGTGATTGACCGTTACGCCATTGGCGGCGCGGTGGGAGCGACCTTCTACCTCGAACCCGTCGCGACGCTGGATGTGGACATTTTCGCTGCCTTCCGGCCAGAGCCGGGGAATCTGCTGGTCAGCCCCCAACGCATCTTCGATTATCTCAAGGCGCGCGGCGCCTCGATGGAGGGCGAATACATCATCATCGGCGGCTGGCCCGTTCAATTCCTGCCGCCGACTGGACCCCTGCTGGAAGATGCGTTGCAGGAAGCGGTGGCCAGAGACGTGGACGGAACACCCGCCCGGGTCTTTACCGCCGAACACCTTGCCGCAATCGCGCTCCAGACCGGACGCGCCAAGGACAAAGCCCGTCTCCTTCAGTTCGTCGAGACCGGCGTGCTCGACCCCGCGCGTTTCCAGGCTGTCCTCGCCCGGCATGCCCTGGAGGACGCCTGGCAAAGGTTTGAGCGACAATTCTTCAGCGACGCGCCATGAGCTTCAACCTGCAGAAGATGCTCGAAAGCAAACGCGCCCTGCGCCGCCAACTCGCCGCGCGGCCCGTGGCGGAAAAGCTGCGTATGCTCGATGCCATGCGCGAACGTGAACTCGCTATTCGTGGCCGTGCGGCACATCCCAATCCCAGCTCACTCCGCGAAGAACCCGCGCACTTCAAGACTAAGCCGGAAAGCATCGAGCCATGAACACACCCGACAGCCCCTTGCTGCCGCACGGCGGCTACCGCAAGCTGCTGAGTTACAAAGTGGCGGAGGCCGTGTATGACGCCACGGTGGTGTTCTGTCGGCGGTTCTACGCGCAGGACCGCCGTATGAGCGATCAGATGGTGCAGGCGGCGCGCAGCGGGGTCCGGAACATCAGCGAGGGCAGCGGCGCTGCAGCCACGTCGCGCAAGAGCGAAATGAAGCTCACCAACGTGGCCCGCGCGAGTTTGTCCGACGAGCTGCTGCGGGATTACGAGAGTTTCCTCGTGCAGAACGGGCTGCGGGTGTGGCCCAAGGATTCGCGGGAGGCGTTGGCTATGCGGGCGCGTCTCGCAAGAGACCACGCGCCCGATGTGCCGCCCGCGCCTGCCGGCCGGGTGCGGTTGAAGGGGCTGGCCGGGCTGTCGGAGTTTGTGGAACGGGCTGCGCCAGAGCTTGCCGCCAATGCGATGGTCTGTGTCGTGAACCAAGCCGCTTACCTGCTGAAGCGCCAGCTCGAAAGCCAGGGCCAGACGTTTGTAGAAAGCGGAGGATTCACCGAGCAATTGTATGGTGCGCGGAGTCAGCGCAGAAGGTCCGATGGGTCCGACAGGTCAGACAAGTCGGACATCGCGCATAAGGCGGGCGGACCTGCCTGCCCGAGGTGTGGCCAGCCAATGGTCCAGCGCATTGCACGGAAAGGGCCCAAAGCCAACCAACCATTCTGGGGCTGCTCCGGCTACCCCGACTGCAAGGCCACGCTGGCGGTACGGTCGCCAGAGAAGCCCGACCCATCTGACGGACGCAGCAGGAATGGAGGAAAGGAACACCCGCTACTATGAATCACCGAACCTCACGCCTGATAGCCTTGCTGGTTTGCTTCCCGATCACAGTCGCCTCTGCAGCCGATTCGGCCCCGCGCCGGGTCGAGAACTTCAATCGCGACTGGAAGTTCGCCAAAGGCGCCCAAGCCGGCGCCGAGGCAGTGGACTTCAACGACGCGGCTTGGCTGCCAGTGCGCCTGCCGCACGATTGGGCCATCAGCGGTCCTTACGAACCGCAGGGCGATCCACACACCGGCAAGCTCCCGTGGCGCGGCGAAGGCTGGTATCGGAAGTCGTTCGCCCTGCCCGCCGCCGATGCGGGCCAGCGCGTGTATCTCGACTTCGATGGCGTGATGGCAATGCCGACCGTATATGTCAACGGCCAGAAGGCTGGCGGCTGGGATTACGGTTACATGTCATTCCGTGTGGACGCGACGGATTTCGTGAAGGCCGGGCAGCGCAACGTCGTGGCCGTCCACGTGGACACCCGCCAGCACAACTCGCGCTGGTATCCGGGCGCAGGCATCTATCGCAAGGTGCAGCTTGTCGTGAACGCGCCCGTGCACGTCGCGCAGTGGGGGACGTTCGTGACGACGCCCCAGGTCGCCAGCGACTCGGCCACGATCCGCGTGGAAACCACCCTGGAGAACCACACTCTCTCGGCGGTCGAGCCGGAAGTGGAAACCACGTTGCTCGATCCGAAGGGCAAAGAGGTTGCGAAGCTGCGGATGAGTTTCGCCGTATCGGCCAGTGGCTCGCAGCCGGGCGTCACGACATTCACCCTGGGCAAACCCCAGCTTTGGGATATCGAAACGCCGCGGCTCTACACCGCCGTCACCCGTGTGTGGGTCGCCGGCAAGCTCGTGGACTCGACTGAAACGCGATTCGGCATCCGCACGTTCGAGTTTACCGCCAACGACGGTTTCCATCTCAACGGGCACCGGGTGCAACTGCACGGTGTCTGCCTGCATTCCGACCTTGGCCCGCTGGGCATGGCCTTCAACACCCGGGCGATGGAGCGTGAACTTCAAATCATGCAGGACATGGGGGTGAACGCCGTCCGCACCAGCCACAACCCGCCCGCCCCCGAACTGCTCGACCTGTGCGATCGGATGGGCATCGTAGTTTGGGATGAGGCCTTCGACAAATGGGATGGCACGGCCACGCTGCCCAAGGGAGTCTCGATTCCGGAGCACGGCAAGAAGCAATACACCAACTTCGTCCGTCGCGACCGCAACCATCCCTGTGTCGTCGTCTGGAGCGTCGGCAATGAGATCTGGGACCTCGAAGGCCTGAAATATCCCGATGCGCCCGGCTTGTTGAAGACCATGGTCGGCTTCGTCAAGGCGCTCGACACAACGCGCCCGGTTGGCCTGGCCCAGTGCGTGCCGGAATCGGCGAAGTCCCAGCTCCCCGCCGCGCTGGACGTCGCCGGCTGGAATTACGCCCGGCGTTACGCTATTTCGCGCGAGCGGTGGCCTAACCTCCCAATCATTTACAGTGAATCAGCCTCCGCCTTTAGCACCCGCGGTTACTTCGACGACTTCCCAATGCCCGCCAGGAAGGACGATTACCCGGGCACGGCGCGCATCAGTTCGTACGACCACAATTCGGCCTGGTATTCGGACCCGCCGGACGTGGAGTTTGCGCTGATGGAGCAGGACCGATTCGTGGCTGGCGAGTTCGTGTGGACAGGTTTCGATTACATCGGCGAGCCGGTGCCGTTCGTAGCGGAGGGCTGGGGCCATTTTGCGAAGCGCAAGCTTGCGAGAGCCGAGGAATCCCGGATCAGCTCGTTCGGCATTGTGGATCTGGCGGGTATTCCCAAGGACCGGTATTACCTCTATCGCAGCCATTGGGCGCCGGAGAAGAAGACCATCCACATCCTGCCGCACTGGAACTGGCCCGAGCGCGTCGGCAAGAACGTGCCCGTCTATGTCTATACCGGCGGCGACTCCGCCGAACTGTTCCTCAACGGCAAATCGCTGGGCTTGCGTGCCAAGAACCCGACCGCCGCAGTGATCCGTGACCGCTACGCGCTGCGCTGGCTGGATGTCCCATACGAGCCGGGCGAGGTGAAAGCAGTCGCTTACCAGAACGGCCGCAAGCTGGGCAGTGCCGTCATGCGCACCGCGGGAGAACCAGCGAAGCTGCGCCTCGCCCCTGATCGAATGTCCCTCAAGGCCGACGGTGAGGACTTGAGCTACGTGCTCGTCGAAGCCGTGGACCGGGACGGCAACCTCTGTCCCCTGGCGATGAACGACGTGAAATTCACGCTGGAGGGCGATGCAACCATCGCAGGCGCGGGCAACGGTGACCATCATTTCCCTGCCGAATTCAAGGCCGACCACGTCACGCTCTTCTACGGCAAAGCGATGCTCATCGTGCGCGCCGCTGAAGGCAAAGGAGGCTCTATTCGGGTGACCGCCACGAGCGATGGCTTGCGCAAGGCTGAGGCCTCCCTGCGGTCGCGGCAAGGCGGCAACCCCTAACCGAATCGAGCTAAGTGCCATGAAACAGCCCGGTTCCCGCGCCCCGATTCCTCCCACCCCGCACCAGACCGTCCTGGGAGCCACGCCGTTGCCTCGCCGTTACCTCGCCGTAGCACCTCTTATCGGCTATAAGAGGTGCTACGGCGAGGTAACGGCGAGGTAACGGCGAGCCACCGGCGATTCTTGCCGCAGTGTCCACAAACGGGACAGACCTCCCCCTGTTCCAACGCAGACAATCTCCTTCGCTGATTTCGGCAGAATGGCCTTGCTCGCCCTGGCCGCAGGCGGATTCCTCCATAGCACCTACATGCCCACAGCATTTTAGACCAGAGTGCAGTTACTATGTCAATGCAAATAGGAGAGGTTCCGGTTCATGTAACAGATTCTGTGCACCTCTACTGGGTGAAGCGGTGATGTTGGGTCTGAAGTCTTAGTAGCGGCGGGGGCTAAAGCGGCCGGTCTGGCCGGAAACGGTAGTCCGGCCAGAGGGGACAGTTCAGGTCAATCCAGGCCTTAAATGCGCGCAATTCGTCGGGCTTGAGAGCAACGGTCTGGTGCTGTTTCTGGGCCAGGGCCGTGAACAGCCGGCTCTTGCGCGTGCCGAAGGAGAGCGGTTCCGCCTTGAATGGCCGGGAACCCCAGCTCCAGTCAAAGTAGTGCACCCATCCCCCCGTGATTAGCGAACGGTAGGAAGCAGGCACGCGGTCGGCGTCGCGGGTGCCGCGCAGATCGAGCTTTGCTTTTGACTGGGTGTCGTGGCAGCGGACACAGTTCGCGTTCAGGACGGGCTGAACGACGCGTTCGTAATCGAAGGCCCCGGCGCCCCAGGGCGGCGGCGTCAGCGGCTGGGCCGGCTGGGTGAGCGCCAGGCCGCCACGCCGCATTGGCGCGGCGCAGCGATCGTCATGGCAGCCGACGCAACTGCGCTGTTCGCCCGGCTGGAGCTGGACTACGCTGCGCATGCGCTGGAGTTCGTTGAAGTTCTCATCCAGCAGGTGGAAGTAGAGCACCTTGCCAGCCGGGGCGGTGAAGTTGGCCGAGCCGTCCTCGGCGATCCGAACGGTGCCCAGCACCGCCTTGGCCACGTAGCTGGGCCAGCCGTTGCGTTCGGTGATGGTGGTGGTCCCGTCCGCTCCCGGGGTGGCACTGCCTTGCCGGAAGGCATGCGGTTGCAGCGCATTGGCGGTGCGCGTGGTGTAGCTCTGGGGCGGGCCTGTCACGAGGTGAACCGGGGCGGCGTAGAAATCCTGAAAGCTCGGATGGGAGCTGCGATACTCGCCATCGGCCAACTCTTCCAAAGGAGCCGGCATCTCCTGGGACACTTGAAGGTACTTGACCTGGCCGCGCGCGACGGTTGGGCCGAGACCCTCATACACGTCCTGGACCGTAAACTGGCCAAGCCCCTGGCTCGCGAGGACCGGGTCAGGCGTCGTCGCCAGCACGAGAGGGCGCGGGCGGGCGTGGAGGAGCGACGGGCGCTTGCTGCTGATCGCCGGGTCCAGATAAAGCAGTTCCCGGTTCCCATACCGGTCAACGACATAGAGGCACCAGTGCGACTGCCGGCCGGGGTTATGGGTGACCAGAAAATGGTCGTGCGAGATGGGCTCGGGATCACGAAACGTCTCGCTGTGAGATCGGTCCATCTGGTACTGCGGCCGGGTGTCCGGGGTAATGCTGGTGATGGCCGCCGTGTCGAACAACCCCATGCCGGGGGCGATCAGGGCGATCGGCCCCTGGTGGTCGCCGTGCGAGATCAGAGTGCAGACCAGTTCCTGGCTGCCGGGCACTTCGCGCCCATGGCCATAACAATACGGCGTGTCGTTTCCGAAGACCAACTCGGGGTGGGTCCCATCGGGGCGGATGGACCAGAGCGTGTGGCCGAAGTCGGCGCCCTTGTCCAGATACTCCGACCGAGTCCAGAGAATGCGCCCGTCCTGCGTGATGGCCGGATCCCATTCGCTGATATTGGCGTACGAAAGGCGGCGCAAGCCGGTCCCGTCGGGCTGCATGCGGTAGAGCACGTAGGCTTGCGGCTCCCAGCAGAGGTACCGCGATTCGCAGCGGGTGGACATGAATCCCAGACCGCCGTCGGGCAGCGGGACCGGGTCGAAGTCGTGGGAGGGCCCTTTGGTCAACTGCTGTAAGCCGCTGCCGTCAACGCGGACTGACATCAGGTGCCAGTAGGACTGCCATCCATCCACCTCGGGTTTGTCCGGGCGGTAGGCGAAATAGATCGTCTGCGCTTCGAAGTCCGCCACGGGATGACGCACAATACCCGCGCTGCCGTCGAAGAGCATCTGCACCTCCGCCCGGGCTGGGTTCAACCGGCCTTGGGCATCACGGGGCACGCGCAGCACGTAGATCCCGCCGCCCGAGGCGAACAGCGAATCGAGGTGTTCACTGTAGTTGTGCGAGGGCTCGAGCGGGTGGTGCTTGGCGAAGAGCACGCGCTCCAGCGGGGCGAGCTGCGGGTCGCGGAAGAAGAGCTGTCGCTTGGCCTGCCGGACGGTCAAGTAGAGCGCGTCGGAACCGGCTGCCGCCCGATCCTGTGCCTGCCGGCGCAACTCGGCGAGTTGGGCCCGCTCCCGTCCGACGTCGAGTCCCAGGGCCGCCAGCCGCTCGATCATTTCCCCGAACTGGAAGAGCGCGCGCTCCAGCGGCGAGAGGCGCGCCAGGCGCCCCCAATAGGGCGGCCCGCCGGGTACGACCGGCCGGTCATTCACCAGCGGTGAAAGATAGTCCGTTGCATCCAATCGGCTCCAGGTGTCCCGTTCCCGCAGGAACGCATACTTAACAGCGCCAGCCCACGTTGGCTCCGAAAGCTCCGTCACCGGAAAGGTCAGCAGGGGCCGGGGAGGGAGCAGTGCGCTGGCCGGGCGCTTCAGCGTCGCCGCGGTCACCCAGGTCTGCCCGTCGGACGAGAGGCGCACTTCTGCTTCCAGAATCTGGCGGTCACTGAACTGCCCGGTTCGATCGCGCGAGATGACCACTCGCCGCACCAGAGCCGGCGTGGGCAGCTCGATTTGCGCCCACTCTTCACCCTCTGTGGCCGCGATCCAGCTATGGTTGTTGCCGTAGAGGCCGTCGTTGAGGTGCGGCACGGCATGAATGGCATAGCCCGGGAGGAGGGACGATGCTCGAGCCACGGCGCCGCGGCTGGCCAGGGCCAAGTTGGTTGAGGAGTCGGGTCCGTAAACCTCGAGTTCGTCGATGCACGGCGCGCCAGCGTGCGGTCGGCGGATGACCAGGCGCACAATGCGCGCCTCCTTCGCTGCAAACTCGATGGACGTGACCAGGGTGTTGGTCGCCCGGTCCGCTGCGAGGTTCGCCGCACGGGCGGCGAAGGCCTCTTCAGCGATTTCGCGCTGCTCAGCAGTGGCCGCGCTTCGAACAAGGGGGAGCAGCGCCAGCCCGGCGATGAGCAAGCCCGCCAAACGAAATGGAACGGGCTGGTTCCTGGAAAGCCAGCGAGCCTCATTAGTGTTCACATGCTTCCTTATCATTGAGTTTGCCTGCACCATGACGAAAAGGCTGGCGGTCGGGCAATCGTAAAGGTGTCGGCCAATAAGATGGTCATATTCTCATTTGACCTGATGAGCTCCTTCTACGTTAGACAGAAGCGAGTGGCAAGTGCCATGATGCGCGGTAGATGGCACGCTCGCCTTGCCACACGGCTCGGAACTTCCTGGGGCTGGTCCGGACGGCCAGATGCCGTCCTCCCTGGCAGGCGGGAGTTTCCGCACGCGACTGTCGGGCTACGCCACCGCGTATCGGCGCAGATACTTCACCGCCACGGTAAGATCCTTCGGCCACGGCGCGGTGATGGTCACCGTTTCACCCGTGACCGGATGAGGCAGGGTGAGGGATTCGGCGTGGATCGCGGCCCGGGACATGAGCGGATGCTCGATCTGATTCGGTTTGAGTCGATAGGACCGCTTCAGGCTTGAAAGGAGCAGCGGTCGGCCGCCATAGGCCATGTCGCCGACGGCCGACAGCCCGGCGTAACGCAAGTGGACCCGAATCTGATGCAGGCGGCGAGTCAAAGCCTCGCACTGCAAGAGGGCGTAACCAGCGAACTTTTCCTTGACCTCGAAGACTGTCCGCGAGCGTTTGCCATGCTGCGAGTCCACGCGCATGTAGCCAAGCCGAATCGGGTGGCGGATCATCTTGGCGTCCACGGTGAATTGGTCCTCCGGGGGCGTCCCTTGTACGAGCGCCAAGTGCCGGTCGCCGGGCTTCTCCGCGCTGAACCAGTTCACCAGGGTGACGAGCACGGGCTTGCTCTTGGCCAGCAGCAGCACGCCGCTCGTCTCAGCGTCCGCGCGGTGCGCGGGCGTCAAGTAAGCCCGGTCGCCTTCTTTCGTCCACGGCGCGCCGCGCTCAATGCCCGCGTGAAGCAGCGTCGTCAGGTCCGGGCGGTTCGGCTCGGCGCCGTCGGGCGCGGCCAGCAAACCGCTCGGCTTGTCGAGCGCCAACAGTTGCGCGTCTTCATACAGAACGGGGATTTCCCAGAACTCGTGCGTCGCCGGTGATGATAGTTTGATGGTGGCACTCACAATCTGTTGCCAAAGGAAGGACGCTTCGTAAAGCTCGGCGGCTCCGGCTGTAGCGCATGCCGGCTAGGCCTTGCCCGGCGCTCCAAGCCGTTACCTGAGCTAGGATTTCTTCGCGCTCGGAGCCGAACTCATTGAAGGCGAAACCGGCGGCCGGGCGAGCGGTGTGTCGCGCAGGCCCTTCTCGGCCTCTCTTTGGAACCATTGGTTAAAGGCTTCGGTTTGGCGACTCTGGCGGACATAGTTGGCGAAAGCCGGCAGGCTCGCGTTCATTTTCGCCTCGTCCAGCGGCAGCTTTTCCTTAACATAGACTATCAGCCCGCCGTCGCTGGTCTGCTGAAAGGGGCTGGGTCTTCCGATCGGCGTGGTGAAGGTGAGTTGTTTGAATTGATTGAGCGCAACATGGTCCTCCACTACCGGCAGGTCGCGGGTGCTGAGCGAAACCGGCGGCACGGAAACGGGCTTGAGCTTTGCGTTCAGGCAAATGGAGGCAAACGGTTTCCCTTGCGCCAACTCGTTGGTCAGCGTCGGGTAAAAGGCCATGCCCGCCTGGACCGCGAGCGACTGAGCTTGGTCGTGCTGGTAGTCCTTGACTACCTGGGCGCGAATCTGGTCCAGCGCCGGAATCTCACTCGGGAGCTTCTTGGCTAAGGCGATCACATACACGCTATCCAGACCGACAATCGGCCCGGCGAATGGATATTCTGGTGTCAGGGCAAAGGCTTTCTGGGCGAAGTCGCCCCCGACCTGAAGGTCACTCGGCCCGTATTCACGATCAAACGGCTCGGAGACCTGGACGGTCAGTCCTTTCTCTTTAGCCAGCGTCCCCAGGTTTTCCGCCCGCAGGGGTTCCATATCGAACAGCGGGGTGGCAAAGTCCGCAGCCTTCTTCCGGGCGCCCTGCGCCTCGAAGCGCTTCCGCTCGTCGTCGCGGAGCTTTACTTTCGCCTCCTCCAGCGATTGTGCCTTCGCCCGGCGCAGGAAATTGGTCCCCTCTTGCCGATATGCTTCCTCAATCTGCGTGTCCAGGTTGGTCATCTTGGCCAGCTCCTGGTTGGCCGCCGCCTGGAAGTTCGTCAAATCAAACCGGACATAGCTGACCTGCACCCGGTCATGAAGGCGATACGCCGACAGCCGATTGGAATAAAACTGGGAGATCGCTTCGGGCGGCGCGGTGACGCTGGCCAGATAGTTGGACCAGGAGAAGAACACGGCTTCGGTGGCCACCTCCTGGTTCTCGCGCTTGTAAACGTCCCGCAACTCCTGCGGCGTGACCAACCTTCCGTCCAGGCCCACCGTCGCGATCAACTCCTGCATACCCATGTAATGGCGCACGAAGCGCTCGAAATCATCCAGCTTCAAGCCGGCGCTTGGGAGGATCTGCCCCAGAAAGACCTCGCCCGACGGGATCACCCCGGCCCGCTGGAGCGAACTGAGCATCCCTTTGGCCACCTGAGCAGCCGCGTCATCGCTGACATGAATACCAAGCCGCTCCTGCTTTTGGACCATCAGCAGCCATTGGTAAGTCTCCCGCTCGACCTCTCCGGCCTGCTTCTTGGCCTCTTCGTCCGGCCAGCGGCCGTTCGAGAAGAATGTGCGCAGATAAATCTCGTTCCGAGCGTTGATGAACTGCTGCTCGCTGATGCGCTCGCCGTTGATCGAGCCCAGGTTGACCGGCCCACGGCGAGAGTCATTCATCTTTGAATACGGCGAGAAGTAGATGACGAAGCTGAAAATGATGACGGTGATGATGACCGCCCACAGCCAGGTTTGATGCTTTCGAAACGTCCCAAACATAATGTCTATTTGCTTAAAGAATGCGCACCCTAACTGGCTTTGCAAGGGCGGGTCAAACGCAAAATCCACCTTTACAAGGTTGCGCCGGTTTGCCACCCTCCACCTGTATGAGAAAGAAAACTTTGCCGGTATTGTTTCTGTCGCTGCTGTTGGCCGGGTGTGCCACTCAGCTTACCAATCTGACGCCCCAGCGGCAGGTCCGCAACGCCAGCAACCTATACCCTGTCGAAGTTTCCTTCGACACCCGCCAGCAGACCGTCCGGTGGAACAGCATCCAGCCCAAGATCGTTGTCGGCTCCGAGCTCTACGAGATGCGCCCCACCCCGCTCATGACCAACCGCTGGGAGGGATTGATCCCGGTGCCGCCGGGAACCAGCCTCATCCATTACCGTTACAAACTCGACTTCCAATACAACAGGATGGGCAAGCCCGGCGCTGACACGGCCCTCTCCCAGGAGTATTCCCTGCGGGTCTTAGATCAATGATCACGTGAGCCAACGGCGCGCCCTCGGCACAAACAACGCCTCTACGCTCTGCGCCACGTGCGCCCGCTCGACTTTCAAGCTGGCGTGCCAGGCAGTTTCGGCGACCAGCAACAGCGCCTCAAGTCGCGGATGAACGCGGATTTCGTGCCGTTTAACCTGGTCAACGCGGCGGCGTGCGTGTTCGGCCTTTGCGGCGGCCAGGCGATCAGCCGTCTTGACCTTGGCGCTTGGGCTAGCGCCGCGGGCAGCGCGGGCGCTTAGCTCCTGCTCATAACTGGCAAAGTAATCTTCGATGCGGTCCAATTCCCGCCGCAAATAGCTCTCCTGCCTCGCGCGGACGGCGGCCAGTTCCGCAGCAAGGTCTGCCGCCAGCGCGCTCCGCAGGAAGGCTTGCCAGCGCGCCGGTTCTGGCGCTGGCCAAGCTGCGCCGATAGCCATATCCGGGTCGGCCTGCGCAAAGCTGAATCCCCGGGCCAGCGCATCATCCGGCTCGCCGCCCGGCAGAGAAACCGCCACGCGGTGCAGCGACCAGTGCTGGTCAATCGCCTGAATCTCGCACCGCGCCAACGCGACCAGGGAGAAATGAAAGTCGCCTTTGAATGGCGCGCTTAGGCTCCACCGTGTCGTATCCGGAAACTGCGCGCGCCACAGTTTCTCCGCTACGGCAGGGTTGGGCGCAAGGGCGCGGGATTCGCCTGCCAGTGCGACGCGCTCCAACGGCAGCGGCGAGGGGCGCAGCCTCTCGGCGAGGCGGAACGTCAACGGGCAACCGGGGAACACCTCGCGGACGGCATCGCGCGCGGCTTTGGCATCGGCCGGGGCGAACGCCAGCTCGACTTCATGCAACGCGCCGTCGGGATTCCACAGCTTGGCCGCGCCGCCCTCGGCAACGATTTCCAGGCGGTCATGCCAGGTACGCTCACAGAGCGAGCCCAACGCGGCAAAGCCATCTTCGTAAAAGCTTATCAGCGAAGCGGGCTCGTAGGACAACCGGTCAAGCTTCATAGCGACTCGAAGTCTTTCTCAAACAGCGTCTCGTCCAGCTTTTTGACCTCGCTGTAGGCGTCCCGTGCGGCGGCCAGCTCCTCGCCCAGGCCGGTCAGCGCCTCGGCCACCCGTCCCTCGCTGTCACGCCAGCGGCGCAGGACTTCCTCCGCAAACTCGTCGCTGCTGAACCGTTCCCCGAGGACCAGCCCGGTCTCGCCCACCACGAGTTCAAACAGGTTGAGCTTCTCCTGGAGGATTTGCAGCAGATGTTCCTGGAGCGTGCCGGCCTGGACGAAGTTGTAGATGCGCACCGGGTGTTGCTGGCCGAGGCGATGGAGCCGGCCAATGCGCTGCTCAATTTCCATCGGGTTCCACGGCAGGTCGAAATTGGCCAGGCGATGGGAGAACTGCAGATTGCGCCCCTCCGTGCCGCTGTGGGTCAGCAACAGAGCGCCGCCCCGCGCGTGGAATTCTTCGGTGATCGGCTGGCGCTCCGGCGGGGGCGTCGAGCCGTTGATGACAAAGGTCTCGACGCCGGAGGCGCGGAGACGCTCCGCCAGCGCAACCTGGGTCTGGAGGAACTGAGTGAAGATGATCACGCCGCCTTCCCCGCGCGTGAGCGGCTGCAGCAGTTCGCATTTGCGCCGCCAGCTCGACTCCAGCGGCGCCAGCTCACTCCAGGCACGCGCGGCGGTCCGGTCCGGAAACTTCTTCAACGCCTCGCGCCATGCCGGCGGGCTGCTGCCAGCGGCTTGCAAGAGGAGCCGGCCCCACAGGCTGGCCTGGCTCGGGCTAAGTTTTCCCAGGCAGCCGCGGAATTCCGCCTCCCACTGCTGCCAGAACCCGCGCTCCGCTTCGTCCGGTTCAAACAGGACCGTCTCCGCGCGGCGCGGCGGGAGCGCGACGCCGGCGTTGGCGCGCGTGTTCCGAATCATGACTTGGCCCAGCAAACGCCGGAGTTCCTCCGGCTCACGCGGCTGGCGCGGGCGTTTCGGATCGATGAAGCGTGCGCGGAACTCCTTCGGGGTCGGGAGCTGGCCAGGTTGGAGCAGCGTTACCAGGTTGTAGAGTTCCTCCAGCGAGTTCTGGACGGGTGTGGCCGTGAGCAGCAGCAGAAATTGGCGCGGCAGGGCGTTGACGGCTTGCCAGGCCTGCGAGTCGCGATTGCGCAGATAATGCGCTTCATCGACGATGAGCATGTCCCAATGCACCTGCCGGGCGATCTCCAGTTGCGCCGGTTGTTTGAGCGTGTGCAGGCTCGCCACCAGGCCCGGGTTCTCGCGCCAGAATGTCCCCGCGTCCCCGCGTGCGGCGGCGTGGTTGGTGGTAACCGTCGCCAGGCCAAACTTGTCGCTCAGTTCCTCTTCCCATTGGTCCACCAGCGACGGCACGGTGAGCACCAGGAATTGCTTCACCATCCCGCGCGTCAGCAGTTCCTTGAGCACGAGGCCGGCCTCGATGGTCTTGCCCAGACCCACTTCGTCAGACAGCAGGGCGCGGCCGCGCAAAGGGCCCAGCACGCGCAAGGCGGTGCGCAGTTGGTATTCCAGCCGCTCCAGGCGGCAGTAGGGCAGGCAGAGGAGGTCATCCGATTGGTTGGAAATCCACCACAGCGCCGCCCGTTCCCGCAAAAAATAGCTTCGCAAGTCGGGCAGGGGGAAAGTCGTCTCCTGAAATTCGAGCTGCGGCAGTTCAATGTGTGTCGGCACCGGCGGCAATGCCGCGCGCTCGGCGGCAGGTCTGACGGGGCGAGCTTGAGACCTGAGCAGCTCAACCGCCCGGTTGGCTTCTGCAATCTTTCGTCCCTCGACGGCTCGCTGCTCGCGTCGGCGGCGCTCTTCGGCCAAACGCGCCATCGTCTCCTGCCGCCGCGCCTCCTCCTCCGCGCGCATTTGCTCCTTGCGCAAGAATCGCCGTTGTTCCCGCTCAATCTCGGAGAGCGTCAGCGGATCCAGGTCGCTGGTCATTTTGCCGAGCGGCGAGAACTTGAAGCGCAGCGCCCTGCCCATCTCCTGGATAGTGTTCGCCAGCCAGGCCCAAGGCGATTCACCGGGGCCAAAGGGCGGCTCCTCGACGTAGAGCGGCTTGGCGCTGTTGCGCTGAGCCTGCACCAGGAAAGCCGTAAACGTCTCTCGGCTGGCCGGGAAACGATCCAGCCAGCGGTCGAGCTTGGCGCGGATGACCTTCAGATGATGGGTGGAGATGGTCGTCTCCTGCTCGCCGTCCACCCACAGATCCCAGGTCAACTCGTCGCTCCCCGTGCAACGGACGCGCCCGATGGCCGCGGGACGCTTGCGCTGCGGGTCGTTCCAGTCACACTGGACAAACCCCTGAATCGTCTCGACAGTCGTATGGAGCCGCAGCGCTGGTTCCGCTGCCAGTGGAAGTAGATTCGGCGTGACGCCAGCCACCGTCTCGGATGGCACGCCGAGCCATGAGCGGGCCAAGCTCCGCGCGGCCACGCGGCCGCACTCTGGGCTTTCGCTGCCCATGTCCTCCATCGCCATCTCCAGCAATCGCCCAAACTGCTGGACCTCGCGGCCCAGCCATTTCCACGGCAGCTCGCCCGGCGGCAGGTTGATCGTGTGAGCGACGCTGGACTTCGCCGGACCGAGGTCGGTGTCCGACAGCACCTTGGCTCGCACACAGTCATCCGGCACAGGATAGCGCTTGCGCAATCGGTTCACCAGCGCCCGGGCGGAAGTCCCTCGCGTGCCACAGCTATCCCGCTCGGTCCCGCTGTCGGTTTCCAATTCCAAAGCGAGCGCGTACAGCGTAAAGAAAACCCCACGATTCGGGCTCAACCGGCCACGCGCCACCGGTTCCGCAGAATCAGCCCGATACCACTCGAACCGGAAGCAGCCGCCGGCAATGTCGAGCTCGATGGTCAGCCGCAGCGGTGCAGCAGCCGAAGTCACCTGGCCGTTCACCACAATGGCGGCAAAATCAGGTTGTTCCCCACATGTATTCACGGCTATTTAGGCGGCGACTGGCCGAGCAGCCTGCCCAGCCCGGTCCAGGCCAGCAAACCCAGCCCGATGGGGGTGCCGGTGATCGGCGTCGGGATCGCCGCCAGCACGGCCAGAATAGTGGCGTACGTCAGGGCGCGGGCTTTGGAATCATTCTTGAGGTGCCTTTGGATGAGGTAGGTCGGAACAAAGACCGCGGCAAAGCAGCCAGGAATAGCCACAACCCAGACCGGCGGCACCCAATCAAATACCGCCCACAGGCTGTCCACCGCCACCAGAATCAGCGCGGACAAACCGTGGATTGGCGGTCCGTCCGAAGGCGCCGCCGGCGGTGCCGGCTGAGCCAGCAGCGGTGGCAAGACTTCGAGCGGCACCTCCTTTGCTGGCACATCGCTGATTATTGGCGGCTTATCCAAAGGCACACTCCGGCCATCTCATTCGCTTATTTGCCGCCCACGTCCAGACATACCACGTCGCCGACGGCGTTGCGGCAGTAGATATGCCCATTGGACAACAACGGCGTGGTCCAGCATTTCCCCTGCAGCACCTGCGCGCGTGCAATCGGCTTGAACTCAGCAGGCGTGGGTTCGGCGATAATCAACTCGCCCTTCTCGCTCAGCCCCACCAGCTTCCCGTCCGCCACCATGAGCGAGCCTTTCCCGAACTCGCCGTAGGTCCACTTCAGTTCCCCGGTGTCGAATGCCAGGCAGCGGAGCCCGTTGTCATCCGGGCCGTAGAGATACCCCTGCCACAGCACGCAACTGTCGAAATGGTTGCGCATGTTCTTGTTCTCCCAGACTTTCTCCGGCGTCTGACCCGTCAGCTTCAGCACTGCCCCGCCGTGGTTGTAGCCCGAAGAGATGAAAACCTTGTCACCATCCACAATCGGGTCGGCGGCATTCACATCGTACTCGGTCTTCCAGGGATAGCTCCACACTTCGTGGCCATCCGCTGCCTGCACCGCGATCAGCGATTGCCGGGAGAGGATCGCCAGGTATCGCTCGGAGCCGATCTTGAACGGGACCGGTGTGGCGTAAGCCCCCGGCCCTTTGGCCGAGACCCAAACCACTTTGCCGGACTTCCGGTCGAGCGCCACCCCGGCGCTGCCCATATTGACCACCACCATCGCCCCCTCGACCAGCGCCGAACTGGCGCATCCCCACGTAGGTATCTCCAGACCCAGCTCGCGGTTCAGATTCCTCGACCAGATGACGGTCCCCTTGGCCGAATCCAGGCAGAAGAGGTCCCCCTTGCGGCTGAACGTATAGACCCGGCCATCGGCTACCGTGGGGGTCGCGCACGGCCCGCCTTCAAAGTTGTTTGCGGCCAGCGGGCAGGGATACGAATGTCCCCAGACCACCTTTCCGGTCTCGGCGTCCAGGCAAAACACCCAGTCGGTGTTAGTGGTATTGCCCATCGTATAGACTCGTCCGTCGCTCACCGAGAAGGAGGAAAACCCAGTGCCGACGGACGCTTTCCAAAGCTGCTTCGGCCCCTCAGCGGGCCATTGCGCTTGCCAGCCCTTCTCCGGCGAAATGCCGTTCAGGTCTGGCCCACGCCAGCGGGGCCAATCACCCCCGCCGGACGTGAATGTGCCCAAGATGATCAATGCCACGACTACCGCGGCTGAGAATAGTTTCATGGCCCTCAGTTAATCCATCCGCCCCAACCCTGTCAACCCACCGCGACCCGGACTCCCGCGGACTTACTAACCCACAGAGCTCATATGACCCTCCTGGCTGCGGCCTTGCAGTTCTCAGGTTTCGTCCCTCATCCCTGACCCGGTTTTCGGTTTTCTGCCTTCTTCGTCAGGGCTGTCTCCACGCTTGCCAAACCACCGCCATACGTCTTAAGCTCCCTGCATCATGAAATTATCCAGCAAGCTCGAAAAGGTCCTCAACGAACAGATCAACCTCGAACTCAGCTCCGCTTATGCCTACCTCGGCATGGCGGCGTATTTCGAGCACACCGCCTTCTCCGGCTTTGGCAAATGGATGGAGGCCCAAAGCAGAGAGGAACTCGGCCATGCCACCCGGTTCTTCAAATACATTGTCGAGCGCGGCGGCAAAATCACCTTGCAGGCCATCTCCGAACCCAAGTGCGACTACAAGTCCCCCCTCGACGTCTTCAAGGCCAGCCTCGGCCACGAACAGAAGGTGTCGGCGGCCATCTGCACCATTTACGAACTTGCAGGAGAAGAGAAAGATTATGCCACGCTATCCTTCCTCAAGTGGTTTCTCGATGAGCAGGTCGAGGAGGAGCGGAACGTTGGTGAGGTCCTGGCCAAGCTCGAACTGGTCGGCGACAACCGTGGCGCCCTCTATCAAATCGACAAGCAAGCCGGGCGCCGGGCCGAGGAAGCGAAAGGTTGAGTTGATCCTGAGACCGCGCCTGCGGGCCTCCCCGGCGGCAGAACTGCGGCCCGCGGCGTATGCCTTACCGGACCTTCGGGATAGACGAAGTGGCGCGTTACCTCCACCTGAGCCACGCTGACCTCGACCATCTAGTTAAGGATCAGGATATCCCGTTCGAGCGGCACGGAGAGCGCTTGGTGTTTCGCAAGGTCGAGATCGATGCTTGGGCCTCCCAACGCATTCTCGGCCTGGAAGGCCGGCCCCTGGCGGAGTATCATCAAAAGTCCTCCCGCGGAACGCAACAGATCGTCCCGCACGCCGCCATCATGCCCGACTTAGTCCAGCCCAGGTTTATCGAGCCGGCCCTGACCGCCAAGACCAAGGCCTCCGTCCTGCGCCAAATGGTGGCGCTCGCCGAAAAGACGGGACGCGTTTGCGATTCGCGCTCGTTGCTGCAAGGCGTGGAGGCGAGGGAAGAGTTGTGCTCGACTGGCCTCCCGGGCGGGCTGGCCCTGCTTCATTCACGAAACCCGGAGTCCTATCTGTTCGAGACTGCCTTTCTCGCGCTGGGCCGGGCGATCCAGTATATCCCGTTCGGCGCCCCGGACGGCCAGCCCACCAACCTGTTCTTCCTGATCGGCTGTCCGGACGATGGCATGCATCTGCATACCCTCGCCCGCTTGTGCTTGATGGCGCAGAAGACCGACCTGCTGGTTGATTTGCGCCAGGCCCCCGATGCCGACACCATGTGCGAGGCCATTCTCGCGGCGGAGCAAGCGGTCCTGGCGGGCCGCCGGCACTCGGCTAAGTCAGCCGGTTGAAGTTTGGGCTCGCCGAGGATGCTCGCCATCCGCCATGGGCAGTCCCGGGACAGTCACAGATACGGTGGAGGGAGTCCTGACCAGGTCCGAGGTTTCAAACCAGGGCCACGAGCGGTTCATAAGGCCGGCAATCCCGCGAACTCTTCAAGCAAGCCCTCCAGCTTGTGGTCAGTACCCAACCGACTTTCCACAAAAAAGGCCAGGCAGGCGGCGTCCTGGCGCAGCGCAAGGTGGATACGGACATGCTCGAAGACCCAGCACAAACGGGTTGGCTGGATGCCGTGGTAAGCCAGACTGTCGGCGGCCAGCGCCAAGCGGCTCAGGGCTTGTTCGACCTGCGCCGGCGCGAACCAGTCGCCGTAGCAGCGGCTGACAAAACTCCGGTCAACCAGTCTCACGCTGCAGGCCACCACTCCCGGCAAAGGCAGGCTGCGATCAAGAAATCCCTGAAGGGCTTCGCTCATACTGCGACCGCTATTGTTCCCGAACGGCGCACAAACAGCCTCCGGTCCGGCTGCACCTGGCAGACAATGCGTCCCTCCGGGGTTAGAATCTCCAGGCGGTCAAATCGGCCCACCGGGACCAGGCTGCCCAACTGCGCCGCTTGCTGCTCGATCTGCTCCAGCAACCGCAGCCGAAGCTCGAGCGACTCGCTCTCCCACGCATAAAGCACCTCGCCCGCACCCGAGCAGAGGACAATTTCCTCAATGCGCACTTGACCGGGCGGAAGACCCTCGGTTTCCGCCGCCGGGATCTGGCCCGGTTCCGCCGCGCCCGGCCCAGCCTCATCCGGTTCGAGAAACTCCTGTCCTTCGTCTTTCAGCCGTGCCGCCTCCATCAGGAGAGATTCCCAATGGCCTTTGATGGTGCGGCGGGGCGGCTCCGCGTAGGGCAGGAGATTAAACTCGCCCCCGCGCAGCGCCAGCAGGCCGTAGAGTGCCACTTCGCCCTGCAATGCGCCGCAATCCGCATGCACCAGGGAGCCCTCGCAAATGAAAACGCGCCCGCGGACCTTACCGGTGAAAATCTCCAGCACGGAAGATTTGCGCCCCAGGCACTCCAACTGTAGCACCTCCTGCAAGCCCACTCGTCGCATCATGCCACGGAATCCCCCTTGCGGCTGCGCCCCCGCCAGCGCATCCAGCGCTGCAAAGATCGTCGCAAAACCTCCCGCCGCAACGGGCTTTTCCATGACCAGCGCTGCGCCGCTCTCCAGGCAGGCCTTGCGTCTTTCCTCCGTCGTCTCTCCTGTCAGCATCACCACCGGCTGCCCGGGGTGCGTGCGGCCCAATAATTGGAGAAATTGGATCCCATCCATCATCGGCATGCCGATATCCAGCACCACCACGTCCACGTGCAGCTTGGCCAGCAGCGCCAGCGCTTGCGCGTGATTCTCCGCCGCAAAAATGTCCCACCTCCCGCGGGCCATTTCCGAGAATAGCCCCTGGATGCCGGCGAGGAACTCGGCATCGTCATCTACAAACAGGAAGGATTTCCGCTTGATAATCTCGCCCATAAAACACTTAGGCTAAGGCCGGGGCTCCGAATCCGCTTGCGCCCCTGCGAGCACCTGCAATCCCCGCTCGGCTGCCGACCGGACTGCCGCGTCGGGGTCCCTCAAAGCGCGTGTGAGCGCGGACTCGGCCCGGCGCTCGCCAAGCCGCCCCAAGGCCTCGGCGGCGGCTTGCCGGAGATCCCGGTCCGCGTCGCACAGGATGGCGAGGAACAAGCTAACGGCCAGCTTCCGGCGCTTTTCCACGGCGGAAGCCGACACTTCGCCTGCGGCGGACTTCGGGGAAGCCTCGGGCTCCACCGCGCCCAGGCTGACAAGCAATTGCCCGACAACGTGGCGCACGTCCGGGTCGCGGTCATACAATGCGGGCTTGAGTTCCTCAACGGCGGCGCGCGCCTCAGGTGAGGCGCTCCAGTTCTCGTCAATTCGCGAGAGTGCGCCGGCGGCAATGCGACGGACGCTGCTGGTCGAGTCCTTGAGCGCCAAGACCAAAGGACCGATCGCCCGGCGGTCGCTCATGCCTCCCAGCGCCATCGCCGTTGCCTCGCGCACATCGGCGTCCTTGTCGGCCAGCGCGCGAGTAAGCACATCAACTGCTCGCTCGTCCTTGAGCCGGCCCAGGGTCTCGGCGGCGGCGCGGCGCACATCCCACATCGGATCGCTCAACAAAGCGCGCAGCGGTTCCGCCGCCGCGGCCACCTCGAGACTGCCCAACGCTTCCACGGCCGCCAACCGCACCTGGCCATTCTTATGCCGCAACATGCCAACGATCGGTTCATTTGCTTCCAGGCCGCCCACCCGGGCCAGCGCATCCACCGCGGCCGTGCATACTGCTGCATCATCGGATTTGAGTGCTTTCAGCAGCAGGCGAACGACACGCCGGTCTTCGATCTCGCCCAGGGCCTGCACCGCGGCCACGCACAAGCTATAGGGTCCGGAGTTCAGCACCATTTCCAACGGCAGGAGCGCGGCCGTGCCAAAAGCAGCCATCCGGGAACACTGGCCCTTGGCCACCAGGAACCACATCTCTTCTTCGCTCTTAGAGGGGCGCCACCCTATGAATTCTAGCACCTGCGCCGCGCAGCCGCGTACGCCCGCGTTCACATGACGCAGCAAAGGCAACAGCGCGGCGGGCACCCTTTCATCCGCGGTTCGCTTCAGCGCCATGATCGCGGCCTTTTGCACGTCCGCATCGCTATCATGCAAGGCCGTAAGCAATGGCCCGACGCGATCGTTGACCTCCAATTTTCCAAGGGCGGCGGCGGCTAGCCGGCGGACTTCCGCATCCTCATCGCCGAGCGCCCCGCCGAGCGCCTTCAAGGCATGGGGATTGGGCGTATCGCAGAGTCGTTCAACCGCCTTACGACGTGAGGCGACGTTCTTCGACTTAAGCTGGCGATGAGTCAGCCAGAGCATGGCAGTGCCACACATATTACTCGCCGCCGCACCACTGTCACGCCCGAACCGTGGGCAGCATCAAGCTCCGCTTCCCGCGCCGGGGACAGCTTGTCCCCGGCACTGCAGGGTCGCCATTGTGGAGACAGGCTGTTCCCGCCTCGCCAAGTAGAGCCTTCGAACTGGAGCTACTCGCAGCCTTGCGCCCGAGCCATCGGCCATAGATTTTGCTTTTCAAGTCCTGCCCGGGGCCGCTTAAATGCCTCCATGCGCGAACAATCACTCACTTTCCTCAAAACCCTCGTCAACACGCCCAGTCCCGTCGGTTACGAAGCCCGCGGCCAGCGGGCCTGGCTGGATTATGCCGGACAATTCGCTGACGAGACCTTCTCCGATGCGTACGGCAATTGCGTCGCCGTGCTCAACAAGGGCGGTTCGCCCCGGCTCATGCTCGCTGGCCACGCCGACGAAATCGCCATGGCGGTGAATTATATCAACGAGGAGGGGTTTATTTACGTCCGCAAGCTGGGCGGCGTGGACGCGGCTATCACCAAAGCGCAGCGCGTGATCATTCATGCCCGCAATGGCTCGGTCAAAGGTGTCGTCGGCAACGTCGCCCCCCACTTGATGAAAGAGGAAAAGGACGCCAAGCCGCCCAAGATACACGATCTGTTCATTGATATCGGCGTCGGAACCCGCAAGGAAGCGGAGAAGCTCGTGCGCATCGGCGACCCGATCACGCTGACGGACGAATTCGATCTGTTGCGCAACGACCTGGCTGTGGCGCGAGCCTTTGACAATCGCATCGGCACTTTCGCTGTGGCCGAGACGCTGCGGCTGCTCAAGGAATCCAAATCGAAGCTGCAGGCCGAGGTCTGTGCCGTCTCCAATGTGCAGGAGGAAGTCGGCCTGCTCGGCGCGCGCCAGATCGCCTATTCGCTTAAACCGGACGTCGCGCTGGTGGTGGACGTCACCCATGCGACTGATTACCCGACCGTCAGCAAACAGCAGCACGGCGACACCAAAGTCGGCCAGGGGCCGACTGTCACGCACGGAGGGTGCAACCATCCGGAAGTCGTCGTGCGCCTTGAGGCGGTGGCCAAAGCCCGGAAGATTCCTTTGCAGCACGAGGCCATGTCTTCGACCAGTGGCACCGACACCGACGTGATCTTCTGGACACGCGGTGGGATTGCCAGCGCCCTGGTCAGCTTGCCCAATCGCTATATGCATTCGCCGGTCGAGGTGGTGAGCCTGAAGGATCTGGAGATGATTCCCGAGTTGCTGGCCGCGTTCGCCGCCTCTCTTAAGAAGGGTGAGCAGTTCAAAGTGAAGATTTGAACCGCGTAGGGCGGGCATTCTGTGCACACCGCGGATGCAGCGAAATGCGCCCCCGGCCTGACCGGCATCACCCCTTGCTGTGCATCTGCCAGATCATGATTCCGCCGTGCACGAGCGCGATGATCAGGAGACAGGCGCCAGAGTAGTGTTCCATCCGCAGCATCGTTTTCTCGCTCCATCTGCCGTGGCCAAGTGACACCCCCCAGCTCAGCCCGAGAAACCACCCGCCCGTCCCCACCCCAACGCCCGCCACACAGGCGAGCTTGCCTGGCCAATCTGGTGTCACCCATCCGTGAGTGACGAAGTAGAGCGCCAGGAATACCCAGAACACCAGCACCCCCACATTGCCCATCACCCGCACCAGCCCGGTCATGAATGCTGAATGCGGATTCAGCCGCTTTTCGATCCGCGCTTCGATTCTGTCCGCTGCCGCGCCCAGCCGTAGCGGGCGCGTCTCCACCGACTTGGCGAGCAGGAATTTGATCCCGATGTATAACATGAACGCGAAGCTGAACCACTCCATCGCCGGCTTCACGTAGCCCTGGTTGAAGAAGGAGGCGAAACTGGTGAAAGCGATGAAGCAGTAAATAACCTCCATGACTGTCGCGCCCAGGCCAATCAGCGCTGCCCATCTAAATCCGCGTCGCGCGCCTTCGTTCAAGATCGTCAGGTTGATCGGCCCAATGGGAATGGAGAGCAACAGGCCGAAAATCAGACCTGTCAAGCCGGCAACGAGTATAGGGGGCAGCCCAGGCATGAACGGTCAACCGGGCGGCGTCGGCCCTTCATCCTCCTCCTCCTCCTCTTCTTCGATCTCATGACGCATCTGGCGTGAAATCCGCGGCCGAATAAACCCATAGACCAGGTAAGCTGTGAAAAACACCGGCAGCACGAATACCAGGATCTTCTCCCGGAAAATCAGGATGCTGCCCAGGAACAGGATCGCCACCAGCGTCTTCGTAAAGGTCCGGGTCGCCCGCAAATCAAGCGTCTTGAAACTCGGATACTTCACGCTGCTCACCATCATCCACGACAGGAACAACAGCAGCACCGGCAGAAGGAACCGCCAGTTACCGGTGGCAAAGTCTTTCTCATCCCACCAGATCATGAACAGCGTCAGCGAGGCGACCAACCCCGCCGCCGAGGGGATCGGAAAACCCAGGAAGTCCTTCGAATGCTCTGAGCGCATCGCCGTCAGACAGTTGAACCGTGCCAAGCGGAACGCGCCGCAGAGCAGATAGATCGAAGCGATGAACCAGCCGAATTCCGGGTGCAGCGGAATGACATCTTTCAACACCACTCGATGCACCAGAAACGCCGGCGCCGCCCCAAAGGAGATCAGGTCGGCCAATGAATCGAACTCGCGCCCAAAGGGGCTTTCCACCCCGCCCATCCTCGCCACGCGGCCGTCAAACAGGTCGAAGATGCATGCCAGTAAAATGAACCCTAGCGCCACTTTAATCTGCTCGTAATCGCCGCCTGAAATATTGGCTTCGACGATCTTCGTCAGCGCCACAAACCCGCAGAACAGGTTCGCAGCCGTTAGCAGGTTCGGCAGGAAATAGATCTTCAGCTTCGGCTCCTCCGTGCCGTTAAGCGGGGGATCGTGAGATGGGGTTTCCATTGCCGGGTCCGTCATGCTAACTCGCCATCATTCAAATACCGCCAGCACGGTTTGGCCCCCGACGACATGATCGTCCACCTTCACTTTGATCGTAGCGTTGCGAGGCAGATACACGTCCGCCCTCGAGCCGAACTGGATCAGGCTGATGCGATCGCCGCGGATGACCTCGTCGCCCTGTTGCACAAAGGGCACGATGCGCCGCGCGATCACCCCGGCAATCAGCCGCACGCCGACCTTCTGCCCGCGCGGCTCGCTCGCCTCGAAGCCGAGCAGCACGTTCTCATTGTAAATCGCCGACTCCGCTTTCAGCGCGTTGAGGAACTGGCCGGTGGTGTATTTGAACCAGGCGACCTTCCCGCTCACCGGCGCGTTCTGCACGTGCACGTCAATAACCGACAGGAAAATGGAAATCCGCTGGCACTCGCCGCCCATGAAATCCTGCTCCGTTGCCGTTCCAATCACATCCACCTTGCCATGCGCCGGGGCCACCACCAGGTTGGGGCCCGCCGGCACCCGCGGCTTCGGGTCCCGGAAAAAGTAAAGCGTGAACAGCGCGAACAGGACCCAGGCTACGATCAGCACCGGCGTAATCGCCACGGCCACCGCCGTAATGATAGCGACCGCTGCCGCGGTGAAAGCGCCCAGAGCCCATACCACCACCAGCACGATCAGCGAGATCAGAATCAGCTTGAAGGCCGCCTTCCTGGCTTTGCCCGAGTGTTTCATGCAGTCGGAAGGTAAGGTCTAAAGCCCACCCGGCAAAGGCTAAAGTTGCCCGCGCGCCGAATCAACTGATGGGTCACCCCTGCCCTTGCGCCTCTGGTTGGCGCTCGCCTCTCAAGTGAGCTTAAGCCCGGCAGCTCTGAAATCCGAAGACCGAGACTCGCACTCCGAAGTCGTGCACGTTCTAGAGTTTACCTCCTTGCGGCCTCTTGAATCTGTTTCGGGTATCGAGCTTCAGATTTCGGATTTACCCACCTGGCGGTTCCGCTCTACACTGGCCTCGCGCGGTGCTAGAGCCTGAACGAAAGCAACTATTCATGCCGAATAAGGAAACCATGATCTCCCGTGAGCGGGTCAACAAGGCGCTCAACCATGAAATCCCGGACCGGGTGCCGATCGACCTTGGCGGGAACCAGACCGGCATCCACAAGAATGCCTACCGGTCGTTGATCCGACACCTCGGCATCACGGACGAAATCCGCATCATGGACGCGGTTCAGCAGTTGGCTAAACCGTGCGAGCAGGTGCTGGAGCGCTTCCATGTCGATACGCGCTACATCGCCGCTTGCGCGGCGTCCAGTTGGAAGGGGGACATCGTCAAGGCGCAGCGCGACGGGCGCAACTGGGACGACCTGACAGACGAGTTCGGCATCCGGTGGTCGATGCCGGAAGACGCGCCCTATTACATGGATATTACGCTGCATCCGCTGGCGAAGGGGTCCCTGGCGGACGTGAAGAACTACACGTGGCCAAAAGGAGACGACCCGAGCCGTTTTGCCGGGCTGCGCGAGCGGGCGCTGACGCTGAAGCGGGAGACTCCGTATGCGGTAGTCAGCGGCATCTCGGGAGTTGTGTACGAGATTTGCTGGTATATGCGGGGCCTGGAACAGTGGTTCTGCGACCTGATGAGCGACTCGCAGTTCTGCGAGGCTATGCTGGATCAGACTCTCAAGTTCTGGATGGACTGGTTCCGGCTATTCCTCGACGAGGTCGGCGACGTGGTAGATGTGATCATGATCGGGGATGACCTGGCAGGCCAGAACGGCCCGCTGTTCAATCCGGCGATTTACCGCCGCATCGTCAAGCCTCGCCACAAGCGGCTCGTGCAGTACATTCGTTCCCGCACCAGGGCCCGGATCTGGTACCACACCTGCGGCGCTTGCATGGATTTGATCCCCGAGCTCACGGACAACGGTGTGCATATTCTGAACCCGGTGCAGGTAAGCGCGCGCAACATGGATCCGGTCGAATTGAAGCGCCGCTTCGGCCGCCAACTGGCCTTCTGGGGCGGTGGCGTGGATGCCCAGCATGTTCTGCCTCGGGGCACGCCGGCAGAGGTGGCGGACAATGTGCGCCGGAACGTGCAGGCGTTAATGCCCGGGGGCGGCTACGTCTTCAATAACGTGCATAACATCCAGGGCGAAGTCCCGCCGGAGAATGTCGTGGCACTGTTCGACACGGCGTATGAGTGCGGGTTCTACGATTGAGGCTGAAGTTACAAATAGGCTCTGGTTCTGTAATTGCCGGGCGGGTTCAAATGGATGATGCTGCGGGCACACAACGGAACAGAATATGAAACCAATTCAAAAAGACGAACTATACGCGCACCTGAGTGAGTTCCTGAAGGCGAAGGGGATCGAGATGAAGGACGGCAGCTACCCGCGAGGGATTCAAGCGGGCTGCTCACTGCTGGCGGACGCGATTAACCTGAGCCAAAAGGGCATCAAACGGGCGAAGGTCGAGATCGACAAGAACGTGGAGCGCATGCGCCAGGTGATTCACGAGAAGACCGCCCCCAAACCCGCGGCGAAGGCAGGCGCAAGCGCCAAGGCCGCCCCAACCCCGAAACCCGCCGCCCGGCGGCCGAAGCGCACGTCCTCAAAGAAATAGCTTAGAACTGGCCGAGGAATTCGTACCGTGCCCGCACCCTGTCTTTTTCGGCACGGGTCTTGACGTCGATGATCAGGCGCTGCCCGCGGTCGAACTTCGGCCACTTGGGCAGACCTAGACCATTCGGATTACCGGTCTTGATGAAATTGGCGAAGTATTCCTGCATCACCTTCGAGACCTGGTAGTCGTCCGGCGTCCACGCATACACCTTGTTGTAATCCAGATTGCCCATCGCATACTCAATTTCTGCCGAATGGACGGCGCCCCGCGACTGCGGTTGCTGTTTGGCAGTGGCTGGCGAATTCCGCACGATGCCCCCGGCCAAGCCCGGCACGGCATTGCCCATCTCCGTGCGCATCGGCGGACGGGGGCGGGCGTAGAGGTAATAATAGGTCGCTCGGCCGGCGGTCTTCGTCGCCAAGTCGATCCACTTCCAAGTGCTATACGCGATGAAACGATCGCCCGCTAAATCCTGCGCCGCGTCCAGGACTTCTTGCTCATTGGCGGCGGGATAGAGCTTGAAGACTTCATCGGCCTTGCCGGGGTATAGCCGTTGGAGGGCTTTGCGGTAGTTTTCGACCGTGGGTTTCTCGCGCCCCAAAACCCCGGCGCTCGACGATTCTTCGGAGTTCGATCCGGCCAGCAACGGCACGTGCGCCTGGTCGCCCGCGGCGAATACTGCGGGCGGGTCTTTCGGGAAGAAGTAGCCGTCCACCGTCGGTCTGAACCACGGGACGCCGGGTTTGGCTGTGGCTTCAAGCAACTGCTCGGCTGACATCGCGCGTAAGGCCGCCAGCGAAGGCGCGTCGCCCTGGCCGAGGCCAGCCGCGAATTTGACGCCGAGCTGCTCGGCCTCAGCCAACGGCATGGCGGACAGCGCGCCAATGATTGAGCCGCTCTCGCCAATAGCGCCCGCGATCAGGCTTTTTGAGAGCGGCGAAGCCATTTGCGCGCTGACGGAGATAGAGCCCGCGGACTCGCCCGCAATCGTGACCCGCCTGGGATCGCCGCCGAAGGCCGCGATGTTCTGCCGCACCCACTGGAGGGCTGCGTGCTGATCGAGCAGACCATAATTGCCGGAGGCATGGTGCGGCGACTCCTTCGTCAGCTCGGGATGCGCAAAGAAACCAAAGACCCCGAGCCGATAGTTGACCGTGAGGGCGACAATGCCCTTCTTGGCCATGCTCTCGCCATCGTACCGCCCCTCCGAGCCATCGCCGGCCACAAATCCGCCGCCGTAGAAATAGACGAGCACCGGCAGCTTTGCTTTGCTCGACTTGGCGGGGGTCCAGACGTTCAGGTAAAGACAATCCTCGCTCATTCCGTCCGAGCGAAAGCCCATATCGCCGAAGATGGGTCGCTGCATGGCGCGGGGCCCGAACTTGTCAGCCTTCCGCACGCCTTCCCAGTTCTTTGGCGGTTGCGGCGGTTTCCAGCGCAACTCGCTCATCGGCGGCTGGGCGAATGGGATTCCCTTGAATGAACGCACGCCGGAAACTCCCCGCGTCCCCTCCAGCGTCCCGTTGGCAACCGTGACATGGTCTTGGGCAAAAATCCCGGGAGTCGGTACCGCTGTGGCCAGAAATGTCATAAGGAAGAACCTGATTCGCACGGTTGTTTTCATATTAACTGCTCCATTCGGTGTCGTCGTTCACGACCTTGCCTAACCGCCGCCGACGTGTCAACCGGCAGGATTCGCAACCGCATTGGAATCGTTCACTCCCACGGCTGCACCATGAGCAACTTATATTCGGAACTCATCATATAGACGTGCGACGCCGTATCGGCGAATTTCAGGCAGCAGGTCACCCCACTTTGACGCTCGCACTGGCCTGTGCCGGTTGGTATATAGTGCGCCACTCGCATGATTTGCGCCGGCATAGATGCAGGGTCGCGGGCGACCAAAGTCGTGCTGTTCGATTCCGAACAGTCGCGCATCCTTGGCACCAGCCTCGCCGATCAGGGCGTGGAGCAACAACGCCTAGCCGCCGAGTTGCTCGAACGCGCCTGCCAAGGCGCGCAAGTGGACCGCGCCGCGGTCAAAACCATTGTCGCCACCGGCTACGGCCGCAACGCCATACGATTTGCGGATACGACTATTACGGAGATCACTTGCCATGCCCAGGGGGTTCATCACCTGGCGCCGGAAGTTCGCACCATCGTCGAGATCGGCGGCCAGGACAGCAAGTTCATCACCCTCGAAGACGGCGGCCGCGTCCGAGATTTCGCCATGAACGACCGTTGCGCCGCCGGCAGCGGCCGATTCCTTGAAGTCGTCGCCACTCGGCTGGGCGTCGATCTCTCCACTCTGGGAGACCTCAGCCGTGATAGCCGTAAGGCCGCGCTCATCAGCAGCATGTGCGTGGTCTTCGCGGAAACTGAGATCATCGGGCTACTCGCCGAAGGCATCGCGCCAGCCGACATCGCCGCCGGCGTCCAGAATGCCATTGCCCTGCGCGTCGCCTCGCTAGCGGGCAGGACAGTCACGCCGCCGGTCTGCTTTACGGGCGGAGTCGCGCTCCAATCCGGGATGGTCCGCGCCTTGGAAACAGCCTTGTCCTGCGCTGTGTGCGTGTCATCCCACCCGCAATACACCGGCGCGCTGGGCGCCGCCGTCCTCGCCAGTCGCCGTTCCTCCTCCGGCCCGCTGCTCTGACCCATATAACCCGCGCAATTCAAGCGGCCTACGCCTCCCGCCGCCCCCGGGTCACTTCAAAAGCAGCCCCAAATCACATCCAAAGCAGGTGCCTTTGCGCGTCTTTGCTCGATGATTCTGCATTCTACTTTCTTGGCTCAACCTCATTTCGAACCGAAAGGAGCGGACGGGACGTCTCCTGCCCGGCTCGATTTGGGGGCGATTCGCGGTCAGGTTGTCGCGCATAGCTTAACCGCTATCGCACACCTAGCGTATACCTATCGTGTACATGGTGTACACCTATCCACCCCCTATACAGTACCTAGCCAACACCTATCTGACACCTATACAACACCTAGCCAACATCCGGCAAATGCTTTAGAATCAGGCATTTACGAAGTGGACGAAGCACCCTACTGCAGGCTCAAGCCCGTCCGGAGCAACCGGTGGACGGAGGCGGTGTTAACATCGGCCAGCCCCGCTATTTGGTGTCGAGCTGGAAATGAGTCAACCCGTAGATTGGAATTCGAGCTGGGCGCAT
>Ga0181538_10001167_pt1 | contig 30170 bp, 26 predicted proteins | sample PEATcosm2014_Bin_40_FD_119773 | JGI IMG/M metagenome (GOLD analysis project Ga0181538, IMG submission 119773) | Peatland microbial communities from MTU Mesocosm Facility, Houghton, MI, USA - PEATcosm2014_Bin23_30_metaG | ecosystem: Environmental > Terrestrial > Soil > Wetlands > Peat | place... | reverse complement strand
GCCGTCCTCCTCGCCCGACAGCTGGCGACCCCGCTTGTCGGCCATCAGCGCATCGGTCAATTCGTTGAGGTCGCCCGCCAGCACCTGGTCCAACTTGTAGAGGGTGAGGTTGATCCGGTGGTCGGTGACCCGGTTCTCCTTGAAGTTGTAGGTGCGGATCTTGTCGGTGCGGTTCCCCGCCCCGACCTGGCCGCGCCGCTGGGCCGACATCTCGGCGCTCTGGCGGTCCTGCTCGGCCTTCAGGAGCCTGGAGCGCAGCACCCCCATGGCCTTGGCCCGGTTCTGTATCTGGCTCTTCTCGTCCTGCATCGCCACGACCGTGCCGGTGGGGATGTGCGTGATCCGCACGGCCGAGTCGGTGGTGTTGACCGACTGCCCGCCCGGACCGGTCGAGCGGTAGACGTCGATCTTGAGGTCGTTGGGGTCGATGGCGACCTCGACCTCCTCCGCCTCGGGCAGCACGGTCACCGTGGCGGTGGACGTATGGATCCTCCCCTTGGCCTCGGTGACCGGCACCCGCTGCACGCGGTGCGTGCCGGCCTCGTGCTCCAGTCTGATGTAGGCGTCCGGGCCCTTGACGAGGAAGACGGCCTCGTTGATCCCGTCCTTGTCCGAGGCGTCCTCGGAGAGGATCTCGACCTTCCACTTCCTCATCGCCGCGAAGCGCAGGTACATGTCGTAGAGCACGCGGGCGAACAGGTTCGCCTCGTCGCCCCCCACCGCGCCGCGGATCTCAATGATCACGTTGCGCCCCTCGTTCGGATCCTTGGGCAGCAGCAGCTCCTGGATCCGCTCCTCCATCCCGGCCACCCGCGACTCCGCATCGTCGACCTCGAGCCGCATGACCTCGCGGTCGTCTCCCGATGCCTCGGTCAGCATCTCGCGGGCCGCAGTGAGGTCCTCGCTGGCGGCGGTGAGGTCGTGCCAGGCGCGCACGATCTCGCCGAGCTCCTTGTGCCGCCGCGAAAGGTCGCGCAAGCGGTCCGGGTCAGAGTGGGTGGCGGAGTCGGCGAGCTCGGCCTCGACGGCCTCGTACTCCGCCTCGAGCGCGGCGATCCGGTCCTCGAACATGCCTCTCGGGTCTGTTCCTCACGAGGGCGGCGGCTCGGTGGGCGCGCCGCGCCCCGGCGGGATCAGTCCCGCGCCGCCGCCGCGCCAGGCTTGGCCTTGGCCTTGGTCTTCCGCTCGCCGTAGCGACGCTGGAAGCGCTCCACCCGTCCTCCGGAGTCGACCAGCTTCTGCTTCCCGGTGAAGAAGGGGTGGCACTCGTTGCACAGCTCGACGTGGAGATCCGCCTTGGTCGAGTGCGTCACGTACGTGTTGCCGCACGAGCACTTGACCGTCGCCTCTACGTAGTTGGGGTGGATGTCGGGCTTCATGGTGTCTCCAGGTGTCGATGTCGTCGGTTCAGTCTAGGGGTGGCACCGGCGGACCGGCCGGGCGCCGGCGGACCGGCCGGCGGCCTCGATCAGGTCGCGGGGCCCTTGGCGATCTCGGCCAGGAACTCGTCGTTGCTCGCCGTGGTGCGGATCTTGTCCATGAGCAGCTCCAGGCCGGCCGCATCCTTGCCGTCGCTGGCCAGCGCGTTCAGCACCCGGCGCAACTTCCAGACCTGCTGGAGCTGGCCCCGCTCGAAGAGCAGCTCCTCGTGGCGGGTCGAGCTGGCGTTGACGTCGATGGCCGGGTAGAGGCGGCGCTCCGACAGTCGGCGGTCGAGGCGGAGCTCCATGTTGCCGGTGCCCTTGAACTCCTCGAAGATCACCTCGTCCATCTTCGAGCCGGTCTCCACCAGCGCCGAGGCCAAGATGGTCAGCGAGCCGCCCTCCTCCACGTTGCGCGCGGCGCCGAAGAACTTCTTGGGCGGGTAGAGCGCACCGGAGTCGACACCACCCGACATGATGCGCCCGGTCGCCGGCGCGGCCAGGTTGTAGGCGCGGGCGAGCCGGGTGATGCCGTCGAGGACGATGACGACGTCCCTGCCCATCTCGACGAGCCGCTTGGCCCGCTCGATGGCCAGCTCGGCCACCTGGGTGTGCTCGTCAGCCGGGCGGTCGAACGTCGACGCGATGACCTCGCCCTTGACCGAGCGCCGCATGTCGGTGACCTCTTCGGGCCGCTCGTCGACGAGCAGCACCATGAGGTGCACCTCGGGGTTGTTGGCCTCGATGCTGTGGGCGATCTGCTTCATGACCGTCGTCTTGCCGGCCTTGGGCGGCGAGACGATCATGCCGCGCTGGCCCTTGCCGATCGGCGAGAGCAGGTCGACGATCCGGGCCGTCAGGTTGTCCTTGTCGCCGGGCATCTCGAGGTTGAGGCGAGAGTCGGGGAACAGGGGCGTGAGGTCCTCGAAACGGGCCCGGTCGCGGGCGGCCTCGGGATCGAGACCCGAGATGGAGTCGATGCGCAGGAGCGCCGGGTACTTCTCGTTGTTCGACGCCGGGCGGCACGCGCCCTCGACGTAGTCGCCGCGCCGCAGCGCGAAGCGCCGGGCCTGGCTGATGGAGACGTAGACGTCCTTGGTCGAAGGAAGGTAGCCCTCGCAGCGCAGGAATCCGTAGCCCTCGTCGCGCAGGTCGAGCATGCCCTTCACCTCGACGAGCTCGCCCGAGTACGGCTGCTCCTGGCCGCCGCCGCCCTGGAGCTCGCCGCCGGTCTGGCCACGGTCGCGGCCGCGCCGGCGCCGGCTGCGCCGGTTGCCCGCGTCGTCACCGGCCTGGTTGCCGCGGTCCTGGTTGCCGCGGTCCTGGTTGCCGCGGTTCTGGTTGCCCTGGTTCTGGCGGTTCCGGTTGCCCTGGTTCTGACCCTGGCCCTGGCCCTGGCCCTGCCCGTTCTGGCGCGGTGTCACCTCGGCGCCGTCGGCCAGCTCGGGCGGCTCGACGAAGACGGCCGGTCCGGAGTCTCTGGCCGGGGCCGCCTCGGTGGTGGTGGTCGTCGGGGCGGTGGTCTCGGCCTGGGCGGGCGCTGACGGCTCCGCCCCCTGGTCTCCAGCGGGCACCGCGGCTCCGGCGGCCTCGCCGTTGGCGGATGCGGCCGTTGCGCCCCCCCGAGAGCGCCGCGCCGGCTTGGCGGCGCCGTTGGTCTCGCCGTGGCCGGCGGCGCCGTTGCTCTGCCCGCCCGCGGCGGGTCCGGATGTCACGCCGGTTGCATCCAGGATCTGGTCAATGATGTCGGCTTTCTTGGTCCGGCTCGTCGTCTTGAGCGACATGGCCTGGGCGATGGCACTGAGCTCGTCGCGCTCCTTGCCTTCGAGAACCGATCGTTCGAGCTGCTGTTCCGCAGTCATCGGGCTCCTCATCTACGAGGGTTGTCGCCAGCCCGGGGTTCGTCCGCGCGTGGCGAGAAAATTTAAAGGAAGGAGAAGGGATTCGCGTGTGAATGCCCTCCCCCGGATCACCTCTGCGTGATGCTCTCCCGGGACCGCTTGTACCCGCGGAGAGCGCTTCGAAGCGCAGTGGGGATGTCTTCACTCTAGCGGGACGGGATGGGTGATGCCAACACACCCCGGTTTCCCGCAGGCCGGGTTGTGCATCCGTGGTGCCGGGATCGCCCTCAGAGCGAGATCTCGGCCAGGACCGTGTCGAGGTCGAGATCGATGACCGAGGGCACCGAGATGGCCTTGATGGCCAGGTCAGGGTCCTTCAGCCCGTGCCCGGTCAGGACGCACACCACCCGGGACCCCTCCGGCACGCCCTGCTTGAGGAGCCCGGCCACCGATGCCGAGGAGGCCGCCTCGCAGAAGACGGACTCCTGGTCGGCGAGGAACGTGTACGCCTCCATGATCTCGTCGTCGGTGACCGCCGTGATCGACCCGCCGGACTCGGACGCGGCGGCCGTGGCCGAGTACCAGCTGGCCGGGTTCCCGATGCGGATCGCGGTGGCGATCGTCTCGGGGTTCTCGACGGGGTGACCCAGCACGATCGGGGCCGCGCCGGCGGCCTGGAAGCCCATCATGCGCGGCAGCCTGGTCGACCGCCCGGCCTCCTTGTACTGGAGGTAACCGCGCCAGTAGGCCGAGATATTCCCGGCGTTGCCCACCGGGATGCAGTGCACGTCCGGTGCATCGCCCAGGACGTCGACGATCTCGAAGGCGCCCGTCTTCTGTCCCTCGATCCGGTGCGGGTTGACCGAGTTCACGACGGTGATCGGCGCGTGGTTCGGGAGCTCCCGCACGATCGTCAGCAGCTGGTCGAAGTTCCCCCGCACCTGCAGCACCCGGGCGCCGTGCATGAGCGCCTGCGCCAGCTTGCCCAGGGCGATGTGCCCCTCGGGGATGAGCACCACGCACCCGAGGCCGGCGCGCGACGCGTACGCCGCCGCCGAGGCCGACGTGTTCCCCGTCGATGCGCACACGACCGCCTTGGCCCCCTCGTCGACAGCCATGGAGATGGCCATCGTCATGCCCCGGTCCTTGAAGCTCCCCGTCGGGTTCGCCCCCTCGACCTTCAGCCAGACGTCCGCGTTGACACGCCCGGACAGGCGCGGTGCGGGCAGCAGGGGTGTCCCGCCCTCCAGCAGGGTGACGACGGGCGTCCCGGCGCCGATGGGGAGGAACTCGCGGTACTCCTCCATCACGCCGCGCCAGCCCGACATCACGGCGCGCCCGCTCCCCCGCCGTCCCCGTCCCGCTCGCCGATGACGCGGAGCACGCCGCTCACCCGGTCGACCGCCTGGTGCTGGCGCAGCGTGTCGATGGTGGCGAGCAGGTCGCCCTCTCGTGCGACGTGGGTCAGGAAGATCAGCCGGGCCTCCTCGGCCAGCCCCACCTGCTCCATGGCGCGGATGGAGACGTCGTGGTCGCCGAAGATCTTGGCCACCGCGGCCAGGACGCCGGGCCGATCGGCCACGTCCATGCTCAGGTAGAAGGCGGAGCGCATGTCGCCCTGGGACCGCACCGTCGTGCTGGTCCTCTTCGGCGCCGGCGAGGGTGCGCCGGCGAGCAGGTTCCGCGAGGCGTCCACCAGGTCGCCCAGCATGGCGCTCGCGGTCGGCCCGCCCCCGGCGCCGCGCCCGTAGAGCATGAGCTCGCCGCTCACCGCTCCCTCGACGAAGACGGCGTTGAAGGCGCCGCGCACCGCCGCCAGCGGGTGCGCTCTCGGGACCATGGCCGGGTGCACGCGGACCGAGATCTCGGGGCCGCCGTCGACCAGCTCGGCGATGGCGAGCAGCTTCACGGAATATCCCAGGCGGCTGGCGTACGCGACATCGGCCGCGCTCACACCGGTGATCCCCTCGCGGTGCACATCGGCGTCGACGATGTCCGACCCGAACGCGAGGGAGGCGAGGATGGCGGCCTTGGCCGCGGCGTCGTGGCCCTCCACGTCGGCGGTGGGGTCCCGCTCGGCCAGCCCGAGCTCCTGCGCGTCGCGCAGCACGTCGTCGTAGCTGTCGCCCTGCTCCTCCATGCGGGTGAGGATGTAGTTGGTGGTCCCGTTGACGATCCCCATGACGCGCAGGATCTGCTCGCCGGCGAGCGACTCGCGCAACGGCCGGATGACCGGGATGGCACCGGCCACGGCCGCCTCGTAGAGGAGGTCCACGCCGGCCGCGGCGGCGACCTCGGCCAGTTCGGCCCCGGCGGTGGCGAGCAGCGCCTTGTTGCCGGTGACGACGGGCTTGCCGCTGCGCAGCGCCGCCTCGATCAGCTCGTGGGCCGGATGGAGCCCGCCGATCAGCTCGACGACGACGTCGACGTCGTCCCGGGCCACCAGTGCGGCGGCATCGGTGCCGATGAGGTCCCTGTCGATGGCCGGTGCGCGGGGCTTGTCCGGGTCGGCCACGGCGATCCCGACCAGGTCGAGGCGGATGCCGGTGCGGGCGGCGACGTCGTCGGCACGGGTGAGGAGTATCTCGGCCAGCGCGCCGCCCACGTTGCCGCACCCGAGCAGCGCCACGCGGACCGTGGGCGCGGGGTGCGCGTGCGGCCGGTCGGTGGCGCCCTCGGATGCATCGGCGCGGGTCCTGGCCTTGTCGGCGGTCACCTCCAAACGGTACAGGCTGCCCGCGCCGCCACCGGGCTGTCCGGCCGGCGCGCGCTCAGGCGTCGAGGCGCGTCAGGTCCTCGAAGGTCTCCCGGCGCACGGCGACGCGGGCGGTGCCCTCCGAGACGAAGACGACGGCCGGCCGCGGCACCTTGTTGTAGTTCGAGGCCATGACGTAGCCGTAGGCACCCGTGACCGGTGTGGCCAGGATGTCGCCCACAGCCAGGTCGTCGGGCACGTAGGCCTCGGGCACCACGAGGTCCCCGCTCTCGCAGTGCTTGCCCACCACGCGCACCGGCCGCGGGCGGGGCGCAGTGGCCGATCGTGGCAGGAAGGCCTCGTACCCGCTCCCGTAGAGCACGGGCCGCGGGTTGTCGCTCATGCCCCCGTCGACGCTCACATAGGTGCGGATCCCCGGGAGGTGCTTGACCGTGCCGACCGTGTAGAGGGTGACGCCGGCGGTGGCCACGATGGAGCGCCCGGGCTCGGCCGAGATCCGGGTGGCCGGGTCCACGCCCGCCCTGGCGCAGGCGCCGCGGGTGGCCGCCGCCCACTCGGCCTGGGTCGGTGCCGTCTCGCCGTTGACGTAGGGCACCCCCAGCCCGCCGCCGACGACCAGCTCGGGCAGCTCGAGTGGTGCGAAGAAGGCGCCGAGCACCTCGGCCGCCTGCTCGAAGGAGGAGGCGTCGAACACCTGGCTGCCGATGTGGGCGTGCACCCCCACCAGCTCGACCCCGGGCAGGAGCTCGAGAGCGGCGACCGCCTCCGCCGCGGCGCCCGAGGAGACGGAGAAGCCGAACTTGGAGTCCTCCTGCCCGGTGCGCACGAACTCGTGGGTGTGCGCCTCGACGCCCGGCGTCACCCGGACGAGGACGCGCGGCCGGTCCCGCACGGGCGGGGACGACTCCAGCAGGCCTCCGAGCCGGGCGATCTCGTCGAAGGAGTCCACCACGATGCGGCCGACGCCGTGCTCGAGCGCGGCGGTCAGCTCGCCCGTCGACTTGTTGTTGCCGTGCATGACGAGGCGCTCCGGAGGCACACCGGCCGAGAGCGCGACGTGGAGCTCGCCGCCCGACGCGACGTCGAGGTGCAGGCCCTCCTCGTGGGCCAGGCGGGCCATGGCCCGGCACAGGAAGGCCTTGGTGGCATACGCGACGCCGTCCCCCCAGGCCGCCACGGCCTCCCGGCAGGCCTGGCGCAGGTGGTCCTCGTCGTAGACGAACAACGGCGTCCCGAACTCCTCGGCCAGCTCGAGGAGGTCGACACCCCCGACATGGAGGTGGTCCTTCTCGTCGACGGCGGCCGTGCGCGGGAGCAGACGGCGCTCCGGAGCGGCGGTGGCGACGTCGTGGTCCGTCGGCATGGAAGTGCAGGATACGGCAGCCTTCGCGCACTCCGGAGCCGGCGGGACCGCCGCAAGTGCGTGAGGACTACGATCGACCCCTGCTCGTGCACCGGCACGGGCACACCCGCCCCCGTAGCTCAGCGGATAGAGCACCGGCCTCCGGAGCCGGTGGCGCAGGTTCGAGTCCTGCCGGGGGCGCTTCATATTTGTACAGGTCAGATGACATTTTTCACGGCCCTGCTGTTGCTGACGGTTCCAAGCATTCGTCGGGCTGGACAGCAACGGACGCGAGCAGTGCTCGTCTAAGACTCTCCGCGGGAGGACGAAGGAGGCGGGCATCGCTCTCGCTCTTGCAGGCTCAGGACTTTGCCACGGCGAGGGCGCTGGAGAAAGCGTAAAGACCGAGAGTTGCGTGCGTAGAGCGACCCGTCGTCGCAGGCAGGCCATGTGCACGCGAGATCCAAGCTGCGATACCGGGGTCGACTGCGCACCGGCCGGTCTTGGAGTTCGGCCTCGTGGATTTGCCGCCAAACGCTAGCTTCGGTCCTGTGGCTGAGCCCGGACCGGCGCGACTTCGGCGGCTTGCCGAGGAGATCGAAGAGAGCGGGCTGCGGCTGGACCTTTCCGACGTCGTCGGGCGCATACTTCTCGAAGAGATCGATCAAGCCCTCCGTCCGCCGGTCCACGAACGTCGGATTGCCAGTTGCGGAACCATCATCGAGCCAAGTTCGGACCCATCGTTGTGGGCCTCGGGTACCGAACTCGTCATTACCCGCGGCGACCTTGGCGAACAGCTCTCTCGGCGGCACGCCGATTTGCCGACGGACTCTCGAGCTGGCTCTTGCGCCGCGCGAACGACCACAACGAGTGGATCGTGTTCGACCGCCCAGCGGGGTCTGAACGGGACCTTGTCGTGATGGCCAGCGTGTTCGAGGCAACAATCGTTCAGCGGCACCCCGCGGGGACGATCCGGGTCGTCGGACCGTCTGGCGTCCTGCGCTGGAAGGGTGTCAGCTGGCATTACGAGCCGCCGGTGACCAGCTGGCTCAATGCCCTCACTGCTGATTCCGCCGAAGGCGACCCGGCCGTGCTCAAGGCGATGTTGGCCTTCGCGGTCCACGACCTCGGTTCTCTCGGGATCGGTGCGCTGCTCGTCTATCGGCCCGACTCCGAGCCGGGTCCTCCTGTCGAGGAGCGGCTCCCAGAACCTCCTGCCCTGCAGGTCCGACAGGCATCTCACCTAGCTCCCTTGCGCCATGCCTTGGCCCAGATCGACGGGGCGGCCATCTTCGACGGCGAAGGCGTGCTCCGTCAGCTCGGTGTGAGGCTGGTGCCCAGCAAGGCTTCGGAACGTATCGTCGAGCCACTGGGTGGTACTCGGCACACGTCGGGGCGGCGCTACAGCTACGACGACGAACGTGCGACCGTTATCGCGGTGAGCGAAGACGGTCCGGTGTCGGTGTTCCGCGGCGGCGTCGTGCTCGGCACTTCCTACGACGGAAGCCGGCCTCTAGAAGATTGAAAACTGAGCACGCGCCCGACACGCATCGATTCCGACTGGGGTCATCTCGACCCTAGAGCGAACCCCCTCGTCCAGGCCGTCCGCCCGAATCCATAAAGCCCCTTTTCCTGATGAGACACTTAAGTCCTTCTCATGGCCCTCAAAGGTTCTGCGATAAGACTCGGGGGCAACCGAGGTGGACTCAGCCTTTCAACGGGCCGCACTTCGTTGGAAAGAGGCAACATGGGCAACGGACTGCTGGCCTTCATCTATCTTGCGTCGCTCGCTGTAGTCGTCTGGGCAATCGTCGACGTGGCAAGGCGTCCCGCTGTGGCGCTCGCACTCAAATGGAAGGCACTTTGGATGGCCGGCATGTTTGCCGCTTGGTTCCTATTGGGAGCGATCGGAGCAATCGTCTCTGTCTTCTACTTGGCCGGACCGCGCAGACGATTGAACGCCGTCGAGTACTCGGGCCGCCACTGAGCTCTCAAGAGAAATGGCACGACGGTAAGCGCCTGCATTCCAGCTTCTGACGGGCGGTTGCTTCAGAGGTGATTCTCGTCCAGGCTCGTGGGCGGGGGCGGAGCCGAAATGCATCTTGCCTGTTGGCAGTCCTCGACGTCGTGACCGGTCACGCCCTTCCGCTCAGGTGAGGTGGCCGCGACGATCGTCGTCGTAGCGCCCTGGAGTGGCCGGTCTCGAGGATTACGGCTGGGTGGACGGCGATGGCCGTGATGCCGTCGTCAGTCCAGCGGCGCCCCGTCTCCACGGCCATGAGGACATTCGCAGTCTTGGACTGCCCGTAGCCGATCAGTCGACCGCAGCCCGCCCGTGACCGCGACTGGCGCAAACGGGTAGGACGGTCCGGACGATCCGGACCGGCCTCCGGAGCCGGTGGAGAGGTTCGAGTCCTGCCGGGGCGCCATCATCAGACCGCGGGGGCGCTCGTGCCGGGGGTGCACAGATCCCTTACGGGCGTTCCGAATGCCCAGAGAGTTGGCTTGCGACACCGGCTTTTGGCGCAACCGCAGGGGGAATGAGTGCCGCCAGAGATGTGTAGACGACGATGTTGGAGAGGTAGTGGCCTGTCTGTGAATCGAAAGCACCCCCGCAGGTGATCAACTGCAGGGCGCTGTAACCGTGAGATGTGTAGACCGCCTGATCCGGAAAATTCGCCTTGAGGTACGTCGCCACCGAGGTGACCTTGAACTCGGCGGTAACTCCGTCAGCCAGGCTCACGTCCACAGGATCCCCGGCGACCAGCGCCCGCAGATTGAAGAACACGGCGGGACCTTGATGGGAGTCAACGTGCCCCAAGATCACCGCTGAGCCGATTTCACCTGGGGAGGGGCCCAAGCGATACCAGCCCGGTTGTTGGATATCTGTCGGTACTTGCACTGTCCCGTCCGAATTCAGTCCCAGTGCCCCCAACGACACCGACAGCGAAATGACGGGGATCGTCAACTGAGTCGGTGTAGACCGAACGGTGGCAAGTGTGGTTGCGACCTTCGCCGGTGCCGCCCGGTGCTTCATGGCTTTGGGCGTTCTTACGGACGGTGCCGGTCCTGCCAAGGGATGCTGATGCTCTTGCAGCCCAAAGATGAGACACCCTGACCCGATGAGCGCCAAAGCCCCGCCCATGAGTGCCCATTTACGCGACGAGGAGTGACAATGAACCCAGGAGCTCGGCGTCATGGCATCTCATTGGCACCTGCGGAGAAGGTCCGGCGTCGGCCGATGGCGATGGCTAGTGCCAGGCCTGCTCCGATGAACGCGATAACCCCTGCGAAGAAGAGGTCGCCATCATGTGAATGAGATGCTCCTCCAAACCCGGTCTGCGGTGCGCCGGAGGGTACGGCACCGAAGGTCCCGACGATCGTGGGAGGGCCGGTTGAACCCCCAGCTCCGGGAGCCGAACCGGTCAGACCGGTCACTCCAGAGCCCGCTGGAGTCACTCCACCTGGGGTCGCTCCGCCTGAGCCTGAGGCACTGGTGGTGCCCGATCCACCGGCGCTAGGTGGCGAGGTCGGATGGGTCGCGGTGGCAAAGGGGGTAACGAAGTTGTTGGTCACAGTGGTCATGCAGGTCACGGCGCTGCCGCCGCCGGTGGCGGTGCCATTGCACTGGTTCACGGTCACAGGCAGCGCCGACGTGCCACCCGCGACGGTGCAGCCCACCGCCGTTTCCCCGAGGTACGTGCCCCCGCCGGTACCGGATCCGTTGCACTGGGTGACCGTGGCATTGCTCGTACTGCCGCTGGGGGCGCAGATCTCGGTGCTGCCCCCGCCTTTAGCCGATCCGATGCACTGATCGACCGTGACCGCTGCGGTCGACGTTCCGAAGGGAACGTTGTTGGTGATCGTGACGTTGCAGTACACGTTGCTTCCGCCGTCCGTCACGATGCCGTTGCACTGATTCACTGAGGTCACGAGTTGGATCGAGGACGTAGTGCTGGTGACTGGCCCTGAATTCAGGGGACAAGAGGGGAACGGCACGCCCGCGGCCGCCAAACACGCGCTGGTCGTGACAGTCGAGCTTGTGGCGCCCAAGGAAGAGGTGGTATTCACGACCGCGACGGTGCAGGTCACTTGAAACCCGGCCGTGATGGGAAAGTCAGGCGGATTGCATTGAGCAACCGCAGGCGCCCCAGTGGTCGCCGCCGAGGCAACCGTGGCCGTGCTGAGGCCAAGGAGTGCCACTGATGCGAAAGCGGTCCCGGCAGCGGCTGCGACGAGAAGAGAGCGTCGCAGACTTCCAGTTCGAGCTCCACTCATAGCGCGCTGCGTCGTCGATCGGGTCGTTCTGGACGATACGGATGAGTCGGCTGTCCGCGTTGCGCTTGCGCGGCATGCACGACGAGAATTACGGAAGCAACGCGATGACAATGACCAGGCTGACCACACGGTCGGCCCCCCCTCTTGATTCCCCGAAATAGACAACCGTCTGCGACGGACGTTCGAGGTATCTAGTAATACTACTCTAGTTTTCTAATACTAGCAATCTATTTCTAGAGATATCTGGTAATCTTGCCACAGTGTCCAACTGGAGCTTCCTCACAAATCACGGACGGATACTTCTCTGCATCGCTCAGAATCCGGAGGTTCGCCTGCGCGATATCGCGGTGGACCTCGGCATCACCGAGCGCCATGTGTACGGCATCGTCACCGATCTGACCGCCGCCGGTTACATCGTCAAGCAAAAGGAGGGTCGTCGCAACCACTATCAGGTGCAGAACCACCTGGCCCTGCCGGAGCTCCCCGATCGTGAGCAGGCGATCGGGGACGTCCTGGATTTATTGACGGGTCGCCGCAGGAAGCCGAAACCGACACGGCGCGTGCAAAGTGGGCCGGGCACGCCGCATATCTCGGGCTAGCACGTCAACGCGACTGGGGGCACACCAACGATAACGGCGGGTTGTGCGTTCTGACCCTTGCGGCTTGGTGTGGAGCGGATCTTGGCAATCCGATTTGGCAATGAAATGGGTGCTGCCGAGGAGACGGTGGTGAACGGCCTGGACAGAGGGACCTGTCCAGGCGCACCGGGGCGAACGGCTAAGAGAGCATGGATAACCCAGACCGACCTCCGGAGTCGGACTCCCGCCACTCTGTCTTGGCAGTTGCGCCGCATAGTGAGGCGGCGTTCGGGCCGACAGCGGCTTCCAGACCATGGTCCAGCTACGTGGGCTGGTTGAGTCGCACGGTTGGCATACCGACGTGAACGGCGTCCCCCTCTGCCAGCCGTGCCAGGCGAAGACCTTTCGTCGAGCCTGATCACAATGTCGTGAGTGGCACGGACCTTTGAGGTGACCACGACGATGCCGTCGGGCGCCGTCGCGGGCTGCTCAATGGCTGCCAACACCATGACCGTCATCAACCCCGCGGCGCTGCCTCCGACACTGAGCTGTTCTTCGGCTACTCCGACACCGACCGCGCCGTGTCATTGACCTCATCGACATCGGCTCCTACACCTGCAGCAATACGCTGAAGCCGCCGGCTTGCCCGCCCGCGCCGTGGCAGACTCTGCGATCAACGTTGGATTCAGATTCGAGGAGGGCGCGGGGCGGCGGCGCTCGAGATCGAACGAGCCGGGGGTCGGAACATGCGAGGTGAGCGGAAGCCGGGCAGCGTGAACTGGTTATTGATGGTGGCAGGTGGCGTCATGGTCATGATCACGTCGGCAGCCAGCCCACTCCCAGATCCGGCGGGAGCATCTGGCACAGGATCGATCTACGAAGCAGCCGCCGCCTTCAGTGGCCTGACTGTCGGACACGTGATAGAGCCGCTGACGGCACTGCCCACCAATCTGGCGTCGTACGACTACGTCGAACAGGAATTCGTCGCCGCCGGCACGGCCCACGCATTTCGCGCCACGTCGGCACCGTCGGATGGGAAATGGAGCATCACTCCGACTTCGTCCGCTCCCTATCGCACCCGCATTCTGGTGCGTCGACCAGCCAATCCCAAGAACTTCAGCGGTACGGTCGTGGTGGAGTGGATGAACGAGTCCGCCGGAGAATCGGCTCCCGATTGGGACTACCTCAACCCGGAAATCATGAATGCTGGAGACGCCTGGGTCGGAGTATCGGCACAGTCGCTCGGTGTCGACGGCGGCAAATCACTGCTGACCGGGGGCGAAGTCACTGGCTCCGTGCAGGGTCTGGTGCAGCAGGAGCCAGAGCGTTACGGCGGCCTGCATCAACCCGGCGATCAGTACTCCTTCGACATCTATGACCAAGTCGCCTTCGGTCTGCGTGACTCGGCATCCAAGGCCCTGGGGCCACTTCATCCTCGACACATCCTTGCTGTGGGGGAGTCGCAGTCGGCCATCTACCTGACGACGTTCGCTGACGCTCTCGAGCCGCACGACTACCCCTACGACGGCATCTTCATCCACAGCAGAGGCGTCTCCGGAGCACCGCTCAGTGGCGCAACGATCAACACCGGCACGACACAGACACCGCTCTTGATTCGAACCGACCTGCGGGTTCCAGTCTTCATGTCGGAGACGCAGACTGACATGATCATGCTGGGCTATGCGGCTGCTCAACAACCGAACACCGATCGAATCCGAACCTGGGAGAACGCGGGGACGTCCCACGCCGACATCTACGAGGTGGGGGGAAACGCCAGTGTCCTCGGGTGTACGACCCCTATCAACACCGGTCCACAGCACGTGGTGGTACAGGCGGCCTTCGCTGACTTCAGCCGTTGGGTCACAGCCGGGACGCCACCGCCCGAGCCATCACGCTTCAAGTTGGCGAGCACGAGTCCAGCGACGCTGGCACTCGACTCGCATGGCAACGTGATCGGGGGAGTGCGAACACCGGCCGTCGATGTGCCGATCTCCACGCTCACCGGATCGGCTCCTGCCGGTACATCAGTCATCTGTTCCCTCTTCGGGACCACGACGCCCTTCAGCTCAGCGGAGCTGACGAGCCTCTACGGCTCGAAAGCCAACTACATCTCGAAGTACACCGCAGACCTCGACAAGGCCATCGCTGGTCGGTACCTTCTTCCAGCTGAGCGGGAGGAGCTGCTGGCACAGGCCAACCAGGTGCAATTCCCTTCGAGCTAAATCCGGGGCGAGCTGCCTGATCGCGCCTGGGTAGGCGTAACCCTCTGAAGCACGTTCAGTGGCTATGAGGCCGACTGGGTCGCCTCCGACCCGGACACCCGGTCATGTGGGCCTTGTCGGAGCAAGCCGAGCAGCTCCTCGGGGTCGAATGTGCTGGGCTCCGTTGTACGCAGGAAGTCCCTCAGGATCTCAACGAAGCGGGCGGGCTCCTCCACCTGGGGGTAGTGACCGACTCCCTTCATCACCTCCAGCCGGCTGTTGGGGATGGCCTCATGGGCCAGGTGGGCGTGGTTGAGCGGAATGATCCTGTCGTGGTCGCCCCAAACGATGAGCGTAGGCATGTGTGCGCTCAGGTAGAGGCGGTCTGCGGCGCTCACCGACTGCCCGCCCGGGTCGATCACGGACCGTATGGTGCGGACGAAGGCGCGGCGGCTCTCACCTTCCGTCAACGACCTGTAGGAACGCCACATCTCCACCGCCTCGGCGTGGCGGAAGCCTCGGCCGCCGAAGAACCTGACGACCGAGTCCCCCCAGTTCCCCACGAAGGCCGGGAAAAGAGCCGGCATCACGTATTCGGCCCCTGGCAGGGTGGCGAGACGGAGGATCCAATTCACCTCACGGCCCAAGCCCCCGGCATCGACCAGTACTAGGCGCTCGCAACGTTCGGGGAACTGATAGGCGAACTGCATGGCCACTCCACCACCGAAGGATTGCCCGACCACGGTGGCCCGGTCGATACCGAGGAGGCTGAGGAAGTCCCGCATCACGGTGGCCAGGTTGCCGAGCGAGTAGTCGCCCAGAGGTTTCTCCGACGCCCCGTGCCCGAGGAAGTCCGGGGCCAGCACTGTGTAGTCGCCCTCCAACAGCCTCATGGCGGGAACCCAGGTGAGAGAGCTGCCGGCGATGCCGTGGAGCAGCAACAGCACAGGGCCCTGACCACAACGCCGGTAACCGATCTGGTGGCCGTGGATTGGGATGTATTCGATTGCGAACTTCTCTGTCGAGTTAGTCGGCATGGCCTCAATGGGTCCTTTGTCCCGGCACTCGGCCCGCCCGACGGACACTCGCAGCATTCCAAAGCCGGCGAAAAGCGTCCATCAAACATCCGAGGTTGCAACGAGAGCGTATGTGAGGTGGGCGCTCCGCGGTAGGGTCGCAGGTCCCATCCCCAACTGGCACTTCCCGCAGATGACCGAGGTCTTGGGTTCATGACGCTCTGGGCCGTGGGACCACGATTTATGTTGCGCCGGGGAGCGAACAACGGGTAAGCGCGGTAGGCTGGAGACCTCGTCCCCTTGGGAGAGTCGCTTCGCTTGGGCAGGACGGCCATGTTGGCCGACGCCGCCCCGTGCAGGTTCGACGCCTCGACCGAGCCTCATTGAGGAGTGTTTTTGCGCGTCCCGATTCAGCCCATCGAAGGCCTTGACCGTCTCGACCGCTCCTTCGGGATGCTCAGCTCCTTCCCCCCGACTGCATGCGGTCTGGCTACCTTCACCGCCGCGCTGGCGGCCGGACTGGCCGCGCACGACACCCATGTCGGCGTCGTGCGGGTCGTGGACGCCGGCGGGCCACCGTCGCGGAGCGACCTGGTCGTCGGCGAGCTGGTGAACGGATCTTCGAGCTCGATGGTCGCCGGTTCGGATCTGCTGGATCAGTGCGATGTGGCAGTTGTGCAGCATGAGTACGGGCTCTACGGAGGTGCCGACGGTGACGAGGTACTCGAGATCCTCGGCGGCCTCCACGTGCCCTCCATCGTGATCGCGCACACGGTCCTGACGAACCCGACCCGGCATCAGCGGTCGGTGCTGAACGAGGTCGCGGCGCTGGCCGGCCGGGTCGTGGTCATGACGGATGCAGCCCGCGTCCGCCTGTGCCAGGGCTTCGATGTGGACCCCTCCAAGGTGACCACCATCGCCCATGGGGCAGCGGTCCCAACCGGGCGTGTCGTACCGGACCGGAGCGGCCCGCCCCTCATTTTGACGTGGGGGCTCATCGGGCCGGGCAAGGGAATCGAACGCGTCATCGACGCCATGCCCACGTTGCACGATCTCCCTGGGGAGCCGCGCTATCTGGTGGCCGGCCAGACCCATCCAAAGGTCCTCGCTGCCCACGGAGAGTCCTACCGTCGAGGCCTGAGGGCGCATGCCGAGCGCCTCGGGATCTCGGCGTCCGTCGTCTTCGACGCCGACTATCGCGACGTGTCGTCGCTCACGGCATTGATCCAGTCCAGCACGGTGGTCGTCCTTCCCTATGACTCCAAGGACCAGGTGACGTCCGGCGTGCTCGTCGACGCCGTCGCGGCCGGACGCCCTGTGGTGGCGACGGCGTTCCCGCACGCAGTCGAGCTGCTCTCGAGCGGCGCCGGAATCGTTGTCGACCACGATGACCCCGACGCCATGGCACGTGCCCTGCGCAGGGTGCTGACGAGGCCTGAGCTCGCCGCCAAGATGGCTGCAGAAGCGTCCCGGCTCGCGCCAAGCCTCGGATGGTCGGTCGTGGCGGGTGAGTACCTGCGCGTGGCGGAGTGCCTCCTGGCGGAACGACTCGCGCTGGTATGAACCCACCACCGGGGGCTCCCCAGCCAGACTTCGGCCACCTCAACCACATGACCGATGACCGCGGCACCTTCGAGCACGCCCTGTTCCGCGAGCCCAGACCCGAGCACGGCTATTGCAGTGACGACATGGCCCGGGTGCTCGTGGTCGCCACCCGCGAACACGGCCGCTCCGCGGAGACGCGCGGGCTCGCGATGCTGAGCCTCAGATTCCTGCAGGACGCACTGGACTCGCAGGGCAGGTGCCGGAACCGGATGAACCGGAGCGGTGACTGGGAGGATCGCCCGGGGGTCGACGACTGCTGGGGACGGAGCATCTGGGGACTGGGCACCGCCGCTTCGCACAGCGACGACCACCTGCTCCGCCACCTGGCCACGAAGGGCCTCGAACGAGCGATGCAACGGCGCTCACCGTGGCCGAGGGCCATGGCATTCGCGGCGCTGGGGACAGCCGAGGTGCTCAGCGTCGATCCGGACAACATGCCTGCCCGCGCCCTTCTGGCCGATGCCGCTGATGCGATGACCCTCCCCCGACGTCAGCCTGGGTGGCCCTGGCCCGAGCCACGCCTGACCTACGCCAATGCCACCGTCCCCGAGGCCATGATCGCGGCCGGCGCAGCGCTCGAACGACCGAACCTTGTTCGGCAGGGTCTGCTCCTCCTGGAGTGGCTGCTCGAGCGCGAGACCCAACATGGCCATCTCTCCGTCACCCCCGTCGGGGGCAGTGGCGCCGACGACCATGGTCCCGGTTTCGACCAACAACCAATTGAGGTGGCGGCCCTCGCTGACGCCTGTGCCCGTGCCCACAGTGTCGTAGGCGACGGGCGATGGGTGGACGGCGTGACCGCTGCAACCAACTGGTTTCTCGGTGACAATGACGCGGGGGTGGTGATGTGGGACCCCGAGACTGGCGGAGCCTTTGACGGGCTCGAGCGAGACGGGGCCAACCTCAACCAGGGCACGGAGTCGACACTTGCCCTCCTCTCGACACTGCAGCAGGCGCGGTCTTTCGTGGGTGTCCCGGGATGAACGCGGACTCGTCGCTCCTGGCCCGTCGCAGCCCGGTGCATATTGCCGCCGACAAATCGCGAGTGGTGACCCGTCTGTTCGTCCCCGGGCAGGAGGGATTCGACCACCAGGCCTCTCGTGCCTCAGCGGTGCTGCAGCGCGTGTTGGCACTCGAAGACGACGAGGTGCGGCGAAGCCTTGATGATGTGCTGGCACGGTTCAGCGGGCGCCACCACGACCTGACGGACACGTTCCTCCGGCACGCCGACGAACTCGCCGATCGGCTCGACTCGGAATGTCGGCTCTCGCCGGCTCGCCGGCTGCTGCTGGGTGCGACCTTCACGAGTGAGTACGCCCTCGAGGGCGCGGCGCTGTGCAATCCGAGCATGGTGCTGCACCCTGACCAGACAATGGTCAGCCCGGGCAGTGTGCGATTCCTCATGAGTGTGCGGGCGATCGGTGAAGGACACAGCTCATCCATCGGGTTCCGGGAGGGGACGATCACGGGCGCGGGCGACATTTACTTCGACCCTGCACCGACCTTTGCGACGACCGGACAACAGGACACAGTGATCCTCGAGGCCGACACATTCAAGGTGGAGCTCAGTCGGCTCGGCGGAGAAGGTGATGACGCCAACCACGTCCTGCATCACCTCGGGCAACGGTTCACCGCAGAAGACCTGGAGACCCGGCTCAGACTCCTCGAAGAGCACATCGCCACTCGGATGCAGGTGAGCAGGACCGTTCGCTTGCTACGCGGAATTGCTGAGCGGAGTTACGGCATCCGGTTCGAGAGTCGTACGCCCCTGAGCGAGCGTGTGCTACTGCCGGCGACGACGACCGAGCTCCAAGGGATGGAGGACGCCCGCTTTGTACGCTTCACCGAGGACGATGCCGTCGTTACCTATTACGCCTCCTACGCCGCCTACGACGGCAAGGACGTAAGCCAACAGCTGCTCGAGACAACGGACTTCTTGGACTTCACCTCCTCACCGATCGTTGGGGCCGCCGCGGCAAACAAGGGTCTTGCTCTGTTCCCGCGCCGGATCGATGGCCGTTATGCCGCCCTCTGCAGATGTGATCGAGAGTCGAACACCGTCGCGTATTCCGAGAGTCCCCGACGCTGGGAAGAGGCGCTGCCGTGCCAGGCGCCGACGACGTCCTGGGAGGTCGTGCAACTCGGCAACTGCGGGCCACCGATTGAGACCGACGCAGGCTGGCTCGTGCTCACCCACGGCGTCGGCCCCATGCGCACCTACAACATCGGAGCCATCCTGCTCGACCTCGAGGATCCCACCCGGGTCGTCGGCCAGCTCCGCGAGCCCCTCCTGAGCCCAGCTCACGACGAGCAGGACGGGTACGTGCCCAACGTCGTCTACTCGTGCGGGGCCCTCCTCCATGCGGGCACCCTGGTCCTGCCCTACGGAATCGGCGACGCCGCCATCGGCGTGGCGACCGTGCCTCTGGATGAACTCCTCGCGTCCTTCAGCCCGCCCCTGTTCAAATGACCCATCACTACGAATGACCGGAGAACCACGTGCCTGACAGATCGCCTCAGAAGCCTTCGGGAAAGAAGCCCGGCAGGTCCATCAAGGAGAAGCGGGTGGCAAAGAAGGGGAAGCGGGAAGAGCGAGACAAGAAGGCTGACCACCGCCTGGGACTGGGGCGTTGAAGCACCCATGCGCATCGCGGTACTCGCGCCGATCGCCTGGCGTGTCCCGCCACACCACTACGGCCCCTGGGAGCTCTTTGCCTCTCTTCTGACCGAGGGGCTCGTGGCACGCGGCCACGAGGTCACGCTCTTCGCCACCGGTGATTCGGAGACGTCGGCTCGTCTGTGCAGCGTGGTCCCCCGAGGTTGGTCGGAGGACTCGACGATCGACCCGAAGGTCGCCGAGTGCCTGCACATCTCGGAGGTCTTCGAGCGGGCATCCGAGTTCGACATCATCCACAACAGCTTCGACTTCCTTCCGCTCACCTACTCGGGGCTAATTCCGACTCCGGTTGTCACGACGATCCACGGGTTCTCTTCGCCCCAGATCGTGCCTGTGTACGCCAAGTACAACGACGGAACGTTCTACGTCGCGATCAGCGATGCCGACAGGCATCCCGCTCTGGACTACGCGGCCACGATTCACCACGGGATCGACACCGGGGCCTTCGCGTTCGCTCCGGATCCTGGCTCCTACCTGGCCTTCTTCGGACGCATCCATCCGGACAAGGGGGTGGTCGCCGCCATTGATGCCGCCAATGCGACGGGAATCCCACTTCGGATTGCCGGAATCATTCAAGACGAGGCGTATTTCGAGCGCGAGGTCATGCCGCGCCTTGACGACGACCAAGTCCAATACATCGGACCTGTGGCGGCGGAGGATCGCTCACCGTTCTTGGGAGAGGCAGTGGCTCTCCTCCACCTGATCGACTTCGACGAGCCGTTCGGATTCTCGGTCGTGGAGGCCATGGCGTGTGGCACGCCGGTGATTGCCTTCGACCGAGGCTCCATGCCGGAACTCATCATCGACGGCGTGACGGGTTCTTTGGTGTCCGACATCCCTTCTGCCGCTGCGGCGATCACCCAAGTGGGTCAGCTTCACCGACGGACGGTTCGCGACATGGCCGTCCAGCGGTTCAGCAGCGACCGCATGGTCGATGAGTACGTCGACGTCTATCGACACGCAATTGCCGAGCATGACCGGCGATCGTTGGGCCGGCCGGTCAACGGCGCCAGGAACTGTGCCTCCAGACGCTGATCTGTCCGGTCAACGAGATGTTCGACCCGCTCCCCGAACTCGAGCTCGTCGATCTGGAGAAGCGGACGTTTCGGCAAGCGACCACGTGCGAGTCTGCGAGAACCTCCGGGTCCGAGCCACGTAGTGCCGTCGGGGCACCTCAGCCAATGGGGCTGCCGAAGCGAATCACGTTTCCGTCGGGATCGGTGATGTAGCCCTCTCGCTTGCCATAGTCCTGGTCCCGCGGGCCGTCCACTTCGATCCCCGCCTGTGCCCACTCCTCGGCCACCCGGTCGGCGTCCTGACAGTGGATGTAGAGAGCACCGTGACCCGGAAGTTCGTCCCGTCCAGCTTGGGCAAGGTGGATCGTGAGGTCCTGATCTCGGTGAGCAAAGGCATAGGTGTCATCGTGGAACGACACCTCGAAGCCCGCTCGTTCGAGCCAGGCGGCCGAGCGACGCACATTCGCCACCTTGAATATCGGCTCGAACCCCGTGACCAGCCAAGTTCCCGCCATGAGTTGCAGTTGGCCGTCTCGCTGTCCATTCAGCCCGGCGAGGCAGTTGTGGCAGATTGGCAGGTCGGGATGCGAGCGCAGTCTGACCCACCAATCGACCGACATTGAGCAGCACGAGCACGTGACAGCCATGGCTGCAATGTAGGTGCCGACTCGGTGAACGGGGACATTTGGAGCGTCGGCGACAGAAGGGCCCGGTTCGCCGGATCGTCGCGTACGACCTGGACCTTCTGGCTCCTCCTAAGGCTGGTCTTGCACCGTGGGTATGAGCCGACGTCATGGCGAACTGCACCAAAGGAGCTCGAATGGACGTGATCACCCGGAAGGTCCTCGAGGGAACCAGGTGGGGTGAGCCCTGCGTCCTCATCGGGGTGCCCCGGGTCATTAACATCGACTCCACCCGGGTCGTTAAGCTTCCCTCGCTGTGATGGCCCTGACGATTTCCACACGAGCAAAGAGTCCGACCGACGTCGTGCTCGTCCCGAGACCATGAGCGAAGACTCCGCGGGCTTCGACCTAGACGCAGTTCGCGCGAAGTACCTCGCCGAGCGCGATCGGCGGCTCGTCCCCGGGCGGACCGATATCCGTGACCTGGCAACCGACCAACGATTCGCCCGCTACCGCGAAGACCCTTTCACCCCACCCGTCCAACGCGACCCGCTCCTCGAGGACGCCGATGCCGTCATCGTCGGCGGAGGAATCGCCGGGATTCTCGCCGGCGTCCAACTCCGAAAGGCAGGAGTGACGCGGATCCGGATCATCGACCAGGCGGGCGGTATGGGCGGCACGTGGTACTGGAACCGCTACCCGGGTGTGATGTGCGACATCGAGTCGTATATCTACATCCCGATGCTCGAGGAACTGGGCTACGTCCCCACTCGACGTTACGCCTCCGGTGCGGAAATCCGCCACCACCTCGAGGCGATCGCCGACCAGTTCGACCTGGTAGACGACGCCCTCTTCCATACCGGTGTGACGAAGGCCGAGTGGCACGAAGACAGCGGTCGCTGGCGCATCCACACCGATCGCGGTGATCAGATCAACTGCCAGTGGTACATCTTGGCGGCCGGCATCCTCAATCTCCTGAAGCTGCCCGCAATTCCGGGCATGGATCAGTTCGCTGGCCGCTCGTTCCACACGGCACGCTGGGATTACGAGTACACCGGTGGCGGGCCGGACGCACCCCTGAGCAACCTCGAAGACAAGGTCGTTGCCCTCGTGGGTACAGGCGCATCGGGAATTCAGTGCGTGCCGCCGTTGGCGGAGTCGGCGAAACATCTCTATGTGTTGCAGCGCACGCCGTCCGCCATCGGCGAACGCAACAACGGGCCTACCGATGCCAGGTTCGCCGACGAGCTCGCGCCGGGCTGGCAAAAGTCTCGCATGGACAACTTCCAATCCGTCATGATGGGTCTCGATGTCGAGGTCGACCAGGTGGACGACGGGTGGACGCACGACTACGCAGCAGTGCAACACGTGCCGCGCCGCAAGGGCATGACGTCGTCCGAATACGCACGAAGCGCCGAAGAGTTCGACTACGAGATCATGGAAATGCATCGCCTTCGCGTGGAGAAGCTGGTCGCCGATCCGGCCACCGCCGAGATACTGAAGCCCTATTACCGCTACTTCTGCAAACGACCGTGTTTTCACGACGAGTACCTGCCCGCCTTCAACAACCCCCGCGTCACGCTGATCGATTGTCCCGCTGGGGTCGAAAGGATCACCGAGCACGGGCTGGTCGTGGACGGACAGGAGTACGAAGTCGATTGCATCATCTACGGCACCGGATTCGAGCCCGAGCGCACTCCCCTGGTTCGCCGTGCCGGCCACGAGATCATCGGTCGCGGAGTCACTCTGGCCGAGAAGTGGTCCGGCGGTGCGTCCACCATGTTCGGCATGACCAGCCGTGGCTTCCCGAACATGTTCATCATGCCCGCGCCCACCCAGCAATCCGTGGTGACCACCAACTACACACAGCTGGCGGTGCTCGGTGCGGAGTTCATCGGTGGCGTCATAGCCCAACTGCTAGAGCGCGGTGTAGAGGTGTTCGACGTGAGCGCCGAAGCCGAGGAGACGTGGGTTCGGGCCATCGTCGACTCCTTCGCGGACATGAGTGCCTTCATGTCCGCATGCACGCCCTCACGCATCAACAACGAAGGGCATCCCGAGACGATCAAACCCCGCGACGGAAACTTCGGTGGTGGCATGGGCGACTGGTTCCGCTACCGTGAGCTGCTCGAGGGGTGGCTCGAGGCGCGAAGTCTCGAGGGCCTGGAGCTCCACCTGCGTACAACAGCGACGTGATCACGCGCCAGCGAGTCGCGGTCGTCACCGGCGGCGGGGGTGGAATCGGCGGGGCCATTGCCGAGGAACTCGGCCGTGGTGGCTGGTACGTGGTGACGGTCGACCCACTCGTGACTCTCGACGGATCTGCGCAGCTACTGGACTCCGGAGACACCACCGCAGGCCGCATCGTCGGCGCCGGGGGTTCGGCGCAGGCGTCCCCGACATCCGTCACCGACGGCGACGCAGTCCACGCCTTGTTCCGAGATCTGGTCGACCAGCACGGCGGCCTGGACGCAGTGGTCAACGTCGCCGGGATCACGAGGCAGTCCTATTTCGCAGAGGGCACCGAGGAGGACTGGCTGGCCTTGCTCTCAGTGCATCTCGGCGGCTATCTCAACGTGCTCGAGGCCGCCCTGCCCCTGATGGAAGCAGCCGGATACGGTCGCATCCTCGGCGTCACCTCCGGATCCGGGTGGCGGGCCGCTGATGCTGGCGGATACAGCTGTGCCAAACGGGCCGTGGCCGCACTGACCTGGCAGCTGGGAGCAGTGGCCCCGCCGGGTGTCACCGTCAACGCGATGTCGCCCATCGCGAACACCCGGATGGTCGCGGCGGCGCTGGAGCGCGCTCGTCAGGCGGGCCGGGCCGGCGGAGGTGGAGGACTTTCGCTCAACTCCATGCCGGGACCGGAAGACCTGGGCCCGCTCGGGGCACATCTGGTCGCTGACGAATTCGGCTGGTGCACCGGCCAGGTCCTCTTCGTGGGCGGCTCGGAGGTGGCGATCATCGACCAGCCCCGCCTCCTCGAAGTGGTCCGCACCGACGAGGTGACGTCACTCAGCCGGGTGCTGCAGTCCGTCATTCCCCGCGCCTTCGCCACGGCCGAGTCCGCTCAGGCGACCAACGGGGCCAGCAACCCGAGGTTCGGGCCAATCTTCGAGGAGGTCGGGGCTCCCAGTACTCCGTCGGAGAATGTCAGGTCGTGCGCCGTCGTGAGTGACCGTGAGGGAATGGCAGCGTCGCTTGCCGGCGCGCTCGAGGCTCGATCCATCGCATGCCATCGTGTCGAGGTGGGGCGCGACTTCGGTGGTGCGGCGGCCGCGCTGAAGGGCGTCGTCGACGCTGTCGGACCGATCGATGCGATCGTCACCGCGCTCGCCGGCCGTGATGCCGTGACCTCCCCCATTGAACCGTGGCAGCTTGTGCTGGCGGACCACCGTGGACTCATCGAAGAGCTGCACACCGACGCGGCCTGGGCGCGAGCCGCCGCCGATTACGCCGCCGCGTCCGACCGTGCCGTGCAACTCGTGATGCTCACCGACGCCACCACCTCCTCCGGTCGCAGTCGCGCCCAGGCCTCGGCCCAGCTGGCGCGGGCCGCCGCGGCGGGATCGGGGAAGCGCGTCACAGCTTTCGCCGCGGGAGTCGAGGCGCCCGCGAGGGACACCGGGGACTCCGTCGGTGCGCTCGTCACCCACCTCCTCACTCACCCCGAGGCCTCTGCCCTCGCCGGCGCCGAGCTGGCGGTCGGGAAGGGCTGGATCGGACTCCGGCGCCACCCCCGGCCGACGGGAACCGTCACCTACGGTGGCCCCGCCGTCCCGCCGTGGCTCGATGCCACGCTCCGCGAGATGGTTGGCATCGGCAGCCACGCGCCCGTCCCGAGGGAGGCCGGATGAGAACCCCACCCACCCGCATCGTCGATGCTCACGTGCATCTGTGGGACCCGGCTCGCACCGATTGGTACCCGTATCTCGCTCATCCGCCGAAGGGGGTCGCCGGCGACGTCTCGAAGATGTACCGCCGTTTCGACATCGACACGTACAGGGCCGAGGTGTCCGACTGGAACGTCGAGGGGTTCGTGAACGTCGCGGCCGCCACGGGAGGCCACTCCATTGACGAGGCGATCGAACTCGACGCCCACGCGCACGCGTTGGGTGGACCCGATGCGATCGTCGGGGGCCTGCCGCCCACCGATACGACGACGGAGGCGATTGCTCTCCTCGACAGGCAGATGGCTGCGCCCCGCTTCCGCGGGGTCCGACCCATGGGTGCGCACCAGCCGCCTGTCCCGGACCCCGAGGTGCTGCGTGCCCTGGACGAGCGGAACCTGGTCTTCGAGCTGATGGCGCACCCAGACCAACTCGAAGCGGCCGCTCTGCAGCTCCGTGGCTTCTCCGATCTCACCGTTATCGTCGAGCACACCGGGTGGCCCCGCACGGACTCCGATGAGGAGCGCGCCCTCTGGAAGACGGGTATGGACGCACTGGCTGCCCTCGGCGACAACGTGGTGTGCAAACTCTCGGGCTTGGCTATGCCGCTCGAGAGCATGACCGTGGATGCCTTTGCGCCGTGGATCGAGTTCGCCATCGAAGCATTCGGCCCGGACCGGTGCATGTTCGCCAGCAACTTTCCGGTCGACGCGATGCAAGGCACGTTCAACGAGCTTTACGGTGTGTTCACTGCCATCACCGCCGGCCTGGATGCCGCAGCCGTGGAGAAGTTGTTCGCAGGGACAGCCGAGCGCGTCTACCGGCTCGAGTAAAATCCGCTCCCCCGAGCTGCTCTGAACCGGGCGGGAGCGTCCGCGAGACTCAGTACGGAGTCACAAGCCGATAACGACGAGAGGAGAGGCGATGGAGCTACCGCCCAAGCAACCCACCGTGAAGGGTCCAGCCGACTGGTTCGCCGGTGATGTCTGGATCGATGTCGTCGCCAGGGGGCGGGAGCCATCCCGCCTCAATGTCGGTGCCGTGCACTTCAGCCCGGGAGCGCGCACCGCCTGGCACTCGCACGACGGCGGTCAGACCCTGTATGTCATTGAGGGCCACGGCCTGGTGCAGTCACGGGGCGACCGTCAAGTCGAGATCCGACCCGGCGACATTATCTACACTCCCGATGGGGAAGAGCACTGGCACGGGGCCACCGCCGAGCACTTCATGACCCACATCTCCATCACTGAAGGCGAGCCGCACTGGGGTGCCCACGTGACGGACGCCGAATACCGGGGCCAGTGGTAGGCAGTCGACCATCGCCACCGACGAGGCGGGTTCAGGCTGCACCGACCTGAGCAGCTCGCCAGATCTCGGCGGTGGCGTCCACTTCGTGCGTGGTCTGCCCGAGGAAGAGCCTCAGGAGGATGGGCAACCGGGATCCGGGCCAGGTGTGGCCCGCGCCCCTGCAGACCCACAGGGTGACCGCACCGGGTTCGTCCTCGGCACCGAAGTCCAGGCGCGTCACCTTGGGAGTGACCTGCTCCTGCACCGCCTCCGTGACATGGCCGTTGGCCCTGGCCCAGGCTTTGGCCGCGTCGGTCACACTCTCGTCCCAGCGAACCGTCCCGCTGCCGCCGAAGGGGTTGATCCGGTCAGCCGTTCCATGGAATGCCACGACGCGGACGGGCCGCTCGAGGGTGCCGGCATTCTCGGCACGCAATCCTGCGACCGCTCCCAGCACCATGACCGTGTCGGGGTGCCGCGCCGCGAACCGACTGGACATTCGCGCCCCTCCGGACATGCCCGTCATGCAGACGCGCTTCTGCGCACTCGGGAATTGGTCACGCAGGGCGGCCACCGTCGCTCGGAGGAACTCCTCGTCGACGTCGAGATCCCACTCGAATCCGGATCCCGACGGGACGCTGCCCTGCGGAAAGCAGATCACGGCGCCCTGTTCGGTGAGCGCCTCCATCCCGCTCAGTCGGGCTTGATTCGCGGGCCCCGACCGGCTCCCGTGCAGGCTGAACACGATGGTCGAAGGCGCCGTCGACCCCGCGGCCAGCAGGAACCGACGCGCGACGCCATCCACCTGAATCGCATGGGACGTGAGAGCCACGACGGCTCACGCTACTCAAGTGATTCGGCCGCCAGCCCGGCGACCACCCCCGGTTGTCGGACGAACGAGGCGCCCGCGCCGTCAGGTCGGTCCGGCCAGCCAGGACACTACGATGTCGGCGACTTCGGCGTCACGCTTCCGCAACGAGTGGTCCCCGTCCACGAAGTCGAGCGTCACGGCTCCCGGTATCGCCTCCGTCGCCGCTGCGAGCTCGGTAGGACTCGCGAATGCGTCCCGCCGACCGGAGACGAAGAGGCAGGGCACGTCCAGCACCGGGAAGTGAGCGGTCCGAAGTCGGTCTGGCCTTCCCGGAGGGTGAAGTGGATAGCTGACCAACACGAGGGCGGCCACCTCCAGGCCCTCGGCTACCGCCAAGGAGCACATCCGCCCACCCATGGAGCGTCCGCCTATTGCCACGTTGCTCGTCCGAGCATGCAGCCGGCCCGCAAGCGTCGACGTGGCGTCGCGGACCGTTTGGATGCACACGTCGGGTGGGTCGGGACGGCGCTTCCCCGCCGTCCGGCCCGGGAACTCGATTCTCTCGACCGCGATGCCGAGCTGCGACGCTGCCTGGTCGATCGCAACGAGGGCGGGCTGGTCTCGCCCCGCGCTGGCACCTGGTGTGAGCACGAGGCCAACGGGTCCCGATCTGGACACGGTGCCATCATGCACGAATGCCCGGGTCGCCGTCCCCATCGGTGCACCGCCTCAGCCGCCTGGGGCGCGTGCTCGGTCCCACGTCGCGGCCGAAGCAGCTGGGCGGCGGCGCGTGGACGGTCGAGGCGGGAGGACGCACGTTGGTCGCCAAGTTCGGTCCGGGGTCCCTCGACGAAGCCGACGGGCTCAGGCGCCTCAACGAGGTGCCCGGAGCTCCACCGGTCCCCGAGATCGTGATGGTGGAGGACGACCTTCTCGTGACCGCCGCAGTCGACCAGGCACCACGGGCACCGGAGCACGACGAGTCGCTCGGTGGCGGGTTGGCGGTGCTGCACAGCGTCGCCCTGCCCAACTGGGGTGCCGGCTCGTCGTGGATCGGAGCCTGCCGTGTCGATTCGTCGCCATGGCAAGACGCCCCGGGCTTCTACGGGGCCCGCCTCCGCGAGCTCGCTGCCCGCTGCGGTCTCGAGGGGGCAGTGGCTCCCCTCGTCGCCAGGCTCGGTGAGCTGCTTCCGCCGGGTGGCCCCGCGCTGCTGCACGGGGATCTGTGGTGGGGCAACGTCCTCTTCGGGTCAGACGGCCAGGCGTGGCTCATCGACCCGTCCGTACACGGTGGTCACCCCGAGGAGGATCTCGCCATGCTCGCCCTGTTCGGTACCGTGCCGGACCGAGTGTTCACCTCGTACCTGGAGGTCCGGCCGTTGGAGGCCGGATGGCAGGAGCGCGTCGCCTTGTTCCAGCTCTACCCCCTGCTCGTCCATTCCATCCTGTTCGGCGGCGGCTATGTCGCCCGGGCCGAGGCAGTGGCACGAGCGTTCGCGTAACGGGCGGGGTCAGAACGGAGCGTGGGAGCCCGGTCTCCGGTACGTCTCCGTCACCCCGGTCACGGAGACGGTGGCGACGGCCACGTTGTTGGCGTGGTCGGGGTCCGGAGTCCGGGACGCGCCGAACCCCACCACCCGGCCCGGGCCCGCCCTCCACGCCCGGAAGCTGACCGTGAAGGCGACTGACGCTCCAGGTGGCAGCGAACGCAGGAACCAGATCCGGGCGTTGCCGAACCGAAGGCCGCCGCGAGTGGGGGAGACCCGCCAGAGCCGGAACGGGAGGGTGATGCCGGCCGTCACGAACCTCGCCGTGGCCGGGCCGGGATTGGCGACCGTGAGCGTGCAGCTCCCCTCTGCTCGCACCTGCACCGTGGCGGGGCACGACAGGGCTGCAGAGACGTCCGCGAGTCCGGAGTTCGTGGTGGTCGAGACGGACACGGCGAATGGACCCGCGGTGGCCTCCCCGACACTGTTGGTGGCGATCACCGAGTATGCGAATGCCGTCGTGCCGGTCGGGGGCGTCCCGGCCAGGACACCGGAGGTCGGATCGATCGTGAGCCATGACGGCGCTCCGGGAGCGAGCGAATAGGCAGGCGTGGGGACACCACTCGCACCGAACGTGTACATGTAGTCCTGCCCCACAACCGCCGTCGGAGGAGGCGACTCCACGGAGAACGCTGGCACCTGCTCGACGGCAATGGCCGCCGTCACCGTCGGGGCGGCGGAGTAGCCGGCGTTCCCGGCCTGGTTGGCGTCGACGACGCACGTACCCGGCTCTTGGTAGTCGAGCGTCGTCCCGTCAGTACCCGTCACGCTGCAGACCCCCGTGCCACTCGAGGGATCCACGGAGAAGACGACCGGGTTGCCGGTTCCGCCACCGGTCCCCGACAGCGTTGCCGACTGGCCCGCCACGCCCAGGACGGGCGGTGTAAAGCTGATCGCCTGGGGAGCAAGGATCACGGAATCCGAGTCGACCGCGCTCGAGGACGCAACAGTATCGACCTCCCCGGGGGCCGCTGAGACCGAGGCCAGGTTCATGAACGCGTTGCCCGCCGCCAGGCTGGACGACACGGTCCCCATCAGGTTGAAGGTCGCCGTGCCACCACTCGCCAGGTCAACGCCGGTCCATTCGAACTGGTCCGTCCCGAGATCGACGAACGTGGTGCCTCCAATGGAGCTGACAGCGAACAGTGCAGTGAACCCACCATTGAGCGTGTCCGCCACGGTCGCATTCGGGACGGACGACGGCCCGTTGTTGGTGAGTGTGATCGTGTACGTATCCGAGGATCCGGGCGCGATGGAGTCGACCCCGTCGGTGACGCTGATGGAGAGATCCGCCGCGGGGATCACCTCGACCGAGGCCGAG
>Ga0181538_10001166_pt1 | contig 30185 bp, 24 predicted proteins | sample PEATcosm2014_Bin_40_FD_119773 | JGI IMG/M metagenome (GOLD analysis project Ga0181538, IMG submission 119773) | Peatland microbial communities from MTU Mesocosm Facility, Houghton, MI, USA - PEATcosm2014_Bin23_30_metaG | ecosystem: Environmental > Terrestrial > Soil > Wetlands > Peat | place... | reverse complement strand
TTGGCGAAAACTCAACGGCAGCACGTTGCTGCCGGAGGTGATCGCAGGAGTGGTCTTCAAAGATGGAACGAAGCTCGCCGCTTAAACTGTCGCGGCCATCCACTACTTTTGGGAATATCTCGTTAATGTGCTTTGGGTCAGGCGTCCCCGTCAAAATCTCTGGACGAGCGGCAACACAGATTGGCGGGCTGTATCGGCCAGCGCCACCAAAATCACTCGCGTATTCCTTGATTAGTTGAGCGTAATCAACATCGCTGCCAAACGCTTTCCGCATGGCCTCCCGATACGCACTAAAGGCATCGCTGGTGATCTGAACGCGGTCGCTTAGGCGATTGGCAAGATCGGCCGTAAATTCGTTCGCGCAACGACCATTCCGCTCGCCGACAAGCCAATTGATTGCGAGCTTGCTGTCAGCGTCGATGGCAACCCATGTCCAGCAATCGCCATGACCGTGGCCGTGGTTGTCTGCGGTGATATTCTGTTTTTTGCAATGGATGAAGCTCCAAATTTCGTCCAGTTGCACGCGCTTCGTTGTCAAATCGCAGACCGTCAAATCGTGGTAATCGGCCGCGAGCGTACCGGCATCGGCCAGCAGGCGAAGGATCGTGATTTTCGAGACGTGGAACATCCGGGCCGTGGCTGAAATGCTCATCCCTTCGACAAGGGCCGTAAGGATTTGCGCCCGTTGGGTTGTGCTTAGCTTTTTCATGTCTATTATTGTACGGACTAATTCCGGACAGTCAAGAATAGTCTTCTTGATTTGTACGATTTTTATCCGTACACTATTTAACCATGGCAAAACCAGGACGACCGAAGAACCCCAAGGGTACGAGCAAAGAGGAGTATCTCGAACTGCGCCTAGACGCCAACGAAAAACAGGCGTTTTGGGACGCCGCCGACTTGGCGGGCATGGCCCTTTCAGTCTGGGTCCGCGAGCGACTGCGGAAGGCCGCTCGAAAGGAACTGGAGGATGCGGATAAGCCTGTGGCATTTCTTGAAAGTCTTTCTGGTTAGTCCTTAGTCGTGCAGCGATGGATATCAATATTTAACCTCCATCCATCATCGTATTTGTGAATGTCGGCGCGCGTGATGACCCCACTGACGGTTAGCTGATCGTGCTTCACGCACGTCCTTATCCTTTCAATCTGTTTTGCGCTTGCCCCATCGAAATATCCGTAAAGAAGAACTGACAGTCCGCTTCTCGCGTCCATGGGAGAATCGGCGGCGACCACTGGAATCCATTGATATTGTCCTTGACCTGTGGGGCCACCCCAATCAAACGAAAATTTCATTTCTGCGGGACGGCCGATAAACCTCTTCAATTTCTCATTAATTCTCACTTCTACCCGTTCCCACCTTCCGTCTTTTGGAATCAATCGCTTGGGAATCCTTTTAGATATTTTTTCGACGTTTTGTACCAGCCTGACCCGGCGGATCGTCAAGGCGATAACATGCGAGACCCAAGGCCAAATGAGGAGCAGAATCAACCCAAACAGTAGAGTCTCGAAAATAGCTTTAACTATGCGCGGTTCGTTTTTGACTGTTAGCCATTGCGGCGGCGTTCCCCCCAAGTCGGCGATATGACTGCGAGCCGTAACAATTAGGTCACTGCCAGAGCTGAGAACGGCAAAGGATATGTACCCCAAAACAATCACGATAACTCCCCGAATGGCCTGTAATATCCGCATGAAATTTCTCCAGTTGTCGGGCACGCCCAGCGCGGCCCTATCACTGGAGAAGAAATAAAGCCGCGCCGTGGCATCGACGGGTAGCAACTCCCGCCGTTCCCGATTACTGGATATTGTGACCTGTCTGGATTGTGCTGTAAAACCGGAGACCGGTGATGACTCGTTTCCGAGAATTCGCCAGCTTCCCCCCAATGATCTTCGTTATTTCTGTGATTGCCGAGCCGCCTCAGCCCCCGCCTCAAACGCCGCCCTAAGCAACGCCATAGCCCTCGCATCGACCTTGCCCACCCCGCGAGACCAAGCGTCCCAGGCGGCCTCCAAATCGACTGGCAACGGCTCCGAATGCTTGGCCACTGTTTCTTTGACGACCCTTGCCGCAGATTGGTTAGCGTCCATGATGGATCGGTCCTTTCGCGTAAGGTATTATACGGTCGGGAAATGGGATGCGAAGGGAATTCGGGACAACAGAGTATACCATTACCAACATGCATCCCAAACAATAACCTAACTGTTGCCGGTTCGCAAGGAAAAAATTCGAGGTTCGTTTGTTTTCCGCTTGAGTAAGAATTCCCGCCAAGTAGCTTTCCATTTCCCAGGGACGTGAGCACTTCGGGCTGTGTGATAAAGAACTTATGTCCCGGTTTCCCACCGGATATCCCGGTTTCCCTCCGAAACTAATCCAAATCGCCAAGAGAGCGATTGACTTCGAGATTGAATGTAGATATCATTCAGCATCGTTGCAGAATGCTTTCTACATCGTTTCCAAAGGAGCAACTCATGGTGGCGACAACGCAGGCGGGGCCCAATGCGGTGGGTGCGGCTATATCACGAATCCGCGACGCGGCGGGTATAACTCAGGCGGCACTGGCGAAAAGGCTACCGATGAGCGCCCCAACAATCTCCCGGATCGAAAAGGGAGAAGTCGAATTACCCGGCGACGAATTGAATGCGCTGCTGGATGCCATTGGCACCGACGATGCACGTGAGTTCAAGGCGTTCTTGGCGCAGGAGTGGCGAAATCTGCAGCGTCCGGAATTCCACCATCCCAGCCGGCAGGATTTATGGCGAGCGGAGCGGATACTCCAGGCAATCGAGCAACTTAAGACTCCTGATGCCAAGGCGGCATTCGTAAAGCAGGTGGAGTTCTACGAGGCTGAGGTAAGGGCCGCCGCTCATTTCCTGCTCGATTTGGCTCATGACTTGGCTTTCATAGGAAGTATCGGCGTTGGTAAATCCACAACGATTTGCTCGTTGGCCGACCTGCGCCTGCCGGATGAGAAAACGCTAACGCAGAAGATGGTTCTTGAGGCAGGAGGTGGAGGCACGACGATCTGTGAAGTTCAAATCGCCCGCGGCCCGCAGTTCGGGCTCATCGTCCAGTCGCAGTCCGAGGCGGCGATCCGTCAGGATGTGGCTGACTTCGCCGAGTACTTGATGCGGGCACGGGGCACAGACGAGAAGATGGGGGCAGTGGAGGATGGCATCGGTGTGAGCCGCGAACTCGAGCGGGCCATACGTAACATGGCAGGGCTTGCGGTTGTATCGCGTCGGGAAGAATCGGGAAAGCGAACGAAGAATGATCCTGCGCGTGATCTGGCCGCCTCTGCATCCTCGGCAGCTGACCTTGCCATAGAGATTCTCTCTCGAATGAAACTGCCACGTCGCGATGGGCGGACATTGTGGTATTCCGCCACGGAGTCAGACCCTCCCCTTCGATGGCTTCAAAGGATGTTTGCGGAGATCAACAACGGTCGCCATTCTGACTTTTCGATTCCCGAGCGAATCGAGGTTGTGGTTCCAGGCCCCGTGCTCGCGCACCCGCATTACTCGCTTCGGATTATAGATACGCGAGGAGTCGACCAAACATCGCAGCGGGCCGATATTGAGTGCCACTTCGACAACCCGCGGACCCTCATCGTGCTTTGTTCGAGGTTCATGGATGCGCCCGAGCAAACCGTGCAGATGCTCCTGGAGCGTTCAAGAGCAGCGGGAGTTTCCGGCGTCGAATCGCGCAGCGTCGTCTTGGTGTTGGCGAGACCCAACGAGGCAGCATCCATGAAAGACCATGCTGGCCCGGTTGCCGACGACGACGAGGGGTACGACGTAAAGCGCGATCAGATCGTGTCCGCGCTGAGCAGGATTGGCCTGCCCGGCGTGTCGGTGTCTTTTTTCAACGCAATGTACGATGACTTCGCACCGACTCGGGAATCCATTATCCGGATGATTGACCGCATCAGGGATCGCCAAGCGCGCCGGATAAGCAGCCTTTCGTCAACCATTGAAAGGCTCGTTCAGAACAAGGAACAGGAAGAGACCCATGCCGTTTTCAATGACGCGATGCGGCGCGTATTGGTCTGGCTCGATAAGAATGGGGACCTCGGTGAATTGACCGACGCCATTCAGCAGCAGCTTGTCTCGACGATTCGATCCACGCATGCTCGTAGTGTCTGGGCATCCACACGGCGGAAGGGGGCTTATCCCAATCTGGATTACTACTACCAACTTGGGCGTGGCGCTCGCATCGCGGCCGCGAAGCACGTTCAAGATCGTGTCACGGCGTTAAAGGCGATCATCACCAACCTTGTCGACGATGAGCAGTTGAGTCCGGCACACGATTTCCTCCGCGAGATCTCCGGTAGGGTGAACAGCGAGGCAGATGAAATGTTCCAGCACCTCCAGGTTGCGGGGAGTTCCGCGTTCGAGCAGCCCCTCAGCGACGACGTTGAGTTCTGGAAAGCGTGCGAAGACCGATGGGGGCAGGGCAGCGGTTACCGCGACGACATCGCGTCAAAAAGTGACCACTGGTTCGAGAATGAGATCGCGCGCAATGAACGCCGTGTCATCGTGCAGCTAATCGTCGATGGTTGGACCGGGCTCGTCTCCCGAATGCGTCAACTGATTAATGAGGTTTCGACGCAGCATGCATCCACGGCGTGATCCCGGCGAGGATGGGTTTGGCAAGAAAAGCCGTCATTCAAGATTTCCGTTGTCGCGGCAAAGGACCGGAAAGATCGCTAGGCCGTGGGCGATATGGACAATGCATGGCTCGATTTGCGAAAGGAAACGCCGCGGGCTTTGGCAAGCTCAGTCCAGGTAAGCGGGCAACCGGGATGCAGCGATGGAGTTTTGCGAGCCGATGGCGGATTTTCGGTTGGATACGATATTTGCCGCGGCCCCGTGGACGGGATAAAATCTGGCGATGAGCAAAGCTGAAATCCTTGCCGAACTGCCGAAGCTCAAGGCGGAGGAACTGGCTGAGGTGCAAGCCAAGCTTGATGAACTTGCCGGGGAACAATGGCTTGACGATGGGGAACTGGCCGATGGCGCCAAGGCGGCGCTGGATGCGGCCTTGGCGGATTATGGGAAGAACCCGGATGCCGGCAGTCCATGGCAGGAAGTCGAGGCCCGCATCCGCGCGAAGTTGCGTCCATGATTCGCCGGCTCATCATCCGCGCGGAGGCTGAAGCGGATATTTCCGATGCTGCGCTTTGGTATCAAGCCAAACGGGCGGGGTTGGGGGAAGAATTCATCACCGAAGTTCGTGCGGCAATCGAGAGCGCTGCCGCGAATCCCCGCAAATATCGGCGACTGCGTCGTCGTCCCGAAGTGCGCCGGGTGCTTACCCGGCGTTTTCCATATCGCGTTTTCTTCGTGCTCCGGGTGCGATGCCATTGTCGTATTTCGAGTCCTCCACGGAGCGCGCCACGAACGGGAATGGAAAACGGGCATTCCGGAGGGTTAGGAATACGCCGCACAAGTGCGGCGGCTAAACGAATGCGCTCGCCAATCGGTGCGGTTCGTTTTAGAATCGGCGCATGATCTATCGCATCGACGTTCGGGCACGCGGCGGAAACGATCCGCTGGGGGATTCGATCCGGCAGCAAATCCGCGATCTGGGGAAGAAAGTGGAATCCGTGCAAACTTCGCGGATTTTTCTGCTGGATACGGATGCCGATGCGGCCAGGGTGCGGAGGATCGCGGGGGAGTTGCTGGCCGATCCGGTGGTGGAGACGGCGGAGATTTTTTCGGGGAATTCAAATGACGAGCAGGCGAGCCGGATCGAGGTGCATCTGAAGCCGGGGGTCATGGACCCGGTGGCGGCCAGCACGGAAATGGCGGTGAGGGATTTTGGGGTGGAGGTGAGGCAGGTGAGGACCGGGCGGGCGTGTTTGATCAGGCCGCGGATGGGGGTGGAGGAGCTAAGGGAAATCGCGGGGAGGGTTTTGGCCAACGGGGTCATCGAATCGGTTTATTTTGAGCCGTATTGGCCGCGGAGTTTTGAGAGCGGAAGGGAGGGGGCGTTTGGGGTTCGGCGGATTGAGGTGCGGGAACTTTCGGACGTGCTGCTGGCGAAGCTGAGCCGGGAGGGGCATCTGTTTCTTTCGCCGGCGGAGATGAAAGCGATACAGGAGTATTTTCGCGGGCAAGGGCGGGAGCCGACGGACGTCGAGTTGGAGACGCTGGCGCAGACGTGGAGCGAGCATTGCGTGCATAAGACGCTGAAGAGCGCGGTGGACGTGGAAGTGCGGGATGAACATGGGAAGAAGATCGGCTCGCGGCGGTATGGGAATCTGATCAAGGAGACCATTTTCGCCAGCACGATGCGGATCATTCAGGGGGATAAATCAGGGCAATCGCACCCCCACCCCAACCCTCCCCCTGAGTACATGGGGAGGGGGAAAGAATTTTGCCTGTCGGTTTTCGTGGACAACGCGGGGGTGGTGGCGTTCGACGAGACGGATGCGGTTTGTTTCAAGGTGGAGACGCATAACCATCCCAGCGCGATCGAGCCGTACGGCGGCAGCGCCACCGGGGCGGGCGGGGTGATCCGGGACGTGCTGGGGACGGGGCTGGCGGCGAAGCCGGTGGCTAATACGGATGTGTTCTGCGTCGCGTTTCCGGATTCCCAGCGCGGCCCGCTGCCCAAGGGGATCATCCATCCCAAGCGGATTCTGCAACAGGTGGTGGCGGGCGTGCGGGATTACGGGAACCGGATGGGTATCCCAACCGTGAACGGAGCGGTTTATTTCGATGAGGGGTATCTGGGAAATCCGCTGGTGTTTTGCGGATGCGTGGGGTTGATACCGCGCGACAAAATCAACAAGGCCGCGCAAGACGGCGACGCGATCGTGCTGCTGGGAGGAAGGACCGGAAGGGATGGGATTCACGGGGCGACGTTTTCCAGCGCGGAGTTGACGGATACGCATGCCGATGAATTTTCGCATGCCGTGCAGATCGGCAACGCGATCACGGAGAAGAAGATGGCGGACGTGATCCTGGCGGCGCGCGACCTGGGGCTGTTCACGGCGATCACCGATTGCGGGGCGGGCGGGCTTTCATCGGCGGTGGGCGAGATGGGGGAAAAGATCGGGGCGGCCGTCGAGTTGGAAAAGGTGCCGTTGAAATATGCGGGGCTGCGCTACGATGAAATCTGGATCAGCGAAGCGCAGGAGCGGATGGTGCTGGCCGTGCCGGGGAAAGACGTTGATGAGCTTTTGAAGCTGGCGCGGGGCGAGGACGTCGAGGCGACGGTCATCGGGAAATTCGGCGAAGTCGAAAAACAACTGATTTTGAGATACGCCGGGCAGGAGGTCGGGCGGCTGTCGATGGATTTTTTGCATCATGGGATTCCGATGCCGACGAGGAAGGCGGTGGTGGTGGAAGCGCCGCGGCGTCAGCCGGCGCCGCCGGCGGCGATTTCGCCTGAATCGTTCAAGCAGAAACTTCTGGGGCTGCTTTCGCATCCGAACATCGCGAGCAAGCACTGGATCATCCGGCAATACGATCACGAGGTTCAGGGCGGATCGGTGATCAAGCCGCTGGTGGGTCCGATGCAGGTCGGCCCATCCGATGCGGCGGTGCTCCGGCCGAAGCTTGGCAGCCGGCGAGGCGTGGTACTCGGGTGCGGGCTTTGTCCGCAGATCGAAGATCCGTACGAGATGGCGATGGCATCCATCGACGAGGCGATCCGCAACGTGGTGGCGGTGGGCGCGGACCCGGATCGCGTGGCGATCCTGGACAATTTCTGCTGGCCGAGCGTGGACGATGAGCTGACGATGGGCACGCTGGTGCGGGCGTGCCAGGCGTGCCATGATGCGGCAATCGGGTACGGCATACCGTTCATCAGCGGCAAGGATTCGCTGCACAATCAGTTCACCAATCATGAGACGGGGCAGATTCTGCGTATCCCGCGCACGCTGCTGATCAGCGCGATCGGAGTCATCGAGGACGCGCGGAAATGCATCACGATGGATTTCAAATCGGCCGGAAGCCATGTCGCGCTGATCGAGGCGAGGGATCCGGGCGATCCGGCGGCACTGGGCCGTTTGCATCGAGCGATGGCGAAGCTGATCGGTGCGGGCAGAGTGGCGGCGTGTCACGATGCCAGCGACGGCGGGATTGCGGTCGCGGCGGCGGAAATGTGCATCGCGTCGGGACTGGGATTGGTGGTGAGCGAACCGTTGCTGGGCACGGATGCGGCGTTCGCGGAAAGCAACGGACGATTCCTGGTGGAATTGCCGAGGGGCATCAACGGAGAGGCGATTGAACGCGAGTTGGATGGGACAGCGGGTGTCAGTGTTTTTGGGATCGTCCAGACGACGAAGGCGGTGAAAATCGCCGGGCGGGAAATCGGGTTGGATGAATTGACCGCGGCGTGGCGGGGAACTTTGGATTGGTGAGCCGATGGGCGAGCGGTTTGTTTTGGTGACGGGCAGCAGTACGGGCATCGGCAAAGCGTGCGCACTGTATCTGGCGAAAAGGGGATTTTCCGTGATCGCGGGGGTTCGGCGCGGCGAGGACGCGAAGAACCTCGAACTGATCGCGGGCGGAAATCTGCAAGGGATTCTATTGGACATCGCGGATAGCGGGTCGATCGGGGCGGCGGCGAAACGGATCGCGCAGATCACGGGGGAATCGGGGCTGGCGGGAATCGTCAACAACGCCGGGATCAGCGTGCCGGGACCGGTGGAATTTATTTCGCGGGAGGATTGGCGGCGGCAGTTTGAGGTGAACGTTTTTGGGCAGGCGGAGTTGACGCGGGAGTTATTGCCGCTGGTTCGGCGGCACGTGGCGGGGCGCGGGCATGGAGCGGGGCGAATCGTGTTCATCGGCTCAATCGCGGGGCGAATCGCGATGCCGATCTCGGGGCCTTACTCGGCGTCGAAGCACGCGATCGCCGCAATTGTCGCGGCGCTGCGGATGGAATTGCGCGAGCAGGGGATTCACGTTTGCCTGATCGAGCCGGGGGCAATCCAATCGGAAATCTGGAGGAAGGGGATTGAATTCGCGGCGACGATAGCGCCGGATGCGCCGCCGCGGGAGTTGTACGGGCGGCAGATCGACGCGGCGGTTGGCAGCGCGCGTAATTCGGCAGCCGGGGCGATTGGGGCGGATCGAGTCGCTCGAGTTGTCTGGCGCTGTCTGAGCAGCCCGCGGCCGCCGATTCGAAAAACAGTCGGGCGCGACGCGATGCTCGCGGCGGTCCTCAAACGAGTTCTTCCGGAAAAATGGTTCGATGAGATTTTGCTGAGGGCGCTGAAGATTCGCTGAGCGGTGGCGCGGCTCATCCGCACTGATCGGGGCTCGATAAAGACGGACCTAGCAATAAATCACATTTCTGACCCCCGGTTGTTGTGCGACTGGGCAATCTGATCCGGCGCGCAAGCACTCTGGTTGTGTCGCTTTTTGATCCATATTTGGCGCTATTGCCGACGCAATATTCCGAAAAAATAACCTAGTTTTATCTTGAACCCAGGGGTTTGTGATTTAAATTAGTCCTTGTGCTGTCAGAGTTTGCGATCTTTGACGCACGGTGGGCGCGTGCTTCCCTGTAGGAGGCGGAACCGAGACAAGCGAAGTAAAAGCGGAGTTCGAGAAGGGACTGGCACTTCGATCGTTTTTGGTTCGGCGCACTCGTCGGGCGGTGAATCGTCGTTGGATCAGAAGCACGGTTTTGGACGCGTTCTTAGGAGGCGAGTCTTACCATGAAACCATTTCATTTTTTGGTGTGTCTGGCGCTGACGGGATCGGTCGGATTGTTCGTGAAGGCGCGCGTGGCGGATGCGTCTTTGTACGGCAATTTTGCCGGGCCCAACATTACGTACTTCAACGTGACGGAATCGGATTCGCAGATCGCGGGCCCGCCGCCGGTGACTTCGACGCCGACCGGGCTCTTCGGCGCGCCGGCGTTGTCGCCGCCCAACAGCGATAATTTGTCGTTCCCCGCGTTGACCTTTTCGGACCTTGTGGCGGATGGGCAATTCGAGCTGCAGGATGGGAAGCTGACGTTCGACGTGGCGCCGACGACCCCGCCGGGAACGGCGACGATTCATTCTCTGGCATTCGATGAGGGAGGCGAGTGGAGAGTGGACGGACCGGAGGGGGATGCATCGGCCGAGGCAACGCTGGTGTTCAACGACCTGCGGATTACGGCGATCAACGGGGTGCCGCTGGGGGCGGCGATCATCGTGAATCCGACATTTACGGAGAGCGATACGGTCCAAAGCGGATCGGCGGACGTGAGCAAGGCAGATGGGGATATTACGTTCACGTCGACCGGCGCGGATGCGGTGGGGACGTGGGACATCACGGCGGACTTTAACCTCGACGCGGCATTGGCCGCCGCGGACGAGACGGGCAGGGTCACCAGCATTTCCGTCGCGTTGGACGATCAGTTGTTTGCCCAAACAACGGAAGTTTCAAGCTTGACCCTGGCGAGCATCGATAAGAAGCATTTCATTGTCGGCGGCACGACGACGGGAGTTTTGCCGGAGCCGGGATCGTTGTCGCTTCTGTTGGGCGGGGGCTTGATGATGATGCGGCGTCGGAAACGGGCGTCGCATTGATTGGCACAGATCGATAACTCAGCGCCCGGGTGCTTCTTGACACCCCTGAGCCGGCCGATAAAGTCTTTTGTTCCGCCTATTCGGCAGTAGCTCAATGGTAGAGCAGCCGGCTGTTAACCGGCTGGTTGTAGGTTCGAGTCCTACCTGCCGAGTTGTTCGTGAGTCGCGACGAACGCTAAATACAGCGTACGTCCCCGCGGTCGGGGAGAGCGGGTTAACTCAACCGGATTCGTTGGAACCAATCTCTACGCCAGCGGCTGCATCCCCGGCCTGGGCTACGGCAACGCCGGCGCGTTTGTCAGCTTCTCCGACGCTTCCCGCCACGGCGACACGTCGCAATGGATCGATTGCAAAGTGGATCATTGACAACACCACCGGCCCGCCGCGCGGCCCGGACCGCGATGCCCATCTGGTGGTTGGCAATCCCCAATTCGTCGATGCGGCGGCCGGCAATTATGCTTTGACGCCCCACTCGCCGGCGATCGGCAAAGTTCCAGCGGCCAGGATCGATGATCTGACTCACGACTGCGTTGACAACCCGCGCCCCGTGAACGGCGCGTACGACGTCGGCGCGTTCCAGACCCAATCGTCAAGGTGAGGCGATGATGCTTAATTCCACGACCCATCGCAGTTTGACCACATCCGCCGTATCGACGCAAGCGTCGCCGAAGACGACCGTTTTTCGCGACGTGTCGATTCCGTTTGAAGCGCGCGCCGAGAATCTGCTTTCCCGCATGACGCTGGCGGAGAAAAGTTCGCAACTGACGTACGACTCTCCGGCCATCCCGCGGCTCGGGGTGCGGACATACAACTGGTGGAACGAATGTCTGCATGGCGTCGGCCGGGCGGGGTTGGCGACGGTGTTTCCGCAGGCGATCGGGTTAGCCGCGACGTTTGACGTCGAACTGGTGCAACGCGCCGCGGCCGCCATTTCGGATGAGGCCCGCGCCAAGCATCATGCCCACGCGAGCAAACGGTGGGCGGGTACGCCCACCGTACGGGTTAACCCCGTTCGCGCTCGGCCGATTCCCGGGCCGCGGCGCGCTCGGCGATCTCTTGAAGCCCGCACAATTCCTCGCCGCAGGCCATCGGCGGCTGGCCGGCGGGGATGGCCTCCTCGGGGCATCCCTGAGGCTGCGATGGCAGACCATATCCCGATCTCAACGTCCGGCGATGTTGCAAAATCTGCTGCATGTCCCGCTTGGCGCCTTTCACCGGCAGGCCGTTGGCGATGGCGTCGCGCAGCATCGCCCACGACACCTCCGAGGCGATCACGCTGTCGCGCGCCAACGGCATCCCCAGGTTTTTCCCCGCCGCCACCGATCGGGCAAAAATGTCCACCATCACGTCCAGCTTCTTGTCGTTGAACAGTCCGGTCTTGTTGACCGTCGCATGGATTCCATGCATTTCAATCGTGGCGTCGATGAAGTTGTGCCGCATCCGGCATATCCCTTTCGTGCCGATGGCTTCCGCGTAGCAGTTGTGCGTTTTCTGTTTGGCCAGTTGGCCATAGACGAATCCCTGCGTAATGTCGAAGACGACGCCGTTGGCGAAGTTGCCGTGGACCTGCACCCACCAGGGGTCTTTGTGGTCCCACATTCGGATTCCTTGGGCGTGCCATTTTTCAAATTCGCTGTGTGCGTACCAGCGGGCGACATCGACGTAATGCATTCCGCAATCGTGAAACGGCGGGCCTTCCGGTTCGTGACCCTCGGTGGGCATGTGGCCGGGCGTCATGTGGCAGATGCGGAGGATCGCCAGGTCGCCGATTTCCCCCTCGGCGATGAACGCGAGCATGTCCTTGTGATACCACGCATTGCGGTGAACAAATTGACGGCTACGAGCCGGTCGCTCGCCTCGATTTCCTTGACCAGTTGCCATTCGGTGGCGACGTCGGCCGCCAGCGGCTTCTCGGCAATGACGTGTTTTTTCGCGTGCAGCGCCTGGCGGATTTGCCCCGGCCGGGCATCGGCCAGCGTGAAAAGTCCCACCACGTCGATGGATTTGTCCGAAAAGATGGCGTCGGACTGCGACAGGATTTTCGCTCCCGGCGCCGACTTGGCCGCCAGTTCCCGCGAACTTTCCGAAGTGTCGCAGATCGCCGCCACGTCCCAGAACTCGCTCTGCTGCATGGCGGCGACGAAGCCGCGGCCCATCCGGCCATATCCGACAATCCCAGCACGCAATCGTTTTTTCATAATCTGCAAATATTCTAGCAGAAATTTTTCGGTGGGCCGGCGTCAACGGTTCCTGTTTGAACGAACATATCCTGCTTTCCACTGCGAAAACAGACGCGCTACAAACGTTCGGGCAAGGTAAACTAACGGCATGACTTGCCTGCTGGCATATGCGGAATCGGGCGAGGCGAACGCAATGAATCTGGAGATAATCCTCGGCGGCGTATGCATCGTCGCGGCGACATCCATATTGGCGTTCGCGTTGATCTTCACGGCGCGGGCGCGGGGACATCGGTACGCGGAATTCATCATGGTGGCGACGATTTTCTGGGCGCTGATCACGGCCGGGAGCCTGATGTATGCCGGGGAGGCCCAGTTGAATTGGTCCAAAGAGTATACGCTACGGCTCGAGACGGGATACCTCGATCCGCACGACACCAGCGATGCGCCGCAACTGCCGTGGGCAATCTGGACGGGGCTTGGCGTGGCGTATGTCACGATGATGGCGTGGGCGCTTTGGCAGAAGCGTTCGGAGCCGGGCCGGGGATGAACAAGAAGTGGTACCGGCGCTGGTTGTCAGTCGAGGCCGCAGGCCACGCGGAAGCCCATGTTGTTCATGCGTTTGATATGGTGGACGCGATCCCGGAAGGGACAGCGGAGAATTCGGGGCGACGCATCCCCCCCGCCGCCGCGGACGACGCGCCACATGGTCGCCTCGTTTTGTCCCCACGCCGAGCCATCGGTGGGTGCGCCGCAATAGGTGTCGTGCCAAGCATCGGCGACAAACTCGCGGACGTTGCCGTCCATATCGAACAATCCGAATGCGTTGGGCTGGAACGATCCGGCCGGCAGGGTCCGGCCGCCGGTGGAAAAGACTCCGCTGGTTCCGGCGCGGCAGCAATATTCCCATTCCGCTTCGCTGAGAAGTCGATAGGGCCGGCCGGCCGCGATGGAAAGCCGGCTGACGTAATGCTCGGCGTCTTCCCAACTCACGTTGACGACCGGCCGCCGACCGCGGCCGCAGCCGCAGTCGTCCGGACGATGGACCTCCGGATCGCCGTCGGCATAGGCATCCCATTGCTCGAAGGTGATGGGGTATCGCGAGACCGCCAGGGGTTTGGCGATTTGCACCCAATGCCGGGACTTTTCCGCGACATTGGCGGGCTTGTCGCCTTCGTCGTCGGCGCCCATCCAGAACTTGCCGGGCGGAATCACCACCATCTCCGGCAACATCGGGCCATCGGAGAAACAGGAACCCGGCGTGCGCGCCTCTTCGGCGAATTCCACCAGGGGGCCGGGTTGTGGTGTGGCGTCGTTCATGCTTTTTGGCCCCGGCGGCAGCAACGGGGCCAACCTGTAATGGGAATCCCGTGCAACCCCGATGCCAACCGGGGGGAAATGTTGGAAAATCGCGGGTGCGCCTCAGCTGCCGCAAAGAATTTCCCCCTCCCCATGTACTCAGGGGGAGGGTTGGGGTGGGGGTCGAACGTCGATTGGCCCACGAAACCCCCACCCTGACCCTCCCCCTGAGTACAAGGGGAGGGGAAGAAGAGGGCTTGCAGAATGTGTCACGCACCGGAAAACCGCGTCCGGCGTCGGGGTTTCGATGAATTCTCCCGGTACCAGTCCGATAGGCAATGCGCATCGGCTGGGCAAAGGGGATGGAAACAATCGCCGGCTGCAAGCGATTTGCGCAACCGATGCGGGCGCCCTGGCCAATCCCCAGCAAAATGCGATACTTCGACTGCGGGGGAGCCATGAGGCGACCATGATGAAATCGCGTAATGCGTTGGCGGGGCTGGCGGTTTATATTTCCCTTTCCTGGATTTCCATGGCAAACGCGCAATCGCCATCGACGCAGGACACCAGCCGGCTGACGCTTTGGTACGAGCAGCCGGCGAAGGTCTGCATGGACCAGGCGTTGCCGGTCGGCAACGGCAGACTCGGGGCGATGATTTTCGGCACGACGGGCACGGAGCGCATCGTGCTCGATGAGGACAGCCTGTGGACGGGCGATGAAAACCCTGCCGGCGATTACGACCACATGGGGGCTTATCAGTTCCTCGGCGAGCTGCGAATCATTCTGCCCGGTCACGATGTAGCGGAGAATTACCGGCGCGATCTGGATATCGGGCAGGCGTTGGCTCACGTGAGCTACGACGCCGGCGGCGTGCGCTATCAACGCGAGGTTTTCGCCAGCCATCCCGCACAGGCGCTCGTGGTCCGCCTGACCGCGAGCCGGCCGGGAAGCTATACCGGCCAGATCGAACTGCGGGATTCGCATCGCGCCAAGACCGCGTCGGCGGAGGACCGGCTCAGCGCGGCCGGGGTCCTGGACAACGGACTGAAATATGAAACGCAGCTGGTCGCGCTTCACAACGGCGGAACGCTGCGGGCGGTCGGCGGCACACTCCGGTTTTCCGCGTGCGACAGCATCACGCTGATCGTTGGGGCCGGAACCGATTATGCGATGAATTATTCCTCGCATTACCGCGGCGCCGACCCGCACGAGCGCGTGATCGGGCAGGTGAACGCGGCGGCGGCGAAATCGTTCGAGGAATTGCGCGCCGAGCACGTGGCCGATTTCCGCTCGCTGCTGGACCGGGTATCGCTCGATCTTGGCCAATCGACTTCGGACCAGCGCGCCGTCCCGACGAATCTCCGCAAAGTCGGCGCGAGCAAATCCACCGATCCCGAACTGGAAGCGATGATGTTTCAATTGGGGCGGTATCTGATGATTTCCTGTTCCCGGCCGGGCGGCGTGCCGGCAAACCTCCAGGGGCTTTGGAACGACAGCAATTCGCCGCCGTGGCATGGAGACTATCACTCGAACATCAATATCGAGATGAATTACTGGCCGGCCGAGGTCGCGAATCTCGCCGAATGCCACACGCCGTTGTTTGACTTGATTGTCAGCCAACTCGAACCGTGGCGGCGCGCGACCGGGCAATCGCCGGATTTCGACACTCCCTCCGGCCAAAGGACGCCTCGAGGATTCGCCATCCGCACCTCGCACAACATCATGGGCGGCATGGGCTGGAAATGGGACAAGACCGCCAACGCCTGGTACTGCCAACATCTCTGGGAACATTACGCCTTCGGCATGGACAAGGACTATCTGCGCACCGTGGCGTATCCGGTGATGAAAGAGACCTGCGAGTTTTGGCAGGACCATTTGAAAACTCTGCCCGACGGCCGATTGGTCGTGCCGCATGCCTGGTCGCCCGAGCACGGGCCCACCGAGGACGGGGTGAGTTATGCCCAGGAAATCGTCTGGGACCTGTTCAACAATTACGTCCAGGCCTGCGATGCGCTGAACGTCGATCGTGGCTTCCGTGGAAAGATCGCGGACCTGCGCGACAAGCTGGTGACGCCCGGCATCGGAAGCTGGGGCCAGCTATTGGAATGGATGAGCGAAAAACACGATCCGAAGGAAAAGGAACTGGACACTCCCAACGACCACCATCGTCACACGTCTCATTTGTTCGGCGTCTTTCCCGGCCGGCAGATCAGCCCGGAGCGGACGCCGAAACTAGCGGCGGCGGCGAGAACGTCGCTCCTCGCCCGCGGGGACACCGGCGACGTGCGGGAATGGTCGTTCGCCTGGCGAACGGCGCTGTGGGCAAGGCTCGGCGACGCCGAGCGGGCGCATGGCCAGTTCCTTCAACTCTTCGCCGACCGAAACAGTTGCCCCAATTTGTTCGGACTCCATCCGCCCATGCAGATGGACGGCAATTTCGGCATCACCGCGGCGGTGGCGGAGATGCTGTTGCAGAGCCAGGATGGCGACGTTCATCTTCTGCCGGCGCTGCCCAGGGAATGGCCGGCTGGTCACGTCACCGGCCTGCGCGCCCGCGGGGGATTTGAAGTCGACATGACCTGGAGCGGCGGCCGGCTGCAAAGCGCCGTCATACGCTCGACGAGCGGCCAGCCCTGCCGCCTGCGCGGCGCGGGCGGCGCGACAATCACTCGCGACGGCAGCGGCGTCGATGCCAAAACGGACGGCGATTCACTTCTGTTCCCGACGGTCGCCGGCGCGGCTTACACGGTGAATCCGCGTTCATAAGATTCAAATCCACCGGCGCACGGCGGCACGGTAGTTCCGGTAGGTGTCGCCAAACTTCGCTTCCAGATAGCGTTCCTCGCGCAAAACGACTCCATAGTGATTCACGATCAGAAGCGGCAGAAACAAAATCAGCGGCCAGGAACTGTTAATCTGGAAGGCCAGACCCAGGTAAAGCAGCACGAGGGACACGCTGAGTGGATTGCGCGAGAAACGGTACGGGCCGGAGGTGACCAGGGCCGTCGCGGGACGAAGCGGACTGATGTGGGTTCCCGCGTTCCACATATAACCCGTGGCCCAGAGAAGGAGCGGCCAACTCAGATTCAAGAGCACAACGCAGTACCAAAATACCGCCCGCGGGGAAAGCGGGATCGGAAGCGGGTGCATCCAATGGAGGATGACGGCGACGCCGAAGAAGACGCCGAAAAGAATCGGCGGCGGCGCGATGACGCCGGGTTTGTCGGAGTCGGATGACATTCTTTTCCAACGGGCTTGTTTACCAATTAATGGGTTGACGGTCTACTGATCGTTCAATTGACATCGTTATATCACAATATATATAACCGTAATCGCCGGCACGCGCCGGCAATTGTGATGAGATGGCGAACGTCCTTTCCGATCGCGCTGGTCCTGCTGATTTCGGGCGGATGCCGCAAGGAGCAGCCGGCGGCGGTAAACGCGCCGCCGGCGACCGTGAACGTCTTGGCCGCGGCCTCGCTGACGGAATCGTTCACGGAGATCGGTAAGCGTTTTGAGGCGGAAAACCCGGGCGTGAAGATTGAATTCAACTTCGCCGGGTCGCAGGCGCTTCGGGCGCAGCTTGAAAACGGGGCGCCGGCGGACGTTTTTGCCTCGGCCAACGCCAAGGAGATGAACACGGCTTGGAGCGAATTCCTGGTGAAGCCGGGAACGATCCACGATTTTGCCCGCAACCGGTTGGTGGTCATTGTTCCCAAGGGGAATCCGGGGAAGATCGCGACGCTAAACGATCTGGGCAATCGCGGGGTTAAGATCGACGTGGCGGACGCGTCGGTGCCGGCCGGAGAATACACGCTGCAAATGCTGGAGCGGATGAGCAAAGACCCTGAGTACGGCGCGGAATTCAAAAGGGATTTTCTGAACAACGTCGTCTCGCAGGAGGAAAACGTGAAATCGGTGGTGAGCAAAATCCGGCTCGGGGAGGCGGACGCGGGCGTCGTTTACGTGACCGACGTGACCGCGGATGCGGCCAAGGACGTGCAGACTCTGAGCGTGCCCGATGCGGTCAACCCGATCGCCAGCTACCCAATCGCGGTCGTCGCCAAGGCGCCGCAGGCGTTGCTGGCGGAGAAGTTCGAAGATTTCGTCCTGTCCGATGAGGGGCAGGAAATTCTGCACGATTTCAATTTCATTCCGGCATCGCCCGGCATGCGCTGATGGCTGGCAAAAAGACCATTCCCCCCCGCCATTCATGGTGGCTGCTGATCCTGCTGGCGCTGCCGCTGCTTGCGCTGCTGGTAATTCCGCCGTTCGCCCTGCTGGCGCGCACGTCGCCGTCAACGCTTTTGCGGTATCTCGGCACGCCCGCGGTGGTTCAGGCGATCATGCTGAGCCTTTGGACCAGCGCGGTCAGTCTGCTGATCGTGGTGGCGTTCGGAACGCCGCTGGCGTACATCCTGGGCCGAGGCGCATTTGTCGGCAAAGGCATTCTGGAAGCGATGATTGACTGGCCGATCGTGCTTCCGCCGGCCGTGGCGGGAATCGCGCTGCTGATGACGCTGGGCCGTCGGGGCTTGATCGGGGCGTGGCTGGCTGGGGCGGGCGTCCAAATCCCGTTCACGCCGATCGCCGTGATCATTGCCCAAACGTTCGTCGCCGCCCCCTACTACGTCAAAGCCGCTTCCGTGGGGTTTTCCGCGATCAGCCGGGACGTTCTGGACTCCGCGGCGCTGGATGGGGCCTCCCCGCTACGGAGATTTCGCAATGTCACACTGCCGCTGGCGTTTCGCAGCGTGATGGTCGGCGGCGCGCTGACGTGGTCGCGCGCCCTGGGGGAGTTCGGAGCGACGATCATCTTCGCCGGCAATTATCCCGGCCGAACCCAAACCATGCCGCTGGCCGTATATATCGGGTTCGAGATCGACATGCATCAAGCCCTGACGCTGGCGGCCATTCTGCTGCTGATTTCGTTTGGTTTGCTGATAGGAATCCGTGCGGCGTATTCGCGGGGGTGAAGCTTATCGTGATCCAGGCTTTGTTGCGCTGATGAGCCTCATGGTATGGATTACCGCGAAGACGCGAAGGAGCGAAGGGACGCGAAGAATAAATTTATGGTATTCCTTCGCGTAACTTCGCTGCTTCGCTCCTTCGCGGTTTATCTTTTCGGAGAAGCCCGGGCGGCGGCGTAGGCATCGCTGACGGCTTGCCAGTTGACGACGTTCCACCAAGCCTTGACGTAGTCGGCGCGGACGTTGTGGTATTTCAGGTAATAGGCGTGCTCCCACACGTCGAGCGGCAAAATCGGCACGACGCCGGGCGCGATCTGTAAATCGTGCTGCTTGATCTGGAGGACGATCAGCCGATCGCCGAGCGGTTCGTAGGCGAGGACGCTCCATCCGCTGCCTTTGACGCCGGCGGCAACGGCGGCGAAGCGCCTGCGGAATGCCGCGACCGAAGCGAAATCCCGCGCCAGCGCATCGGCCAATTCACCTTGCGGCTCGCCCCCGGCGTTGGGACCCATCACGGTCCAAAAGAGCGTGTGTAGCAAATGCCCGCCGGCGTTGAAGCTGAGGTCTTCCTGAAGCCCGGCCAAGAGCGCGGCGCCGGGCGGGGTGTCGGCGGCGTCGAGCGCGGCCAGCGCCTTCAGCGCGTTGTTCAGGCCAGTGACGTAGGCCTGGTGGTGCTTGTCGTGATGGAGGTGCATTGTCTCGGCGTCGATGTACGGTTCCAGCGCATCGTAGGCGTAGGGCAGGGGAGGCAGAACATATTGGCCATCCTTGAAGGCGTCGTTCCCGCCGGGAGGCGCTCCTGCGCCGGCGTTATCGGCGGCCAGCAGCGGCCCCGCCGCGGCCAGGGCGCCCGCCAACGCCAATGCCGGAACCGATCGCATTACGACTTGCCGCCGAGAAAGCATGTCAGACATGAGAAGCTCCCGCGTTAGGATGAATGAATCCATGGAAATAATGCTCAATCGCGGGTATTTGTGCAATGGGAAAAAGGAGGACCGTGAGATGAGGGCGTAGCGAATTCGTGAGTTGGGCGTCTCACGGATGGCCGGACTGACGGGTAAGCAATCGCAAGAGCGATCCGCTCGGGCTGATATCGACGGAGTACCGTCGATGCGTGCGGATTACCGCACCCCATGGGCGAGACGCCCATGCCACAACCATGGTAAGATGGCCAACTCGTTTGGAGCACAACAAATAAGCCATGTCAACGAACCTCAAAACCGTCGCCATCATTGGAGGAGGTCCCGCGGGAGCTACGGTGGGAGTTCTCCTGGCCCAGAAGGGCATCAAGGCCGGCATCTTTCACACCCCCAAAAGGCCGGCGTTGATCGTGGGCGAATCGTTGCTGCCCGTGGTGGTGCCGATGCTGAGGACGCTCGGCGTCGAGGAGGAGGTGAAATCCTTCAGCACGCACAAGCCGGGGGCCACGGTCTGTTTGAACGTGGAGGAAGTGATTTCGGCCTTTTTCAAATGGGCGGATGGAACGTTGCCGGATTATGCCTACAACACCCCGCGCGATCTGTTTGACCAAGCGGTGCTGAATGCGGCCGAGAAGGCGGGGGCGAAAATATTCAAGGCCGCGGCGAAACTGGAAAAGGGGAAGGAGCCGAATAGCGTTCGGCTGACCGATGACACGCTGAATGCGGCCGGTGGTTTTTTTGGCGAAAAGCCGGACCTGATCGTGGATGCCAGCGGGCGGGTGAGATTGATCGCAAGGCTGCTGGATACGCCGGCGAAACGGGGCGGACGCGACGACGTCGCTTTGTTTGCCCATCTCGATAAATCGGTGATGACCGATCCGGGAAATATCCATATCGACTATCTCACCAAGGGCTGGTCCTGGCGAATCCCGCTGCCGGGCAAGGTCTCCGTTGGCGTCGTCATCAATCCGAAGCATCTGGAACAATTCGGAGACACGATCGAGAAACAATATGATGCGTATATCAGGCAGGAGCCGTCCCTGAAGGTTTACACCGAAGGCGCGACGCGGATGACGCCGGTGGTGAAATACCAGAATTATCAGTTGATTTCCGAACGGATGTACGGTCCGGGCTGGGCGGCGGTCGGAGATGCGGCGGGATTCATAGACCCCGTCTTCTCCACCGGATTATATTTGAGCATGAAAGGCGCGTTCGAATTGCTCAAGGCCATCGAGAGCGGCGGGGATGATGCCATGCAAAAATACGAAAGTGGAAGACATTGGGAACTGAAGATGTGGCAGCGCGTCATCGACAGTTGGTATAACGGGAAACTGTTCAATTTCTATCGCGTGGGGCAAAAGCACAAGGGCGGAATGATTGGATCGAGGATTCAGCGCCGGGTCCGCAAGCGCCTGATCCGAATATTCACCGGAGCGGCCGTGGATGATCCCTTCAACATGAAGGTCTTTGAGTATCTGACATTGTTCGGCACGGTGATGAGAAATCCGGCGGATCTGGTGGTGGCATAGGGGAGAAACGTAGCATCCCGTGCTCAGTGCACGTTCATTTCCGCCAGCCAGCGTTCGGCGTCGAGGGCGGCCTTGCAGCCCATGGCGGCGGCGGTGACGGCCTGCTTGTAGGTCGGATCGGCGACGTCGCCGGCGGCGAAGACGCCCTCCACGCTCGTCAAGGTGCGGAACGGATCCTTCAGAACGATGAAACCCTTGGAATCGAGTTCTAGCTGACCCTCGAGGAATGCGGTGTTGGGGGTATGGCCGATGGCAACGAACATGCCGTGAGCGGGAAGCGTGGTGGTGTCGTTGGTTTTCAGATTCCTGATCCGAACGCCGGTGACGCCGGTCTGGGGATCGCCTAAAACCTCCTCGACCACGGAATTCCAGACCGGCTTGACGTTGGGCAGGGCGAGCAATCGGTCGGCCATGATCTTGGAAGCGCGAAGCTGATCGCGGCGATGGACGACATAGACGGTGCTGGCGAACTTGGTGAGGTGAATGGACTCCTCGGCGGCGGAATCCCCGCCTCCGACGACGACCACGGGCTGCTTGCGAAAGCGCGGCAAGGCGCCGTCGCACACCGCGCACGCCGACACGCCATGATTTTTGAACTGGTTTTCCGATTCCAGGCCGAGATAGTTGGCGCTAGCGCCGGTGGCGACGATCACCGCCTGCGCCGAAACCGAATCGCCGGCCGAGTCCTTCATCGCAACCGGGCGGGTGGAAAGATCGAGCTTGACGATGTCCTCGGTGATAACGCGGGTTCCGAACTTCAGGGCCTGCTGGCGCATGGCATCCACCAGATCGGGGCCGAGGATTCCGCTGGGGAATCCGGGGAAATTCTCGACATCGGTGGTGCTGTTGAGCTGGCCGAGGGGAAGCGTGCCCTTGAGGCGGTTTTCCTCGCTGATGGCGCCTTCGTAGAGCAGGGGATTGAGATTGGCGCGGGCGGCGTAAACCGCGCTGGTCCACGCGGCGGGGCCGGAGCCGATGATGATGATTTTTTCGGGCATTTGCCTGATTCTAGGACGGGTCCGACGCAACTCCAAACCAGGGCGGCGTCAGAAATGGTATCCGCGTTTTTCGGCATCGGTGGGGCCGGAGAAGAGGAACAAGGAGAAACCGACGCCGATGAGGCCAAAGCCGATGGACATGGCCACAATACCGTTATTTTGGAAGTGGTGCATCAGAAGGAGCCAACCGGCGCCAAGCAGAACAATGACGGCGCAGCCGAGCCTTCGTAGCCAGTAGTAAAGGTGCTCGGAAAATGAGAGCTTGTGAATTTGTTCGGGCAACTCCGGCTGCTGCGGAGGCGCGGCGGCCGGCTCGATCCGCCGATAGGCGATGGGCACGGGCTGGGGAAGCGGAGGCGGCGTGTTGCGCGGGCGCTGCCTCGGGACGGGGGCGAGGTCGTAGGCGGAATCGGACGGGTCCGGGGACATGCGCTTGGGCCTGATGAGAACGGGATCATTATAACAAGAGTCAATTCGAAATTCGAAAAGACGATTGAACCGCCAAGCACGCCAAGACGCCAAGGGAAAATAGGCCAAGGAAGATTCAGCTTGGTATCCTTGGCGTCTCGGCGTGCTTGGCGGTTCAATTCATAGCTTTGCCAGAACGGCTTGGGTCACCTGCGTGGTCGTGGCGGTACCGCCGAGGTCGCGGGTGTGGTTTTTGGGATTGGCGACGACGGCGCGGCAGGCGTCGTTGATCGCGGCGGCGGCGGCGGGCTGATTCAGGTAATCCAGCATCATGGCCACCGAAAAGAACGTGGCGATGGGGTTGGCGAGGTTTTTGCCGGCGATGTCGGGGGCGCTGCCGTGAACCGGCTCGAACATGCTGGCGGCCTGGCGCGTGGGATTCAGGTTTCCGCTGGCGGCCATGCCCATGCCGCCCTGAATGGCGGCGCCCAGGTCCGTGATGATGTCGCCGAACATGTTGGTGGTGACGATGACATCGTAGATTTTCGGTTTGGTGACCATGTACATGGTGCAGGCGTCAACGTGGTGGTAGTCGGTCTGAATGCCGGGGTAATCGGTTTTGACTTCCTCAAACGCGCGGAGCCAGAGGTTGTGTGCGAAGCGCAGCACGTTGGTCTTGGCGACGAGGGTGACTTTTTTGCGGCCAAAACGTTTGCAATAGTCGAAGGCGAAGCGGATACAGCGTTCGACGCCGCGGCGGGTGGTGACTTCGATTTGGTTGGCGACTTCGTGGGGCGTGTTTTTGTAGAGGAATCCGCCGTTGCCGCAGTAAAGACCCTCGGTGTTCTCGCGGACGATGACCATGTTGACGTCATCGGGGCCGGCAAGGCGGATGGGGGAAGGAACGCCGGGCAGCAGGCGCGTGGGGCGCAGGTTGACGTACTGATCCAGCTCGAAGCGCATTTTGAGAAGGATTTCGGTTTCGAGAATCCCCTGTGGGATTTGCTGCGATCCGCGCGGATCGACGCCGACGGCGCCGAAGAGGATCGCATCATGCGCGGCCAGCTCTTTCAGGGCTGAATCGGGAAGAGTTTGGCCGGTTTTGAGATAGTGTTCGCCGCCGAAGGGATAATCGGTGGTGGAATATTTGAAGGCGAATTTTCGGGCGGCGTGTTGGAGGACGGCCAGGCCGGCGGGGACTACTTCCTTACCGACGCCGTCGCCGGGCATTACCGCAATTTTCATGAATGGCTCCTTGGGCCAAAGAAACCAAACGATAGCGACCGGAAATCAGAAATAAAGCGACCCCCGGATGACGTGCCCCGTTTTTCCATGGTTTTCGAAGGTCATTTAGCTGTAAAATGGGGTGTAAGGGCTTGTGATAGAACGCGAACCCGGGGTTCGTCGCATTTCGGGCGTCCAATAAACGCAGTTTTCCTAATGCAGGCGGGCCAATCGGCAGAAACTGCGCGGCTGGTCTAAAGGTTGTAGACGGCAAGTCGATAAAGGAGATGTTGGCGGTGCCTGATCGGCCGCCGGCATAACCCAAGCGACGGCGAATTGGGCCGCCGTTTCGGCCAGGGAGAAATTGCCATGAACGCCACAACCAAGATCAAAGACGTGCTGACAACCGGCGAGGTCGCCAAAATCTGCAACGTCGCCCCGCGCACCGTCAGCAAATGGTTCGACAGCGGCGCGCTGCACGGATACCGGATTCCCGGAAGCAAGGACCGGCGCATTCCGCTGAATCAGTTGATCCGATTCATGAAGATGCACGGGATGCCGCTGAACGGCCTGATGACGGGCGGCACGCGCGTGCTGATCGTTGATGAAGAGCAGGACATCGTCGAGGTCCTGGAAAAGATCCTGGAGGACGAGGCGAAGTACGAGGTGGAGGTCGCCAAGGGCGGTTTCGCCGCCGGCATCACCGCCGAGAAATTCCGCCCGCACGTGATCCTGCTGGACATGCACTTGCGGGACATCGACGGGCGCGAGGTGTGCAAGCACGTGAAGGCGAATCCGGACTTGCAACTGACGAAAGTGATCGCGATGAGCGGGAAGATGACTCCGGAAGACGCCAAGGGCTTGCTGGCCGGCGGCTTCGACGGATTCCTCCGCAAGCCGTTCCACGTGCGGCAGGTGATAGAAGCCATCGAGGACGTGATGGCGGTGGTTTACTAAGAGACAAGCAGAGATTTGTACGAAGACAAGGGCCGACCCCGGAGGGACGGCCCTTGTTGATTTTGTATGAAGCTCAATGCAACGCTCAACACTCAACACTCAACGCTCAACTTTCAAGGAAATGCAAAAAACACCGGGAATTCGCGGTGTTTTTGCTTCAACGTTGAGCGTTGAGTGTTGAGTGTTGAGCGTTGCATTAATCCCCGCTGCCCCCAGCTATTCACCACATCGGTTGTCGCGTGATATCATGGCATCATGGAACCACTTCAACGCATTGCATGCGATTGGTGCGGGGGGCAGAGTCCGACGGGGGCGACGTCGTGCGTGACCTGCGGGGCGCCGCTGAACGTCGAGAATCTGGTGAGCGATTCCGGCTGGCGCGAGGCGCCGCGGCTGCGCGACATGTCGGAAGTGAAGTTCGGCTCCAGCGTTTGCCAGGTGGAAGGGGAAATCGTCCCCGTCGCCGAGATCACGCTGGGGGGAAATGACGCCATTTTCTTCGAGCATCACGTTTTGCTGTGGAAAGACGATTCGGTGCGGATGGACGTGATGCCGCTGCAAGGGGGGATCAAGCGGGCGTTGGCGGGGATGCCGTTCGTGGTGTCGATCGCCTCGGGGCAGGGTCGGGTGGCGTTTTCGCGGGATGCATCGGGCGAGCTGGTGGTTTTGCCGCTTCATCCGGGAATGGAAATGGACGTGCGCGAGCATGCGTTCCTGCTCTGCTCGCACAGCATCAATTACTCGTACACGCGGATCAAGGGATTGCGGAACATTCTGTTCGGGGGACAGGGGATGTTCATGGACCGATTCGTCGCCCAGAGCGCGCCGGGGCTGCTGATTCTGCACGGATACGGCAACGTTTTCGAGCGCCGGCTTGCCGCGGGCGAAAGCGTGATCCTCGAGCCGGGCGGATTTCTTTACAAGGATGCGAGCGTCACCATGAACATCGAAACACAGAAGCTGACCACCGGCTTTTTCGGCGGGGTGGGGATGAATTTGGCGCGCATGACGGGGCCGGGTCGGCTCGGCATCCAATCCATGTATCACCATCACCATACGGACTGAAGCCCATGCCGATGCCGCCCACACCCGCGACGACTGACGCCTCCCGCTACCGCTGCCCGTGGTGCGGCCATGCCAGCGATGCCGGCAGCAGCAGTTGTCCGCGCTGCGGCGCGCCGGTGGACGTGAGAATGGCCGCGAGCGATTCCGGCTGGGCACAGTTGCCGGCCATCAAGGACATGGCCAGGATTCAGTTCGGGCAATCGTTTTGCCAGATCGAGGGGAATTACGTTCCGGTGGCGGATTTCAAGCTCGACGGCGGGGACGGGGTTTATTTCACGCATCACCTGCTGCTGTGGAAGGACGAGCAGGTGCAGATCAGCACCATGCCGCTGGCCAAGGGCTGGAAGCGATTGTTTGCCGGCTTGCCGCTGATCATGACGCAGGCGCGCGGCCCGGGCCGGATCGCGTTTTCAAAGGACTCCCCCGGCGAGTTGATCGCATTGCCGCTGGATGCCGGTCAATCCGTCGACGTGCGCGAGCACGTGTTCATGATCGCCACCAGCCAGGTGGCTTACGACTGGTTCCAGACCGGAATCTGGTTCGCGACGATGGGAGACAAGAGTTCCGAGACTCATTATCCGATCGGGACGTTCATGGACCGATTCACCGCCGGCCAGGCGCCGGGGTTGCTCCTGCTGCACGGCAACGGGAACGTATTCGTCCGCAACCTCCAACCGGGGCAGACTATCGCGATCAAACCCACGTCGCTGCTGTTCAAAGATCCGACGGTTTCGATGAATTTACACTTGGAGAATCCCGGCGGAGCGTATGGAACATATCAGTCCTGGGGCCGATGGGGCAATCGGTACGTCTGGCTCCATCTGAGGGGTCCCGGCCGAGTTGCGATTCAATCTCATTTCGAGCACATGGAAGACCCCGGCAGCCCCATCGTCAACACCGAGCCGCGAACCACGACGCGGCAGTGGTGAAGATTGCGGGGGGGATTCAAAAACTCCGGTCACGTGCCGCATCGGTGTTCGCCCCTATGCCAAAATAGTGGTTGTCCATCATGGCGGGAGTCGGCGTTTGGCCGTTAACTCTCGGGCTGATTGCAAGTAATCCCCACGGCAACGCCGTGGGCGTTTTTTGTCGTGTGGCGGGCGATCGGGAAGTAGTCGATGAGATGCTCATTCCGCAAATTGACAGCATTTTCGGCCACTCCTATACTGCGCGGCTCGTTTAACGGAAATACCAATTTCCCCCTGAAAAACCCGTGAATTTTGTGGAGATGCCAATATGCCTAAAGTTTTGACCAAATCCTCTCGGAAATCCAAGTCGTCGTCGCCGGCAAAGACGGTGAAGCGCGTTTACTTCTTCGGCAACGGTAAGGCCGAGGGCGGGGCGCACATGAAAGACCTGCTCGGCGGCAAAGGGGCCAATCTGGCGGATATGACGCTCGTTCCGCTGCCCGTTCCGCCGGGGTTCACCATCACCACCGAAGCCTGCGGCGAATACAACGACCTTGGCCAGAAGCTTCCCAAGGGCCTGATGAACGAAGTCAAAACGCATCTGGCTCGACTTGAGAAGGCGGCGGGCAAGAAGTTCGGCGATCCGAGCAATCCGCTGCTGGTGTCCGTGCGATCGGGCGGCAAGGTTTCCATGCCGGGGATGATGGATACCGTCCTGAACATCGGCATGAACGACCGGGTTGTGGATGGGCTGGTGCGGCTGACGAACAACGAACGCTTCGCCTACGACAGCTATCGCCGGCTCATCAACATGTTCGGCGACACGGTGATGGGGGTGGATCATCAATTTTTCGAGATGGAGCTCAGCGCGGTCAAGAATTCGCGGGGCGTCAAGCTGGATACGGACCTGGACACGGCGGGCCTCAAGGAGGTCGTCGAGAGATATAAGAGGGTCTATCGGGAAAAGGTCGGCTCCGATTTTCCGCAGGAGCCGCTGGTGCAGCTCGAGCACGCCATCGAGGCCGTCTTCAAAAGCTGGATGGGCGAGAGGGCGATCAAGTATCGCGAATTGAACGACATCCGCGGGATGCGCGGCACGGCGGTGAACGTCCAAGCCATGGTCTTCGGCAACATGGGAGACGATTCGGCGACGGGCGTGGCGTTCACCCGCAACCCCTCCACCGGCGAGAACCACTTTTACGGGGAATTCCTGGTCAACGCCCAGGGCGAGGACGTCGTCGCCGGCATCCGCACGCCGCTTGACTGCCAAAGCGAAATGGGCAAGTGGTCCAGGAAGAGCTGGCAGGAACTGCTGAAGATAAAGAACACGCTGGAACACAGGTATCACGAAGTTCAGGATTTCGAGTTCACCATCGAAAAGGGCAAGCTGTACATGCTGCAAACCCGCACGGGCAAGCGGACCGCCGCGGCGGCCGTGCGGATCGCCGTGGAGATGGCGAAAGAAAAATTGATCGATGAGAAGACGGCGGTTTTGCGGGTCGATCCGGCGAGCCTGGATCAGCTCCTGCATCCGGGATTCGATCCGAACGCGAATAAGAACGTGCTGGCCCGCGGGCTTCCGGCGTCACCGGGCGCGGCGGTGGGCAAGATCGCCTTCACCGCCGAGGAAGCGGAAAAACGCGTCGCCGCCGGCGAGAAAATCATTCTCGTCCGGCGTGAAACCGAGCCGGCGGACATCGGCGGAATGCACGTTGCCGAAGGGATTCTGACCAGCACGGGCGGGATGACTTCGCACGCGGCGGTGGTGGCGCGCGGGATGGGAACCCCCTGCGTCGCCGGCGCGGGCGCCATCAATATCGATCAGGTGAATCGCCTGATGAGAATCGGCGACGTCAGCTTCGGGCCGGATCATGTCATCAGCATCGATGGCGGCACCGGCGAGGTGATGGATGGTTCGGTCCCCACGGTCGAGGCGACGCTTTCCGGCCCGTTCGGCATCATCATGAAATGGGCCGACAAGTACCGGACGTTGAAAATTCGCACCAACGGCGACACGCCCACCGACGCCCGCGTGGCGCGCGAATTCGGCGCGGAGGGAATCGGCCTTTGCCGCACCGAACACATGTTCTTCGATCCGCAGCGCATCCACCACATGCGCGAGATGATCCTGGCCAGCAACGTCGAGGCCCGCAAGATCGCGCTGGCCAAGCTGCTGCCGTATCAGCGGGAAGATTTCGTCGGCATCTTCAAGGAGATGAAGGGGCTGCCGGTGACGATCCGGCTGCTCGATCCGCCGCTGCACGAGTTCCTGCCCCACAACGAAAAAGACCAGCAGGAACTGGCCCACAGCCTGAACATGACGCTCGATCAGGTGAAGAGCCGCGTCGCGCAGCTTCACGAGGCCAATCCGATGCTCGGCCATCGCGGCGACCGCCTGGCGGTCACCTTCCCCGAAATCCTCGAAATGCAGGTGCGGGCAATCATCGAAGCGGCCTGCCAATCCAAGAAGGCCGGAATCAAAGTCCTGCCCGAGATCATGATCCCCCTGGCGGGAACGAAAAAGGAACTGGAATACCTGAAGAAGTTCACCGAGGAAACCGCCGCCTGCGTCTTCAAGGAGCAGGGCGTCAAGGTCGAATACATGTACGGCACGATGATCGAAGTCCCGCGCGCCGCCCTGGTCGCCGACGCAATCGCCGAAGTCACCGAGTTCTTCAGCTTCGGAACCAACGATCTGACGCAGATGACGTTCGGCTACAGCCGGGACGACGCGAACACGTTTTTGCCCGACTATCTCAAGAAGGAACTCCTCGATCGCGATCCGTTCCAGACCCTGGACACCGTCGGCGTGGGCCAACTGATCGAAATGGCCGTGCGCAAGGGCCGGAGCGTCCGTCCGAACCTCAAATGCGGCATCTGCGGCGAACACGGCGGCGATCCCAAGAGCATTCACTTCTGCCACAAAACGGGATTGAATTACGTGAGTTGCTCACCGTATCGCGTTCCGATCGCCCGCTTGGCCGCGGCACATGCGGCGATCCTCAACGCGGCGAAGGCCGGAAAGAACGGAAGGAAGTAATGCGTTTTGCATTTTTAAGCCGCGCGTCAATCGAAGCCCCGGATGTACATCCGGGGCCTGGAGTTTGGCAGTTTACTAGTCATCGTCCCCTCTCCCCTGGGCTTCGTGGCCGCTTTTTTTAGGCGGCCGAGCCGAGGAGCACTGCGGAAGCCAGG
>Ga0181538_10001165_pt1 | contig 30194 bp, 26 predicted proteins | sample PEATcosm2014_Bin_40_FD_119773 | JGI IMG/M metagenome (GOLD analysis project Ga0181538, IMG submission 119773) | Peatland microbial communities from MTU Mesocosm Facility, Houghton, MI, USA - PEATcosm2014_Bin23_30_metaG | ecosystem: Environmental > Terrestrial > Soil > Wetlands > Peat | place... | reverse complement strand
GCGTTGACGGCGCGGGTGGTCGCGCTGGCGAACCGCGCCCTCACCGAGGCGGCTTGGTACGGGCCAGCTCCTCGGCTGTCGGCTCGTGGCGCACCCGCGACTCCGCGGGCAGCAACGCGCTGATGGCCTGCATGATCGTCTCGGTGTCCGCCTTGGCATCGGTCAGCGACAGCGGCACCGGTTTGCCCACCCGCACCAGCACCTTGGGCGGGTTGCGCACCAGAGTGACGTCGGGAACCCGTGCCGAGCGCGGCCACACCTTCTCGGTGCCCCACAGCCCGACGGGAACGACCGTGGCGCCAGTCGAGGCGGCGAGGCGCGCGGTTCCGGTCTTCCCCCGTAATGCCGGATCGAAGAAGTCGTGGCCGCGCGGAATGGTGCCCTGTGGCAGCACGATCACGACCTCGCCCGCCTTGAGCGCCGCCTCGGCGTCGCGCAGCGGCTGACCCGACCCGCTGCCGCGATCCACCGCGATGCCGCCGATGGCGCGCGCGACCGGGCCGACCAAGGGTGCGTCGAAGATCTCCTTCTTGCCGAGGAAGCGAACGGGACGGCCGATGGCGCGGGCAACGAGAGCAAGCGCTGCCACGTCGAAGTAACTCCGGTGGTTGGAGGCCAGCAGGACCGGGCCTCGTGCGGGCACGTTCTCGACACCCGCGATGTCGAAGCGCGCATAGGGAAAAGTGAGCTTGCGGACGAAGGGTCGGAGCATGTGGTACGGCTCCAGGCCGACGAGGCTCGGAACGCCCGAGGGTCGGTCCCAGTACTCAATGGACCAGCGGCGCGCCGTGGCCACCACGGTGAGCGACGGATCGGGGTTCACCGCGTGCGCTGTGCCCACGCTGGAGAGCAACGGCACGTCGAAGATGCTGTCGCTGCAGGCGTGGCAGTCGGACAGATCGATCCCCTTTTCGTCCGTCCACGCGCGCACGGCGCGCAGCTTGCCGGTCCCCCATACGAACCCCTCGTAGAGCCGGCCCGTGTAGCGGCCGTCCTTGGTCTCGTAGGCGGTGGCGATCAGGTCGTCGAAGCCGAGGGCCTCTGCGAACGGGGCGATCAAGTCCACGGGCGTGGTGGTCGAGAGCACCAGCCGGTGCCCGTCGGCGCGGAAGGCGGCCAGTCGTTGCGGGGCGAATGGGGCGACCAGGTCGCTGAGCCCGGCCACCGCCCTCCTGCCGGCCGCCTGGACCTGCTCCTGGCTCCAGCCCCGGGCCACCCGGGCGGCGGCCCGCACCAGGGACATGGAGAGCAGGTTCTCCCCGAAGCGGTCGTTCACGGCGTAGAGCAGCTTGTCCCCCGGCAGGGAGCGTCCCTCCGGGAGCACCCCTTCCTGCACGAGGGCCCGGTTCAGGACCTGGCCCGACGCCCGGCACAGCAGTGTCCGGTCGAGGTCGATGAAGACGGCGCTCGGGGCCACGGCTACGCAGCCTAAAGCAGTTCGCACACCCATCTCCTGGGCGCAGGCACGCATCACGGAGCGGCCCGGCATGGGCCTGGAATCACCCGCATGGGCCCGGAATTAGGAGAAGGGACCGCCGGGGGGGAGGGCGATCCCTTCTCGAGACTCATCAGGGCTGGAGGGGGGGCTTCCATTTCCCTGCGGTCTGGGACACATTTTGTCGGCACCTCGGCGATCAGTCAAGCAGCTTTGGGAGATACTTGATATCAGTTATACTGATGGGTAATTCAACTCGAGCAAGCATTCTCGGTAGGAGGGTCTGGTGGAACTGAAACATCTGCAAGCACTCTTGGGCATCGCGGACACCGGGAGCTTCTCCGCCGCGGCGGCCTCCATCGGCACGGTGCAGTCCAACGTGTCGGCCCACGTGGCCCGGTTGGAGCGTGAGCTCGACGTGCTGCTCGTCGATCGGGCGTCGGGGCGTCTGACCGAAGAGGGCGATGTCGTCATCGAGCGGGCGCGCCGGGTGATGAACGAGCTCGAGGCGATGGTCGCCGACGTGACCGCGCTGCGCGAGGAGGTGGTCGGGACGGTCCGCCTCGGCATGATCGGCACGACGGGGCGATGGCTGGTGCCCCAGCTCTTCGACCTCCTCCGGGTGCGCCACCCCCACATCCACCTGAACGTGGCCGAGGGCTCGAGCATGCAGTTGGAGCAGCAGCTCGCCTCGGGCCAGCTCGACATTGCCGTGGTCACCTTCCCCCTGAGCGGGGACGAGATCATGGCTGCGCAGCTCTTCGACGAGGACCTGGTGGTCGTCCTCCCAAAGGACCACCCCATGAGCGCGGAGTCCTCGATCCCCCTCGAGCGCCTCTCCGAGCTGGAGCTCCTCCTTCCGGCCCCGGGCACCGCGCTGCGGGCCGAGATCGACGGCGCGACGGTGCCGGCCCGGGTGGCGCTGCGGCCGGCCATGGAGCTCGACGGCGTGCGCCTGATCGCCTCCCTGGCTTTCGACGGCTACGGTCCCGCCATCCTCCCTGCCACCGCCGTGCCGGGCCACCTGCGGGGCCGCTTCTCGGTGCTGCCGGTCACCGGCCTGCCCCGCCGCCGGGTCGGGGTGGCGCAACGCCGCCGGGGCCTGCCGTCAGCGCCGGCCCGCTCGGTGATCGACGTGCTCGGGCTCGTGGTCAACGACGCCTTGTCCATGCCCGAGGGCATCCACCCCACCTGAGCACCCGGGCCGCTCAGGTGGCCGGCTGCGGCTCCCGCCACATCGTCCAGATGGACGGTCCGCCCCCGCCCAGCGGCACCTCCTGCACGACCTCGAAGCCATGGCGGCGGTAGAAGGGGATGTTGCGCTCCTTGGACGACTCGAGGTAGCAGGGAATCCCCTCCCGGTCGCAGTGCGAGAGCACGGGGCGCATGAGGGCACTGCCGACACCCTTGCCCTGCTCGCCCACAGCGGTGCCCAGGCTGGCCAGGTACCAGTGCGGCTGGTGGGGGTGCAACTTCTCCACCGTGCCGATGAGCCGCAGCGTGGTGATGAGGTTGGTCGCCACATACGGCAACACCGGCACCATCGTGAGGATGCCCCGCAGGCCGGTCAGCAACGGCTTGCCGGCGGGAGCCCAGATGGCCGAGCCGGCGTAGCCGTCGGTCGTGTAGCAGCCCCCGAACGGGAGGTAGTCGGCCCGAAGCTGGGTGCGGAAGTACGCGCGCAGGCCCGCTTCTCGCCGCGCGCCGTCCCGGAAGATGTAGCCGGAGACGGGATCATCCCAGAAAGTCTCGGCCAACTGGGCTGCCATGGCCTCGACGTCCGAGGCGCGGGCACGCCGGACTACTGGCAGGGCAGGCTCGGGAACCATGAGGGGCTCGATGGTGGCAGAGGCCCCGGCCATGCGCCACCCGGGGAGGCGGCCGCATGGGCCTGGCCGATCGCCGCCAGCTCGGGTGCCAGCCGGAGCCCCACGTAGATCCCGCCCGAACGCGTGAAGTGCACGCCGTCGCTGCAGCGCACGTTTACCTGCCCGACGCTGGCCGTAAACGCCCGCTCGGGCGAAACGACGGCGCTGAGGTCGAACACGTAGACCCTGCTGCCGTCGGCCCCGGCCGGCGCGGTGTCGGCCACCTCACGCATGGCCTCGTTGTCGGCATCCACGCGGGCCGGATCGTCCTCGGGCCACGGGGCACCGGTCGGCGAGACCCCGCTGTCGTAGTAGGGCGACGTCAGCAACACCACGCTCGCCCCCCGGGAGCCGAGGACGGCCACCGCCTGACGGAAGCGGCTCTCGACGTAGCTGTCGAAGTCGGCCTGCCCGAGGTTCTGCCACTGCCCGCCGATCACCTGGTCGAACGTCTCGCCCCGGGCGAGGTACACCACCACATCGGGATTGTAGGCGTCGACCCATCTGCGCCAGGTGTCGAGCAGCGAGCCCGGGTTGTGGTCGACATCACACGGGGCGTCCGGCGCCACCGTGTACCAGAGGACCCGGATCTGCGTCTGCATGGACAACGAGCAGCCCGGGGTCCCCTCGTTGAGGATCTGCACGTCGTCTTGCCGTGCTTCCTGCGCCAGTCCCACACCCAGCGTCCCGGCGATGGAGTCGCCGATCAGCAACACCTTCACCGGCTTCGTCACGTCCGTCGGGGCCAGCGCGGGTGTGAGGTAGGACGGAACGGTCGTCGTGGGAGTGGGGTCGGAGGCCGTCACCTGGCCCGGCACGGCAGTCGCGGTCGTGGACTGGGAGCTGGCAACGGTGATCTGCGTGCCCTGCAGCTCGGTCGCACCCACCGGCACCAGGGTGCTGATGAAGACGGCCCCGATGGCCGCCGCGGCGCCGATGGGGGCGGCAACCCATGACCGCCAGTGCCGGAGGGCGCCGCGGCGGACGGGCATTTCGACGAGGTCGTAGCTGATCGCGGCGATGGCCACCGTGATGCCGACGCGAGCCAGGAACAGGGGATAGACGCCCCAGTGCAGCCGTTGGCCCGTCATGACCAGGAGCACGGGCCAATACCAGAGGTAGACGCCGTAGGAGATGCGGCCCCACTGTGGCAACGGCGGGAGCTCCAGCAGGCGCACGACCAGTGAGCGGGGGGCGGTGGCGCAACCGAGGACGACCGCCCCTGCCGCCAGGCTGGCCACGAGGAAGCCGCCGCTGAAGGCGAAGGTCGAGGTCTCCGACGTCGTCGCCCACAGGGCAGCCGTGCCGAGCACGCCGCTGACGGCGAGCGCGGAGGCCAACCGGGTGAACCACCGACGCCGGCTCCCCTCCCGCCACAGCGTCAGCCCGATGGCGACCGCGGCGCCGACGAGCAGCGCCTGGGCGCGGGTGTCGGTGCCGTAGTAGGCGCGGGTCGTGTAGCCGTCCGGGGCGAGCAGCGCCATGAGCACCGCCGACGCGAGGGACCCGAGACAGGCCACGCCGAAGAGCACGTGCAGTCGGCGGCGGCGCACCCACTCCGGGTCGCGCCAGGCCGGAGGGGCACTGAGCAGCACCAGGCTTCCGCCCCCCAGCACCTCGACGGGCCGCCCGCCGACGCGGCGCGCCCGCCGCGTCGTACCGAGCTTGAGCACGCCCAGCACGATGAGCGGCCACACGAGGTAGAACTGCTCCTCGATCGCGAGCGACCACGTATGCAGCAGTGGCGACGGCTGGGCGGACAGGGAGAAGTAGGTCACCCCCCCGTGGATGGAGTACCAGTTCGAGAAGTAGAAGACGGTCGAGAGGGCGTCACCGAGGATGTGGGGCGTCGCCAGGACGCGGGGCACGACCGCCATGACGATGCCGATGACCGCCACTAACAAGAAGAGCGCGGGCAGGAGCCGGCGGGCGCGCCCGGCCCAGAAGCGGCGCAGACGGATCGTGCCCGTGCCGCCCCACTCCGTGACGAGCAACGACGTGATCAGGAACCCTGAGAGCACGAAGAAGGAGTCGACGCCGTAGAAGCCCCCGGGCACCGAGTTCAAACCGGTGTGGAAGGCGATGATCGCCAGGACCGACAGGGCCCGGATGCCGTCGAGCCCCCGGATGTGGCCAAGCGTCGGGCGGGCCCCGCGTGCGTTAGCGTCCGTGCTCATGTTGCGCCAGGTATCGTCGGCCGACGTCGCGGCCCCTCCGTCCCATACTGCGGAAACGTCCGTGCGGGCCCGTCCTCACTGCTCGCCTCAGGTCTGCACGCCCAGATGACCCCGGCGTGCTGAGAATCGGCATCCTGGGGGCGGCCAAGATTGCCCCGGTCGCCCTGGTCAAGCCGGCCCGCCGGACCGGACGTGCCACCGTCGTCGCCGTGGCGGCCCGCGACCGGACCCGGGCGGAGGAGTTCGCCCGCAAGCACGAAATTCCCCGCGTCCTGGGTGATTACGCCGAACTGGTGAGCGACCCGGACATCGACGCCGTCTACAACCCGCTCCCCAACGGGCTGCACGGCTTCTGGACGATCGCCGCCCTCCGGGCCGGCAAGCACGTCCTGTGCGAGAAACCCTTCACCACCAACGCCGACGAGGCCCGGACGGTGGCGGAGGCGACCACCGCCAACCCCGGCCTGGTGGTCATGGAGGCGTTCCATTACCAGTACCACCCGTTCGCCAAGCGCCTGGTGGAGATCGTCCGCTCGGGTGAGCTGGGCAACGTCACGAACATCGACGCGTCCTTCTCGGCTCCCCTCTGGAAGAAGGGCGACATCCGCTACCAGCTGGCACTCGCCGGCGGCGCCACCATGGACATGGGTTGCTATCCGGTGAGCCTCTTGCGGCTCCTGGCGCCCGGGCCGCGCGTGATCAGTGCGGAGGCCAAGCTCTCGTCCCCCGGCGTCGACCGGGCCATGGACGCCCACTTCTCGCTCCCCGACGGGGGTCGCGCCCACATCGGATGCTCCATGTTCTCATCGTCGGTGCTCCGCCTCCACGCGGAGGTCACGGCCGACAACGGCAAGATCTCCGTCTTCAACCCCTTCAGCCCGCAGTACGGGCACCGGATGAAAGTGACGACCTCCCTCGGCACGCGCAAGGAGCGTTTCAGTCGCAAGGCGACCTACGACTTCCAACTCGAGGCGTTCGCGGCGGCCGTCGAGGACGGCGCGTCCTTCCCCACGACCGCGGTTGACGCCATCCGTACCATGGAGCTCATCGACGCCATCTACACCGCCGCCGGCCTCCCGCTCCGTCAACCCACGCCCGTCACCTGATGCCGCTCGCCGCCGACGACCTCTCGGCTCTGGCCGACGCGGCGCTCGGTGCCGCAGCCGGCTGCCAGGCGGCCGAGCTCCGGGTCGAGCGCATCCGGAGCCAGGTGGCGCGCCTCCACGACGCGCAACCGGACACGACAGCCGACGACACCGACTTCGGCATGGGCGTGCGCGTTGTCGTCGACGGGGCGGTGGGGTTCGCCGCCACCATCGACGTGCGGCCGGAGGAGGCGGCCAACCTCGTCCGACAGGCCGTCGAGATGGCCAGGGTGACGAGCAGGGCCGGGAGCGGGCGGGTCGAGCTGGCGCCCGAGCCGTCGCACGGCGACGTCACGTGGTCGAGCGCGTTCGAGATCGACCCGTCGACCGTGCCGATGGCCGACAAGGTCGCGCTGCTGTCCGAGTGGAGCACCCGGTTGGGTGACCACCCCGTGGTCTCGCACACGACCGCCTCGCTGCTGGCCGTGTCGGAGCAGACGTATCTGGCCGACCTCAACGGAACGCGGGCGACCCAGCACCGGGTGCGCATGCAGGCCCAGCTCGAGGCGCTGGCGCTCTCGGACTCCGGGTTCGAGACGATGCGCACGCTGGCACCACCCGTCGGGCGGGGCTGGGAATTCCTGGCCGGCCCGGCCGGCGACGGCAGCTGGGACTGGGACGGGGAGCTCGGCCGGTTGCCCGAGCTGCTGGCCGAGAAGCTGCGGGCTCCGTCGGTCCAGGCCGGCCCCTACGACCTCGTCGTCGACCCCTCGAACCTGTGGCTCACCATCCACGAGTCGATCGGGCACGCCACCGAGCTCGACCGGGCCGTCGGCTACGAGGCGGCCTATGCCGGGACCTCCTTTGCGACCTTCGATCAGCTCGGCACGCTCGCCTACGGCTCTCCCGTCATGCACGTGACGGGCGACCGCACGGTGGAGCACGGCCTGGCAACGATCGGGATCGACGGTGAGGGCGTCGAGGGACAGTCCTTCGACCTCGTACGCGACGGGACGCTGGTGGGCTACCAGCTCGATCGCTCGATCGCCGCCGCCATGGGGTTCGAACGCTCCAACGGTTGTGCCTTCGCCGACTCGCCCATGCACGTGCCCATTCAACGCATGGCCAACGTCTCGCTGGCCCACTCCGGCGCGGAGGGTCCGAGCACCGACGAGCTGATCGCGGGGGTGGACCGCGGCATCTACATCGCCGGCGACAAGAGCTGGTCCATCGACATGCAGCGGTACAACTTCCAGTTCACCGGGCAGCGTTTCTACCGGATTGAGAACGGCAGACTCGCAGGCCAGCTCAAGGACGTGGCGTACCAGGCGACGACGACGGACTTCTGGGGCGCGATGGAAGCCGTCGGCGGCGCGTCCACCTGGGTGCTCGGAGGTGCGTTCAACTGCGGCAAGGGGCAGCCGGGACAGGTGGCGCCGGTCTCGCACGGGTGCCCGGCGGTGCTTGTGCGCGGCGTGCGCGTGCTCAACACGCGCGAGGAGGCGGGACGCTGAGCGTGCACGGAGGGCGCCGGTGATCCCGGCCCAGGAGCTCGTGGAGCGAGGTCTCGCGGGCGCGGATACCACTGGCGCGGACGGCTGCCTCGTGCTGGTCGAAGAGGGCAGCCATGCCGACGTCCGCTTCGCGTTGAACTCGACCACGACCAACGGGGTCCACCGGGCACGCTCCGTCAGCGTGATCGCGATGGTCGCGGGGTCGGTCGGCAGCGCGCGCCGGACGGGGGTCGTGGGGTCGGCCGGCGTCGACGAGATGGTGGCCGCGGCGCTCGCCGACGCCCGAGCGGCGTCACGCGCCGAGGACGCGTTTCCCCTGGTCGAGCCGTTCAATGGCAGTCTCGGGCGCGACTTCGGGCTGGCGCCCGAGGAGACGGACTCCTCGGTCCTCGAGGACGTCCTGTCGTCGCTGTCGGGTGCGTTCGGCCGGGCGCGCGCCCGCGACGCGGTGCTGGCGGGGTTCGCCGAGCTCGACCTCACGACGCTGTACCTGGGGAGCTCGACGGGACTGCGGCTGTCCCACCTGCAGCCGACCGCGGCCGTGAACCTGGTCGGCCGCACCGCCGACGGGAAGGGCTCGGCCTGGGTCGGGGAACCCACCATCGCGCCGTCCATGGAGCTCATGGAGCAGGAGATCTGGCGCCGGCTCGACTGGGCGCAGCGGCAGGTCTCGCTGGAGGCCGGCCGCTACGAGGTGATCCTGCCGCCATCGGGTGTGGCCGACATGATGGCGGAGCTCGCCTTCGGGGGCCTCGGGGGACGCAACGCCGAGGACGGTCGCACCGTGTTCTCCAAGGAGGGCGCCGGCACGCGCGTCGGCGAGAGGATCGCCCCGCTCCCCTTCACCCTCTTCAGCGACCCCTTCGAGTCCGGGGTCGAGTGCATACCCTTCGTGGCGGCGGAATCGAGCAGCTCGGACGTCTCGGTCTTCGACGACGGACTTCCCGTCCGGAGGGTCGACTGGCTGCGTGAGGGCGTCTTGGCGCACCTCCGGCACCACAGGGCGGGTGCAGCGAAGTCGGGTGTGCCGGCCGCGCAATACGTCGACAACCTCGTGTTGGACTGCGACGGCGCCACGGGTGGCTCTGTCGACGACATGGTGGCCCGCACCGAGCGTGGCCTCCTCCTCACGTGCCTGTGGTACATCCGGGAGGTCGACCCGGCCACGCTGTTGGTCACCGGCCTCACCCGGGACGGCGTCTACGTGATTGAGGACGGCGCGGTCGTGGGCGCGGCGAACAACTTCCGCTTCAACGAGAGCCCGGTGGACCTCCTGGCGCGGGCGACCGAGGTCGGCACGCCGGTGCGCGCGCTCGGGCGCGAGTTCGGCGAGTACCTCAACCGGACGATCATGCCGCCGCTGCGGATCCCCGACTACAACATGAGCTCGGTGAGCCAGGCGAGCTGAATCGTCGCTCAGCTGGGGCGCCGCGCCTCCACCAGAAGGCGCTGTGCCGTCGACACGAACGAGCCGTCCTGCTCGATCAGCTCGTGCATCCGGCGAAGACGGCCCGCGTAGGCCTCCGGGGTGAAGTCGGGCACGGTCCAGCGCACCTTTCGGAGGAAATGCACCACCGCACCGACATCGAAGAACTCGACCCGAAGGGCACAGGCTCTCACGTCCAGTACCTCCAGCCCAGCGGCCTCAGCCGCGGCGCGGGCGTGCTCCGGGCTCCGGCTCGGGTTCACCGGCTTCGGCCCCATCATGAATTCGGTCAGCTCGCGATTCGTCCCTGCACCGATCTGCTGGGACAGGTACACGGCGCCCGGCCGTAGGACCCGGGCGATCTCACCCCACAACACGGTCACCGGGTGGCGGCTGACGACCAGGTCGAACGACTCGGCGACGAACGGCAGCGTCGGAGCGTCAGCGACGGCCACCACGTGTCCCCCGAGCTCACGCAGTCTGGCCCGGGCGATGGTGACGTTGGGCGGCCAGGACTCGGTTGCCACCAGGACCGGGGGCGGCGACATGGCGGTGGCGAGCACCTCACCCCCGCCCGTCTCGATATCCAGGGCGGCCGAGGCGCGGGCCATGTGCTCGCCCATCAGACGGGCGTAGCCCCACGGCGGCCGTTCCTCGGTCGCCCGTCCCTCGAACCACGAGAAATCCCAACCCTCGACCGGTGCGGCGGCACCCTCGGCCACGAGGTCCTCGAACCTCACTGCGCCATGCCCCCAGGGTCAGCCCGCGTCCGAATGCAGGGCGTTCAAGAGGTTGTTGGAGTCGCTGGCGTACGAGTTGAGGATGGAATCGAAGTTGCTGCTCTGCACCGTGGCCCGGTAGCTGGCAGCGTCCGAGCTGTTGGCCAGCTCGGTGAAGATGGACGCCAGCTGCGTCGCATCGCTCTCCACGCTCTGCGCCTGCCCGTTTGCATTCGACGGCAGGCTCATCCCGTGCACGTCGTCGGCGAGCTGGGTCAACTTGGCGGCGGCAGTGAGGTGCGTCGGGCGCAGGCACGACACCGTGGTGCACGACTTGATGCTCGCTCCGGCATTGTCGATGGCAGTGGTGACCGAGTGGGTGTCGGAATCCACCGTGTTGAACTGTTGGACGCTCGATTGGCGATTGCCTGTGCTGACGTTCTGAGCGATGTTCTGACCGAGGAAGAGGATGGAGCCCCACACGATGGCGAAGATGATCCAGCCCCGTGCGGCACCGGTCAGGACCAGGGTGGCCCATCCCGGGGTCTGATCCGCCGCAGGGAGCGACGGCGCCAGCCGCTCCCAAGGAGGGGGCGGGGGCATCGCGCCGACTCCGGTCTGCAGGGGCGGCATGGGTGGAGGCGGCAGCGGTGGGGCCGGCATGGGTGGGGGCCACTCGGGCGGCGCGGGGGCCGGCGCAGTGGCCGTCGATTCCGATTCGGGTGCACCTGCGTCTTCTGGCGCCGGCGCGGACTCGGGGGCGTCGATCTCGTCGGCGGGCGGCACCGCGTCGGACGGCGTACCCGCCACCTCGGTGGGAGCCGACGGGTAGGAGAACGGCTGTGGGGGCGGGGTCTGGTATCCCGGCGAATACGCCGGAGCTCCGGTGGAGGTGGTGGGGGCGGGCGGCGTCGCGTACGGCGGGGCCTGGGGTGCAACCGGGTCGCCCAGCATGCCCCAGGCGTACTCGGAGGTCAGCATCAAGAAGTAGGAGTGGAACCGGACTTGGTAGCGGAGCAGGGCCGAGTAGGCCGCGTACAGAGACTGGGGCATACTGCCGCCGATCAGGACCACGAACCACATCACGATCAGCAGCGGGAAGGTCAAGCCGTACTCCACGATCTGAGAGAAGACGGCGCCCGGTATGGCCAGGATGATCCGGAACAGCACGGCCCAGCGGTTCAATCGTCCCGGGGCAGGGAGCATGGGCCGCGCCGGGAACTCCTCGTCATCGAGCGAGAAGGGTGGATAGCGGTCGGTCAACAGGTACATGTAGGCGGCGACCCGCGTGTACCAGCGCACCACGCCGCTCATGAAGCCGTGGGCCCAATCCGGGAGCCGTCCCATGAAGAGCGCGGCGAACCAACCGATGACCGCGACGAAGAAGGTGGCGAGGCCGAGGAAGTACAGCACGATGGCCTGGGGGATGACCAAGATGATGCGGAAGGCCACGGTCAGCCGGCGCTGGGGTGCCGACCCGGCGTACCACATGTCGGCACGCCGGGTCGGCATCGCCATTGCTGCGTCGGTCATGTCGCCCCCTATTTGGACACCGCCGGCGGCGGCGGCCGATCCATGCGGAACGTTAGAGCATGCCCACCTGCGGGGCAGCGACCCCTCACCCGTCAGCGGCCACCGCAGCGTCCGAGTCAGCGGGCCGGGCGGCGGCTGCCCCGGCCAGCCGCACGGCAGCCCCTGCCGTGCGGGGCTCCAATGCCCGTTGACGGTCAGAGTGCGTCGTACACCGCGTCGATCACCGAGCGGTTGCGCGTGCTCTGCCAACGGGGGATCACATGGTTCATGACGTAACCGAACGCGACGCCGGCATGGGGATCGGCGAAACCGACGGCACCACCGGTGCCGAAGTGGCCGAAGCTCCCGGGGTTCGGACCGAACGCGCGGCGCGCCGTCGTCGGCGTGAAGCCGAGCCCGAACGTGACGTCCTCGTGGAGGATCGGGCAGTAGCCCCGGGACTGCGGGGAGACCGCCTCTGCGAGCAGGTCGACCGAGACCACCCGGCCGGGCTCGAGCAGCCCGGCGTACATGCGCGCCACCCCGGTCGCGGTGCCGTGCCCGTTCGTCGAAGGGACCTCTGCCTCGTGCCAACGGGCAGAGTTCACCACCCCCATGGAGGAATACCCGGGCGGGTTGAAGTAGCTCAGCATCTCCATGAGCTCGTCGCCCTCGAGCGCCGCGAAGTCCAGCCCCTCGGTCCTGTCGGGAGCCGCGAAGATCACCTGCGCGCAACGATGCCGCTCCGTCGGCGGGACGCCGACGTGCACATCGGCTCCGAGGGCACCCGCCACTGCGGCCAGCCTGCGCCCGCAGGCCTCCCCGCTCACCCGTCGGACCACCTCGCCGATCAGGTGCCCGTAGGTGTTGGTGTGGTAGGCGTGCCGTGTGCCGGGTTCCCACCACGGCTCCGTCGCGGCCAGCGCGCCGGTCATGCGCGTCCAGTCCCACAGGTCCTCGTTGGTCAGGTGCTCGCGGATGGCCGGAACGGCGGCACGGTGGCACAGGGCCTGGCGGAGCGACACCCCCTCCTTGCCACCGGCCGCGAACTCGGGCCAGGCGGTTGCAACGGGGTCGTCGAGAGCGATCAGCCCACTGTCGACGAGCTGGAGCGCGAGGAGCGCCAGGAACGCCTTGCCCACCGAGTAGAAGTCGACCAGCGTGTCGGGCTGCCAGGGCAGGCGGCGGTCCCCGTCCCGCCATCCGCCGACCAGGTCGACCACGGTCGTCCCGTCGATGATCACGTGCACCGCAGCACCGACCTCGCCGCGCTCGGAGAAATTGCGCGCGAACTCCTCTCTCACGTGCCTGAAGCGGGCGTCGCAGCTCCCTGCCACCGGGGCATCCACGGGGGGACTCTGCCGTGCCCGTCGCCGGGAGTGCAAACGGGGTCGCGCCGCGTGCCCGAGAGGAGGCGTGGGCACTCGGACCACGGAGTCCGCCGGCCGTGTACAGGCGGCAATCACCATTGCAGCCGAATGCACCAAATTCCGCCCAGGGATCGGGGGATGTGTCATCCAACCCCGGGTAACGGCCGATACAAGACGGTGAGCCTGGATCTGCTTTCGACCTCCGGCCTCGAGACCCGGCGCTCGGCGGACGACACCTCGGCCGGGTCGGTCGAGCACTCTCTCGTCGCGCAGAGGCAGCGCTTCTGGGCGTCCTACATCCGTCTCGGCTATCTCGTGCTCACCGGCGAGGCGCTCTTCGTTCTCCTCTACTCCGCAGTGACGCCCGACGGACCGCATCGCCTGGCGCTCCAGGTCGTCAGCTCGCTGACTCTCATCGTCGCCGTCTGCGCGCTCCTCTTCGTCAACCGGGTCTCCGCGCAGGCGTGGCGGCTGAGGTTCTGTCTCCTCTCGACCCTCTTCGCAGGGGCGGCCCTGACGATCGCCATCTGGCTGGACGGTGGCGTCGACAGCCCTCTCGTCCTCATGATCGCACTCCCGATCCTGAGTGCGGCCCTGGCGCTCCCGGCCAGAGAGGTGTGGATCTGCGGTGTGGCCGCATTGGTCGAGATGGTGGCGGTGGTGCTCACCAGTGTCGACGTCTCGTCGTCGACGAGCGACGTCGCCGCACTCTCCGCCTTCCTGGTGGGCACAGTGGCCCTCAGCCTGGGCGCCGCGGTGTACCGCTCACGGCTCGAACGCGACGAGGACCTGCTCATCCGGAGGCTCCACCGTCAGGCACGCACCGATTCGCTCACCGGATGCCTGAGCCACGGCGCGTTCTACGACCGTCTGAGCATCGAGGTGGACCGCGCCCTGCGACACGGTGAGCCGCTCAGCTTGCTGGTCGTCGACATCGATCTGTTCAGGTCGTTCAACGACGCCCGCGGCCATGCCGCCGGGGACGCGGCGCTCGTCAAGGCCGGCGCGAGGATCGGCCGGATCAGCCGATCCGTCGACGCCGTCGCCCGGATCGGAGGCGACGAGTTCGGCGTCATCCTCCCGATGACCGGTCTGGCGAGTGCGCACGCCCTGGCCGAGCGAATGGTGGAGGCCTTTTCTCGGTCGGAGGAAGCCGGGGTCACCATCAGCATCGGCTACGCCGCGCTCGACCCGCGCGAGCCGACGAGCCAGAGGCTCTTCCGGGACGCAGACCGTGGCCTCTACCGGGCCAAGGAGCAGGGACGGAACCGCACCGCCACCATCGGAGGTGCGGTCGCCGGCGGCACGACCCACGCTCGACCCGGCGAGGAAGCGATGGACCGCGCGGTCGGGCAGGCCGATTGGACCCGGCTCGAGGAGAGCCTGCGGGACTCGCACCAGGCAACTGCAGAGGCGTCGTCGATCATCGACTCGCTCCAGTCGACCTCGACCGTCGGTTTCGGGTACGTCGACCGGGACTTGCGGCTGGTGCGCATGAACCAGATGCTCGCATCGGCGATCGGTTGCCGGGTCGAGGACGAGATCGGGCGTCCCGTCGCCGAGGTCGTCCCCCTCCTGTGGCCCGCGCTCGAGCCCATCTACCGGCATGTCCTCGACACCGGTGAGGCGGTCGTCAACCGTGAAGTGTCCGGCCCGCTCCCGACGGACGGAGGCCGGATCCACGCCTGGCTGACGAACCTGAACCCGATCGAGGTGAACGGGTTCGTCACCGGCATCGCCATCATCGTCATCGACATCACCGACCGGAAGCAGCTGGAGGAGAGCCAGGCCACACTGACGCGGGCGGTCGTCAGCGCCCTCTCGGCCTCCGTCGAGATGCGCGATCCCTATACCGCCGGTCACCAGGAGCGGGTGGCGCAGCTGGCCGTCGCGATCGCCGGCGAGCTCCGTCTCGAACCCCACGAGATCGACGAGATCGGATTGGCCGCCAGGATCCATGACATCGGCAAGTTGTCGGTTCCGGCGGAGCTGCTCACGCGTCCGGGCCGGCTCACCGACACCGAGATGGCCGTGGTCCGGATGCACAGCCAGGCCGGCTTCGACATGCTGATGAAGGTGCACTTTCCCGAGCACGTGGCGGACATGGTCAGGCAGCATCACGAACGCTGCGACGGCTCGGGGTATCCGTGCGGCCTGCGCGGTGCGCAAATCTCCATCGGGAGCCGCATCATCGCCGTGGCGGACGTCGTCGAGTCGATGGCTTCGGGACGACCGTACCGAGCGGCCCTCGGCATCGACCTCGCGCTCGACGAAATCCGGAGTGGCGCAGGCACCCGTTACGACGCAGACGTGGTCGCAGCCTGCGTCCACCTGATCGACAACCACACGGTGGCTTTCGACGAGAGCGGATCGCTCGTCGCTCCAGGCCGCTGACCCGACTCCCCGTGAACCGGCCCTAATCACCCGAAGCGGCGACGAAGCTGAATCGCACCCGGCGCCGCGGGTTGTCGACATTGAGGTCCACGAGCACCACTGACTGCCAGGTCCCGAGGACGACCAGACCGTCGAGCACGGGGAGCGTCAACGACGGGCTGACCAGGGCCGGCAGCAAATGATCGGCCCCGTGACCCGGAGAACCGTGGGCGTGCCGGTAGCGGCGGTCGCGCGGGAGGAGCCGTTCGAGTGCGTCGAGGAGATCGCGCTCCGATCCCGACCCCGTCTCCATCAGGGCCAGGCCAGCGGTGGCGTGTGGCACGAAGACGTTGACGAGCCCGTCTCCGAGCCCGGCACAGAACCGCGTGAGCTCAGCGGTCAGCTCGACGATCCGGTTCCGGGAGGCGTCGATCTCGATCTCGATCGACTTCATGGACCCCAGTCTTGCGCCTCGGCCCCGGGCCGCGCCGGCCGGTCGCGGTAACGTCCGCGCCCATGCGCATCCTCCCGGGCTCCCAGCGGCCGTGACGGTCGTCCTCGTCCACGGCGGCGGCACGACGGCCCGCTTCTGGGACCGTGTGCTCCCCCTGCTCCGGACCGGGACGTTCGCCGTGGACCTGCCCGGACGGGCTGACAGGCCCGCCGACCTGGCCACGCTCTCCGTCGACGAGGAGGTTGCATCCGTCGTGGCCGACATCGGGTCGAAGGCCGGCGACGGGCCGATCGTGCTGGTGGCCCATTCCTCCGGCGGCCTGGTCGTGCCGGGCGTCGTCTCCGCCCTGGGCGGCCGGGTGAGCTCCATCCTGCTCAACGCTGCGCTCGTCCCTGCAGAGGGAGGCTGCGGGATCGACTGCATGAAGGAGCGCCACCGCGAGGGGCTGGTCCTGGCCCTCCGCGCCGCCGAGCGCGACGGCCGCACCATCACCCTGCCCGGGACTCCCCCTGACCCCGAGTCCCTCCGACATGCGTATGGTGATGACCCGCTCGACGACGAGACCCTGGCGTTCGTGGCCGATCCCGTTCGCTGCGTCGAGGACACGGTGCACCACTACTTCCAGCCCGTGCACTGGTCCGCCGTGGCGGGTGTCCCCATCACCTACGTGCTCAACGAACAGGACCGCCCGGTGCCTGCTGCGACCCAGGAGGTGATGGCGCGTCGACTCCCGGACCCGGTGACGGTCATCCGGGTCGATTCGGGCCACCTCTTCCCGGTGACGGCACCAGCCGCCTTCGCCGAGATCGTGGCGGGCGTCACGTCCTGATCCGCCGGCGTCGCGACCGGTGCACCGAACCGCCGGCTCGGGTCTGCGCCGACTGCCGGTCGCAGGGAGGAGCTACACGCGCACGCCCGACCGGTTGATCGTCGAGTCGTCGGTGCCGAGGTACGACTCGATCACCGCGGGGTGCTCGAGCACCTCGGCCGGTGACCCCTCGGCGATCACCTCTCCCAGCTCGAGGGCGATCATGCGGTCGCAGACGGCCGTCAGCAGTGGCATGTCGTGCTCGACGACCAGGATGGAGCAGCCGGTGTGCTGCTGGACCCGGACGAGCAGCGGCCCCATGGCCTCGGTCTCGCGCTGGGCCACGCCACCCGAGGGCTCGTCGAGGAGGAGGACGCCCGGCTCCTGGGCCAGCACGCAGGCCAGCTCGACGATGCGGCGGGTCCCGGTGGACAGCTCGCCCACGAGCTTCTCCCGGAACGCGGTCAGGCCCATCATCTCGACGAGCTGTTCGGCCTTCTCCGCCACGTCCGCCTCGGAGTCGAGTGAGGCGGGCAGACGCAGGCCGGCCGCGATCATGTCGCGCGACCGGAGGTGCCGCTCCTGGGCCACCGCGATCGTCTCGGCCACCGTGAGCGAGGAAAACAGCCGGGCCTCCTGGAAGGTTCGCCCGAGTCCCGCGGCCGACCGCAGGTGCGCCGGCCAGCGGTCGACATCGACGCCGCCGAGCCGGATCCGCCCACCGTCGAGTGCCAGGAAGCCCGACACGTGGGTCAGCTCCCGGTCGTACCACCCTGCTCGGACAGTCCCTGGAGGAGCGGTACCCAGTGGTCGAGATCCCGAACCACCAGTGCCTCGACCTTCCCGCGGTCGTCGGCCCGCCGCAACGCCACGGCCTCGGGCGCCGACGGGAGGGCTGCGAAGGTGGCCACCTCGTCCGGCGGCATGGGCCCGCCCTGGGCCGCGAGCGACGCCACGCTGTCCGACGCCAGCTCGGCGCCGTAGGCGGGCTCGACGGCCACCAGGTAGCGCTTCGCCGCGACGTGCAGGGCGACCAGGCCGGCCACCCGGCTCCCCAGCGCTCGCCGCACGGCCTCGGCCGCCACCGCCGCGTGCGCCTCGTCACCGACCCCGGGCATGAGGTGGCCGATGTCGTGCACGAGCCCCGCCGCCGCCAGCTCGTGATCGGCGGGGACCTCTCGCTCGAGCAGGCTGGCGGTCTGCAGCGCGTGGTCCAGTTGCGAGACGGACGAGCCGTCGCGGAGCGGCCGACCGGCGCCCCGCGCCAGCAGTTCGATGATCTCGTCGACGCCCAGGCCGGCCGCGTGCTCGCTCACCGGGCCATTCTCCCCCTGGCGGCTCCACCTCCGTTGCTTCCCCCGTTGCGGGTACGGTGACGGCCCATGCCCTGGGACCCGCCGCCACGCAGCCCGTGGACGGACAAGATGGTCTCACTCGGACGCGGCCTCGGCGACGACGGCCGTTCTCTCATCTCGCTCGTCCCCGACGACGTCTGCGCCGCCGCGACCATCACGACCGGCCTCGACGACTTCGGCGACGACTGGTGGGAGGAGCCGTTCCGGCGCCTCTGCGCGTCGCTCGACTCCGAGGCGCGCCTCCACCTGCCCGGCCGGCTGCGCACACGCGGGGAGATCCAGCTGATCCTCCAGAACCGGTTGCGCATGGTCGACCTGTGGAAGAGAGAGCCGGCCGTCCTGCGCGAGCCCGTGCGCGCGCCGATCGTCGTGACGGGCCTCGGGCGCTCGGGCACGACGCTGCTCCACGAGTTGCTCGCCTGTGACCCCGACAACCGCCCGCCGCTCCTCTGGGAGCTGCTCCACAGCGTCCCCTACGAGGACGCGTCCGGCGACCTGTGCGACGACGAGATCACGCTCATGGACGAGATGGTGCCGGCCTTCACCGCCATGCACGAGAACGGCGGCCGCCTCCCCACCGAGTGCATCTTCGCCTTCGCCCACCAGTTCTCGAGCGACATGTACACCGGTCTGTACAACGTGGCCGAGTACACGATGTGGCGCAGCGGCGTGGACCAGGCGCCGATTTACGACTGGCACAAGCGCCAGCTGCAGACGCTGCAGTGGGTGGCCGAGCGGCCCACGACGCGCTGGGTCGTCAAGGCGCCCTCCCACCTGTCCGCCCTGCCCCTCGTCTTCTCGACCTACCCCGATGCCCGGGTCGTGATCACCCACCGCGATCCGCTGCGCGTCATCGGGTCACTCGCCGATCTCATGGCCACCCTGCACTACATGCACTCGGACCACGTCGACCATGCCGTCCTGGTCGAGTTCATGGCCATGGGTCTCGAGATGCAGATGGACCACGTCACGGCGGAGCGCGACGCGGGCGACATCCCGAACGGCCAGATCGCCGACGTCGTCTACCGCGACCTCGTGGCCGACCCTCTCGGGGTCGTCGAAGGGCTCTACGCCGGGTGGGGACTCCCGGTCAGTTCGGAATTCCGCGCCTCCCTCGAGGCGTACCTGGCCGCCCGCCACACCGCCCGGAGGTCGGGCCACGACTACTCCTTCGCGGACACCGGGCTCGACCTGGGCACACATCGTGCCCTGGTGACGCCCTACCAGGAGCGGTTCGGGGTGCCCTCGGAGGTGACCTGACCCCGGCTCAGCCGAGATCGGCGATCTTGACCACCTCGGCCGTCGGGTGCGGTGGCTCGTCGGCGAGCACCCACCGCACCAGCATGTAGCCCTCGAGGCGGCCGCCCGTGTCCAGCCAGTTCTCCACGCCGGGGTCCGTCGGCGCGATGACCATGCGCCAGGACCCGTCGGCCGAGAGCGCGGCCGTCTTGTTGTTCAGCGCCGTCGTCGTGTAGCGGTAGTCGAAGCTCTCCATCCACGGCGAGGTCAGGGCGAGGCCCCAGTAGAGGAACGGCCGCTCCGGCTCGTGGACGGTGACCACGAGCGCCTCACCGGGCTCGAGCCGGAACCGCCCGCCGTGGTACGTCATCTCCGCGTTGGAGTGCGAGCGCACCTCGTCCTCTTGCGCCGCCACGTGTGCCGACCCGGCCTCGCCGCCGAACGTGTTCATGTTGCCGGCGGCGTCGCGCCACATTTGCAGCGCCGTCGCGCCGACGAAGGTCAGGAACATGGCGGCGAACTCGAGCTTGGGTGCGAGCTCTTCGCTCGAGAGGACCGGTGGCGGCACGATCTCTCCCGGCCGGGGCACGAGCTCCACCCGCAGCCGCGAGAAACGCTCGGGGGACTTCTCGAAGTGGGTCTCCCTGATGGCCAGTTGCGCCGTCCCCGGCTCGAGGACGACCGAGTTCTTGGGACGCGGATCGGGCATGGCGGACTCCGGCGCGATCAGGATGTCGACCTCCCCGTCGGGGCCGAGATCGAACGCGTCAATGTGGGTCTGCGTCTGGGTGCCCGTCCGGCCACCCACCTGGCCCTGCCCGAAGGCCGTGCCGAACGTCATGCCGAGGTAGGCGCACTCCCCGCGGTACCCCACGAGGCGGTAGGAGTGCGAGTCGTCGAGCACGCAGAAGAGGTAGTGCACGTCGGGATTGTCCACGAGGAGCTTCCGGTAGTCGTCCTGGAGCGTGAAGAGCTGGGGGTGCAGCGGGTCGGAGCGCTCCACGATCCAGTCCAGGGCCAGCCGGGACAACCGGGTCACCCACCGGTACCCCTCGGCCACGTTCACGTCGGTCTCGGGGACGCCCGTTGCCTCCCGGACGACGTCGAGCGCCGCCGTCTGTGCCTGCAGCCAGGCGTCGAATGCCGCGTCGAGCCGATCGTCGTGCATCGAGCTGACGCTACCCATGTTTGGGGCGAGTCGCCCGTCCCGTGGCGCGCCCGATAACTTCGCGACGTGACCGACACCGCGACCGAGACGACCGCCACCGACGAGTTGCTCAGCGAGCTCCGGGCCTGGCTGGGCAGCAATTGGGACCCCGACCTGACGGTCGCCCAGTGGTGGGAGCGCCTGGGGTTGGCCGGCTGGGCCGCCCCCGGGCTCCCGACCAACGCGTACGGCAAGGGCATGGCGCGGTCCGACGTGGTCCTGGTCCAGCAGGAGATCGCCAAGTCCGGCGCGCTGGGCGCTCCCGCCGGCCTGGGGCTCCTGCTGGCGGCTCCGACGATCGCGGCGCACGGCACCCAGGAGCAGGTCGACCTCTACGTGCGCGACATCGTCACGGGGCAGAAGGCCTGGTGCCAGCTCTTCAGCGAGCCCCAGGCGGGCTCGGATCTCGCCGGCCTCCAGACGAGGGCGGTCCGGGACGGCGACGAGTGGGTCGTCAACGGCCAGAAGGTGTGGACCTCGGGCGGCCAGTACGCCGACCTCGGCATGCTGCTCGCCCGCACCGACCCCGACGTGCCCAAGCACCAGGGCATCTCCTACTTCGCCTTCGACATGCTCCAGGACGGCGTCGACGTCCGCCCCCTCAAGGAGATGACGGGGCACGCGCTCTTCAACGAGGTCTTCATCACCGACGCCCGCGTGGCCGACTCCGCCCTCATCGGCGGGGTCAACAACGGGTGGGCCGCGGCCAACACCACGCTCATGAACGAGCGGGCCGGTCTCGGCTCGGGGGGCGGCAACGCTGCGGGCGGAGGCCTCGCCCAGCCGGGCACCGTCATGGGCTTCCTCGGCCGGCGGGTCGGCGACCTGGTCCCGCCTGCGCCGGCACCCGGCGCCAAGACGTCGCAGCAGCCGAGCGGCGCGCTGGGCGCCATGCGCGGCGGCGCGGGGATGCTGATCAGCCTCGCCCAGTCACGGGGCGTCAACAAGGACGCCGGCATCCGCCAGGACCTGGCCCGGCTCTACACGCTCGGCGAGCTGGGCCGCTTCAACGGCCTGCGGGTCAAGGCGGTCAAGGAGCAGGGCAAGGACATCCCGGGCATGCCCAACGTGGCCAAGCTCTCCATGAGCATGATCGTGCGCCTCACCCGTGACCTCGGCCTGCGCATCTCGGGCCCGGCCGGGATGCTGCACGCCTACGACAGCGACGACAAGGCGGCCCTCAAGCACGCGACCGGCGACCCCTTCGCGGGCGGCATCGGCGAGATGGCACTCTTCGCCCAGGCGCCACCGATTTACGGTGGGACGGACCAGGTGCAGCGCAACATCATCGGGGAACGGGTCCTGGGCCTGCCCAAGGAGCCCAACAACGACCGCGTGACGCCCTTCTCCGAGCTCCCCAAGAACGCCTAGCCAGGCACGGGGCACGGGGCACGGGGCACGGGTCGAGTCAGGGCCGGGGGCCGGGGGGTCGTGGAGGAGGAGCGGGTCGACCGGGTCGACCGGGTGCGCCACGTGGGCCGGGTGGACCGGACGCTGCGGGGAGCGGCGGCCATCGTGGGCGTCGCCGAGGACGTCTCCCCGACCGGCGAGCTCGACCGCACCGGGCGTGAGCTCGAGGTGGCCATGGTCCTCGGTGCGCTCGAGGACGCGGGCCTGACGCTGGCCGACGTCGACGGCGTCTGCCACGCCGAGTCGGCCGTCGCCCTCGCCGAGTACCTCGGCATCCACCCGGTGTTCATGGACTCGACGATGACCGGCGGCTCGAGCTACGAGGTCCACGTCGAGCATGCCGCCGCCGCCATTGCCGCGGGCGTCTGTGACGTCGTGGTCAGCGTGTACGCGTCGACCCCCCGCAGCAACCGGACGCGACGGCGCCCCGCCGCCCGCCGGGTGCAGCCCGGCCCCAACCCGATGGTGGAGTGGGACCTCCCCTACGGCCTGCGCACGCCGATGGGCCCCTACGCGCTGGCGGCGGCGCGCCACATGCACGAGTACGGCACCACGCCCGAGCAGCTGGCCCAGATTGCGGTCAGCACACGCCAATGGGCTGCGCTCAACCCGCGGGCCCGCCACCGCGATCCGCTCACCGTCGCCGATGTGCTCGCCTCGCCGCTGCAGGTGAGCCCGCTCCATCTCCTCGACTGCTGCCTCGTGACCGACGGCGCCGGAGCCTTCGTCATGACGAGCGCCGAGCGGGCCCGCTCGCTGCCCAAGCCCCCGGTCTACCTCCTCGGCGCCGCCACCTGCTCGGACCACATGGGGATCAGCCAGATGCCCGACCTCACCACGACGCCCGGCGTGGTGTCGGGCGCCCGCGCCTTCGCCATGGCCGGCCTGTCGGCCTCCGACGTCGACGTGCTCATGGGCTACGACAGCTTCACCATCACCGCGCTGTTGCACCTGGAGGATCTCGGCTTCTGCCACAAGGGCGAGGGCGGCCCCTTCGCCGCTGAGGGCACGCTCGGTCCGGGCGGCGGCCCGCTGGCCATGAACACGAACGGTGGCGGGCTGTCGTTCACCCACCCGGGTATGTACGGCATGTTCCTCATCACCGAGGCGGTGCGCCAGCTGCGCGGCGAGTGCGGCGATCGTCAGGTCGAGGGCGCCCACGTCGCGGTGGCCCACGGGTCGGGCATCCTCCTCTCGGTGATGTCGACGGCGGTGCTCGGGACCGAGGCCACGCTGTGACCGGCGCCCCGGACGGCCCGCCGACCCGCTTCGAGCCCCCCGTCGGCGCCGAGAGCGGCCCCTTCTGGGAAGCGACCGGCGACGGGAGGTTGCTCGTCCAGTGGTGCACCGCCTGCGACCGGGGCGTGTTCTACCCGCGCTCCTTCTGCCCGCACTGCGCGGCCCCGGGGTCGGCCCTCGAGTGGCGCACCGCCAGCGGGCGCGCCACCGTCTACGCCGCCGTGGTGGAGCACAGGCCCGAGGCAGCCGGCACCGCGTTCTCGGGCGGGCGGCCCTACTGTGTGGCCCTGGTCGATCTCGAGGAGGGGGTCCGGATGATGACGAACGTCATCGACTGCCCGCCTGACGAGGTGCGCAGCGGCATGGCCGTCACGGTGACCTGGGAACCGCTGCCGGACGGCCGGCAGCTGGCGCTCTTCCGCCCTGCCGGCGGGGAGGCCCGGTGAGCGTCCCCGCCGACAAGGGCCAGGCTGTGGCGCAGGGCATGCTGCATGCCTGGTGGGCCGAGCGCATCCCCGACCGCCTGGCGCTCGTGACCCCCCAGGGCGACCGCACCTACGAGGATCTCAACGCCGACATCAACCGGTTGGCCCGGGCCCTGCGGGCCCGGGGCCTGCAGGCAGGCGACTCGCTGGCCGTGATGTGCACGAACCGGCCCGAGTTCATCGAGGCCCGCTACGCCGCCCAGCGCAGCGGCCTGCGCTTCACCCCCATCAACTGGCACCTCACGGGCCCCGAGGCGGCCTACGTCGTCGAGAACTGTGAGGCGAAGGCGTTCATCTGCTCGGGCGAGCTGGGCGACAAGGTCGGCGTCGCCGCCGAGGCCGGCCGGGCCGGGCTGGTGAGGATCAACACCGGTGGCTACCTGCCCGGCTTCGAGATGTACCACTCGGTGGTCGCCGCCGAGGACGGCTCGAACATCGACGACCCGGTGCTCGGCACGGACATGCTCTACACCTCGGGCACGACAGGCCGGCCCAAGGGCGTGCACCGCGACACGGCGGCGATCAGTGCACTGGCCACCGTCAACTTCTGCGGTTACGACGAGGACTGGGCGACGAGCACCGACGCGCACCTCGTGACGGGCCCGCTCTACCACGCCGCCCCACTGGCCTTCTCGGTGGCCGTGCCCTTCCTGTACGGCGTGCCCCTCGTGATCATGGACCACTGGGAGCCCGCCGAGGCCCTCCGCCTCGTGGAGCGGCACGGGATCACCCACACCCACATGGTGCCGACGATGTTCCACCGACTCCTCGCCCTGCCCCCAGAGGAGCGGGAGCGCTTCGACACCTCCTCGCTGCGCTTCGTGATCCACGGGGCGGCGCCGTGCCCCGTCCCGATCAAGCGGCGCCTGATCGAGTGGCTGGGGCCTGTCGTGGTCGAGTACTACGCCGCCACCGAGGGCCTGGGCACCCTGGTCGACTCCGAGACCTGGCTCGCCCACCCGGGCACGGTCGGGCGGCCCATGGCGCCGGGTCTCGTGAAGGTCGCCGACGACGCCGGCAACGACCTGCCCGCCGGGGAGGTCGGCCTCGTGTTCCTCCAGGCTCCGGCCGCCACCAAATTCGACTACTACGGCGACGCCGACAGGACGGCCGACGCGTTCCGGGGCGACTACTTCACCCTGGGCGACGTGGGCTACATGGACGCGGAGGGGTACCTGTACCTCACCGACCGCACCGCCAACCTCATCATCTCGGGCGGCGTCAACATCTACCCGGCCGAGGTCGACGCCGTCCTCCTGGACCACCCCGCCGTGGGCGACGTGGCGACCATCGGGGTGCCCGACGAGGAGTGGGGCGAGGTCGTGCTGGCGGTGGTGCAGCCCGCCGAGGGCGTGGAGGGCAGCGAGGAGCTGGCGGCGGAGCTCATGGCGTTCTGCCGGGACCGTCTGGCCCACTTCAAGTGCCCCCGCAGCGTCGACTTCGTGTCGGAGCTGCCGCGGGAGGATACTGGGAAGATCTTCAAGAGGAAGCTACGAGAGCACTACCGGGCGGCATCGAGCCGGAGTGACCAGGACCAAGGGAGCTGAAACGTGGGTATCTGTGACGGACGGGTCGTCGTCATCACCGGGGCGGGCCGGGGCATCGGGCGCGAGCACGCCCTCGAGTTCGCCAGCCAGGGCGCCAAGCTGGTCGTCAACGACCTCGGAGCGGAGGTGGACGGATCGGGCTCGTCGGCCGGTCCCGCCGGCCAGGTCGTCGACGAGGTCCGCGCCATGGGGGGCGAGGCCGTGGCGAACGGCGACGACGTCTCCGACTACGAAGGGGCGGGGCGCCTCATCCAGGCGGCTGTCGACACGTTCGGGACCATCGACGTGCTGGTCAACAACGCCGGCATCCTGCGCGACCGCATGCTGGTCAACATGACGATCGACGAGTGGGACGCCGTGATCAGGGTGCACCTGCGCGGCACGTTCGCCCCCACCCGCCACGCCGTCGAGTACTGGCGCAACCGCACCAAGGCGGGCGAGACGAACGATGCCCGCATCATCAACACGACGTCCCCTTCGGGCATTTACGGCAACGTGGGGCAGACCAACTACGGCGCCGCCAAGGCGGGGATCGCCGCCTTCACCGTGATCGCCGCCATGGAGCTCGAGCGCTACGGCGTCACGGTCAACGCCATCGCCCCGGCCGCGCTGACGCGCATGACCGAGAACCTCGGGATGGGCGCGGTGGCGGCGGAGAAGAAGCCCGAGGAGTTCGACCCCTTCGACCCCGCCAACATCGCGCCGATCGTGGTATGGCTCGGCAGCCCCGAGTCGGCGGGCATCACCGGCCGCGTCTTCAACGTCCAGGGTGACCACATCAGCGTGGCCGAGGGCTGGGTGGCCGGGCCCGGGGCCGACAAGGGCGATCGCTGGGACCCCGCCGAGCTGGGCAAGGTGGTGCCCGACCTGGTGGCCAAGGCGGCCCCCAACGCCAACATGGGTGGACGGCGGAAGTAGCCTCGGCCGATGTCCGAAGCGACACCTCCGGTGTCAGGGACCACCGAGGTCACCCCTCAGGTACCGGGCCGGCCCGACATGGAGGCGACCGTCCAGGTCATCCACGACAACGCCGACCGCCTCTTCCTGTGGGACTACGAACGGGACCGAGGACAGCTCGTCACCCTCTACAACAAGGCGATGGGGTCGCAGTGGAACAGCGTCACCGACCTCGACTGGTCGACCGAGGTCGACCCCGAGCGCCTCGTCGCCGAACAGGACAGCCCCCTGCTGGCCGTGGCCCGCGTGGCGGGGACGCTGCCCGGCTCGCCGCTGGCGAAGTGGACGGAGAAGGAGTACTCCCAGCTCGGCATCGAGTTCTTCAAGGCGAACCTGTCGCAGTTCATGCACGGCGAACAGGGGGCGATGATGACGGCGGCAAAGATCGTCGAGACGGTGCCGTGGATCGACGCCAAGTACTACGCCTCGACCCAGACCATGGACGAAGCGCGGCACACCGAGGTCTTCGCCAAGTATCTCCGCACCAAGCTCGGCGACGCGTACCCGATGAGCCCCTTCCTCAAGGCGCAGATCTGGTCGCTGCTCGAGGACTCGCGGTGGGACATCGCGTACCTCGGGATGCAGATCGTGATCGAGTCGCTGGCGTTGGCCGCCTTCGGCGACATGCTGCGGCGCACCAAGGAGCCGCTGCTGACGAAGCTCCTGCGCTACGTCATGTCCGACGAGGCGCGCCACGTGGCGTTCGGCGTGTTGACCCTGTCGGAGTTCTACCGCGACCTGAGCGAGGCCGAGCTGCGCGAACGCCAGGAGTTCATGGTGGACGCCACGCTCAACTCGCGGTCCCGGGCCACCACCCCCGAGGTGTGGGAGCGGATGGGGACGACCGCCGATGCGGTCTTCCCCTTCATCGTGCAGGCGGCCGAGAAGGCGAAGACGAACCCGATGCGGGGCTTCGCCCGCGGCTTCTTCGCCAAGCTGGTCCCCAACGTCCGCAAGCTGGGCCTCCTCGATGCGAACAACGGGTACCTGCGCGAGAAGTGGGGCGAGGCCGGGCTGCTCGAATTCGAGTTCGCCGACGACACGGGGTCCGACTACGAGTCCTACGATGCCGTCGCCCAGGACCGGGCGGCCCGGGGTGCCCTCGGCGCGTCGCCCGACGTCTCCGAGGGGTGAGCCCGAGGCGCTCCCCTCTCGACCGGGTGCGCGCCCTGTGCCTGACGCTCCCCGAAGCCGAGGAGCGTCCCTTCGGCGACCACACCCAACCGGCGTTCCGGATCCGGGACAAGTTCTTCGTCATGACGGGCGAGGACGGGAAGTCGATGACGCTGAAGGCCCCCAAGGGCGTGCAGGCGATCCTGGTGGCATCGGACCCCGGGCGCTTCTTCGTGCCGAAGTACGTCGGGCACATCGGCTGGGTCGGGGTGCGGCTCGACCGCACGGGCACACTCGACTGGGACGAGGTGGCCGAGCTGATCGCCGAGAGCTACTGCCTGACGGCGCCGAAGCGACTGGCGGCGCAGGTCGGCACGCCGCCGGATCCCACCGTCAGCGCGAGGGGTCGAGCCCGGTGAGCGTGGCGACCATGTTCTCGTCGTAGCGGACACCGCCCTGGGTCACGCCCACCGTCTCCCGCTCGCGCACGATGAGCCCGGTGCTGGGGACGATCCAGAAGTCCGTCGGGTTGGTGCCGTGCTCGGTCCCGGTGAAGGTGAGGGTGAACCGTGTGTGCTCGACGGTCACGGCGTGGCCGCCGACCACCATGGTCGCCTCGCCGAGCGCCTCCCCGGCCAGGGCCACCTTCTCCGCCGGGCTCGCCAGCGAGCACATGACGCCCCAGCGCTCCCCGGGGTGCGCCGCCGGCGGCAGCAGGTAGGCCGTCGCCGGGCAGTCCACGGTGGACGTGGTGGTCGCGCCGGCGATCGACTCGTCGGTGACGAGCCTGGGCACGCGCAACGCGCCGTCGTTGCCGGCGCACAGGGTGGTCGCCTCGGTGTGCTGGGTGATGGGGACCCAGCTCACGGTCGCGCAACGCCCGTCGGCGACGATCATGGAGGTGCTCGAGGGGAAGGAGCGCTGCACCCCCATGAGGCTCAAGCCCTCACCGCCACTGGTGCGGTACGTGTAGACGCCCGGCGCCGGCAGCCGGTTGCGCAGCGTAGCGAGTACCTTGCCGGTCTGGTCCCGTCGGTAGATGCGCAGCGCCTCGCGCAGGCCCACGGGCGACGACACGGTGCGGAACACGAGCGCCCACGCCGTCCCGCCGGCGGAGCTGACGATGACCACGGCGAGCACGAGGACCGACAGCAATCGGTGCTGCTGGACCCATTGCCAGACGAACACACCGCAATCGTACCCCGGCCCGGCCGGGCCGGGCCGGGCCGGGCCCCGACGCGATCAGCTCAGGCCGGGTCCGGCACCCAGTTGCCGTGGAACCCGGCGGGCACCCGCTGCGGGAGCTCGATCACGGCCTGCGCCTCGCCGTCGACGTCGTCGGCGTTGAGGATGTGCAACGCCGAGGAACCCGCCTCGGACGAGTGCACGAGCGCCATCAGCCAGCCGTCGGACTCTTCGGCGTCGTCGGCACGGGGGACGAAGACGGCCTCGCCCAGCGAGGCGCCACGGCCGAAGGATCGGGTGGAGCTCGCGCCACGCTCGAGGTCGTGACGGATCAGCACCGACTCGGTGCCGAGGATGTCGTCGGACTCTTCGACCGCCACCGCGTAGCCGTAGCGGTGCGGGAGGCCCACCCGCCGCTCGTCGACGCGGGGGAACTCCTGGCCGCGATCGTCGAGCCTCTCCTCCTTGACAGCGCCGCCGCGCCCGTCGAGATGCCACCGCTCCAGCGTCGGCGACCCCTCGGCGGGGCCGAGGAGCTGGGTCCGGAACATGGAGGGGTGCCGCACCACGTCGAGCACGATCCCGTCGCCGTCGCGCACGTCGAACGCGTTCATGGGGTGGAACACGTAGCACGGGTCGACGTCGTGCCAGACGGCGTCGGTGGCGTCACCGTCGCGAGGCAGCAGGCCCACGCGGGCGCGGTACCCCTCCCGCCAGCGGTACGGGAAGCGTGCGCCCGCGGCAACGGCCTCCATGCTGAACGTCACGGGGAGGTCGAGCAGGACGATGTAGCGCTGGGTGATGGCGGTGTCGTGCACGCTCACCGGCCCGCCCATGGACACGCGTCTCGCTGACCGCACCCGCGCCTGCGCATCGAGGACCGTCACCTCGACGTCGTCACCCCAACCGAAGAAGTAGGAGACGGCGTAGAGCTCGCCGGTCAGCGGGTCCCGCTTGGGATGGGCGGTGTAGCCACCCTCGAGGGTGCCGCCGAAGTCGCACGGGCCGATCGTGTCGAGCTCGTCGGTGAGCTCGTACGGGCGTGCGCCGGCCTCGACGATGGCAAAGGTTCGCCCGGCGTGCCCGATGACATTGGTGTTGGGGGCGAAGTCCATGCCCGCGTGCACGGCGCCGGGACGGGGCTCCTCGCCCAGGGCGCGCGCCACGTCGGCGGAGCGCACCCAGCGGTTCCGGTACCACTCCGCCCGTCCGTCGCGCAGTCGGATCCCGTGGACCATCCCGTCGCCGGTGAACCAGTGGTAGGCCGCCGGCTCGGGCACCGACACCGGATTCGGGCCGTTCCGCAGGTACCGGCCGCAGAGGGCATCGGGCACCCGGCCGGTCACCGCAAGCTCGGTCGAGGTGACCTCCTCGTGCACGGGGGCGAAGTTGCCCTGTAGATACGGGTTCGCAGCGACCGTCACGGATGGCCTCCTTGGAGAGAACGACGGTTCCAAACTAGGCACTCCAGGTGAAGAATGCGTGACCAATCCGTGCGTGGACGGGCTCAGACACCCTTTGCGCCCCCCGGCGCGCTAAGGTTGTTCCTCGAGGGCACCACCATCACAAGTTTGGAAATCCCTCTAGCTCGCGAGAGCTACCGGCCATGGCCCACCAACACGGGTCAAATCTGGCCAGGAGAGGAGTGGATTTTCAATGGCAACTGGTTCCGTGAAGTGGTTTAACGGTGAGAAGGGCTTCGGCTTCATCACCCAG
>Ga0181538_10001151_pt1 | contig 30398 bp, 25 predicted proteins | sample PEATcosm2014_Bin_40_FD_119773 | JGI IMG/M metagenome (GOLD analysis project Ga0181538, IMG submission 119773) | Peatland microbial communities from MTU Mesocosm Facility, Houghton, MI, USA - PEATcosm2014_Bin23_30_metaG | ecosystem: Environmental > Terrestrial > Soil > Wetlands > Peat | place... | reverse complement strand
TTCATTCCGCCATCGATGGCGGAGAGCATTCTGGATAAGGCGGACGAAACTCACATCCACGACGAATGGACGAAGATGAAGTTCGACGAAGGCAAGTACAAGTCGACCGACATCTCGCGGCCGAAAACGGAAGAGCTTCAGAAGGAATACCAGGAGTATCTCAAGAAGAAGTTGGATGAGCTGAAGGCTGCCCGCGCCGCGGAAGGCGCCAAGAAGTGAGCCTTGCTAGTGCAGCTTCCAGGAGATCCCCAGGAGGATGTCCACTTGGTTTTCTGCGGATTTGAAAGTGGGGCCGTCAGCGAAGACCACGAGGACGGGAGAATTGTTCCAAAGCGTGTATCGGACCTCCGGAGACAGGCGCAGGCGGCCGATGCCGAACTGCGCGCCAGCGCCGATCACGACGCCGTGGCTCACGGGATAATCCGTGCCCACCGTCAACCCGTTGGCGTAGGAGTGGATCGATCCGTTGATAACGCGCGGCGCATATCCGCCTTCGAGAAACGGCTTGACCAATGGAGCGGGCAGCCGGTACTTCAGAAGCAACGGGAATTCCCAGGAGTTGGCGTGTTCGTCGGCGGTGCCGTTGTAGTTGTTGTTGGAAAAGTCCGAGTGATAAGCCTCGCGACGATACAGCGCGTCGAATTCGATTCCCAGGCCGAACGGCAAGCCGATGTCCATTTGGGGGCCAAATACGTAGCGCTTTGACTCACTGGTCGCGCCCTCACCGGTCAGGTCGTCGGTAGCGCGTACACCGCCGGCCGCTCCGATGGCAATCGACTGCGCCGGGGAAATGGAGCTGGTTATCGCTCCCACAGACAGACACAACAGAATTTGCAGTCTCGCGCTCATGGCGGCAACAATAGCAATTGCGCAGCCAGATTTAATCCGGAAATGTCCGCGACATCCCTTCCTGGACGCTCACCCGCGGCCGCCAGCCCAGAACCGTGTGCGCCGCCGTACAGTCGCAGGGCCACAGCGGCGTGATGGAGCGGACACGGTAGGGCGTGAGCGGCACGGCGCGCTTCAACAGCTTGCCCAGCAACTCAACGCCATATCCGGCGGCCGTCAGAATCCACGCCGGCACATACCAGGCTCGAATCGGCCGTGCGCGGCTGGCGTAATTGACGTAAGCTCGCTGCGTCAGCCCTTGTGGATCCACAAGCTGAAAAATCGAGCCGTTGGGCAAATCGCCCTGCGCCGCAAGCACGAGCGCGTCCACCACGTTGTCGATGTAAACCAGCGGGACATGATGGCTGCCCGAACCTACTATCATCCACCGCCCGGCAATCCCGATAGTTCCCGACGGCGGGACCTTTTCCGCACCGGGACCGTAGATCTGCCCCGGACGCAGCACGATGGCGTACACGCGGCGGGCGGCGGCGGCCTCGAGCACCATCCGCTCGGCTTCCAGCTTGGTCTGCGTGTAGAGGCCGCGCTGTTCGGGATATGGCTCGTACGGGGTGGACTCATTCACCGGAAATCCCGCGCGATGTCCGGCGTGGTCGAGCACGCTCAGTGAGCTGACGTACACCAGGCGCTGTACGCGGTGCCGCTCACAGGCATCCAGAACATTGCGCGTCCCCCAAATTGTGCCGCTCTGGTATTCGAAATTTCCGCCTTTCATCGCGGCGCCCACGTGGAAGACAATCTCGATTCCCTGCATGGCGCGGTCGACCGCGGCCGGGTTGCCGAGATCGCCGTAGACCAACTGGATGTCGGCGGGCGGCGGAGCCGACGGCGGACGCCGCAGCAGCAAGCGCAGGGGCTCGTGGATCTCGCCGCGCAGCCGCTCAACCAGGGCTCTGCCGAGAAATCCATTGGCGCCCGTCACCAGGATGCGCGGCTTGAGGTGCTGGTTGGGCTCGGCCAGATATGCCTGCTTATCTTCGTCGGCGCGGCGGGAAATGTCTTCGAGGAGCGCGATCACGCGGCGCCCCTCGTCGGCCGAGACCGGCGGCGGATGGCCGTTGTGCAGCGCTTCGTGAAACTTGATCACCGAAACGTGGATTCCCGGCGATGGTTTCAACCGCCCCGTGGCGAATCGCACGGTGTTGACCGAGACTTTGGCCAGCATGTGTAGCGCATTGAAACCCGCGCCGAGAATGCGCTGCACTGGTTTGGGAGCGGGATATGTTTTGCGCAGCGTGATGACCTGGAGGTAGCAATCCACATGCATGACGCCCTTGGCGCCGTGGATGACGAGCTCATTCTGGATCGGCCGCACGTTCCAGGAGATGTACATCTGGCCGGTGCCGCGATCAGTCTCGGCCAGCGTGCGCCACTCGTCGAACACCAGGTTGGGATCGCCGATGCCGCTCGCGTAATAATGCGTATCGGCGCGGCGGATGGGGCCCAGAAACGCTTCCAGCAGATACAGACCGTGGACGCCGAGATCCTGAAACGGGTACGAGCCGTTGCGGAATTGAGGCGGCATGGTGGGGCCGCCGGAATACGCCTGGTAATCGGAACTGCGAAAGAAATCCACCGCCTGAATCTCTCCGCAGGCGCCCTCGCGAATCATCTCGAGCGCCTGAAGCACGATGGGATCCATGCGGGCCGAGTGGTTGACCGAAAGGACCAGGCCTTTTCGGCGGGCGGCGGAAATCATGCGGTCGCAATCCGCCACGGTCTCGGCCATGGGCTTTTCGATGAAAACATGAGCGCCCATTTCGAGGGCTTCGATCGCGAGAGCGGAGTGCGACGCGGGGGGCGTGAGGATGTGGATCACATCGGGCTGGATTTCGGCCATCGCGCGCAGCGAAGGAAAGACTCGTGGGATGCGGAATTGCTCCGCCAGAAGCGTGGCGCGGGCCTCGTCGAGGTCGGCAATCCCCACGGTTTCTACAAATGGCAGGCTGCGCAGCGCGCGTGCATGGTAGGTGCTGACATACCCCGCGCCCACCAATCCGACTCTTACAGGTTCATTGGGGTTCAAGACGTCATTGTAGCGAGGAGATCCCTTCACCGGTGACCCATTTGCTTGCTTGGGGATCTTGACAGTACGTCCGCTAACCCGCGACACTTTAATGCGGCTTATGATCATCACACGCAGCCCGCTGCGCATCTCTCTGGGAGGCGGCGGTACGGACCTGCCGTCGTATTACCGCGAGCATGGCGGATTTCTGATCGCCGGTGCGATCGATAAATTTGTATACATCACCCTGCACGAAACGTTCATGCCGGAAATTCTCCTCCGGTACTCGAAGACGGAGGTGGTCTCGCGCGCCGAGGAAATCAAGCACCCCATCCTGCGCGAGGCGCTGAAAATGGTGCCGATCGATGACCCGCACCTCGAAATCACCAGCCAGTCCGACATTCCCGCCGGCACCGGTCTGGGGTCGTCGGGCAGTTTCACCACCGCGCTCCTGTGCGCGCTGCACGCGTACTGCCGAAATCACGTGACGCAGCGCGACATCGCCGAACAGGCATGCCACATTGAAATCGATCTCCTCGGCGAACCGATCGGGAAACAGGATCAGTACATCGCCGCGTATGGCGGCATTACCGCGTTCACCTTCGATCGCGACGGACATGTGGATGTCCAACCCCTGAAGCTTCCGCCCGCCACGCTGCATCGCCTGGAGGACGGCCTCGCCATGTTCTTTACCGGCTACACGCGCAACGCCTCCGAGATTCTCAAGGATCAGGATGCGCGAAGCAAGCAGAAGGACAAGGACATGATCGAGCAAATGCACGTCGTCAAACAGATCGGGTATGACAGCAAGGCGGCGCTGGAAGCCGGCGACCTGCTGGCATTCGGCGAACTGATGCACGGACACTGGGAGCGCAAGCGCGCGCGCACCGCCGGCATGAGCAACGGGGAGATCGACCGCTATTACGACCTGGCGCGAGCCAATGGGGCGATCGGCGGGAAACTGATTGGCGCGGGCGGCGGCGGATTTCTGCTTTTTTATACCGAAGATAAAGCGCGGCTGAGTAACGTGATGGCCGCCGCGGGTCTGCGGGAAGTGCGGTTCCGGATCGATTTCGGCGGAAATCGGGTGATGCAGTACTGAAGGCGAAAGTGGGGCGGCCGGCCCGGATTTGCGAGTGCTATTTTGGCTTTATATACCTGGCTCACCCAGTCGGCTAATCCACATCTTCAGCGGGCAGTATTGTTGCCAGTTCATCCTCTACGTCAATGCCATATTGAACGGCCAACGAGGCGACGCTCAAGCCGAACGACGAACGCAATTCTCCGAGAGCCATAAAGAAGTCGTAGTGGTTTCCGAACCGGGGTCGGGTTCGCATCTCAAACTCATAGTGCATGTCGTTCAGGAACTTCCGGCACGCCGCACGCATGGACTTCATCGGTGCGGCCAGTTCGCTGCCGTCCTTGAGATCGCCCAATTCCGTCGTCAGGAACCTGCGGATCTCCAGGGCCGACTGAATACATTTTGATCCGGGACCTCCCATGCAAAGTCGTTGTAGAGCACACGGCGATCTTCGAGGAACCTGATAACCCGCCGTGCCACCGACACGTCAGGTGCGGTTGGTGTCCAAGAGACCCCGAATACGGGGCAACTCAGCCCGTTGAGACGGCCAATAATCTAAGTGAACCTCATCACGCCGAGAATACACCCTTCTAACGAGCAAATGAAAGCGGGTGAGCCAAATATATAAACGCCCTATTTCGGGTGCGGTATTACATCGAGGATGATATAGGTATCGCCGTCGATTTGGAAATAAAATCGCCAATCCCGGTTGATTCTCGCCTGCCAGATATCCCTGGCCTCATCGTATTTCTTGGCGCGCAAGGAGGGGTGGTGTAGATTGCGAACCAAGTAAGCAATTTGCTTGAAGAAAGCTCTTCTCACACTGGTGGGGCTTGCTTCAGGGCGAGAACGACGCGCGGGCTATCGTAGGCGAACTTCATCGAGCGCGCGACACGGGTTTCCTGGGCGTTGTCTTTCGTAGCTCCCGTTTAAGCGACGCGGTCATTGCCTCAGCACTGGCAAACGGCCCGGCGATATTCCCCTGCCGCACCTCTTCCAAGGCGCGCTTGAGCCGCGCGTCGATGACTCTCCGCTGGGACGCTGTGTACTCCCCACCCGTGGAAGCCGGCTTCGGAATGATGCTGATAATGCCATCGGCGACTCTGAACTCGACGCGGTCGCCCGCCCTAATTCAGGCTTTGCGCCTGACACTCCGAGGCACGATCAGATCGCTCTTGGATGTGACGACGGTCATATCCTGACTCTACCAGTATCGCAACCATTTCGCGATGGAGGTACTCTCCGTCCGGCCCTACCCCGCTCTTCGCGGCGAATACTTACTCAGCACCTCGCGCAGTTTCTCCGCGGCGGGGATGGGCTTCGCGCCGCTCGAGAGAATCTGCTTACTGGTCCACCGCTGGCCGTACAGCACCTCGTTCTCGTCGATGTCGTTGCGGAGCGTGGAGCCGTCGAGCGAGATTCCGCCGAACAGGCCGCGGGAGCGCGACCAGGAGAGGATTTCGGCCGTCACGAACGCGTCGGTCTGCGCGGTGGCGTCGCGCCCCACCGGTCCGGCGGCGGCCGTGGCCTCCGCGCCGATGGTGAACCTGCTCTTGGTGAGCCGTTTCATGCCGCCCGAATTCATGATCAGCAGTACGACGTCGGTGGACGAGACGCCGATCTGCGCGCCGAAGCTGCCGCCTTCGATGCGGATGGCCGCGGGTGGCCCCCAACCTTCGCCGCCGGCGGCGCGGCAAACGGCAAATCCGCGCCCATACTTTGCGCCCACCACCACCGCCGCTTTCTTGAGCCCGGGCACCAGCACCACGCAGTAAGCCTTATTGAGGAGCCCCTGCGGAATCGACCGGTCCGGTGTCCCCATTACTGCGGAGAACAGCGACGCGGCGTCGTTCAGCCGCTCGCCGGTCTTGGTTGCTTCATCGGCCGGCACGGGCGCGCAAACCAGCGCCGCGCCGAGTGTCAACGAAATCCATCGCATGTGATTATGGTAACGTCGCGGCGGGCGCCGATCCGTCCGTTTCCGCACTTTTCACGGCAGGCGGGAGCGCGCTCGCTACCGCGCCCAGGGTGGCCAGCACGGCGCACAGCACAGCGAACCAGTCGCCGAAACGCGTATAGAAGGTCTGGCTGGAAATGTAGTTGAAGTTGGCGTATTCCGCGGCGCGCGTGTTGGACGCCAGGTTGCCGCGGATGCGCCCGGCGGGATCGATGACCGCGGTGATGCCGTCATTGGTGGCTCGCATGATCCAGCGGCGATTTTCGGCGGCGCGCATGCGGACGATGTTGAGATGCTGGAGCCGCGCGGCGCTCTGCCCGAACCAGCCGTCGTTGGAAAGATTGAAGAGCGCCTCGGCGCCGCCGGCCACGAACTTGCGGACGAACCCGGGGAACACCGATTCGTAGCAGATAAAAGCGCCGATCTGATGTTTGCCGGCTTGCGAGACCACTACCTGGCGGCCCGCCTCGAAATCGCCCACCTCGCTCGACACCTTGTCGGCCACATAGTGGAACGGCCACGGAACGAATTCGCCGAATGGCACCAGGTTCACCTTGTCGTAGCGCGTGAGCGGACTTCCGGTGGACGAGACGAGCTCGGCGGAATTGAGCGGAGAGCCGTTCGGCGTATGCGCCACGGTACCCAGCAGAATATACGCCTGAGTCATGCGCGCCAGATTATTGACGTAGTTGCGAAAGCCCGCATCTTCCTCGTAATAATATGGCGCCGGCACTTCCGGCCACACGATAATCGACGGCAGGCGGCGACCCGGTTCCAGAGCCCCACGGAGTGTGAGAGCGGCCTGCTCCCGCACCGTCTGAATGAGGATTTCCGGGGTCCATTCCTGCGTCTCGGAAATATCGGATTGCACCAGGAGCGCGGCTTCCTGTCCGGGAATTGCGGGCGGCATGGCGGGCATGAGCGGCAAAAGCAGCAGCGGCGCGAGCCACGCGAGTTCCCGCCGCGGATGCCGCAGAATCGCCAGCGCCAGAGCTGCCGACATCATCACGAAAACCAAAGAGAGTCCATAGACGCCAGTGTACGGGGCGAGCCGCATGGGCAGGCCCATGTCGACGCCCGCGTTGCCGAGCGCCAGCCAGGCGAACCCCAGCGAGCCATGGGTCGCTTCCACCGTCACCCACCACGCCGCCACTGCCGGAATGGCCCACCAGCGCCGCATCAGGATTCCGGCGAGCAGCGCGAATACCGCCATGTGCAGCGCCTTCGCCACGCAGAAGAGCACGAACATGGCCCACGCCAGCGGCACGCCCATGTCGCCATGGACCGCGAGCACGATCTCGACCCAATAGCAGACGCCGCACCAATAGACGAAGCCGGCGATCCAGCCCAGCGCGAAGCGCCGCCACAGCCGCCGTTCCCGCAGCAGCGCCACCAGCAGCGGGGTGAGCGCGAACGGCGCCAGCCAAACCAGATTGAACCGCGGAAAACAGAGGACGAGCATCGCCGCGGAGACGAGCGCCAGCAGCAGATTCAGCACGGCACCCGTCGCGCGGCGTCGGCCACTTCGTCGGCCATGTAGGAGCTGCGGACCAGCGGTCCGCTGAAGACCATCTTGAATCCCAGCGAGAGTCCGTAGTCGCGATAGCGCTCGAATTGCGCCGGCTCGACATACTCGGTTACCGGAAGATTGCGCCTGGTGGGCTGGAGGTATTGTCCGATGGTGGCGGCATCGGTTCCGGCGGCGTGAAGATCGCGCAACAGCTCGTAAACTTCGTCCTCCGTTTCGCCCAGCCCGACCATGAAGCCGGACTTCGTGAGCGCGCTGCAATAACGGCGGGCAAAGGCGAGCACGGCGAGCGATTGGCGATAGTCGGCCTGCGGCCGCACGCGGGCGTAAAGGCGCGGCACGGTCTCCACGTTGTGATTGAATACGTCGGGACCGGCATCGAGCACGCGCGCCACGGCATCGAGATGGCCGCAAAAATCGGGCGTGAGCACCTCCACGCGGGCATCGGGGAGCGCGCGGCGCACCTCGCGGACCGTCTCCGCGAAATGGGCCGAGCCGCCATCGGCGAGATCGTCGCGATTCACGCTGGTGATCACGACGTACCGTAGCTTCATGTCGGCCGCCATGCGAGCCACGTTCGCGGGCTCGGCGGCGTCGAGCGGCATCTCGCGGCGGGCGGGATTGAACTTCGGCACCGAACAGAAGCCGCACCCGCGCGTACAATGGCTGCCGAGAATCATAAACGTGGCGGCGCCGCGATGGAAGCACTCGTGGATATTCGGGCAGCGCGCCGATTCGCACACGGTGTGCAGATTCAACTGGCGCAGTCCGGATTTGAGGCGGTTGAGCGATGGAAAATGCGTGCGGCTCTTGCGGGCCCACTCGGGCAGGCGAGGCCCCGTTCGTGAACGAGGCAAAGCCGCGCCGCCGAGCTGTATCAGGGCGTCGCTCACGGCTTCTTGAACAGGTTGGTCATCCCGGCGTCTTCCAGTTGCTTCTTCGCCTTGGAAAGGGCCTCTTTGTCGCTGAACGGACCCACCCACACCAGCGTGAGATTGTCTCGCCCCGGCCGCGTGATCACGGGAAACCCCCGGCTCTTCAGCGTTTGCGACATGGCTTCGGCCGACGTGTGGCTGCCGGCGAGCACCTGCCAGTACGTACCGGCTGCCGGGGTCTCCGCGGGAGCGGCGGCCGGCGCCTTCGATGCGGGCGCCGGCGCGGGCGGCTCTGGTGCGGTAGCTTCCTTGGCGGGGACCGTGGTGGGCCGCGGCGGCTGTTCGGCGGCGGCAGTTGTGTCGTCGCCGGGATGTCCCACGTCGGGATTCATCACTGCCGGCGTCGCGTCGGGCTTCACCAGGCTGGGTTGTGCGCTCGCCGGCGCGGCCGCATGGCTCTCGTTCGCGGCCGCGGCGGTCTCCGGCGCACTCGACGCGGATTTCGGAGTGCCACGCCCGAGCACGTATCCCATGGCGAACACCACCGCCAGCAGCAGCACGCCGATAAAGAAGCCGCTGAGCAGTTGCTTATCGCCCACTACCAGCTCGAATTCGCCCGTTTCCTTGTTACGCATGGCTCACTATTTGTGGCTGAGGTTGTCGAGCGCACCCTTCAAAGATGCAATTATATCCAGTGGGAGCGGAAACACAATAGTGGTATTCTTTTCGGTTCCGATTTCCACCAGCGTCTGCAAGTATCGCAGTTGAATCGCGACGGGCTGCTTCTGGATCACCTCGGCCGCCATCGCCAGCTTTTCCGATGCCGTGTATTCGCCCTCGGCATGGATGATTTTGGCCCGCCGCTCGCGTTCCGCCTCAGCCTGGCGCGCAATGGCGCGGATCATCTGTTCGGCCAGATCCACCTGCTTCACTTCCACCATCGTGACCTTAACGCCCCACGGCGACGTGTGTTGGTCCAGGATGGATTGCAGGCGGAGATTGAGCTTTTCGCGCTGGCTCAGGAGCTCGTCGAGATCCACTTCGCCCAGCGCGCTGCGCAACGTGGTCTGCGCCAGTTGCGAAGTGGCATACAGGAAGTTAGAGACCTCTATTACCGCGGGGCGCGGATCGACCACCCGGAAATAAATCACCGCGTTCACTTTCACGGTGACGTTGTCCCGGGTGATCACATCCTGCGACGGCACCTCGAGGGTGTCGATGCGCAACGATATGCGCACAATCCGGTCGATGGGGGCAAACACGAGGATCACGCCCGGTCCTTTGGGTTGCGGCAACGCGCGGCCCAGACGGAAAATTACCCCGCGTTCGTACTCGCGAAGGATTTTGATGGAGCTGAGCAGGTAGAGAACGACGATCACGACGATGATCATCGTTAAACTGATCGAGTCGGGCATGCGGACCTCCTAGTCCGTTATTGGTTCTACTTTCAGTTTCAGCTTGTCGATGGCCGTGACGCGCACGCGTCCACCGATGGCGACCGGGCGCGCCGACACCGCGTCCCAGTATTCGCCATGGACGAAGATTGTGCCTTCCGGCGCCAGCTCGGTGATTGCCGCGCCGGTCTCGCCGATCATTCCCTCGCTTCCGGTCTCGACTTTGTTGCGGCGCGCGCGCAGCACGAGAGAGAGCAGGAAGATGGTAATCAGCGAGAAGGGCAACGCCAAGGCGATGGCCGTGCCCCAGTGGACGCGCATTTCGGGCAAGGGACTGTCCACCAGCATGACTGCTCCCAGAACCATGGAGATCGCGCCTCCCACACCGAGAATTCCATGAGTGGCGAATTTTGCTTCGAGTATGAACAGCCCGAATGCCAGCAGAAGCAGAGACGCGCCGAGCCAGCTGATAGGCAATACGGAAATAGCCGAGAGCCCCAGAAGAACCATAATTGCGCCTGCGACGCCGGGCACGATCAAGCCCGGCGAATTGAACTCCAGGTAGAGGCAGAGCGCGCCGACGATCAGCAGAATCAGCGCGATATTGGGATCGGCGATGGCACGTACGATGCGCTGGCGAAGCGTCAGACGATAGTCGGCGATGGCGCCGCGCGCGGTGTGCAGCGTTTCGGTTCGTCCGTCGATGCGCGTGACCGTGCGGCCGTCCAGATCGGTGAGCAACTGCTGCTCGTCAGGCGAAATGAGATCGATGAGGTGCTGGTCGAGCGCTTCCCGTTCGGTGAACGACTTGCTTTGGCGGATGGCCGTTTCGGCCAGTTCCGCGTTCCGCCCGCGCTTGATGCAAAGGCTGCGCAGCCCCGCCGCGGCGTCGTTTTCCACCTTCTGCGCCATCACGGCATCCATTTCACCGCCCATGGCGACCGGGTGAGCTGCGCCGGTGCGCGTGCTGGGCGCCATGGCGGCAACGTCGCCCGCTTCCAGGATGAAGAACCCCGCCGAAGCCCCGCGACCGCCGCTGGGTGTGACGTAGGTTACGACGGGGACCGGAGAAGCGAGTAGCTCCTCGATGATCTTCTCCATGGCGTCCATCAGACCGCCCGGCGTGTTGAGGCGCACCAGCAAAAGAGATGCATGTGTCTGTTTGGCTTGGGCAATGGCGCTGGCGACGATCTCGGCCGTAATGGGGTGCACAACGCCATCCACGTTCACCGCAACGATTTGCGGTGTCGCGGGGGCTGCCTGCGCGGTGAGCGCAAGCACAATCCCGAGAGTCGCTACGCCTCGCAACCTATACACAGTATACGCCACGCGGATAATGTGGCCCGAATCACATTTGCCGGCAGGGCTGTAATGACACTGATAGAAAGATTTAATTCCATCGTCGCTTACGATCGGTTAAAATAGAGAAAAAGCCAAGCGGTTCGAAAGTACTTACCTTTATGCCAATCAAGCGTGTATCCGAGAAAGAAATTGTTGTATCCGGCGCCGTTCCGGCGCGTCACAAGCCGGCGACCGCCAAGCGAGTAAAGCGTACCGCACCCACCGCGGCCGCCGAGCCGCCCGTGACTCAACCGTCTCCCGAAGCGCCCAGCCGGGAAGAGATCGCCTGCCTGGCGTATTCGTACTGGGTAGAACGCGGTTGCCAGGGTGGGTCGCCGGAAGAAGACTGGCTGCGCGCCGAACAGGAATTGACAGCCGCGTCCACCGTTGCTGCCGCCGCCACCGCGTGAGTTCCCGAGCTCAGCGGTACTTTCGCAAGACGGCCAGTAAGCGGCCCTGTATTTCGACGTCGGCAGCCGGAACAAGAATCGGATTCAAAGTGGAATTGGCCGGTTGCAGCCGGATTTTGTCTCCCGCTTCGCGATAAATTCGTTTCAAGGTGGCATCGCTGCCCGCCACCAACGCGACCACGATATCTCCGTCCCGCGCTTCGGTGGCCTTTTCGAGCAATACCACGTCGCCGTCACAGATGTGGTCGTCAATCATGGAATCGCCGCGCACTTCGAGCGCATACGTATTGGCGCCGCCGATATAATCGGTCAGATTGAGCGTCTCGTTCTGCTCCACCGCTTCCAACGGCCTTCCGGCGGCGATCCGTCCGCGCATGGGAATCTCCGGCTGCGGCGGTTTGGCGCGCTGGAGTTCCGCCATATATTTCGCGGTAATCTCGAGCGAGCGGCTCTGATTGAACCCGCGTTTCAAATAATTCTTGGATTCGAGGATGGAGATGTGCTTATGGACGGTGGCCAAGGAGGCCAGGTTCAATCCCTTCGCAATCTCTTCGTAACTGGGACAATAACGATTCTCGTCGACGAACCCGGCGATGAAATCGAGCACCTGCTTTTGCCGCTTGGTGAGTGCCATATTCGCCTCCCGACCTATTGTGGGCGAACAAAAAGGGAAAGTCAAGGGGGAAAACGCCCCGCACAAAAACAGCTCCAGCGGCCGCGGAAGATCTCAGCAAGTTGCACGGCCTGTGCTTTGCTGATGCCGCGCTTGCCGCTGAGAATCTCCGAGACCCGGCTCTTGGGGAGATTGCCCCGCAGATTGCTCGACGTCCATCCACGCTCGTTCAGGGTATCGACAAGGAAACGCTGCTCGGGGGTGGCGGGCCGGAAGCGGTTTCATTTCCGATAACGGCTGTGAAATGGCGATTCCGGTAACAACACCGGCAGCCCCAGCACCCGGCTGCCAGGAAGCACGTAACAGAACTTCTGAAATCGTGTGGGGGTTAACGCTAACTTTTGCTCGAAATATTTGTGTTGTACTAGAACCATGATCGTCTGCGGCCGGTCCCTCTAGTCCTTGTTGGTAAGGGGTTCGGGACGTAATCTTGGTCTAATTACGGACATGATGTTAGTCAGGAATGCCAGTGGCAGAAAACAACCGGGAGTCATCCTGGCGCTGACCGGGGGTACGATGCGAGTCGCATTGAAAGACAGCGACGACGTGGAAGAATACCGTTTGCTGAACGAGACATGGGTCAGCACGCAATGCGAACCCGTCACCTTCGAGTTTCCACTGGGAGTTTTTGAAGCCATCGGAATCATGCCGCCGGAACCGGGAGTACGCCAATGAGCGCCGCCGCGGTGGCGATGGACCCGCATGCCGCAACATATGAGGAGTCCCTCGCCGAGAGATTGAGCGGCGGCTCCCTGGCGCCTGACGAGGTGCTGCGGTACGCCATCGCCATTGCCACCGGTTTGCGCGATCTGCACAGGCAGGGGCTGGTTTATGGCGCGGTAAGTTCGCACTTGATCCTCCTGGGGCCATCCGGCGCTTTTCTACGGAGTAGTGGCGGCCTGGCGCAATTAGGCGACAGCCGCGAGGATGTGAAGGCGTTTGGCGCGCTGCTGGGCGAGTTGCTGCGCGGGGTGGAAGCGGCCGAGGAATTCCGGGCGGAGATCGACCGGCTGGCGCTCAGCTGCCGCGAGGAGATTCCGGAGATGCGGCACGTGCTGATCGTGCTGCGGTTGCTGCGTTTGCGGCAGACCGGGCCGGCGAGGCGCAGGCCGGTGGTGGTACGGCAGCCGGCGGCGCCTGCAAAGAAGCAGAAAATCCGGCTGCGCATCCACATGGCGCTCCACTGGAAGCCCCTGGTAAACCTGGTGGCAGCGGCTCTCACCGGCAAATAAGCGCCACTCGGTTAGTGGCGCCCAAGCTGAAAAGGCACCGCTCCCTTGCTCGCCAAAGCGCGAGAGCGGTCGCGGCTCCGTAACGTTTCCGGCGAGTGATAGAATCGACTCGGCGAGCCGGGTCGCATGAATCACGGAAATTTCATCCACAGAAGAGAGTTTCTCCGGCGGACCGGACTCGCGGGCGGCGCGCTGGCATCGGGAACGTTGGCCCAGGCGCAGGCGCCGGAAGCGGTTTCCCTGGTTGTGAACCCGGCCGATGCCGTCGCGTCCACGCCGGCGGCGCTGTGGGCCGCGCAGGAATTGCGGAAAGCGCTGGCGGATTCCGGGACGGCGGTGACGCGGCGAGAGCGGCCGGAAGACGCTCCGTTGAATGAATTCTGCGTCGTGGTTGCCGGAACCCAGGCGCCCCTGGCAGCGGCGGCAATGAAAGCCGCGAACGTGATTGCGCCCGACGATCCCGAAAGCCTGGTGCTGCTGACAACGAAGATCGCGGCGCGGCAGGCTTTACTGGTGTGCGGCAGCGATGGGCGTGGATTGGTGTACGCGCTGCTCGAACTGGCGGACAGCGCGCGGCATCCTATGCGATCGCGAGGGCCGTTGTGGGTCTCGCTGCCGGTGGTGGAGCGGCCGGCGAACGAGGTGCGAAGTGTCATGCGCCAGTTCACCAGCGAACTGCTGGACAAACCCTGGTTCTACGATCGCGAAATGTGGCCGCACTACCTGACCATGCTGGCGGCGGAGCGGTTCAATCGCTTCCATCTGGCCTTCGGGTTCGGTTACGACTCGCTCCAGCAGGTGACAGATTCGTACCTGCTCTTCGCATACCCGTTCCTGCTGGATGTCCCCGGATACGGCGTCCGCGTCACCAATCTTCCGGACGAAGAGCGGGCGCGCAACCTGGAAACGCTGCGCTTCATCAGCGAGCAGACTGCGGCGCGGGGAATCGATTTCGAGTTGGGCATCTGGATGCACGGTTATCAACTGGGCGCCGGTTCGCGCGCGCGATATCTCGTCGACGGGTTGAACGCGGAGAACCATGCCGCCTACTGCCGCGACGCGCTAACCGCGCTGCTGAACGCCTGCCCGGCGATCTCGTCGGTGGGACTTCGGATTCATGGCGAAAGCGGCATTGCGGAGGGCAGCTACGATTTCTGGCGCACGGTCTTCGACGGGGTGAAGCGCTGCGGGCGCCGGGTGGAGATCGATCTGCACGCCAAAGGCATCGACCAGACCATGATCGCCAATGCCGAGAGCACCGGCATGCCGGTGAATCTATCGCCGAAATATTGGGCGGAGCATCGCGGCATGCCATACCATCAGGCGGCCATCCGGGAATTGGAGATGCCGGTGGAAGGCCATACCGGCGCGGGGCTGATGACGCTGAGCGAAGGCGCGCGCGTGTTCACGCGATACGGCTATGCCGACCTGCTGCGCGAAGACCGGCGCTACACGGTACGGCATCGCGTCTTTTCGGGCACGCAGCGGCTCTTACTTTCGGGCGATGCTGTTTGGGCGGCGGCCTATTCGCGCGCGTATCAGTTTTGCGGGTCGACTGGCGCCGACCTGATGGAGCCCTTGACGTGCCGCGGCCGGCGCGGAAGCGGCGGGGCGGCGAATCGCCAGGGGTATGCCGACGCGTCGCTCGCGACGGTGTGGGACTGGCAGAAATACGCCTTCTGGTATCGGCTGAACGGCAGGCTGATGTACGATCCGGGGACGAATTGGGACGTATGGCGGCGCGAAATGCGTCCATCGGCATTGGAGAACGCGCTGGCGTATGCCAGCCGCATCTTGCCCATCGTGACAACGGCGCACATGCCATCCGCGGCGTGCGATGCTTACTGGCCCGAGATTTATTGGAACCAGCCGATGGTAACCGTGGCTCGCGCCAATCCGTATACCGATTCGCCGTCGCCGCGGACATTCTGCAACGTGAGCCCGCTCGATCCGCAACTGTTTTCGCGGATTTCCGATTTCGCGGACGAGTTGCTGAGGCGCAACCGCTCGGGGAAATATTCGCCCATCGAAGTGGCGCAGTGGCTGGAGGATCTGGCCGATTCCGCGGAAGGGGAATTGGGGAACGCCGGAGATCGGGATTCCGCGGATTTCCGAAGGCTCCAGATCGACGTGAAATTGCAGGTGGGGCTGGGCCGATTCTTCGCGGCGAAATTCCGCAGCGGCGTGCTCTACGTCATCCACTCCAAGACCGGCGATCGCGCGGCGCTGGAGGAAGCGCTGGCGGCGTACCGGAAGGCGCGCGACGCATGGGCGGGAATGAGAGAGAGCGCCAGCGCATATGCGGCCGATCTGTCGGTGAGCGACCGGTTCTCGGAGCGCGGGCAGTGGAACGACCGGCTGTCGCTCATCGACCAGGATATCGCCGAAATGGAGCAGGGGCTCGAGGGAGCCATCACAATGGATGACGAGCGCGTCGGCGCGGCAGTGGCGGAAGCGTTGGGTAGACCGAAGCGCGTCGCGCCGAAATATCGGCATCAGCCCCCGTCGCGCTTCCGGCGGAAGGAGGCGATTCCGCTTCAGATCGCCGCATTGGGGCGGGCGCGAGCGGTGCGCCTGTACTACCGCCACGTGAACCAGGCGGAGCGTTTCGAGAGCGTGGAGATGGAGCCATGGTCGGGCACGTTTCGGGCTACCATTCCGGGGAGCTATACCGATTCGCCTTATCCGCTGCAGTATTACTTCGAAGTTAAAGAGTCGGCCGAGAAAGCCTGGCTTTATCCGGGATTTATGCCCGACTTAGCGAACCAGCCTTACTTCGTGGTGAGGCGGGGCTAGTAATTTGACCGCACGGAAAAGTCCCTGTGGGGCAGACTTTATTAGTCTGTGGCCGACTTCAGAGGGAGTTGCAATATTCAGGCAGGTGCCAAGGCACCGCTTCCTTGCGGTCGCGGCTCTTCAGTCATGCGTTGAAACGGCAGCCGTTACTGAGCCGCGACCGCGAGGGAGCGGTGCTTTTCTGTGCGGAACAACGAATCTTGCAACTCCCTCTTCAGTCCGCCACCGGACCAGCGGGACTGAAGTCCCTTGCAGGCTGAAGCCCCCCCACCAGGTCATGGCACTAGAATTTAAGGGGATGAATCCACGCTGGACCTGGCTTCTCATCTTCGCGGGTCTCGCTGGCGCACAGAATCCAGCGGACGTCACGCTGACGCTCGCCCCGAAGGACGGCCGGACGCAATTCCGGAAAGGCGAGGCGATCGAATTACTGCTTCAATTTCAATCGAGTGCGCCCGGTAAGTACGGCGTCTGGACGTTGAATACCGATCGGCTCGCACGGAAGGCGGAATACGACGAATTCACGGTCGAGCCCGCCGGCGGTACGGCCGATCCTCTTGCGAACGGCGGCGCGCAGTTTGCTGGCAGAGCTCACGTCGGCCCGCCGCCCGCGCCGGTGAAGATCGAGAGCGGCGGCGCTACGGTAAGTCTCTTTCTGAATGAGTGGATTTCTTTCCGGAAGCCGGGACAGTACCGCGTTACAGCCGATACCACGCGCCTGGTCGCCATGGCGATGCCCGAGAACCGCTTGCCGATGCATTCCAGTACGATCGAGATCGAAATCGTGCCGGCCGAACCGGGATGGGCGGACGCGCAATTGAAGCAGGCCGTGGCACGGCTCGGCGTGCCGGACCCGCCGCCGGGCCGGATCGGGCAACGGGGTCCGAGCTTCGAGGAGATGAAGGCCTCCGAAGAGAGCGCCCGCTATGCCGGCCGCGTGGTGCGGTTCCTCGAAACTCCGGAGGCGGCGCGCGTGCTGGCGCGATACCTGGGGCGCGCGCCCATGTACGCGGAAGATCAATTGCGGGCTGGCCTGGTGGCGACGCCTTATCGCAAGGAACTGATCGCCGCGATGTACGACATCGTAGCGGCGCCCGACCAGCCGATTGTGCAGGATCTCTACTTCGGGCTACGCCAGTTCGCGGAAATTGCTGCTCTCGGACCGGCGCCCGACATGCCCGAATCGGTCTTGAAGGATCGCGACGCTATGCGGCGTTGGATGCAGGAAGTGCAGATGCCGTACCATCAACGTGCCGAACCGATCGATGACGAAGTGACGGCGCGAATGGTGGCGGCATTGGCGAACAAGCGGGGTGACGCGCTGGCCATCAGCTTGGCCACGCTCGGGGGCACGGGTCCAAATGCGCCGCCGCCCGCGCTGAGTAAATTGCTGCTGGCGAATTTCGCATCGCTGCCGGAGAACACGCAGCATCTCTGGCTGACCTCGGAATGGCCAAGGATTGCGGCGCCCGAGGCGGAGCCGGTGGTGCGCGAACTGGCAGCGGGCAAAAGCGACTTGCGGGATGCCGCGCTCATACGGCTGTTCGAGTTCAATCCCGCGGCCGCGCGCACGATCGCCATCGACCGCATTCGCAGGGGCGATGCATCGCGCGAGGTCTACCATGACGACCGGGCGTTGCTGACGCTGCCCGACAAAACTCTGCCGGAGCTGGATGGCGCGCTGGCGGAGAACTTCGAGCGCGGATTGTGGCACTCCGAACTGCTGCTGGCGCGCTACGGCCCGCCGGCCATCGCGGAGCGCGTGAAGGTGCAGGTGGAACGCGGCAATCTGTGCGACGGCACGACGATGGCGTACCTGTTCCGCGTGGATCCGAGTTATGCGAGCGCGCGGCTGGCGCAGGTTCGCGCGTCGCGGCCGTGTTCGCTGCTCGGTATGCAGGGCAGCGAAGATTTGCTGATGTCGCCGGCGCTCGAGAAGCAACTTATCGCCGACATGGATCCTGCCGTTACGCGCGGCTCGGAGGTAAGTGGGATCGCTTCGCTGCTACAGAATGGCGGAACAGCGGCCAGCAAGCCGGCATTGATCGAAGCGTTGAACCGGCCGGTGGACAGCCGAATGCCGCCGGGAGCGCAATCGCCTCTGCCGAGCATCGTGATGACAGCGGCCGGATGGCTGCCGGAGGCGGAGGATTTCGAAAGGATCAAGACCGTCTGCGGCACCGATGGCTGCCGGGGGATCGTCGACAGGATACGTGCGCAGTTAGCGGGGCCGATCGAGATTTCGCCCGAGTCATCCGGCATGCCGTTCATATATGCCCGCGTGGGACCATACATGCTGCGCAGCGCCCAACAGGTGAAAGACAAGATCGCGCAGTTTCCGAAGGGCACGAGCTTTTATGTCGCGGTGAGTTATCCGGGAACGTGGTGGGCGGAGCAGCACACCCGCGAGATCAGCCAGATGGTGAAGGACGCCGGGATGAACCTCGTGGAGCCGCCACAGCGGCCGCCGCACGAATAGTATAGATTATAGATTAGCCATGAAAGTGAATTGGAAAGGCGTATTCCCCGCCATCACCACGCAATTTCACGCGGACCAATCGTTGAACCTCGAAGGCACTGCGCGTCACCTCGAAACCATGATCGCCGCCGGCATCCACGGAGTGGTTTTCCTGGGCACGGTGGGCGAGAACACCGCGCTCGAATACCAGGAGAAGCTGACCATCCTGCGCGAGATGGAGCAGGTGGTGCGCGGGCGCATTCCCATGCTGACGGGGGTCGCGGAGTACACCACCGCGCTTGCCTGCCGGTTTGCGCAGGATGCCGAAAAGATCGGGCTCGACGGCCTGATGGTGCTGCCGGCGATGGTGTACAAATCGGATGAGCGCGAGACGCTCACGCACTACCGCACGGTGGCCCACGCCACGGGTCTGCCGATCATGGTCTACAACAACCCGGTATCGTACAGCGTGGACATTTCGCCGGAAGCATTCGCTCGCCTGGCCGATGAGCCCACGCTGGTGGCGATCAAGGAATCGTCCGAAGATGTCCGGCGCATTACCGACTTGCGAAATATCGTGGGCGGCCGGTACGTGCTGTTTGGCGGCGTGGACGATTTGGTGCTGGAGAGCATCCTGCTGGGCGCGGAGGGCTGGATTTCGGGGCTGGTGAACGCGTTCCCCGATGAGAATCGCGTGCTCTGGGAACTGGCCACGTCGGGGCAATGGGAGGCGGCGCGCGAGTTGTATCGGTGGTACACGCCGCTGCTGCATCTCGATACCAAAGTGAAGCTGGTGCAGTACATCAAGCTGGCCATGCAGGAGACGGGGTTGGGGTCGGAGATGGTGCGCGCGCCGCGGCTGCCGCTGGAAGGCGCGGAACGCGAAGAGATTCTCGGCATCATCCGGCGCGCCATCGCCACCCGGCCGGTTTTGCCCGCCGCGGCGGCGCACCAGGCATAGCGATGGCATCGCCTGATGCAGCGGTCGCCGGAAAGCTGGCGGAGCTTTCGCACAAGCTAGGCCGGCGGACGCCGGTCGTGGAGCAGATCGCCGGCAGCATTCGCGCCATGATCGTGGCGGGCGATCTGAAACCCGGCGATCGCGTGGTGGAATCGCGGATCGCGCGGCAGATCGGCGTCGGGCAGCCCACGGTGCGCGAAGCGCTGGTGGCGCTCGAGCATCAGGGCCTGGTGGTGCGCAAGGCCAATCAGGGCTGCGTGGTGACGGTGCTCACGCGCGCGGAGATTTCGCAGATTTTGCGTGTGCGCGAGCAGCTCGAAGGCATGGCGATCGAGCTCGCCATGGAGTTCGCGCCCGATGCTGAGGTCCGAAAACTGATGGACGCGGCGATCGAGATGCAGGAAGCGGCCGCGGCGCGCGATATCGAGCGCTTCTTCGATTGCGACGTGGAATTTCACGAAATTCTGTGGCGGCTTTCCGGCAATTTCGTGTTGCCGAAGCTGCTCTCGCAGACGCTCATGCCCGTGCTGGCGTTCCTGTTCATGCGCAATCTGCGCGATCGCAGCGAGCTTCAGTTATCGGACGCCGCGGCGGCGCACGTCGAGGTCGCGCAGGCGATTTTGAAGCGCGATCGGGAGGCGGCGCGGCAGGTGGCGCAGCAGAAATTCCGGCTTTTTGCCGACCAGCACTTGAGCTGGTACCGGAGCGAGGAATAGATGAAGCGCGTCAAAGTGATCGATTCCCATACCGGCGGCGAGCCCACGCGCGTGGTGGTGGCCGGCGGACCCGATCTGGGCAGCGGCACGATGGCGGAACGGGCGGCGCTGTTCCGCGAGCGCTTCGACAGCTTTCGTTCGGCAACCGTGAACGAACCGCGCGGGAATGACGCCATCGTGGGCGCGCTGTTGTGCGAACCGTGCGATGCGAGCTTCGACGCCGGCGTGATTTTCTATAACAACGTCGGGTATCTCGGGATGTGTGGCCACGGGACTATCGGGCTGGTTGTGACGCTGGCGCACATGGGCCGCGTGCAGCCGGAAAGTGTTGTGCGTATCGAGACGACCGTCGGCAACGTGGAGGCGCGCCTGAACGCCAATGGCAGCGTGACCATCCGCAACGTGGCGAGCTATCGTTCAGCGGTGCACGTGCCGGTGGAAGCGCCGGGAATCGGCACGGTGCACGGCGACATTGCGTGGGGCGGCAACTGGTTTTTCCTGTGCAGCGATCACGGGCAGGTGCTGTCGCTCGATCGCGTGGAGGAACTCACGGACTTCGCGTGGCGGGTGCGGCAGGGCATCGAACAGCACGGGATCACCGGCGCGCAAGGCGGCCTGATCGATCACATCGAGCTCTTCGGACCGCCGACCGCCGCGGGCGCCGATAGCAAGAGCTTCGTGCTGTGTCCCGGTAAGGCGTACGACCGGTCGCCGTGCGGCACCGGCACCAGCGCGAAACTGGCCTGCCTCCACGCCGATGGAAAACTCCAACCGGGCCAAGTCTGGCGGCAGGAGAGCATCACCGGCAGCGTGTTCGAAGGCGCGGTTTCAATCGAGGATGGCAAAATCTATCCCGAGATCACCGGCTACGCGTACGTGAACGCCGAGGCCGACCTGCTGCTCGACGAACGCGACCCCTTCTGTTACGGAATTCCCCGCTCATGGGCAACAGCTTCGACGTAGCTATCGCCGGCGGCGGCATTGTAGGCGCGGCCTGCGCCGAGGAGTGCGCTGCGTCGGGGTTGAAGGTCGCCGTGGTGGAACCCGGCCCGATCGGCGGCGGCGCGACCGCGGCGGGCATGGGGCACATCGTAGTGATGGACGATTCGCCCGCGCAGATCGCGCTCACCAACTATTCCCGAAGCTTATGGATGGCGCGAGCGAGCGAATTCCCGCCTGACGTGGAATTTGTCGCGACTGGCACGCTGTGGGTGGCGGCGGACGAGGAAGAGATGGCCGAAGTGCGGCGCAAGCTCGGCGTGTACCATTCAATCGGCGTGCGCGCTTCGGTGCTCGACGCGAGCGAACTGGCGAAAGAGGAGCCGAATTTGCGGCCAGGGCTCGCGGGCGCGTTGCTCGTGCCCGATGACGGGGTGGTTTATCCGCCGTGCGCGGCGCGGTATCAGTTGGAACGGGCGCGGCAGAATGGGGCAGTGCTCCGTATCGGTGAAGCTGCGGCGTCCTTGAGCGGCGAAGGAATCAAGCTCCGGGACGGCACACTGATTTCCGCCGGAATTACGGTGAACGCTACCGGCGCGTGGGCGCCGGAATTGACGCCGGGAATCGAAGTGCGCAAGCGCAAAGGCCACCTGGTGATCACCGACCGCTATCCGGGATGGGTGCGCCATCAACTCGTCGAACTCGGATATCTCAAGAGCGCGCATTCCACCACGGAAGATTCGGTGGCATTCAACGTACAGCCGCGCAAGACGGGGCAATTGCTCATCGGCTCGTCGCGGCAATTCGGCGTCGAATATGGCGCCATCGATCATCACATGCTCACGCGCATGCTGCGCCGCGCGCAGGAGTACATGCCGGGGCTCGCGGATCTCTCGGCCATTCGCTCGTGGACCGGATTCCGCGCGGCGACCCCGGACAAGCTGCCGCTGATCGGACCGTGCCCCGGCAACGAACGGCTGTACCTCGCGACGGGGCACGAAGGGCTCGGCATTACCACCTCGATGGCGACAGGGAAGCTGGTAGCGGATCTGATACTGCGGCGCACGCCGGCGATTCCGGCCGAACCATACCTGCCGGGACGGAAGCAGGAGGCGCATGCCTGACTCCGTGAGGCTCACCGTGAACGGTACGGGAGTCGAAGTGCCGGCGGGCGCGATGGTCTCGACCGCCGTGGCGCTCGCGGACGTGAGCGCGTACCGGCGATCGGTGAGCGGAGAGCCGCGCGGACCGCTGTGCGGCATGGGCATTTGTTTCGAATGCCGGGTGACCATCGATGGGCGCGCGCATTGCCGCAGTTGCCAGGTGGTTTGCCGGCCGGGCATGGAGGTGCGCACCGATGGCTGACCGCGAGTTCGACGTCGTGGTGGTGGGCGCAGGTCCGGCGGGGCTCACGGCGGCGTGCCGCGCGGCGGAGTGCGGCAAACACGTCGCCATGCTGGACGACAATCCGCTGCCGGGCGGGCAGATCTGGCGCGGGGCGTCGAAGGAAGCTGCCGCGTGGATGCGCCGGGCAGAGCGGCTGGGTGTCGAGTGGATGGCCGGCGCGCGCGTGTTCGATGCGCCCGAGCCGCAGCGACTGGCGGTGGAAACCTTCGAGGGCGAGTGCCGCATCGGGTATCGCAGCTTGATTCTGGCGACCGGTGCGCGCGAGCGCTTCCTGCCATTTCCCGGCTGGACGCTGCCGAACGTGATGGGAGCGGGCGGATTGCAGGCGCTGGCGAAATCGGGACTGCCGATTGCGGGGAAGCGTGTGGTGATCGCGGGAAGCGGACCGCTGCTGCTGGCGGTGGCTCGGTATATGAAGACGCATGCCGCGGACGTGCGGCTGATCGCGGAACAGGCGTCGCAGGGAGCTGTGACGCGCTTTGCGCTGAGGTGCCCGCCGCGCAAGTTGCTCCAGGCGATCGGTCTGCGGGCGGGGTTGGTCGGTATTCCGTATCGCACGGGGTGCTGGCCGGTATCGGCGCAGGGCAAGGATCGATTGGAGAGCGTCACTCTGCGGTGTGGCGACCGGACCTGGACGGAGGCGTGCGACTGTCTGGCGTGCGGGTTCGGCTTGATTCCGAATCTGGAACTGGCAGAGCTGCTCGGGTGTCGACTATCGCAGTCTGGAGTTGATGTAGACGAGTTTCAGGAAACGTCGGAGGCCGGGATTTTTGCGGCGGGTGAGGCGACAGGCATCGGCGGGCTCGAATTGTCGCTGGTGGAAGGCGAAATCGCGGGGTGTGCGGCGGGTGGAAACACAGATGGCGCGAAGGCTCTCTTCGGCGCTCGTTCGTCGCACCAGCGGTTTGCGAAAGCTCTCGAAGAAGCCTTCGCACTCCGCGCGGAGCTTCGCGATCTGCCGCGGCCCGAGACGTTCGTCTGCCGCTGCGAGGACGTGACTTTCGAGCGCGTCCGCGCCTGCTCCAACTGGCGCGAAGCCAAGCTTCATACACGCTGCGGCATGGGCCCGTGCCAGGGCCGGATTTGCGGCGGGGCAGTAGAGTTCCTGCTCGGCTGGCGAGTGGAATCCGTGCGGCCTCCGGTGCTGCCGGCGCGAGTCGGTAGTATGTCGCGGTAGGGCAGACCTGCTATCATTTTTTCGGCGATGGAATGCTCCAAGCTGGTTCGTAAGAGCCTCTCTGGGGTTACCCCAGGGGATCGTGAAGAACTGACATTTCGGCGCGTGAGCCTGAGTGCCGCAAGCGGCACGGCTGCTCACGCAGGGTGAGACTCGTTGGAGCATTCCGCCGCCATCCTTAGCGCGCTGGCGACTGCTTTCCTGGCGGGCGAATCGACAGTTGACGCGATCGTCGAACGGTGTGCCCTTATGCTCGGCCGGCGCTGGCGCTGGCTGCGTCCGCTGGCACGGCGCTTTCTCGCGTCAATCGGTCTCCACTGCCCGCGGCATCGCGAAGTGGTTCGCTTTCTCTACGAAGATCGTGGCCTCCGGCGTGCGTGGCGGCTGCACTCCGCGGAGCTGTCCATCGCGCGGCGATTGATCGCGCCGCCGCGAATGGTTGGAAATTGGGGCGTCCCCGCGATCGTTACTCCCGGCGATCTGGCCGATTGGCTGGCGCTCACTCCGGCCGAACTGGACTGGTTCGCCGATCTGAAGGCGTTCGGGTACAAGAAGCGGAATTCCAAATTGCGCCACTATCGCTATCGCGTGCTCGACAAGGGGGATGGCGCGATCCGCGTGATCGAGGCGCCGAAGCCGCGGCTGAAATGGATCCAGCAGCGAATCCTCGCGGGCATTTTGGACCGAATTCCGCCCCATCCCGCGGCGCACGGGTTCGTGAAAGGCCGATCCGTGAAGACGTTCGCGGCGCCGCACGTGAGCCAGCGCGTCGTCCTGCGTATGGATCTGCGCGATTTCTTCCCGTCCATCAGCGGCGTGCGCATCCAGACGCTATTTCGCGCGCTGGGATATCCCGAGAAAGTGGCCGACCTGCTGGGCGGCATCGCGACCAATGCCGTCCCGCGGGATGTTTGCCGTGCTCCGATGTATGCCCGCCCGCATTTGCCGCAGGGCGCGCCCACTTCTCCCGCGCTCGCGAACATCTGCTTCTATCGCGCGGATTGCCGCCTGGCAGGGCTGGCGGAAAGCGCCGGAGCGCGGTATACGCGATACGCCGACGACCTCGCGTTCTCCGGCGGTGAAGATTTCGACCGTCGCGTGGAACGCTTCTCCGCGCATGTCGCCGCGATTCTCCACGAGGAAGGATTCGCGGTTCATCATCGCAAGACGCGTATCATGCGTCAGGGCGTACGGCAGCATCTGGCGGGCGTGGTGGCGAACCGGCGGCTGAATATCTGGCGCGCCGACTACGATCGGCTGAAGGCCATCCTTACGAACTGCGTGCGGCACGGCCCGACGGGCCAAAATCGCGACGGCCACACCGACTTCCGCGCGCATCTGGAAGGCCGCGTGAGCTATGTCGAATCGATCAATCCCGAAAAGGGGAGGAAACTGCGGGAGATTCTGCGCAGGATCGCCTGGGCTTGATCACATTTCCCGCAGCACCGCGATCGGCGCCTCGCGAAGCGCGTTCCATGCGGGGCGGAGACATGCGGCGATGGCGCATGCGAACAGAATTGTCACGACTACTGCGGCATTAGCCGGATCGGACGGCGCGACTTCGTAAAGTTGGCTCTCGATGGCGCGGCCGACAAACACGAATCCCCAAGCGCCCAGAATCGAGCCGGCGAAAGTCAGCCCGAGCCCGCGCTTCACCACGAGACGGGCGATCGACGTGCGGCTTGCACCGAGCGCTACTCGGATCGCCATCTCCTTGCGGCGCTGTCCGATTTCGAGCGCAATGGTGCCATAGAGGCCGAGCGCGGTCAACGATAGTCCGATGGCCGCAAACAGGCCGGTGAGGATCGCGGGCAGACGCCGGTCGCCGAGGCTCGCACGCACCCAGTTGTCGAGGCGGCGAACGTTGATTCGTTCCAGGTTCGGATCGATGGATTTCACCGCCGCGGCGATGGCGGCGGGCAGCGCGGCATCGCTGCGGGCGGTGCGGATGAGATAATCGCCGCCGTCGAGGCCGGTCTGGCTGACGGGCAGGTAGATCTGCGGACGAATCGCCTGATCGAGCGCCGCCTGGTAAGTATCGGCCACTACGCCGACGATTTGCCAGAGTTGTCCCTTGGGCGTCAGCTCCGTCCAGAAGCGAAGCTGCACCCGCTTGCCGACGATGCTTCCATCGCGCGCATATGCTTTCTCAAAAGCACGATTGACGACCAACGCAAGTGGACGGCCAACCGCATCGGTATTCCAATCGAGCGCGCGGCCTTCGAGCAGCGGAATCGAGAGCACGGCAAAATAGGCAGGGTCGGCTGCGTTGGACACCACGGGCGCCCACTCGGTGGCTGGCAGGCCGGCGCCCTCGAACTGGAACGCCGTAGTCATGTTGCGGCCATTCAGCGGCAAGCGCGCCACTGCCCCCGCTGCTTCCACGCCGGGAATCTGCTCCAGCCGCTGATGGAGCTTCCAGTGGAAATCCACCATCTGGCGATCGGTGTAGCGGCCCTCCGGAAGTCCGATGCCGAAGTAATACACGTGCGAGCTGTCGAACCCGGGATTGCGATTTGCCAGCTTCAGAAACACCCGTAGAAACGCACCCGCGCTCAGCAGCAGGATCAGGCTAATCGCGACCTGTCCCACCACAAGCCCTTGGCGCAGACGGAACGGCCGTCGATTCCGCCGCGTGTAGAGCGCCGGCGCAAGGCCGCATAGCAGAATCACGGCGGCGCAGACAATCGATGCGAACACCAGCGCGCGCATGTCGATGGCGAGGGGTCCCACGGGTTGGCGCAGGACAATCGGCAGTCCGCGGAGAACCACGCTCGCGAATAGCAGACCGACGGCGCCACCGGCCGCGCAGAGCACGAGCGCTTCGGCCAGCAATTGCCGCGCGATGTCCGCGAACCCCGCTCCCAGCGCGCTGCGGATTTCCATTTCGCGCGCGCGGGCGAGCGAGCGGGCGAGAATCAGATTCACCACGTTGGTGCACACGATGGCGAGAAGCAGCAGTGCCGCTATCGTCAGCAGCAGAAGCGGACGCCGCAGATTGCCCTTCCAGGCCTCGTCGAGTGGCTCGGCGTCCGCGCCGCCACGGGGGTCGACGTGCGTGCCGATGGCGCGCAATTCGGCTTGCGCGGCGGCGAAGGTAGCACCCGTGCGGAGCCGCGCCACTGCTTCCAGTGCCTTCGCATCGCGCGAGCCGTAGTCGCGGTGGCTGATCGCGATGTAGGCATCGACATGCGCCGCGGGCGCGGGATACACGAAGTCCGGCGACAGAATCCCGATCACTTCGTACGGCTGCTCGTTGAGTTGGACGGTGCGACCGACGATATCCGGCGCTCGATGGAACTGGCCGGTCCAGAGCGCGTCGGTGAACACGATCAGCGGCGCGCCGTCGAATTCTTCGCGCTCGGAAAATGTGCGGCCCAGGTGCGCGCCGCTGCCGAGTAAGCGGAACAGATCGGAAGTGACCATGCCCACCATTACTACCGACAGCGGTGCGCCCGCCTCGTGCAGGCCGAATGAGCGCAGCCGGAAGCCGGCTACACCATCGAACGCCGTGCTTTGCGCACGCCAATCGAGCAGGTTCGCGAGCGATACCGGCCGGAAGCCTTTGCCGGCTTGCGTTTCGTGCAGTGCTACCAGGCGATCAGGTTCGGGATATGGGAGGTTGCGCAATAACAGCCGGTCCATGGCGCTGAAAACGGCCGTGCTGGCGCCGATGCCGAGCGCGAGCGTCAGCGCGACGGTCGCCGTGAACACGGGCGCGCGCCGGAGGGTCCGAAGCGAGTATTTAATTCCCACTGGTGGCCGGGGGCTCGGGAACGAGCGACACTCTGTTCCAATCGGGCGGTTCCACGCCGAGCAGATTGTGGACGAAATAGTCTTGCAGATAGTGCTGCGTGGAGAGCACGCCCACGCCGTGATTCTGGCCCGGGATGTACAGCATGTCGAAATGCTTGTTGGCCTTCACCAGCGCATTCACTACCTGCATGGACGATGCCGGGTCGACGTTAGTATCCATTTCGCCCACGATGATCAGCACCTTGCCTTTCAGACGGTGGGCGTTGTCCACGTTCGAAGACGCCGCGTATTCGGGCCCAATGGGCCAGCCCATCCACTGCTCGTTCCACCAGATTTTGTCCATGCGATTGTCGTGGCAGCCGCTGTTGGTCACCACCACCTTGTAGAAATCGGGATAGAAGAGCGCGCCGCCGAGCGCATTCTGTCCGCCGGCGGATGTTCCGTAAATGCCGACGCGGGTGAGGTCGTAGTACGGATATTTCGCGGCGACGGCCTTGTGCCACAGAATGCGATCGGGGAAACCAGCGTCGCCCAGATTCTTCCACGCCACGTCGTGAAAGGCCTTGGAGCGATTATTGGTGCCCATGCCGTCGATCTGCACCACGATGAATCCCAGTTCGGCCAGCGCTTGTGTTCCGGAGACCGGGCTGAACGTCTTGGGCACAAACGAGCCTTGCGGACCGGCGTAGATTTGCTCGATTACCGGGTATTTCTTTGTGGGGTCGAAATTCATCGGCCGGACAATCGTGCCCCAGATATCCGTCTTGCCGTCGCGGCCGTTGGCGACGAAGATTTCTGGCGGGCGAAAGCCCGCGGCGAGCAGCGCCGAACTGTCGCCTTTATCGAGATCCAAAATCGCCTTGCGATCTTCGGTGCGCCGCAGTTGCGCGACTGGCGGAAGATCGACGCGCTGCCACGAATCGACGTAAAACTGGCGATCGGCCGAGAACACCACGCTGTGGGTACCATCGGCATCAGTGAAGTTCGTCAGGCCGGCGCCATCGAAATTGATGCGGTAATAGTGCGTGAAATAAGGGTCCTGGCCGGGATTCATGCCGGCCGCCTGGAACCAGATTTGGCGCTTCTCCTCGTCCACGCGGTCGACGTAGCGGACCACCCATTCGCCCTTGGTGATCTGATTGTTCACCTTGCCGGTCGCGCCATCGTAAAGATACAAATGCTCCCAGCCATCGCGCTCGGATGCCCAGATGATTTCCTTGCCGTCGTCCAGATCGTAGCGGAACTCCTTGCCGGTATCGCTGAGCCCGGCCACCAGCGGGCGGTAGTCGACGAAAGCCTTGCTCGCCTCTTCGATGAGCGTCCGCGCCGCGCCGGTCTCCCCATTGACTTCGATCACACGGTACACCTGGTGGCCGCGCTGGTTGTACTCGAACGTAAAAGCGCGGCCGTCCTTCCACCAGGTCGGCGGGGTGATGGAATAGGGATTGGGGAAAAGCGCGTGATCGATATCGATTTCCTTTTTGGTGGCGACGTCGAACAGCGCCGGGTAGGCGATATCGAGTGCATCGCCGGGCTTGCGATAAGAATTCGTGGAGTGCTTGGGCTGGATCTGATCGGCCGGTGAGGACTCAATGTAGTGGACCTCGCGATCGTATCCGGGGCGGACGTGATACGCCACCAGCCTTTTGGAATCGGGCGACCAGGCAATGGAGCGGAAGGTATAGTAGTTGCCCTCGGAGCCGTCATAGCTGAGCGGAAGGGCTGCCTGCGTGGTTCCGGCGGGGCGGAGAAAGACGTTGAAGTTTTCGATGATGGCTTCCCATTTGGCGTCGAAAGACGCGCAGACTTGCGGTTGCGTGGACGCGGTGCCTCCGCGTCCTCCTCGGGCCGGAGTCTGAGGTTCCCCACCGGCGCGCGGCGCGCAGCGGGGCTGGGCGCGATTGGTGGCTGGGTCGCGATCGTCCTCTTGCGGGGACGGAGTCAGATATTCCATGCCGTCGATCGACTCGGCGTCCACCATCGACGGGCTGGCGTACGGATCGTCGCTGTCGTCTTCCGGCGCGCCGCCGCGCCCGCCGCGTCCGAACGCGGGTTGCGGAATGGGACCGCCCTTCGTGCAGGTGTAATCGGTGAGGCTGCACTGGTACATCGATCCGCCGGTGCCGAACGTGATCGAGCTCGCGTCGTCGGCGAATTTCAGCGGAGCGCTGGTGGCAGGTTGCGGGCCGCCCCGTCCGCCGCGTCCGCCCGGCGCGGGGGGGAAAGGCAGCGTGAGCCCTGTGTAACGGCCGCTAGTCGCCGCGGAGATGGCGGCCGCCAGTTTCTCATGATCGAAAGCGGGCGTTTTGGTAGCGGCGGACGCGTCCACCAGCATGAACTGCGTTCCGCCGGCCACCGTTTTGGAGTACCAGAAACGGTGGGTGCTACCGATCCAGTTGGCGGCGCCGGGAGTGTTGACTACCAGGCCGCGAGCCTTGGTCTGCAACCCCTGGGCGCGCTGATAATCGGCCAGGGTGCCTTGGGCGGCCAACGGTGGAACGGCAATCGCGGCCGCCGCCATCAGAATCGCGAACTTCATAGTGCCCCCTCCAACCATTTTGTGGGGCAGGCAATCTTGCCTGCAGCCGGCTTTCAGCCGGCTCGACCCGCTCGAAAGTGCCCAGAGGGCCCCCACGGCAGCCAGGATTGAGGCACTTGCAAAATTCCGCGCACCGCAAGAAAAGCACCGCTCCCTCGCGGTCGCGGCTCATTAAGCGCTGTTGTTTCGGCACACTATGAATGAGCCGGGCCCAGAGGGCACCCCGCAAGCAAGCGGTTTGCTG
>Ga0181538_10001150_pt1 | contig 30410 bp, 27 predicted proteins | sample PEATcosm2014_Bin_40_FD_119773 | JGI IMG/M metagenome (GOLD analysis project Ga0181538, IMG submission 119773) | Peatland microbial communities from MTU Mesocosm Facility, Houghton, MI, USA - PEATcosm2014_Bin23_30_metaG | ecosystem: Environmental > Terrestrial > Soil > Wetlands > Peat | place... | reverse complement strand
CTGCGCAGCCCCCGCAGGGGCAGGCCGCGCAGTTGGACTTTAACCCGGCTCAAGTGACGATGAAGCCCGGCGAGGAGAAGACGATCTCCATCGTCGCTAACAACTTCCAGGATTTATTCTCGACTCCCATGTTGCTGCAGTACGATCCGAAGATCATCTCCGTCGAGGAAGTGAAGGACGGCGGATTCCTTTCCGGCGGCAGCGGCACGCAGGATTACGCCCTGGTGCAGCGCGTGGATCCGGAACACGGCCAAGCCATCATTTCCGCCACGCGCATGCCCAATAAACCGGGCGTCAGCGGCTCCGGGACGCTGCTCGGCATTCAAATCAAGGCGCTTGCTCCCGGCCAAACGAAACTTTCCATCGTGCAGGTGAACGCGCGGGATTCGCAGCAGCGGCCGATCCCAGTCGTCACCGGCGAAGTCACGGTGCAGGTGGCACCGTAGGCGAAAAGGCCATGCGTTTCACGAATCAATCAGCACGGCGCGTTGTTCTTCTTGAGCGCGGCATGACCCTCATCGAATTGGTCATCGTGTGCGCCATCATGGCTATCCTGGCGGGGGCCGCAATGCCAATGGGCCGCGTGATCGTGAAGCGCCAGAAAGAACAGGAACTGCGCATCGATTTGCGCGAGATGCGCAATGCGATTGACGCGTACAAAGATGCTGCGGATCGCGGCCTCATTCGCACCGAGGTGGACACGTTCAATTACCCGCCCGATCTTCAAACGCTTGTCGACGGAGTCGATTTGAATTCCGGCGGCGGTAGCGCCATCGGGGCAACGGGCGCGCCTGTCGGTTCGGCTCCCACTTCCGGGGCATTCATGTCTGGACCGACCGCAGGCTCGCCATCCACGTCGGGCGGATTCGGCTCTTCAAACTCAAGCTCAAGTTCGGGGCTCGCATCAGTCACGCTGCACGTTCGCTTCTTGCGAAAAATTCCCATTGATCCGATGACCGGCAAGGCCGATTGGGGCATGCGCTCCGTGCAGGACGATCCCGATTCCAATGCCTGGGGCGGTCAGGACATTTTCGATGTGTACACCAAGGCGACGGGCACCGGTCTTGATGGCACGAGCTACTCGAGCTGGTAAATTGAAATGAATATGCTGAGAAATTCGCGTGGAATGGATGACGATCGCCGCATCGCGCGCGCATCCAAGAGCCGCTGCGCCACAGGCGGGTTCACCCTGCTGGAGCTGATGATCGTCATTACGATCATCATGATTCTCGTCGGGATGGCCGCAGCCAATTACCAGAAATCGGTCTTGCACTCGCGCGAAGGCGCGCTCCACCAGGATCTATTCGTCATGCGCCAGACGATCCAGCAGTACACCATCGACAAGCAGAACGGCCCGCAATCACTCGACGATCTCGTCAGTTCCGGTTACCTCCGCCAGATTCCGATCGATCCGATCACGCGCAATGCCGATTGGCATGTGGATTTCGGCGACGTCCTGCTCAGCGTCGATCAGACTGAGCCCGGCATCACTGACGTGCACTCCAGCTCCGACGCAGTCTCCCCGTTCGAGAATACGCCCTATAGTTCCTGGTGATGTACTCGACTGTCGAAGACACTCATCACAAAATCAAAGGATTCTGTTGGGCTTGCCGCCTGGCCCTTTCGACAATTTGTTACCTGATGTCGAGAGCCAGTCAGCGCCGCAGCTTCACCTTGGCGCGCCCGCTCGGCGCGAACCTAGACCATTATTGAGCGTGGTACTAACCTTTGTTAGTATCCGGCGACACCTATGAGCCGAATGCCTTCACTGATTGTTCGGCCCCCTTCCGATCGGTTTTCCGCACCCTATATCCCACCGACGTTTGGCGATGCCCTGCGCGTCTGGTGGGCATTCTCGTGGAGAAACATTGCCCTTGGATACGTTTCGGACTTTTTCTATATGCAACACCCGCGGCTCGGCCTAACGCCGGGGACATTCATCACGGGAATTCTGGCAATGTATTGGGTTCTCGGAAAGAACTTCCGGAATTTCCGCCTGGCGTTGGTCCCGCCCGAAATTGCCGTTTCGAACCTGGAGCCGAGGCCGGATCAGATTCTACCTCGCAGTTTTCGGCGTTGCCTAAGGATCTGGTGGGCGTTTTCTTGGCGGGAACTGGTTTTCACTTTGGTTCTCTATTTCGTAAGTAGTATTCCGGTGAGTATGCTCTTGGTCGCTTCCGCGTTAGTCTCAATAAGGCTCGGCGAATTCCTCGGGTATCTCATCGAGCTCACCATCTGGGGCGGTGTCGGTCTTTTCGTGCTCTACAACAATATCCTCGATGAAACCTTCTCCGACTTCCGCGTCGTACTTCTTCCAAGGAGCCCCCGCATTCCTTCCGACTCCTCAGTCCCGACGGCCGAGGCCCCCTGTCCTCCGCAACCCGAAGTGTGAGACGACCTCGTCTTGCGCCCCGTCGCGCCTCCTACGGAAGAAGACCGAATACCGCGACGCCGCTCGGAGTGCCAACATAAACCCTGCCGTTCGCAATCATCGGCGTGATGTACTTATTTCCGACTCCGAAATGGTCGCGACTGCCGGCGGCTTGGTTTGAGTTGTAGAGTTCGGTGCCCAGGTTCGTGGCGTTATACGCGTGCAGGACGGCGGCGCTGCCGTTGTTTTCCACCGCCCATAGAATTCCGTTTGTGGCGCCGTTAGCGGAAATCGAGGGCAACGCGCCCGGATACTCATAGGTAGTTGGGGATTGACTGCTAGGTGCGCCGGCCAGTTTGGCGTTTGTGATGGGGAACGCAAGAATGGAGCCTCCGGTCGGCCCGTAGTAAACGGTATTGTTGAAATAGGCCGGCACAGACCAGATTCCGGAGCCGAGTACCCCAGACAGAAATTGATAATTGCCGTTGCTGCCGCTCGAAAATTTCCCCATCGAATTCCGGTTCACAACGTACAAGTTCCCGTCCTTGCCCGCGCCTACTGCCAAATGCCAAACAGTATTGCCAACGTCGGTCAGGTCAGGCAGAACCATCACGCCGCCCGAGCCCAAGTCCACGTCGTTGCTGCTTTCCGAGACTCCGTTATCCATTTCGAAGTAATCGTTCACGGCGAGGCCGCTTGAGGTCGACAGTTTCAGAAACGCGTTCCCGTAATCGCCTTTGCTGGGCAAATTGCCGGCATTGAGCGTGGTATCGAATATGCCGTTGCCATCGAGCGCGTAGATGTAGCCGGAGGAATCCGCCGCGAGGCCACCGCCGCTCATCCAGATGGCGCCATCGTAACCATTTGGCGTGACATTCAGCACGCTGGTCTGCGCAAGCGTAGTCTCGTTAAAGGCCATGAACCAGCCCGTGTAGGGCCGGTCATCGCAATGGGAGGCCCACGAAGTATAAATCTGGCCGTTCAAAAGCAACAGACCGGTGCGTTCCTTGTACTGACTGGGATCGAAGATGACATTCGTTCCGTTGGAATCGTCGCCCGTGCCGGGGAATGTGGCCGAAATCGTATGGGGGCCGCCGAATAATTCCGCTCCGGTCGTGAGGTCGAGGGCGTGGAGGCGCTGAAAGTAGGTCCCGCCATTCTTGGACATCGCGACGAGATAGATCGCGCCGTTTGGCCCGCGGCTCCGGTCGATCACCGGCGTCGAAGTAATGCCAATCTTAGGCGTGACCTGCGAGCAACTGCGATCGTCGCTCGCAGTTTCACCTGAACCCAGCACGGACACCTGCCAGAGCACCTGGCCGGTCGTCGCGTCGAACGCGTAAACGCTGTCGTTTTCGCTCACCGCGTACACAACGTCGTGTACGCCCTGCCCGGGGATCGTCACATTTGAGAGCAGTAGCGGCTCGGCGTCGACCAGCCCATCCATCGAAAAGAATCCGACTTTGCCGAATGTTACCGAAGTCACATTGCCCTGCGTAAGTTCCACTTCCGTCGAGGTAAGCCCCGAACGCGAGATATCGTCGTGGTATGTGGCAACATCCACGGTCGTCGCGGGATTCACCGTAAGCGTCGCCGCAACACTCGTCACGCTGCCGGTGGCATTGGTCACCACCACCCTAATTTGCGCCCCGCCATCCGACCACAAGGTCCCGCCTGTCGTGTAACTGGAAGAGGTCGCTCCGCCGATGTTCACGCCGTTTCTCGTCCACTGATAGGTGAGTGGCGTGCTGCCCGACGCGGTGACCGAAAACGTGGCCGTTTGCCCCACGACGGTAGTCGTGCTCACGGGTGCCGTCGTAATTGAGGGCGCCACGCCGGGAGGCGTAGTGGTGCCGCCACCACTGCCCGCGCTGCCGCAACCGGCGATAAAAACGAGCGCGCACGCGAACGCCGCGAGACGGAAGTAGCTAGGGAAAGACAGGCGCCGAATCGTGTTCATAGAGGTGTCCTGGGAGCGAGCCGGGGGCTCACGATTATGTTAGCCGCGTCTCAAGGCCCAACAAGGATTACGGGGCCCGTTGTGTTTGAAATGCAACTCCGCGCGCAATCTCTGCGCGCCCCGCCCAAGATGGCGTACCACTTTCAGATAAACTTTGGTAAAGTGCCCACCCAAACAAGCGCCGCTGGCCCCGCAAAGGAGGCGCCTTGAGCAATCTGGACTTGCGACCACTCTCGCTGGGCGAGCTCCTCGACCGTTGCTTTACGTTGTATCGGCGCCATTTTTTCCTGTTCGTCGGAATTGTCGGGCTTCCCTATCTTGTGATGCTGGCCATTCAATTGGTGCAGATTTTCGTGTTCTTCCCCACCAATCTCTTCGACCCAGGCTCAACCCTGCCTGGGCCGTCGCCATTCGGGACTCCGTCCGCGGGCGCCATCGTGACGCTGATCTTGTTCTATGTGGTGATGTTTATTGCTGCCATCATCGCCTATTTGCTCGCGCAGGGCGGAACAGTGTTTGCAGTCTCGGAGCTGTATCTCGGTCGTGCCGCTACGATTCGCGGCTCGTTGCGAAAAATGCGCGGCAAGATGCTGAGGCTGCTTCTTCTCGTGATTCTCAACGTGCTGATTATCGGCGGCTGTGCATTCGCCGCTGCCATCCCCCTCTTCATTTTGATTCCGATCTCCGCCGCGCTGGGAGGGGGAGGGACAGGAGCGGCCGTACTCGCCGGGATCTCCTTCTTACTGTTCATAACGCTGGTAATCGCTGTGACGGTCTACATGGCCTGCCGCCTCCTAGTGGCGGTTCCGGCGGCGCTGCTGGAAGATGCGGGCCCGGTGACTGCCTTGCAGCGCAGCTTCGCTCTGACCAAGAAGAATGCCGGGCGGGCATTCCTGGTTATGGTGATATCCGGCGCGATTACTGCGGCCGTCGTCTCTGTGCTGGCGATTCCGCCGTATATCGGAATGTTCGTCTCCCTGATGTCCAAACATTACGGGGCGATGCGCCTGTGGCTTGCATTGGTTCAGGCGGGCGTCTACCTCGGCGAAGCGTTGGCGGGCCCGATTCTGATCATCGCCACGTCGGTTTTCTATTTCGATCTTCGCGTTCGTAAAGAGGCGCTCGACTTGCAAATGATGATCGCGCCGGTGGAAAGTCCAGCGCCGCTAACTGGCGGGGCTCCTTCCCTGTTATCCTGAGAGACCATAGCCGGAGAAGCTTTCTAAACCGGCGCGAACAGATGAAATCACTGCGCTTCGCTCCACTCTGCACGCTCCTGATCCTGATCCTTCCTGTTTCCCTCCGGCCGCAATCGAATTTGACCCCGGTCGCAAATGGCGCAAGCGCGGCCTCCAGCGCGAACGATTTCAGAAACGAGTTGCGACGCGTGGAGTATTCTCTGCGCGCAACGCCTCCGACTCCGGAAGCCATCAGCGCGCTCGAGCGAAGCCTCCCGGGAAGTTGGAACGTTTCCACGCCCGACGGCGCCTATCAAGTTTCGAGCGCGCCGCTTCGCAACTTGCTCGCCGCCGCTGCGCGCGATTCCTCTACCCGCTCCGTCAGACTCGCGCAGGCGCAGCAGTGGCTCGCCGAACTGGAGAGCGAGACTCTCTCGTACGACTCTCCGAACGAGGTCCCGGACTCCCAGGCGCGCGGGAAACTCAACTCGATTCTCAGCGCGCGCGAATTCAATCAGGTTCACAAGACCAGCGCGTCGGATTGGCTGAAGGAAAAAATCTGGAATTGGCTCACACGCCTCTTCGACTCTATCTCCATCAGAATGACGAAACATCCTCTCGGCGAACGCGCGTTCTTCTGGCTCCTATTGCTGGGACTCGTGACCTGGCTCGCGTTCGCACTGTTCCGTTTCTGGGCGCACCGCTCCCGATTGGAAGATTTGAAACCGCCCCGGACGTTTGCCCGTTCGCGCACCTGGCAGGAATGGCTCCGCACCGCGCGTGAAGCCGCTGCTCGCAGGGATTTTCGCGAAGCCGTGCACTCGGCCTACTGGGGTGCAATCGCGCATCTCGAGGATGTGGAGTTAGTCCCCGCGGATCGCGCCCGCACGCCGCGCGAATACGTCCGCCTGTATTCCGCTCCGCGCGATGTGCAATTGGCTCCTTCCACCGGTCAGCAGGAATCGCTCGCCGCGATTACGGCGCGCCTGGAGCGCACCTGGTACGGTCGCGCGTCGGCCGGCCCATCCGATTTCCAGGATTCTCTTCGCGAGGTCGAGGCTCTCGGATGCCAGTTGCGCTAGACCGGTCCGATCGCAAGCTGCTGCTCATCACGAGCTTTATTTTGCTCGCCTTTGTTATTTCTCTGGTGACGCTTTCTCCCAGTGCCGACGAGGGAAACCAGGTGCCGTACCCGTCGTCTTACCTCTCCAGCCCGGGCGGCGCCCTCGCGGCTTACACCTTGCTGGAAAATCTCAATGCCGATGTACAACGCTGGGATCGGGCGCCCGCCGAACTTCCGCAAGATTGCCAGAATTGCGTCCTGATCCTGGCCGATCCAACCGACGGGCCCACACCCGAAGACAAAACGGCTCTGAACGATTTCGTCACCCGTGGCAATCGCGTCTTGTTCACAGGTCAGGACCTTCCCACTTTTTTCGATGCATGTTCGGCCGCGCTTTTGTCTCAACCCTATGACGTCGCCACGCAGACGTACCATGCAAATATTCCGGGGATTTTCTCGCGCGATGCGGTAACCATTTCTCTAAAGCCCGAAGCCCTCTGGCCGCCGGGCGATTCGCCTGCAATCCCGCTCTATGGAGATCTCGATTCTCCCGCCGTGGTGGCCCGGCCACTGGGTCGCGGGCGCATCCTGTGGTGGGCCGCGCCCACTCCCTTGACGAACGCCGGCATTCGCAGCGAAAAGAACATGGACCTTTTCCTCGACGCAGTCTCGGCCCCTGCTCCCGGCTACGACTCCCCTCCGCAAATTTTCTGGGACGAGTATTTCCACGGCGAGCGCAATTCGCTCTGGAGCTACGTCGCGGAGACTCCCCTGCCCTGGGGGCTCCTGCAACTCGCCGCACTTGGCGTGGTCGTGTTTTTTACCTTCGGCCGGCGCAGCGGGCCCATCGTGAAGCCCGCGAAATTTTCGCGCCTCGCCCCGCTCGAATTTGTGGATACTCTCGGCGGACTGTACGAGCGCGCCAAAGCGTCCGCCGCGGCAGTATCCGTCGTGTACCAACAATTCCGCAGCGCGCTCATTCGACAGTTGCGCCTGCCTACGAACGTGGCCGACTCCGTGCTCGGCACCGAAGCGCAACAGCGCATCGGCTTGAACGCCGCCGGTCCAAGTTTCGGCCAAAGCGGGCTCGCGGACTTGCTCCGCCGCGCGTCAACCGCCAGCCGCGACACAACTCTTAAGCCGCGCGACGCGCTGGAATTGGTTCGCGAAATCGAGGATGCACAAGTGCGGCTTGGCTTAAAATCTCAAATCACTACACAGCGAGGTTGAAAGTGGAAAATTCTCAGCGGCTCGCCACGCACGTCCGCGCCGAATTCGCAAAGGTCATCATCGGCCAGCCCCAACTGGTGGACCAGCTACTGCTCGTTTTATTCTGCGGCGGCCACGCGCTGATGGAAGGCGTGCCGGGCCTCGCCAAGACGCTGGCCGTCAAAACGCTCGCGCGCATTTGCGGACTCGGCTTCCAGCGCGTGCAGTGTACGGCCGATCTCATGCCCGCCGACGTCATGGGCACGAACGTCTTTCAGATGGCCACGAGTTCTTTCGCTCTCCATCGCGGCCCCGTTTTCACTGACCTGCTTCTCGTCGACGAAATCAATCGCACTTCGCCGCGCACGCAAGCCGCCCTGCTCGAAGCGATGGAAGAGCGCCAGGTCACCATTGATGGCACGCGCTATCCCCTGCCCGACCATTTCACCGTTCTCGCCACGCAGAATCCGATCGAGTTCGAAGGGACGTATCCGCTGCCCGAAGCGCAGCTCGATCGCTTTCTTCTGAAAATACGCGTCGGTTATCCCACCGCTGCGGAAGAGGCGGAGCTGCTCCTGCGTTGCGAGCAGGGATTCGATCCGCGCCGCTTCGATCAAATCCAGCTCGAGCCCATTCCCGCCGGAGTGCTCGACGCCGCGCGCAAAGAAGTCGATTCCCTGCGCGTCGAACCGACACTGCGCCCCTATCTCGTCAACATCATTCGACGCACGCGCGATTGGCCCGCGATCTCGCTTGGCGCGAGTCCGCGCGCGGCCGTCGCCTTGTTCTCCGTAGCCCGCGCGTTCGCCGCGATGGAAGGCCGCGATTTCCTTGTTCCGGACGACATCAAGTCCGCCGCGCCACCCGTCCTTCGCCATCGCTTGCTGCTCAAACCCGAAGCCGATCTCGAAGGCGTCACGTCCGATCAGGTGATCGCGGATGTGCTGCGCGCCGTGGAAGTCCCGAAATAAACAACAATGTCCGACGCCATGCAAGATTCGCCGCTCGTCCCCGAAGCCGCCGTGGCTCGCGCCAAACCCGGCAAGCGCATCGCTTTCGGTTTCGGCCCGCGCTTCTTCGTCGGTCTGCTAGTGGGACTCGCCTGGCTGGCTCCTGCTTGGCGGATCCACCAGTTCCTCTACGCCATGCTCCTCTGGGACGTTCTGTTTCTCGCCGCGTGGCTTTGGGATCTTCTGCGCTTGCCGGCGCCGCGCGAGTTGGAACTCGCGCGCATCTGGAATGTTCGTCCCGCGCTCGGCGTCCGCTCGCGCGTTCGCATCGCGTTGCGCAATGCCGGCCGCGTCACGATTCGCGCCCGCATCATGGACGAAACTCCTGTCTCGTTGCGCACCACTCCCGCCGAAGCCGAAATTGTCGCGGGCCGCTCTCGCTCCGCCGAAGCAACCTATCCCATCCTGCCTTCCGAGCGCGGCGATACGCGCCTCGGCCGCACCTTCCTTCGCTATCAGAGCGGCCTCCGTCTAGCCGAGCGCTGGGGCGTCGCGGAAACTTCGCAAGTGGTGCGCGTCCTGCCGAATCTGGAAGAGGCTCGCCGGCAAATGCTTTATCTCATTCGCAGCCGCCAAGTTGAAATGGAAAAGCGCCGCCAGCGTCTGCGCGGCATCGGCCGGGAGTTCGAGAGCCTCCGCGAATATCGTCAGGGAGATGAGGCCCGCGACATCTGCTGGACCGCCACCGCACGCAGCAATCACCTCGTCACGCGCATTTTTCAGATGGAGCGCAGCCAGACCGTCTGGCTGGTCCTCGACGCCGGCCGCCTTCTTCGTTCGCAGGTGGTGGACGCCGCGCTGCCGATTCGCTACTCCAAACTCGATTACGCCGTGAGCGCCGCGCTTTCGCTCGCCAACGTCGCGATGTACTGCGGCGATCGCGTCGGTCTGCTCGTCTATGGCCGGGGCATCCAGAAAAATCTGGCTGCCGCTCGCGGACCGCAACACGTGCACTCCATCGTTGAAGCCCTCGCGCAAGTTCGCGCCGAATCCTCCGAGCCCGATCACGCCCGCGCCGCCCGCGCTCTGCTCACGGAACAAAAGCGCCGCAGCCTAATTATCTGGATCACCGATTTCGCAGAAACCGCCACCACGCCCGAAGTGATCGAATACGCCCTGCAAATGACTCCGCGTCATCTCGTGGTCTTCGTCGCGATGGCCCAGCCCGACTTGAAAGCGCTAGCCGCGTCCATCCCCAACTCCACCACGGATCTATTCCGCCACACTGCCGCCCTGGAAGTTTGCCAGCGTCGCGATCTCCTCCTCCGCGGCCTCCGCCAGCGCGGCGTGCTGGCCCTGGAATTGATGCCCGGCGCCATGGCCGCCGCCCTCGTAAGTCAATATCTAGACATCAAGGATCGCAGCCTGCTCTAGTCTCCCCAGTAGGACAGGCCGCTCTTGCCTGTCCGTCTTTCCGCGGCAGGTGCCCCAATTGCAGAACACGCACCGGAAAGGTGTCTCCCCCATTTCAAATCTGAAATCTGCGCGCTCTCCAGCGCGCCCATATCAGCTAGTCCGCAGCCGTCGCCGAATAAAAAAGTATGCGCTCCAGCAAGCCACTCCTAGCGCCAGACAAGTCCCAAACTCCACAGGGTAATCGCGCAACAAGAAATGAAACTCCTTAAGGTGCCAGCCCTCAAACGAAAACTCATTGCTGAGCAACATCGCAGAAAAAAAGATCCCGAGGCCAAACAGCCACCGCTGCAAGCCGAGCAGCTTTCGCGTGCGGCTGAAAGACCGCAACTCGACATCCGGAGGCAGAGCCAAAGGCGTTGCTCTGGCAAAACCCTCCGCGAGGCGGTGACGAATCCTTAGCGAAAGCTCCGCGTCTTGTTTCATATATTCCTCAACAAGCGCGCGTGTGGCGGGACTCGCCTCGCCCGCAAGATAAACCGGCAACAAATCCAGAATGACTTCCCGCGTGACGTTCATATCAATTCCCTCCCACAATTCAATTCCCTATCCAGCCACTAAGCGTTCCGCACGCCCGCAAGCGCAAGCCGCGCTCGATGAATTTTTACTTTCACCGCAGCCAGCGAAATCCCCAAAGACTGCGCGATTTCCTCGTATGGCATCTCGTCAAACGCCCTCATTAGCAGCGCGGCCCGGTCGATCTCCGGCAACTTCTGAAGCTCCGCGAGCACGGCGTCCAACTCTTCTTTCTTCTCCGCCTGCGTGTAAGGACTCGCCTGCGGATCGCGGAGATCATCGTCGAGAACAGAGTGGCGCGACGTCTTCCGCAACCCTTGCAGAAACAGATTGCGCGCAATCGTAAAAAGATAGCCCTTCACGGTTGCCATGCGGATCGGCTCGGGCGAAGTCCACGCGCGCACAAAGGTCTCGGAGGTGATGTCCTCGGCATTGCCGCGCTCGCCCGATAGATAAAGCGCGAAGTGGTACACGTCGGGCGCGTACTTCTTGTACAGCGCGCCGAAGTCGGTCATGCGCCCATCCCCGAAGGGTCATCCATAAGCAACCTAAAAGACGCAGCGATGAGGAGCTTATTGCGCATGTCGGATTAAATCCCGAACATGCCGCTCATGATATCTGACCACGCATGCGCCATCATGCCCGGGCGCAGGCTCTTCCGCCAGATCGCAACCAAACCATACATCGCCCCGTAGACCGCAATCTTCACGCACGCTTCGATTCCCTGATAGCCGTGCGCAATCCCGAACAGCCCGGCCTGCAACACCAAAGCGATCCATCTGCGATGCGTGAACGTTTCAAATTGTCTTTGGAAATATCCGCGGAATGCAAACTCCTCACAGATGCCCGCGCTGATGCATACCCCGATCCACAGCAGAATTTCCACTGCGCGTTGCGGCAATAAAGTTTGGATCGAAGCCGCATGCTCTGCTCCCAGCCAGCGGTCCCATCCCTTGTCGACTCCAATCCAAACTCCCCAGAAGCCGAATGCGATCGCCACATCAACTAATACATCTCTTAAGCTCGTCCATCGCCCGCCGATCACTTCGCTCAGCTTGATTCCCGTCTTGCGAAGCCCGCCCCTCCATACATAAGCGAATAGTCCCCATTCCATAGCAATTAGAGAGAGGTAGAGAGGCAGCACTTGCGGATGATGCTGCAGCATCCCGGGCTCCAGGCGAGCGCGTCGCTGGAAAAACGCCCCGCTCACCGCCATCCCCAGAAATATTGCCACCAATAAAGCCGTATGGCCCCATGGCACTACGTGCTCTGTGTTTGGCGGTTTGGTGCTCGGCATTGCGGTCGCAGACATGGCGCCACCCTCTCGCGAGAGAACCCGCTTTCGAACGCCTCAAAATGGCTCCGGTGCATCGCGGGGTTAAGTACGTTCTCTCCTAGAAGGTATCCACGAACCGCGGGAAAGTTACATCGATAGATGGCCGCACAACTCACGACGGCGGGAAAATCCTGTAGCGGGTGCCACACGCTTTGCTCTTAAGGGTGTGGGTATTGACCTTTCCTCCCGACTCTCACAGGGGCCCAGACACCGCTCGAACGCCCAAATGTGCTCTGCGCGAGCCGTCTCAATTCTGAAATGTCAAATTTGAAATCTCCACGCTCTTGCCCTGAACGTGAGTCAAATTACCGAGCTCAAATTACAAAATCACCAGCCCCCGCCGTATCCCCAGCGACACCGCCTCCGTCCGCGTCCCCGCGCCCAGCTTTCCCAGGATCGACGCCACATGAAATTTCACGGTGTGCTCGGAAATCGCCAGGCGCGAAGCGATCTCCTTATTCCCCAGCCCGCTTGCGAGCATCTGCAACACTTCGCTCTCGCGCGGCGTGAGCGCCTCGGCGACTTCCCCGCGCGCACGCGACGCCGGCTGCGCCGCCGGAATCAACGCGCCGACTTCCTCTGGATGCATCACCACCAGCCCCGCCGCGGCAGCCTGAACCGCCGCGACGAGCTGTTCCTGCGGGATCTCGCTAGGCAGCACCGCGCGGACGCCCGCGCGCAGCGCGGCTGCGATCCATCTCGATTCGGATTGATCCAGCAAAACGACAGCGACGGCTTCGGCAGCCAGCTCCGAGGCGCTCAACGCTTCCATCATCGCATCGGCCGCACCGCCGGAAGCGTCCACAAGAATGACGTCCGCTCCGGCATCCGCCCATTGCTCGCCTAGCGACTCCAGGTCCGGCGCGCTGCCCACGACCTGCACGTCCCGGCTACTGATCACACCTTGCAGTCCCGATCGCGCAAACGATGATGCGGCGACAATGAAAACGCGAATCACGCTGCCACAGAACTCCTCGCCTCATGCGAACTGCCCAGTTGAACGCTCACGCGCCGCACCCGCGAATAATCTCCGCGCAAGAATTCCAGCCGCACCACACGCGGCCCGTTTCCTTCGAGCGCTCGCGAGAGATCGCCCACGGACGAGAAGGCCTTCCCCTCAGTGCCCAGCAAAATGTCACCCGCCAGAAGTGACGCCGCCTCCGCCGGACTTCCCTGCTCCACATCCATCAGCAACAATCCAATGCCGCGCTCGTTCCCACCGCCGGCCGGACTGGATCGTGGTATTCGCACTGGTTGAATCGTCACGCCAAGCCACGCGTCCGACGGGCCTGCTGAAAGAAATCCGTTCACAATGTTGCTCGGGACCGCGAGCGCCAGCTGCCTCGCCACCATCGTATTGATTCCGATCACTCGCCCACGCGCGTCCGAAAGCGGCCCTCCGGAATTCCCCGGGGCCAAACGCAGGTCCGCCTGCACCCAGGTTTGGCCACCGATTCCTCGCAACGGCCCGACCGCATGAATCACCCCGGTGGTGAGCGCCCCAACGAAGCCCAGTGGATTGCCAATCGCAATCGCGAGCTCCCCCGGCCGAACCTGCGATGAATCGGCTGACACCGCCTGCGGTAATTCCGTGGCGTCAATGCGCAACAACGCGAGGTCCCGGCGAGGATCGCGTGCCGCGACCCTCGCCTCGAACTCGCGCCCGTCCCATAATTGGATGCTCACTCGACCGCCTCGGGCCACATGAGCATTCGTGATGATGCTGCCGTCGCCGGACCAAATTACGCCCGATCCGCTGCCACCGCCGCCCCGCGCGCTCCCAGCCCGCTCCGTGTAAACCAGCACCGTCGAACGCCGTAATCTCTCCGCGATTTCACCAAATCCCGCGATGGGCATCAGTCCCCTCCGTGCGGGCGTTCCGCCGCCACGATGCTGCCTTCCTGCACCACCCCTCCGCGCACAAATTTCACGGGCAGCGTCTTGCCGATCGCGCCACCTGCAAGCAGTGACTGCACGTCTTCCAGTCGCGCGATGGGATAACCGTCGAGTGAAACTAGAATGTCCCCAATCACAAACCCGGCCTTGTGCGCGGGGCCGTCAGCGTTCACTTCCATTACAATCGCCGCGGTTCTCTCGCTCCGTCCGAGCGCCTCGCGAATCGCATTCGGCAAACGCACCGGCTGCAGCGCGACTCCGAGATAACCATGCGGAATACGCCCCTTCGCCAGAAGTGTGTCCATGATTTTGTCGATCGCCGCGGCCGGAATCGCAATCGCTCCGAACCGCGCAAATCGTGGCGTGGCCATGCCGACGACGCTGCCCTTCGCGTCAATCACAGCTCCGCCCACAGCCGTAGGTTGCAATCCGATGTCGAGCCGGATGTAGGGTGCAAGAGACGTCCCGCCCCAACTGCGCCGGCTAGGCGTCACAAGACTCACGACTCCCAGCGCCGCAACAGGCCCGCTGGCCCGCGTGCGTCCGACCACGAGCGTAATGTTACCCGGCGCAAGCGTAGCCGCATCGCCGAATTCCTCCACCGCCCCAGTAGCCTCGGCGCATTTCAGCACCGCGATATCGGTCGAAGCATCGCGCCCCGCCAGCGTCGCCGCCACCACGCGCCCGTCGGGCAAGGTCACCTGAATCTCCTCATCCCGGCGCAAAGCATGTTCCGCAGTGGCGATCACTCCCGGACGCCATACAATTCCGCTGGATGATCCCCGCGCCTCCGTGTGCATCGCAACCACACTCGCCGCCCCGCGCTCCGTAGCCGAAGCCAACGCATTCGAAAGTTCAATCAGCTCAGTAGACATGTTCAATCCTCCGTCACCAAATTGCCACAAGGCCAACTGCCCGCACATCCGCCATTCGGCTAGGCCCCCACCCCCCAAATTGGCCAGGTGGCAACGCCACGGATTTCAGTAGGACAGGCATTCCTGCCTGTCCAATTCTCGCGGCGCGGTGAAAAGAAGATGGACAGGCAAGAATGCCTCTCCTACTCCATCTAGCTGGCATTTCTAAGCGATATCGGGTGGGGCCTTGCGGGAGCTATTCAAGTACAGCAGCAGGCAGGAGAAGAGGACAGCGGCGAGCGTAAACTTCATCGCCACCGGCGCGTCTGTCGGCGAGAAGAATGCTTCAATGATTCCGGCAACGATGAGCAGCGGCACGGTCCCCAGCATGAGCTTCGACGCGCGGCTCCCCGCCTCCGCAAGCGAATCGCGCCGGGGCAAGAGCCCAGGAAACAGCATTCCGCGCGCGAGCTCGAAGCCCGCGCCGCCGGCAATAAATATCGCCGGCAATTCCAACACGCCGTGCGCCGCAACAAAGCTCCACAATTGCAGCGCCATTCCCGCTCGCCACGTCGCTGCGCCGACGACGCCGATGTTGATTCCGTTCAGCACCATCATCCACAGCGTGCCAATGCCCGCCGTGATTCCCAGCGCGAACGTCGTGAAAGCCACCGTCAAATTGTTTGTCATGATGCCGGACGACGCCAACGGCTTGATCGTCACCACTGATTTCGTCCACATCTCGCGCCGATCGATGTACCCCATCATCTCCGGTCCGAGCAGCCGCGAAGCGAACGCCGGATCGTGTATCGTCACCAGCCACGCGGCTATTCCAGTCGCGAAAAAGATGATTGTCGCCAGCGCGACCTGCCGCCAGACGCTGCGAAAAATTGCCGGGTACGTTTCACGGTAGAATCCAACCAGCCCGCTGACTTTCGGCTTCCCGCCCATGTAAATCTGATTGTGGGCGCTGCCGAGCAGCTGGTTCAGGTAGGCCGCCAGTTGCTTGCTGGTGGCGTCTTCGCGTACCGTGGCGAGGTCCGACGCGGTCTGACGATATAATAGGCCCAGTTCCTGCAGCTCGAGGTGATTCAGTGTTCGGACGCCGCGCCGGCCCGCGCGATCGACCAGACTCTCGAGGCGCGTCCAGTACGGCTTGCGCTTTTCGAGCCAGCGAGTAGAGATCATGTCGCTTCCGCCATCTAATTCCGGCCCGCCGCCCGACCGGTACAAACCGGGTCCCGATGCCGGGGCGTCAGGTCACGCCACGTTCGACGACAAGCTTACCATCGAAACTCCCGAGCAGACCGACCTCGAGTTTCCAATTGCGGGAATCGGCAGCCGGTTTCTGGCCGTCGCATTCGATTTTCTTCTTCAGGCCGGTGCACTCACCGCGCTTGGATTCCTTGCTGCGTTTGTCTCGAGCACCAGCATCATGGCAAATCCCTCCGCAAGCACTTGGTTCGCGGCGATCCTCATCATTGTGATTTTTATTCTGATGTATGGATACTTCGCGGTCTTTGAGGCCATGTGGAATGGCCAGACGCCCGGCAAGCGTCTGGTGCGAATTCGCGTCATCAAGGATTCCGGCCGCCCCATCACGCCGTCCGAAGCGGTGGGGCGCAATTTGATGCGTATCGTGGACTGGATGCCCTTCCCACTCTATGGCGTGGGCATCATCTGCGCAGTACTGAACCAACGCAATAAACGCCTCGGCGATCTAATTGCCGGAACTCTCGTCGTCCATGAGAAAAAACTCGCCGATATTCGCCCGCTCTGGCAAGCCCCCGCGGAATCAACGGGCCCGGCAATCCTGTACGGCGCGTCGCGCCTGAGCCCCGAGGAAGCGGATCTAATCGAAACGTATCTCAATCGCCGCGAAGCGCTCGATCCCGAAATCCGCTACCGCATGGCCGACCAGATCTTTAAGCGCATTCGCCCGAAATTGATTTTCCCCGAAGGGGACTATCCTTCGGTCGAAAGAATTCTCGAAGCGCTCGCCGCGGAGCGGCGTTCTTCGGCCCGGTACGTCTGAATTGCTCGCCTGGAAACCCTACGAACGCGCTCCGTCTTGATGAACGTACTTGATGACTTCGACTTCCGAGATCGCGACCAATCCTTCCTCCACCATTTCGTCAAGGAACGGGATCAGCGTTTTTATTTTTTCTTCCGCGTCAATTACGCTGACCATGATCGGCGCGTCTGAAGAAAGGGCGAGAAAATGCAAACGATGAATTCGCGTGCTCGCCCCGTAGCCCGCGACGCCGCGAAATACCGTGGCGCCCGCGATGTCCAACTCCCTGCATTTCTCCATGATGGCGCGATACAGCGGCTTGCCCATCCATTTGTCGTCTTCGCCAAAATGAATTCGCAGCATTTTCGCCTGGCCGGCAAGCTTCATTTCGCGGACTCCTTCCGGCTCTCCTCGCCGAGCACATCGGGAGAGTATTTGATGACGTCCACATCGGATAGCACGACAAGCCCCTGCAGAACCATTCCATCGAGAATGGGAAAGAACGCGCGCAACTTCTCTTCGTTGTCCACGACGGAAAGCATCATTGGCCGGTCGTGCGAAAGATTGAGAGTGGTCTCCTTATGAATCCTGCGGTTCGCGCCGTAGCCCAGAATGCCCTGGTAGACCGTTACGCCGGCGATGTCGTTGGCTCGCATCGCCTCCACCAGCGCCTGGTGCAGCGGCTTGTCGTTCCACTTGTCGTTTTCGCCGACGAAAATGCGCATGAGCTTGGCTTTGCTTTCGCTGCGCAGGTGCATTGCCGCGGTTTTGTGGCCAACGGCAGGTTCGGTGCGGCTCGGCTTGACGACCTGGGTGTCCTGAATTTCGATCAGGCCTGTCCCGGTCATGTCGTAAAGCTTTGGCAGCAGCTCTTCGACTTTTTCCGGCGACTCGATGAATTCAATTTTGACGGGCAGATTCTCGGTGAGGCGCTCGATGCGCGTGGTGTGCAAGTGATGGTCCGCGCCGAATCCCGCGATGCCGCGCGTCACCGTGGCGCCGGAGACGCCGCGATAAAAAAGATAGTCAAGAATTGCGGAGTACAACGATTGCCCGTGGTAGGTATGGTCTTCTCCCACATAGAGAATCACCTTTTTTGCGGGACCCGAGTGCAACATTCTCTCCTCCTGCAACGTCCGCTACAGCCAGCATACTCCCGTCGCGCTGCGGGATGCTCAGGCCAGACCGCGTCCGGCGGCCATTCCCGCCCAGACGCACAAGAATCCGACGAACACGCTAAGAAGAACATTCAGCAGCGCGACGCCGATTTCACCGTCCTGCAAGCTGCGCATCGTCTCGTATTCAAACGTGGAAAACGTCGTGTACGCGCCGATGAAGCCGACGGGGATCAGGTATCGCCAGTTCGCGCTCCAGTGCGTTCGCTCCGAGAGCAGCGTCATTACGAAGCCGATCAGAAAGCATCCCGTGCAATTAATGACGAATGTCCCGTAAGGAAATCGTGCGCCGAAGCGATTGCTGATGACTCCGCCAACCCAGAATCGCAGGATCGCACCGGCGACACCTCCAAACCCCACCATGATGTACTTGGTCATCGCTACGAGCAGCATCCTTTCGCGTGTAATTCTATCCGCATCGGACGCGGAGATGCGAGCCTACGCGCAAGCAGACTCAGCGAACCGTTTTCCAGCAGAGCACGGTGCGCAACCTCAGCGTCTATCAATTCGGGATCGTTGCCGGCGCATGACTCCGCGACAACATCCGCGTCAGGAGTCATCATCTGTCCCGGCAAAAAAAGGAACAGCAGTTGAAGGCGAACTCCATCGCCTAACAGCGTTATGGTAACAGGCGCGGGTTGGGAGTCAATCCGGTTTTTGCATTGCCGGTTCGTCTGAGGAATGAGTTGGACTTGAGAATCACAACACGGTTCGCGTCCCTCCCACCGCACCGGGCGCGGCTTGCGATCATGCCATTGCTTCTTACGGCCGCGCTGCTATGCGGCGCCCAGGCTGCGCAGCAGGATTCACTTGCCGCGGCTATGAACGCGGCTGTGTCGCAATCCCCCGCCGCGCCGGGCGCAATCATCGTGCAGGATGTCGTCACCGGCTCCATTCTGGCCGCGCGCGGGCTCGACGTTGCCGCGCACCGCCTCGACCGCCCCGGCTCGACACTGAAACCGTTCGTGCTGATGGCCCTGCTCGATTCCGGGCGTCTCGATCCGCAGCGGCGAATCCTGTGCAGGAGAACGCTTACCATCGGGGGCATGCGGATGGACTGCACGCATCCCGCCAACGTCTCGCAGATCGATGCGGAAGCCGCGATCGCTTGGTCCTGCAATACTTACGTTTCCGAGGTCTCGACGCGGCTCAGCGCCCACGAATTGGTGCAGGTGTTTCGCCGGGCCGGCTTCGACTCGCCCACCGGGCGCGCAGCGAGCGAAGCGGTCGGCACGATTGCCCTCCCCGCCACTCGCGAGGAACTGCAACTCGAAGCGCTCGGCAGCTGGGGCATCGAAGTCACGCCGCTGGAATTGCTCGAAGCGTATCGCAAGCTGGCTCTGCGGCGGCGGGAGGGCACCACCGGCGCCGAGACGCCGGTTTTTGCAGGCCTCGCGGACTCCGTTGCATTTGGCATGGCGCATGCTGCATTTGTCGCTGATATGAGAGCTGCGGGAAAAACCGGCACGGCCTCGTCCACGGACACTGCGCGCTCGCACGGATTTTTTGTGGGCTACGCCCCCGTGGACAAGCCGGAAATTGTGGTTCTCGTGTATCTCGAAAATGGGCGGGGCATGGATGCCGCCGCGCTGGCCGAGCCGATTTTTTCTGCCTACGCGAAATTGAAAAAGCCATGACGGCGCGTCAATGTGCATTCGCGATTCTGCTTTTGACCGCGGCGTGCTGTGCCGCGCGCGGTCAGGACATTCGCGTCGGAGTGTATACCTTGCGTCCACCGACGGAACTGGCGGTTTATCCAACCAGCGGCGCGATTCATTGGCGGACGTGCGCGACCTGCGCCGATTCATCGAGCGACGTGTTGACGGTGCGCGCCGACGGCTCGCAGGTCACTCTGGGCGCGGCCGGACAGACGCCGGAATTATTTCTCAGCGGCGCGTATCGCCTGGAAGCCGCCGATCTGCAGCCGATCAACGCGCACTTCCCTCTGCGCGTTTCAGCGCGAAACGGCCGGCTGCAAATCGTCGCGACGCTACCATTGGAAGACTACGTGGCCGCGGTGCTGAGTGCGGAAAGCGGCGATCCCGCCGCGCATGAGGAGAACTTGAAAGCCATGGCCGTCGCGATTCGCACATTCGCCGTGCACTTTCGCGGGCGCCACGGGGCGGAAGGCTTCGACCTCTGCGACAACACACACTGCCAGGTGGTTTCGTGGGCGACGCCGAGCCCCCGGGCTGTGGAAGCCGCTACGGCGACCAAGGGCCTGCTGCTGTGGTATGGCGGAGCGGTCGCGGAAACGTACTATCATCAAAACTGCGGCGGAACGCTGGCCTCTGCGAACGAGGTGTGGCCCGGCACCGACGCCCCGTACCTGCACACACACGCCGATCCGTATTGCATCCTGCCGCGACCGCAGACGTGGGAATCCACGATTGCCATCGCCGACATTGACGCGGCGTTGCGCGCCGCCGGGCTCGACATCCCTCGCGGCTGGACTTCGCTCGAAGTTGCGACGCGTTCTGACAGCGGACGCGTGGCTCGCCTCCATCTGAGTGGCGGCTCGCCTCCAGCCGTAGAGATTTCAGCGTCGTCCTTTCGGTTTGCCGTGGATCGCGCGCTCGGCTGGAACAAGATTCGCAGTGATCTCTACACCGTGCGCCCAGCCGGGGATCGCCTGGTATTTTCCGGACGCGGCACCGGGCACGGCGTGGGCCTCTGCCAAGCAGGCGCGGAAGAAATGGCGCGAGAAGGAAAAACTTTCAAAGATATCCTCACGTTTTATTATCCCGGCACGGAGCTCGGCCTGCGGCCCGCGCTGGCGTGGCAGGTTCGCACCGGCGATCGCTTCGAGCTGCAAACTCTCGCACCGGACCAGGATTCCATAATTCTCCCCTTGGCGGCCCGGCTGCTCACAGAAGATGAACAGGCCGTGGGCTGGAAACTTCCCTTCACAGTGCGGCTGGAAATTTATCCGACGCTCGATCTCTATCGCGACGCAACGGGACAGCCTGGCTGGATCGCGGCCTCGACGCGCGGCCAAACGATTCGCCTCCAGCCGCTCGCGGAATTGCGGGCGAAGAACATTTTGGAATCCACGCTACGCCACGAACTGTTTCATCTACTTGTCGAATCGCGCGCGCGCGCGGGTCTTCCCGTCTGGTTTCGAGAGGGACTCGTGCTCTACCTGTCTGGCACGATCTCGGGCGCAAATAGAAGCACTGCGGGTGCAGCCATTCACATGACCGACAGCCAGATGGAAACTATTTTTACGAATTCGCAGAACCGCGAGGAATTGCAACGCGCTTACGTCGCGGCGCAGTCCCGCATATCGGGGCTCGTAGAGCAGTATGGAAAAGATGTGGTCCTCGGCTGGCTACTCAGTGGACTTCCCGCCGGAATCGCCGCTTCGAGCGGCGCAAACCCCCAACGTTGAGCAGGCGGTGAGCCACGAAGCGAGTACGAGCAAGTAAGCACAAAGGACACGAAGCACAAGGCTGACAGTTTCCATGTTTTCGCTAGCGTTGACTCCGGTCGGCCGCCAACTCAAATCCCAACTCGAGGCCCAGACTCCAACAACGGCGGCAATCGCAACGACGACCCAATAATCAAATCGCGCGATCGTTCGGCCCCAGGCAGCCATACCTTTCTTGCCGAAGCCACGGAAACCAAGGCTGGCTGATTGCAAGGCAAGCGGCAAAAGCAGTCCCAATGCAACAATCCACTGCAGAATAAATTCACCCACGGCATAGGAATTGTCGAGCGCATTCAGTGTGACGTGACGCCGCAACCAAACAGGAAATTCCGAACGGAGAAACGTGGGCACCTGCTCGGAGAACGCGTCCAGGCGGCCCACTTGAAACCACAAAACATAGGCAATCAGCAGATAGATCGCGAAGGCGAGGAGGTGACGAAACGCTCGGCCGAACGTCGTCCCGAGGCAGGCGCGCGGGCCAACGGCACGGTCGAAAAAATAATTGAGAGTGCCGCCCTGCAGCACGAGCATGCCGCAGAGCAACGCCGCCGCAAGAGTCACGCTACCGACGATCTGCCAAATGTGGGCCTCCGGAATCCAAAGCCACAGCGTAAACAAGACAAACAGCGCGATATTGCCGAGGAATTGAATCAGCCAAATCCAGCCGCTGCGAAAGGCCGCGGAATAGGCCGGACGAATCAACGAGAAGCGGCTCACGGCAGCACCTCCACGGTGGCGGCATCTGTGGTGGCCGAGACGCCGGACTGATACATTGGCGTGACCATCGCCGGGCTTACACGGAATTTTCCTGGATTGACGATTTTCAGCAGATACGTGTATACGCGCGTGCCGTTGAAATAGGTCTCGAAGAACGCGGCGTGATCGTCATGAAATTCGCGGCGCTCAAACGACGTCTGCCACCACGGCGGCTGCTGATCGAGGGCGTAAAGGTTGTCGCGCGTGACGAATTCCGCGCCGGACGGAATCGGGTCTTCGACGAGCAGGTAGCGCCATTCGCCGCCGCCGATCGTGACGCGCACACAGACGAGATCGCCGACGTGCAGGTCGCCAACGAGCGGATCTAGATGATAGACGATTTTGCCGTTCACGCTTTGCGAGGTCATGCGGAAATAATCGCGCGCAATGTTCAGGGAGAGGCCGTTGCTTTGTACCAGGTGTTTATCGGCCGAGTAGTAGCTGCCGTTGGCCGACCAGTAGAGGCGTCCCGTTCCCGATTTGTGCACGACGATTTGGTTCGCGCCGGGCCTTAAATCGGCGGTATTCAGATGAATCGCAGGCTGCACCGGATTGAACGCGTCCGCGGACGTAAATTGTTTGGTGAACACTTGTTTGCCGTTGACGAAGACATCGGCTTTGAAATTAGCGTCGAGTTCGTGGCTGGTCTTCACGTATTCCGTGAGGCCGAAAATCACCATCGCTGTCTCTTCAGTGCTGTCCCAATAGAAACCGCCATCTCGATGATTCACCAGCCAGAACGCAGCTTTCGGCAGCAGCGGGCTGGAGGGATCCTGGTGGCTGAGTAGTTGGACGGCATACGCCGTGGTGTCGGCGGAATCGTCCCACTCGAATTCCATGAAATAATCGTAATTCGCGGGCCAGGAGGCTTCTTGATCGTTGACCTTGGCTTTGGACTCGAGTTCGGTGGCGATTTCTTTTGCGCGCGCCGAATCGCCGGAGGTTTCAAGCGCAAGGCCGAGCATCGCCAGGCCCTTCGTATTCATTGAGCTGCGCTCATCCCATGCCGCATTCATCCAATCCGGCTTGGATGCGCCGTTGAGCGCGAGCGCGTAATCTACGAACGCGCGCAAATCCGGGCGCATGTTCGGGAATTTCTGAAACGAATCCGAGAGATACTGCACGCCATGCGCGAGCGAATCCGAATCCACCGTCACGCCCGCGGCGCGCGCCTGGCCGTAACCGCTAACCACATACGCGGTCATGAAGACCTGGCTCTCGTCATCCTTCCACCAGCCCCAGCCGCCGTCGTCATGCTGAAAATCTTTGAGGCGATCGAGGCCGGCTTGAATTTGCTTGTCGAGTTCGGGCGTTTCCACGGTCGTTTGCAGATGCAAATCCTTCATCGCTTTGTCCACGATGATATCCGGCAGGAAACTCGACATCGTCTGCTCGGTGCAGCCGTAGGGATAGCTTGTCAAATAATTCAGCGCGGCGAAGAGACTGCCCGCGATGGAGGAGTTGACGGAAATGTCGAGCGACTGGGCGGCCTGAGAGGGGTCCCCCGGGAGATTCAACGTCGCGGTCTGCTGCTGATCCTGCGCTGAAATTGTGCCTGAGGCGGCAGCCGTTTGTTTCACCCCGAACGGAATTACCGGAAGATTGATTTCCATCGCGTCCGATTCCACATCGGTGAGAGCCTTGACGAGGAGATCGGTCTGCAAGACGGATTGCACGCGCACGCGCCAGTCGAGCGTCGCTGTGCCGTTGCTGGGGACATTCACATCGCGCGTGGTGCCATCGATTACGTCGAGGCCCTTCAGGTCGAGTGACACGTGGGCTGTTTTGGCCTCCGGCAAGTAATTTTGCACGATGGCGGTGATCACCACTTCATCGCCTTGGCGGAAGAAGCGCGGCACTGCGATCCGTACCAGCAAATTCTTGCGCACGATGACGCGATTGATTGCGCTGCCAACTTTGGTGTCCGACGTGACCCCGCGCACGGTGGCGCGCCACGTGGTGAGCGAATCTGGATACGCAAAGGATGTCTGCGCCCGGCCCGAGGCGTCCGTGTGGATATCGGCCAGCCAATACGCCGTGTCCGGAAAATTCTTGCGAATCTGCGGCTGAACGAGATTCGCAGGCTTCAATTGCGCGAGATCGCGCCGCCTGGAAGAACCGCTTCCGGTGCCGCTAGCGAGAATCATCGCTTTCTTGCCTGCCTCACCCTCGAAATAAAATTGAAGGGACGTATCCATGCCGACGCGGTCGTACACCTCGCCGTAGAAATTCGTGAACATGTCACCCGACTGATCGGGGTGAATCGCGTAAATCGCTTCGTCCACAACACCAATGCTGAAATCGCCGGAGACGGGATTGCCGGCGGCGTCGTGCGCGAGAATTGTGTACGCGGCTTTTTCTCCCGGTTCGAAGACCGCCTTTGCTGGCTGAATGTCAATTTTGAGTTGCTGCTGAAGCGCCGGCGCCTTGAGATCTTTATTCGCTTGATAGAGCTGGTTCTCGTGCAGGAACGCTGCGGAGAGATAGACGTTGGGCTGATCGTCGCTGGTGACGGGGACATCCACTGTCACGCTATCGGAGGTGGCGTGGACGACGCGTTGCGTTTGGATCGTGCGCCGCTCGGTGGTGATGAGGAGATAGGAATCCGGTACACCCGTCATGACCAGGACATGCGCGGTGTCTCCAACGCTGTAGGACTTTTTATCGGCGACGATGCGAATCTGGCGGCTCTCACCGCCCCACTCGATCTCGCCGGGGCCGGTGACCCAGACGTAGGTTTCCCCGGTGACGGTGCGGCCCTCCGGCGTTTCCGCGGTGACGCGCAGGCGATAATCGCCGCTGTCCGGAGCGGTGAACGAAACGGGCGCAGTGCCGTCTGCGCCGGTCTGCGCGTCGGTGGAGGCGATGGGCTGCTCGTTCCAATGCGAGCCGTTCGGATTGTAACTCCAGCGCAGAAGTTCGGCGCGCACGGCGGTGCGAACAGGATTGCCGTCGTAATCTCGGGCGATGGCGTCGGCCTGAATTTTGTCGCCCTTCTTGTAAACGTAGCTCTGCGTGTTGATTCCGACGGCGAAGCTGCCGTAGGTGGCGATGACGGAATTAGCGCCAGAGATTTCGCGATTGGCTTCGTCGGTGACGCGCGCTTCGATTCGGTAGCGCACATCGTAATGGTGCTCGTCGATTTGCGTCGGGATATGAACGACGAGTTTGCCATTGGCATCGAGCGTGCCGCTTTGCTCGGAGATTTGTTCGCCGGCATATTCGTCGTCATCGCTCGAATCGCTGTTGCTGTCGGCGTCACTGGGTTGCCCCATCGAGTCGTCTTCGTCGTCGCGGTCGATGAACGGCGCCCAATACGTTGAAGTGTGCACGACGTACTTCACGCTCGCGCCGGCGACAGGCTCGCCGAAATAATATTTCGCTTCAATTGTGGCGTCGGTGGAATTTCCCTGCAGGACGCGCGGCTGTGAGGGCGTCACCGTCACCGCGTATTCCGGCTTCTTGTAATCTTCAACGTAGAAACCGCCGCCGATCGAGCCTTGCTGCGCGTTGCCGACAGTCGCGTTCAGGGAGAAGTAGCCAAGCGCCGCCCCCGTAGGGATTGTGAAATCAACCGTGGCCGTGCCGAGCGGCGAGAGCGTGGCTTTCGTCTGCTGCACCACGCTGCCATTGGGATCTTGAATTTGGAGCTGAACGTCGCGAAGCGCCGGCACGGTGAGGGCTTCGCCGTTGCGCTGGCGCACAATCACTTTGTAATGCATGGTGTCGCCGGGCCGATAAACGGGGCGATCCGTATAGATATAGCCAAGCCAATCTTCGCCGGGATCTCCGACGAAGCTGTAGGTGTACGGCGTGACGACGGCGACGTCATCGCCATGCACGCCGATAACGCGCACGTCCGTATACTGGCCCTGCGGCAACGGCGAAGTCGCGAGACCGTTCGCATCGCTGGTGATTTTCGCGTTTTCCTTTTTGTCCGACCACACGCGCACATCGGTCTGCGGAATCGGTTGACCGGTGCGACGATCTGCGGCAAATGCGAGAATCTGCCCTGGCGCGGATTTCGTGACGAGCCCGAGTTCGCTCACGATGAGAATCGTGTAGGCGCGCAGGTCGCCGTCGGTCGCTTCGACCAGATAGACGCCGCGGCCAAGATCGTTCACCGGAACTTGCTGCGTTTCCGAAATGAAATGCGACGGGAGATCCTGTTTCCAGCGCGCCACCAGCTGCGAGCTATTCAGCAGCGGGACTTGCGCGAAGCCGGCGGCGGTGCCGACCTTCGATTGGCGCACGGCGGCGCGATGCTCGCGAATTTGGGCGCGGGAACGCGCGGAATATTGCATGCGGAAGAAATCGCGAATGCTGTGCCAAGTATCGAGTTTCCAATCGTGAAAACGCTCAATCAGGGTGGGTGTTTCGACCTGCTCCGGCGTCTCGACGTGGCCGAAGCTGTGCACGTCGTCGATGCGCTCGAAGAACGCGACCGGGTCCTTCACCTTGTACACGCGAAACTCCAGCGCTGAGACATTGTTCGCGTAGAGGCGCAGCGAGACTTGTTCGCCGGGGAGAAATGTCTGCGTGGTGGTCAGCGAAAAATAGGAATCGGAGCCCTTCCCCACTGGCGGCACGAGGATAACGATCGCAAGCAAACTGAACAGCAGCAGACTGCGTCGCAATTGCGCGCGGAAAATCGGTGGCGGCGCTTGTCTTGGCAAAACTACGTGTAGAGCTCGAGGCATACGGCTACTCCGCGTCCCGGAGAATCGTCCACCGGAAAACGCCTAGAAAATTGCTGTTGCCGGGCACGGGACGCCAGCGGGGCGAGGGATGCGCGAGCAGCTCCGCGAGGCGGACGCGGCGCATCTGCCCAGGCGCGTGGCCGACGGGCCCCGTGTCATAAACGACGATGGCGTCGTCCCAAGCCGCCCGAACGGCCGCTTCCTGCGGCAGCCATTCGCTTCGGCCGACAAATATCATGGAATGATACGGCTCGTCTTCAACGAGCTGGCGATAGAACAGCAAATCGCCGGGGCGCGCGTCACGAATATCGCGCGAGACGAAGTACGTGTTGAACGATTTTAGCGTGCGCGCGTCGGCGAACTCGGCGAACGCGCCATCGCTGGCGTCCTGAGGCAACGCCGGGCCGGGGCGCACGCGGAACAGGCCTGCGCCAACTGCAGTGAAGGGATAGTGGTACTTCGCGACGGGAGGCGGCGCACCCGGGGGAAGAATTTTGGTCTCCGTGACCCACGCCTGATCGTGCACGCGCAAGGCGTTGCGATAGGAGTAGCGCAGCAGCGCCGCGCAATCGCGGATCTCCGTGGGGATCTGGTCGGCGGGACGCAGCGCCTGGAATTCCGCGACGAGCGCGAACCAGCGGCGAAAGGCCTCGCGGTCGGACTCCGTGTCGAGGCGCAGGAAATCGGGCGTGCCGTCGGCGAAGCGGTCTTCCCAGGAGACAGGATGGGCAACCGGCCGCGACGCGGCGGAAGCCGTTCGTGTCGTTGGCGTTGTCGATGCGGCGGCGCCAACAGCCGGTGGGCGAGCCGCAGCGCTCGTGCGAGCGCCCGGGCGAAAGCGTAGCGTCGCCGCGAGACTCAGCAGCAGGACAGCGATTGCAATCGGGACTAGTCTCGGGCGGCTGATGGCAGACTTCATCCCGCCTTGAGGCGGGTTACACAGCCGCGAATATAGACCAACGGGAGCTTCTTGCAAAGTTTTCATACGCGGCCGACCGGGGCCACGCGGTGGAAAGAGCACGCGAACTGCCAACGCAGAAATGCAGCCTTCTGCGGGGAAACGCTTCCTCATGACGTGAAGTGGAGTGTCAGGCGTCAGACACTCGTGTAATTGAAACCACGCCTGCTTCCGTCAGGAATGCCCATCAAGTAGACGACGGAGGACCGCGCGACTTTGGCGTCGGAGAATCCGGTCAAGTAGCTGAGTCGAGCGTAGAGAAATGGCGAACCAGACTGACCACCCACGCAATCGTAAACGCAAGGAATACTGCCAAGTAGACGAGCATCGTCCCCGCGGCGAGATGCACGGGCGTGACGAGATTCGCTTGCATTGCCAGGTCAAGCGCAAGAACGACCAGGACGAGAACCGCGCAACCGAACCAGGCAAAGCTGCGCTCGAAATAGGCGATGGTCGCGGGACGGCGTTCTGGAGCGAGCCAATACTCCTTGTTCGGCAGATTGATGCGGGAGGCAGGCATCCCGGCTATCGTCCGCGACGGCACGAAGAGAACGACGCTGCTCAGAGCCCAAACACCGGCGTAGATCCCGAAGAAAACCGGTTTCGCCATCCAGCCATTGGGAACGCCGGAGATGTCGAAGTGCGATGCCATGCGTTCCGGGAGCAGCGGATAGAAGTAGATGCACCGCGCAAGAGCCGCGAGGGTTACGCCAAAGAATATGCTTCTGGGGAGCCGCGCGCTGGACATAGTCGCCTCACTGTTCAAATTAATTCTCCGTGCAGTCGCGCGGCAAGAGTGTGCGGTTCCGCTGTGCCCAGGCGGATACGCGTGCGTGGGAATGACAGCGCACGATCAATTTACCGGCTGCGCCGGCGCGCGGCGCTGCGTCACCCACCAGTTTGTAGCCGCGACAGCGGCGGTGGCGAACATCAGAATCGTTCCGAGGCGATCCAATTGTGAGAGTAGAGACAGCGTGATCAATATCCCCACGATCGCAATCGTGCGGCCGAACGGGATCCGCAACGCGTCCGCCTGAGGATTGCTCCGCCGCAATTGGATCAGCGCGGCGCAAACGCTTACGTACACGATGACCGATGCGGACGCGCTAAGAATCAACGCCCAGAGAAAACCTCCCGATACCGATAGCAACCAGACCAGCATCGAGAATCCGACGATGGCTACGTCGGGGGTACGGAAGCGCGGGTGCAGTCGCCCAAGTATCCGCGGAAAGTCGCCCTGCGCCGCCAACGAATACGCCAATCGCGGCGCGTGTAGCATGACGCTTGAAACGAAACCGCCGGTGGAAACGAGCACAGCGATTCCGACAAGAGTCGCGCCGGAGTGACCAAGCAGCACCAACGCGACATCAGCGACGGGACGGGTGCTGGGGCTTGTGCCGATCGTCGCCACGGTCACGAACTGCAGGAGCATGTAAACCGCCATGACCAGCAGAATACTCATCACCAGAGCAAACGGAACCGCATGTCGCGGATCCTTCACTTCCCCGCTGGGAATGATTGCGTACTCGAAGCCGGTGTAGGAAAAAATCATCAGAATAAGAGCGCCCAGCCAAGGGCGCAGCCCGGGCGCCGCGATTTGCGATACGTGAACTAGCGCAAAGTGCCTGCTGAAGCGCGCGACGCCGACGATGATCAGCAAAGCCAGCGGCAGCAATTTTGCGACGACGAGAATGCTGCTGAGCCCGGCTCCGCTGCGCGCGCCCACATAGTTCACAATCGCTGGAAGGCAAATGAGCCCGGAGATGAAAAGCACTCGAGGCAGACCCTGCCCCGCGCGAGGAAACAATCCCGCCAAGTAGACGACGAAAAGATTGGCGTTCGCCGCCGCCGCGCCGATGATCGAGAGCAGGAAAAACCAACCCACCTGCAACCCCACAAATCGCCCGAACGCCGTGCGGGCGTACAAGTAGGCGCCGCCAGGCTCAGAAAATTGCGACGCGACCTCAGCCATGGACGCAACGATGAAAGCGACGGCGAGCGCGCCAACGGCCATGGCGATGGGGCTGGCACGACCCAGCAGCCGGTTCAGTTCGCCGGGTATCCCGAAGATGCCGCTGCCGATAATGCAATTGATCACCAGTCCCGTGAGCGCCCAGCGGCCGATCGAGCGAACAAACGTCATTGCGTCCCCACTCGCTTGGAGTCGCGCGGAGTGTAGCACGCACGCCAGGATTCACCGCATTGACAGAGAGTTGACACACGATATAGTTTCTCAACCCTGACGTTATTTTTGCGCGGAGGAGATGGCATGGATCCATTCGAGGGCTTCAAGGCAGCGCAGAAAAAAGGGTGGGCGCATTTCGGCCCGATCGAAGTGTTTACGACGCCCGCGGCCGCCCGAACCGTGAAACACGCCGGCGTTCGTGCCGGTCAGCGTGTGCTGGACGTGGCGTGTGGAACCGGCGTCGTCGCCATTACGGCCGCACGGCTGGGCGCGCGCGCAACCGGCCTCGATTTGACGCCGGAACTCGTGGAGCAAGCGCTGCGTAACGCACAACTCGCCGAAGTGGAAATTGACTTTCACGAAGGCGACGTCGAGAAATTGCCGTT
>Ga0181538_10001147_pt1 | contig 30495 bp, 30 predicted proteins | sample PEATcosm2014_Bin_40_FD_119773 | JGI IMG/M metagenome (GOLD analysis project Ga0181538, IMG submission 119773) | Peatland microbial communities from MTU Mesocosm Facility, Houghton, MI, USA - PEATcosm2014_Bin23_30_metaG | ecosystem: Environmental > Terrestrial > Soil > Wetlands > Peat | place... | reverse complement strand
TTACGTATCTGCCCTATGCAAATAAGTTGCATGGCAAGAAGTCGAGAGACACCCGTATTCGGGTGTTATTGAACCGCTTATGATTTATTGTGAGAAAAATGGCGAGCCTGATAGGACTTGAACCTACAACCTTCTGGTTCGTAGCCAGACGCTCTATCCAGTTGAGCTACAGGCTCGTACAAATAGATTAGCACAGCGCCGGAAAAATCCAAATGTGACAGCCACACGTCAAGCAAAACTCGGGAAGTGGCGAGATCGAAAAGATTTGGGCCTCTGAAGTTTTGGATTCCGCTCCGCGCGGACTTACTCTGCCAAGCTAGGGTCGCCAGGAGGCGATCAGCTCGGCCAAATGTTCCCTTCCCTGCCCGGATTTCAGAAATCGTTCGCGTGCCATGGCCGCGGCGCGAGAGCCTTGTTTTTCCGCATAAACCAGCTTCCACGGGCCACGGTTCTTTGTCGATTTCGTCAGACCGGCATTGTGTTGACCGATTCGATGCTCAAGGTCGGCAGTGAACCCTGTGTAGTAGCGCTTTCTGGATTCGGACTGGAGGACATACACGTAAAACATGGAAGGAAATGGCTAGCTTGATAGGACTTGAACCTACAACCTTCTGGTTTCCGCCGGAGGCGGACTCTATCCAGTTGAGCTACAGGCTCGTTTGAATAGATTAGCACAGCGATGGAAAAATCCAAAAACGGGGCGGCCATCAAACGGCTTTAACGAAGCTCTTGCCGTGGGCTTCGGACCCGCGCCACAGTAAGATGGCCAGGGCCACGATGGTCACTACTTCAAAGCCTGCTAGCGCCCATTGATAGCCAAACCTGCCGCGCAGCGCGAACTCCACGTTGTTTGTGGGCGACGCAAACAGAATCCCCAACTGGTACGCGAATCCTGGGATCAACCCGCGCGCGGAATCCGCCGCCAATTCGTTCAAATGGACTGGAATCACTCCCCAGGCCCCTTGCACACCCATTTGCATCAACACCGCCGCGGCAATCAGCAGTGGCACGTTCGCGCCGAACGCCCAGAACGGAATAATCAGCAGCGACAGCCCCAGCGCGCACATCATTCCCTTGCGCCTGCCCAACACCTGCGACAGATGCCCAAAAATAATCGCCCCCACGACGGCGCCCGCCGTGTACATCATCGCGATATTCGCCACCAGCGAAGCGTTCAGGCCGTGCACTTCTTTCAGGAAATCCGGGTAGAGGTCTTGCGTTCCGTGCGACAGGAACATCATGAAAGTCATTAGCACCACTAGATAAGCGAACCGCTTCCATTGCCCGGCCACAGTGCGCAGCACGTCTCCCATGGAACCTGCGCGATGCTGCTTCCACGCTTCAGACTCCGGCACCTTCAGCGTTATATAGAGCGCGAGCAGCGCCGGCAACGCACCGATCCAGAACATCGGCCGCCAGCCCCACGCCGGCAGAATGAATCGCGCCGCCAGCGCCGCCAGCAGGTTGCCGATGGGATAGCCGCTCTGCAACATTCCGCTAAGGATTCCGCGCCAGCGCGTAGGCGCCGCCTCCATCACCAGAGAAGCTCCGACTCCCCATTCCCCGCCCATGCCGATTCCAAACAGCGCGCGAAGAATCAGGAACACGGTGTAATTTGGCGCAAAGCCGCAACCTACTTCGATCACGGAAAAATAGACAATGGTGCCAATAAGCGGAATGCGCCGGCCGAACCGGTCAGAGAGCAGTCCGAAAACGAATGCGCCAACAGGCCGAAAGGCCAGCGTCGCCGCGGTGGTGAAAATAATGGCTTGTTTGGAAACGCCAAACTGTTTCGCGAGTGTGTCGTAGAGAAAAATGATTACGAAGAAGTCGAAGGCATCGAGCGTCCAGCCCAGGAATCCGGCGAGGACAGCGTGATGCGCCCCTCCAGTGCGTGGAGATGGAGTCATCGCGCTATTTCTTCACGCCTTCAAAATGCGCTTCGATCTCCTCCAAGGTTTTCCCCTTGGTCTCCGGCAGGAAGAACGCGGCGGTCACGAAGTAGATGACCGTGCATGCGGCAAACGCGAAAAACATGGTGGCGTAACCGTATTTGCCGACGGTGGGGAGGAAGATTGCCGCAATGGTAGTGGAGAACCCCTGGTTGATCAGCAACGCGATGCTCATGCCGTTGGAGCGAATACGCGTGGGCATGAGTTCCGAAAGCGCCAGCCACACGCAGACGCCCGGCCCAATGGCATAAAAAGATACGAAGAGATACAGCGTGAGAGCAACCAGCCAGCCGTTGCGCTGGCCCGGAATGGGCGTAATCAACGCATTTTCAATTTTCAGTGGCGCGGTGCGCGCCTCGTCCAGACTCGCAAAAGGATTAGAGAAGAACGCTACCACCTTGTTTGCGGGGATGCTGTCTTCGCGCGTGATTTCGATGGGTTTCGCAGCAACATCATCCGACCGGACCGCTTTCGACGCTGCGCGAAATCCTCCGTAGGAGTAAATTAGGCTAAGTGACGTCGGCCCCGTCGTGCGCTCAACGCCCGCAGGTCCCTTCCCGGCCAGCATCGCTTCGGCAGCCGTCTCGTCATACACGAACGAGAGCTTCCCTTCCGGTCCCACCATGGTCTGCACCAGTTCCCGCGCGTCCACTCGGTGCACTTCCGTTTTGTGAAACAGCAGACCGGTGCATACCAGCGAAACAATAATCCCGGCGCTTCCCAGGGAAAGCAGGAACTTCCTTCCCTTTCTGTCGACAAGGATCATGGCGCCAATGGTCATCAGGAAGTTCATCATTGTGAAGATCACATAGCCCCAATGCGCTTGCACATCGGAGAGCCCGCTCTGCAGCAGGATATTGGTATTGAACCCGATGATGGAATTGATGCCGGTGGTCTGATTGCACGCCAGGATGACGCACGCGAGCACGAAAGGAATCACGTACTTTCGGCGCAGCAGTGACTCCCTTATTTTGTTGCCGCTGGAGGTCTTGGCCAGTTCCGCCGCGCTGGTTTCTTCCATTTCGTGAAGTTCCGATTGTGCCTGTTCGCTGGAGCGCGAGCGAAGCAGCGAACTCAATGCGGCTTCCTTTTTTCCTTTGCGGAAAAGCCAGCGCGGCGACTCTCCCACCAGAAAGCTCCCAATCACAAACAGAATTCCAGGCGGCAGCGAGACCCAGAAAATACTGCGCCATGCCGTGTTTTTGAACGCAAGCAACTGGGCAGCATCCCCGAGCCGGGCCACTTCGTCGACGCGGTAACTGAAGTAAATCCCCACCAACGCAGCCAGAAAAATTCCCAATGTCAGCAGCCACTGGAATATTCCCGTGCCTTTTCCTCTGGTTGATGCTGAAAGGCATTCAGCCAGATAAAGAGGCACTACCACGCCGATAAGCCCTGCACTGACACCTTGCAACAATCTGCCGAGCACGAGCGCGCCGTAGCCTTGCGACAAGGCAATCACCGGGATGCTGGCCACAAACATCACGCCACTCAGAATCATTAAAGGCTTGCGGCCCATCCAATCCGCAAGCAAACCGGCGAAGAGAGTGGAAATAACGCTTCCCAAAAGCACGGCCGCGACAACGTTGGACAACTGGCCCGCATTCAAAGGCGAAGTCGCTTGCAGATAGGGCAGCGCGCTCGCGATGATCCCAACGTCTACTCCGTAGAGCAGGCCACCCAACCCCGCCACCAGCAGGAGAAACCGGTTGTAACCGGTCTTGTCGCTTCCTGCTGCGTTCACGCCACCACCCGCTAGAGCAGAAGCCATGGAACCATCCTCTGAACCTGGATTTCGATACCGCGAAAATTTCGTGCTGGTCTTGCTTGCTTTCCCGTCTGGAACTTTTTCTAACTGTTAAAGTGCTTCCGCAAATCGTTCCGCCTTCTACTGCGAAATCGGCGCCCGTGCGGCTTTCCCGGGGAATGCATTCTCCACCAATTTCTCTTCGCGGATGACCACGACGCCGTTCACCAGTACATAGGGAATTCCTTCCGAGAATTGCAGCGGCTCTTCATATGTAGCTTTGTCAATTACGCGCTGCGGATCGAAGATACTGATATCCGCGTCCGCGCCCACGCGAATTCTCCCTTTGTTCTGGAACATGGGTGCGCGCTTCTCGAGCCTCTGCGCCGGCATAATCGTCATTTTCCGCAAGGCCGTCATCAAGTCCAGTACCTTCTCTTCTCTGACGTAATGGCCCAGCACGCGCGCGAAGGTTGCCTGACCTCGTGGATGCACCTTTGGTCCGGTGAGCCGCATTCCGTCGCTGGCGATCATCACCATGGGATTCGCCAGCGCACCCCGGACCACTTCTTCCGGAATCGAAAATATGATAACCGTGCCTCCCTCTTTCCGGAACTTCGCGAAGGATTGTTCGCTGATGCGCTCGCCCGTCTTCACCCAGAGCAGGTCCTTGTAAGTGATGCCCATGCTCTCTTGCCAACCGGGATCGAAAATGGCGGTCTCTAGATTCGTGGACCCCGCGGTGTACGGATAACACTCGGTGGTCACGTCCAGCCCTTGGCGTCTTGCTCCTTCGATGAGTGCGATGAGATTCGGCGTATCCCTGAGCCCAATGCTGGTGACGTGTACAACATGCAGTGGCGCTCCCGTGGATGCCGCCGCAGCAATTACTTCTTCCACTGCGGCCAATCCCGAAGTGGGTTCCTTGACTCCGCCATACCTGACGTGGACATGTACGGATGCCTTGTACTTTGCGGCCACACGGAACATCTCGAGAATTTCCTCGTGCGAAGCAGCTTCGGTGTAATTGATTCCCATGCCCATTGCCGGAGCGCCCTCGCGAAATCCGCGCTCCATCAAATCTGCCATCTCCTTAATTTGCTCGGCAGATGCAGCGCGATGTGCCGCGTCTCCACTCGGCACCCAATCGCCGGCTTCTTTCATCACCTTCATGCGAACGGGAATGTGCCCGATGCTCACGCCATAATTGATACGGGCTTTTCCCTGGCGCGCCGCGTACCATCCCTCCACATCCGCCGTGCCAACTTCCAATTCCAGTGATGTAGTCACCCCATCGCGCGCCTGAAAATCATAATTGCGCGGCGCTTGTCCGTGTTCGTGCATATCGATGAAGCCCGGCGCTACCACCAGGCCCTTGGCGTTGATCGTCTCGCGGCCCTGCAGCGCGCTTTCCGTAACCGCGACGATTTTCCCGTCGCGGATGCCTACATTCCGCACGGCATCCAGCCCCGATTCTGGATCCATCACCCGGCCGCCAAGAATTACGAGGTCCAGCGGCGCCTGGTCAACCACATGCGGCGCATACGCAGCAAGCAGCAAGCCAACCACAACTCCGCCCATTCGCCATTTCATGATTGGAAGCCCCGCACGTGGAATCGCTGCTAAGTTCCCTCATCCGGGGGTTTTCTGTCAAAGGAATTCTAAATCGATTCAATAGGCGGGAACATCGCCTGCCGTGGAAAAGGAACCCCGGCTCGCTGGGGGGCAACGAGCCGGGGCGGGGGTCCTGCCGAGGGGGGCCGGAGGAAACTCGATTTTTTTGCTGCTTACACCGTTACTGCTTCATTTGTCGCCACTACGCAGATCTTCTGCAGCTCTTCGTACGTGAAGAACCGCTCTTCTTCGTTACCGGCGCGCTCGAACTGCCCGATTCCCTTTTCTTGCGAGATCCGGGATATCTCCGCGACCGGCATACCCAACAGGTACGCCGCCCGCGCTTGTGTCACATACTTCGGGATCTGATTCGTCATGGTTCCTCCCTCAATTCATGCAGGAATCATTGCCATCAGGTCTTCTTCTACTCCCAGGATCATCGCTTTATAGATGTCGACGTCCCAGCCTTCTCCAATCCTCATCCGTACTGTCTCGCGATTCTCTTTCAGCAGCTTGCCTCGCAGGGGCACCTTGATATCGCCCAGTTCCACCTGCAGGACAACGGCATGGCCCAGCCAGTTCGTATACCCGGTGTTCATCAAGTCCCCCAGAGCTCGGCTTGGACTCCGTATTGCGAAGGCTAGATTCGCGTATGGCTGGGTGTCCCGCAATGGTACAGCCAGGTTAGCGCACTAGTATTTCGGTACTGCCAGCGCCTCCCTTCCTCTTTTTTTTCAACATTTCCACTTGGGTACTTTCGTACCGACGCTTCGGGACGCCCGTCCCATCGCACCTTCCCCGGCGCAAATGGGATTCTCTTCCCCGTGACGAAACGCCTTCATCCTGCCTCCTTATTTGTTCCCGGGCCGGCGCTGCGCCCTGGCATCGGTCTGGCGCTCGGCGGTGGTTTTGCCCGCGGCTACGCGCATCTCGGTGTTCTTCGCGTGATGGAAGAGCAGGATATTCCCATCTCCTGCATTTCCGGCAGCAGCATCGGCAGCATCCTGGCGGCCGCCTATGCGAGTGGCACACCACTTCCTCATATCATTGCCAAGTGCCGGGAGATACGCTTCCGTGACTTTGCGCGCTGGCGCGTGTCGCGTTTCGGCCTGGCAAGCAACGAGCGCCTCGGTGCCCTGGTTCAACGCTTCTTCGATTCCAAACAGTTTGAAGATCTCACGATCCCCACAGCGATTGTCGCTACCGATCTCGGTACCGGCGAGCCCGTCATTTTCCGTCAGGGCAGCTTGTCAGAAGCCATTCGCGCCAGCTGCGCGTTTCCGGGTTTGTTCGAGCCAGTCATGCTGGGTACGCGCTGTCTCGCGGACGGCGGGCTCGTCGCACCGGTTCCCACCCGAGCTGCCAGGGAATTGGGCGCGGAGCTTGTCGTGGGTATATCCGTTGGATTGCACGACGGCCATCGCGGCGCACCCAAGAACATCTTTCAAGTAGTCAGCCGCGCCGTCAGCGCCGCTCAGAAGCACCAATTGGAGGCGTGGGAGCGTCACGCCAACCTCGTTTTGCGCCCCGATGTGCAGTCCCTTGCCTGGGACGATTTTGAGCGCATTGACGACGCCATCGAAGCGGGTGCTGCTGCCGCTCGCAGCGCTCTCCCTCAGATTCGCAAGCTTCTGGTACGCCAGCTTGACGCCCATTCCGAGCTTGGACGACAGGGCGAACTTCTTCTTGCCGAGGCGCTGCAATGATCCGCCCCGCCTGGTGGCTCCTGCTGGTTTGTACGATCGTCGTGCTCTGGCAGGAATGCGGAGAGAATCTGGGAGTTTTCTGCTACCGTATAGTATGGGAAGGGATTACAGGTCTACGTGCCCGCGCGCTCTTCCCCATCCCCGTTTTCGTAAGGACTGAGGCCGCTTGCTGCAATCCATCCTTCACTTCCTGCACTCACTCTACGACCCCGAAGGGCTTAAACAGCTAATTAGTTGGGGCGGTCCCGCACTTGTATGCACCATCGTATTTGTAGAGACTGGGCTCTTTGTGGGTTTTTTTTTGCCAGGCGACTCCCTGCTCGTCACTGCCGGTATCTTCGCTGGGCAAGGCGCAATCCCGCTTCGCTGGTTACTGCTCCCCGCGATCCTCTGCGCCATTGCGGGTGATCAACTGGGCTACTGGATTGGACGTTCAGCTGGACCAGCACTGTATCGTCGTGAGAACTCGTTCTTCTTCCGTCGCAGCCACCTCCTGCGCGCTCATGAATTTTATGAAAAGTATGGCGGCCGAGCCGTAATTCTGGCGCGCTTCGTTCCCATCGTGCGTACCTTCTGTCCACCGGTCGCCGGCGCTGCGGCCATGCGTTACTCCACGTATCTCATGTATGACATTTTCGGCGGGACGCTGTGGATCAGCAGCATGCTCCTGGGGGGCTACATCGCAGGCTCCAAAATCCCTAACATTGGCAAATACCTTCATTTCATCATCGCTGGGATCATTTTTCTTTCCATTTTGCCACCGATCATCAGCATCTTGCGCGCGCGCCGCCGCTCGAGTTCTGCAGCGCCTTCCGTCATTTCGCCGGGAGACCACTAGGGCATGCCTGAAACCCCGATCCGTGCCATCATTTTCGATATTGGCAGCGTCCTCGTCCGCGTTGATATCCACCGCCTTCAAGATAGTCTGGCGCAAGGCTTATCGCTCACGCCTGAAGAGCTCTGGTCCGCCATTGAGAAGGATCCTCGCTGGACGGACTGGCAGAATGGCCGCATCTCCCCTCACGATTGGCATCTTCATCTCTGCCAGCGCCTCGGCATTCCCCTCAACTTCGCGCAATTCACTGCGGCCTGGAATCTGGCTCTCGATCCGCAGCCGATTCATCCGCTAAAGATGTTCGAGGAACTCTCGAAGCGCTACCGATTGGTGCTCCTCTCCAACACCGATCCCATTCACGTGGCTCACCTTGAATCCACCTATGATTTCTACCAGTATTTTCCCAAAGGCCGACGCATCTATTCCTGCTCCGTGGGCGTCAGCAAGCCCGCTCCACTGATCTATCGCGAAGCCTTGCGAGTAGCGAAGGTCCGCGCCGCCGAAGCCGTCTACATTGACGACATTCCCGCCTATGTAGAAGCCGCCCGCCAGCTTGGCCTGTCTGGCATCCACTTCCAATCCCCTGCGCAGCTTCTCCTAGCCTTCGCCTCGCTGGGCATAAAAGTGGAACTTTCCTGCACTACGTAGGAATTCGTCTCTGGACATCAACAACGCGTAAAGATTCCCAGAACTAGTACCCCTTCACCTTTCTGCTGTCGATTCCAAACCTTCCCTATTCAATCAGATACAGCCAAGTCTCATTCTGGCATTCACGGTATCTCGCTTGCACTTCCTATCAGCAGATTTCAAGTTCCGGCAGCAAGTTTGGGCTGCCAATTAAGAAAAAGTCGTACCCCATTGGGGTGAGGAGAAGGAATTCACTATGTCTGAGCAAGATCCACAAACCACTTACGTTGAAACGAAGTCCGGTTCGTCTTGGCAGTTGCCCGCGATCATCCTACTGGCGCTTTTGGCCGTGGGTGGTCTCGCGCTGGCTTGGAGCAACTCTTCCAAGCTCGATGCTACCAAGCAAGCCGTCACCGATCAGGTCAAGGCGGTTCAAACCTCCGTGCAATCGGATATGTCCACGTTGAAGGACCGCGTTGCCCAAGATGAAAAGACCAATACCGACCTCCAGGGAGATCTGAAGGTCGTCACCGATAAGCTGAAGATCACGCAGAGCCAATTGAAGAAGGCGCGCGCCGAGGCCGAACAGCTGAACACCGACACTACTTCCAAGATCACCGCTCTTGATACTTCCGTCCATCAGGAACTCGCCACCAAGGCGACCTCGGACGATGTCAAGACCGTGGATACTCGCGTGACCCAGGTTGATACGAACCTCAACAAGACGATTGGCGACCTCAACATGGCCCGCAGCGAACTGGGAACCCTGATCGCCCGCAACCATGACGAAATCGACGTGCTCCGCCGTCAGGGCGAGCGCGACTACATCGAGTTCTCCATCGCTGGCAAGAACAAGTCCCAGAAAGTCGGCAACATTTCCGTCGAACTCAAGGGCACCAACGAGAAGAAGAACCGCGCTAGCCTTGTACTGACTGTCGAAGACAAGACCACCGAGGACAAGAATCGCGCGGTCAATCAGCCTCTCTTCTTCTATCTGAACGGCACCCATCAGCCAGAAGAAGTTGTCATCAACAAAATCGGCAAGAACCAGATCAGCGGCTACCTGAGCATCCCGAAGGCGAGTGCTCAGCCCGCGACTTCCGCAGCTTCCACTTCCGGCAAGTAAATCTGCTCAGTTTCTTCCAAGGGGCGGCTTCGGCCGCCCCTTTTTGTTTCTAACAACCTATCCCTGTTGTCTCGCACAATTCCAGTATCTCTCTGGCAGTCGTTTTCTCTTCCTGCTCCGCTTCCGCTACAATCTGCATAGGCTTGGAGCCTCCCTTTGCGCTCTCCCACGACCATTGTCTATTGCGCCATCGACAACCTGATCTCGCCCGCCGGCAAGCCCCTTACTGGCTTCCCGGAGTTCCTGGACTCCCTGGCGGAATCCTCCATACCTTGCATCTGGGTGACCTCGCGTACGCGTTCTCAACTGGACGCAACCCTCCGCAGGCTCGGCCAATCCGAACCATTCATCGCCGAGGGCGGCTCTGGCGTTTATCTCCCCGAGGACTATTTCCATCTCAGGCCCGCTACCACGACTCGCCTCGGCCGCTTCACCTGCATCCCCGTAGCTTCGCCCCAGCCGGCTGCCGCGGAGGCGCTCGATCTCCTTGCAGAAGACACCGGGATTTCCGTGGTGCCCTTGCGTACTCTGTCTCCCCGTGAACTTTCCCAGAACATCGGACTTCCACAGCGCGAAGCGGAGCTCTTCCGCCTTCGTGATTTCGATGAGCTTTTTTTCTTAGCGGGCGCTTCCGATTCAGACATCGCCAAATTTCAAGCGGCTGCCGTCCAGAAAAAACTCGCTCTCCGGCCTCGCGGAGCTTTCTGGTCACTGGCCGTGAGTGCCAATCTTTCCACCTGCACTCGCGAGCTTACCAAGCTCTACGATCGCGCTTTGCGGGCGCACGCCTTCAACGTCGCCGTTGCGACCTCTGAGGAATCCCGCGAGCTCTTTTCTGCTTGTGAGCACGCCGTCCTTCTGACCGATCGCTCAGCGGAAGAGAATCTTCCTGACTATGCGCCGCTTTCGGGCCGTCCGCCTTCTCGCCCCGCTCCCAAATCCTTTCCTCTTTTTTCGCCGGATACCTGGAAATTCGTGCTCGAAACCATCGTCGAGCGCCGCTTCTAACCCGCCATTTCTAGCAAGCCGATTGCCCTTATCTGTTACTCAGCCCGCCCCCCTCATCGGAAAGGCGATGTCCTTTGTGTGTGAACATTTGCATACTCTGGTCGTCGGTGTTTATTTCATTGTGAGAATTTGCAAGAAAAGCCCAGCAAAAGGGCCTGTTCTGATAGTACCGTGACTCGCATTGCAACCTGGTACATGGATTGCTCCTGTGACCTTGCTCGTCGTTTACATACCCAGGCTCCTCCGGCTCACCTCACCCAGAGTCAGAGGACTAGGAGTACTTGCCCATGTCTTGGATGCGTCGCGTTTTTCACGTCAGCGCTTCGGAAACTCAAATGGGGCTCGTCCTCGCCCTCTGCATCTTCACCATGAGCGTCATGTCCATCGCCCTGGTCTGGCAGGCCCAGGTTATCGCCAAGCAGAACGCCGTCATTCGCATGCTCGAAACTCGTTTCGGCAGCTGACCGGGCCGCGGTACGGCCGGGAACATCTCCTGCTCACACCTACGTTTTTTTCCGCCCTCTCACGCTTTTTGTGCTTTAATTCTTCCTACAGGGGAATTCACTGTCAGGAGATTGCACGTGAAGCACTTTGTAGCTGCATCGTTACTTACTTTGTTACTTGCGTTAAGTTCGACTGCGCAACAGCCTCGCTCTGGCACCACCGCATCCACACAGCACCATTCTCATCACTCTCGTCACCATAAACATCACCACAGCAGGAATCACTCGGCAAGACACGCCAATCACACGCAATCAGCGCACTGATTCTTTTCGCATCCACCTCTAACACAAGAAGGGCCCCGACCGAAGTCGAGGCCCTTCTTGTAATTTAGCTGTGTCGTGTGGTGAGCAGTCATTGCTGCGTTCTGCCACCTGCCGACTTGCACCGCGTCAGCGGTGTATCCAGCATTGTTCTGCTTCTAAGCCCGGTGGAGTCATCCATCCCCCTCCGGAGCTCTGAGAGCTCACAGTTTCCTTCTACGCTGCGGCGGTGTGCACCGCAAGGGGAAAGTCCAGGAATCGCCAAGGCACACTTAACCCACGGCTTATCTTGCAGTTGTCCTGTGATTTTTGGGTTCTACTTGAAGAACAGCGTCTCTCTCAGTTGATCCCGGCCCACAAAGGTCTTAATGGTCCGGCAGTTTCCAAACAATCCCTGGATCTCGCGATTCTGATATACCTTCTGCGCCGCGAAAATCGGTTTCGTTGTCAGCACCTGTAATGTGCTGGTGTCCGCCACGCGATACCGCTGGAATCCTTCCGGTTTCCTGCTGTGGAACATCGCCAGGACCACCCCGCCGGGCCGCAGCATTTCCGTCAGATGCGCAACTGTATGCTTTGCCATCGTTGGGTCCAGGTAGTCCAACACATCCCAAAGCAGCAGTGCATCGAACGATGACGTTCCGTACTGCAAATTCTCAGTCAGGAATTTTTTTGCCTGTGCCTCTGGCGTGCGACCCTCAAAATCCTGTTCCTTCGGCGCTTCCGCGATACGCTTCGTTTGTTCTCTCTGAAACTCAAACCATCCGCGCAAGATGTCGTCTGAAGTTACCCGGAATCCCCGTTCAATGAAGAAGCTCAGAGTTGTCTGCCAGGCTGGGCCGAGGTCCAGCAGAGTTCCGTGGCCCAGACCTTCCAGGTTCCACAAGAACTCCTTCAGCCCATTCGAAATGCGCGTGGTTTCCTGCGACTCTGGCGCACGGTTGGCAACCACTGCCCTCCGACCGCCGTTCCCGTTGTTCGTATCTCTCTCGTATGGCAGTGGCCGACGGCCTGCCAATCCCGTGCTCGATCCAATCGCGATGCCCAATTTATTCAGGAATCCCATGGCTCAGTCTGCCCCCGCAACCGCCGCACCCGAGGCTGGCTTGTCTTCCGCCTTACCTTCGTCTTTTGGCTTATTTGCTTCCGTCTTCTTGGAACTCTCGCGGCCTGCCTTGTCTGATGCACTCGCGGGAGGTTTTCCGGCTTCCAGCATGCCGTGCAACTCCGCGCCTTCCTCGATGGAGATACGTTCCGCTTTCAAATCACCCTGCACACGAGCGGACCGCCAAACCTGGATTCGTTCCGTGCCTGTCAACTTGCCTTCCACGCGTCCGCGCACAATCACTTCCTTCGCGGTTATGTCGGCCTTCACCGTTGCGTTCGGTCCCAGCGTCACCGTGGCGTTTCCGAACGTCAGTTTTCCCTCAATATTCCCATCCACAAACAGATCTTCGTTGCCTGTGATCTCTCCCTTGATTCTTATCCCCTGGCTCACACAAGCGGCGGCTTTCGGCGACACTGTTGCCGGGACCACAGGCTCTTTTCCGCTGCCTGTTCCCCCACTCGGACTTGACTTTGTGGAATTCGCAGTAGCTGTGGAAATCTCGGGAGATGCTTGTGCTCTGCCATCCTCTTTACGCCACATGGAGACACCTCGACCCGTCATGGATGTTTCAAAGTCGCCTTCGAGGACTGGCTAGGTATTGCGACTCAGAAAGATAAAGATATTACAGCACTTATGCCCTGTAAAGGGCAAGTACACTTTTTTCCACAGCCCGCGTGACTTGTAAGGCTATACCCGAGCTTGGACTAGTACCTCTGGGAGCAACTCCGCTCCCTGGGTCGCCCCGTCCGCTTTCGCTCTCCGCATTTCCCACAGGGTCACGCACATACCCACCAGTTCTCGCGCGAATAACTTCACCGACTTGCGCTTCTCCCACCAGCGTTCCGGATCAAAGTCCCCATCCCGCGCACTCGCAACGCTCACTGCGATGCCCGGGGGGAAGACCTTTCCGAATATGTATCGTGCCCTGCGAGTGTGGTAGTTGGATGTGACAAGAATCACGCTCTTCCATTTGCGGCCTTCCGCAAAATGGGCGAGCGCGACCGCTTCTTCTGCGGTGTTGTCCGCGTCGTGCGCAAATCGCACAATCTTTTCTTTCGGCACTCCCCGTTCCACCAGATCGTGCTCCATCAACTCGCTGATTCCCGCGTTGGGCCGCAACTTTCTTCCGCTTCCCACGACAATTCCCGCGACGCCCTGGCGGTACAATTCCGCCGCGTGCGTGGCGCGATCCGCATAAAAATTGTCATCGCCCAGCACGATGATCGCGTCGGCGTGCGCTGCGGGTTCGTCCACTACCCAGGATTCCGCCGCATAACGCATGATGGGATGCCGCGCAAAATAAATCACTGCGCAAAATGCCGCCAGGCACAGCAGCACCACAAGATTCACGAGGACTCCTCCCCGTTCAGCCTGGCGCTGCACTCCGATTTTCATGGATTTGGATCGATCGACCGCAGTTGTTCCGCGGCCTGCTCGGGCAGGAATGCGTTGAAATATACTTCCTTGATGCTGTAGGACTTGCTGCGCTTCTCCACGATGGGCATGATCTCGATGTGCCAGTGGTAGTCCTCCGCCAGGGTCTTCCAGTAGCCCGCAAGTTCGCCCTTTTTATTCCGTGTATTGGGTGCGGTATGCACGACCAGGTGATAGGCGGGCGCCACTTTTTCCAACCGCCGCAGCACCCGGCCCAGCAGCGCCGCCAGTTGCCTCCGGTTCGCTCCTGGACGCGGCTGCTCAAACAAATGATTATGCCGCCGGTGCATCACCCAAATTTCAAACGGCACGCGCGAAGCGTACGGGCACAACGCGTAATAATCGCCCTGCACGTCCACGATGCGTTTGCCCTGCTTTTCTTCCTGCCGCACGATGTCGCAGAATACGCAGCGCTCGCGGTCCTTGTACCACTCGTGGGCAGAAGCCAGTTCATACTTGATGCGCCGCGGAACGAAAATCGTCGCCGTCACTTCCGAATGCGCGTGATCCCATTCCTCGCCCGCCAGCGCTCCCTGATTCTTGAAGACGCTGACGTACTTGAACCGCGCGTCTTTTTTCAAATCCGCGATCCGCAGGCCCCACACCCACAACACGCGCTCGATTTCCTCATCACTCAGTTGCGTAAATTTCTTGTCGTGCTCCCGCGTCTCGATCACCAGTTCGTGCGCGCCCAGCGGCCCCATCTTGTCGTAAATACCTTCGGCGGCCCGGCCCGGATCATTCTCCACGCGATACAGCGCCTCCGGGTGGGGTATTACGCGCCCCTGCCATACACCTTCAGCCGGCCAGGTCAAAATCGCTTTGGCGCTTTCCACGACTCCGGGATCGAAGGGACATTCTCCCTCCGCCCCCTGCATTTGCTCGCGCTGTCCACATACAACCCAGCTTTGTGTTATGGGATCTCGTCGGATTTCCATGGAGTTGTTATCGCGTGTACCGCGCCGGCGTCGGGCCTTGTTCGAGCATATGCCGGTCCCAAATCGCGCCCTCCCGGCTGTAGTAGGCCATCTCGAAATCCTGCGTCAGTTCCAGAGCATCTGTGGGGCAAGCGTCTTCACATAACCCGCAAAACATGCAGCGCGAAGTGTCATACGTAAACGTCGTCAATACTTTGCGCCGCGTGGCATCATCGCGTTCCCAGCCCACCACAATCAAGTTCTCCGGGCATGCCAGCGCGCACAAATTGCACCCGATGCACAACGTCTCTCCGGTTTCCGGGTGATTGTTCAGCCGCGGCGCCCCGCGAAATCGTTCCGCTACCATGGGACGTTCCAAGGGGTACTGCTCCGTGTATATGTTGCGAGGAAGTTGCGTCCGGAACGTGACGCCCATGCCCTTCAGGAAGTCCGTCTGAAAAATGCGTTCGACGAGTTCTTTCATGCTTTCAGTCTCTTTCCCCTACGCCCCTCTTGTCAAGGATACACGGCACGGTACCATGATTTCGGCCCAGCGCAATGCCGAACCCCTCGCGATGGCACCCTTAGCCTCACAGCCGCGTGTGTTAAGCTTTTTTCTGCCTTATTTCCATGCCTCACGATCTTCACTTCTTGCAGCTTGCTCTCGACGAAGCCCGCGCCTCTGCCGCCGCTGGCGAAGTCCCCATTGGTGCCGTTTTGGTGCAAAATGTTGCGGTCCTGGCGCGTTCGGGCAACCGCACTATTCGCGACAATGACCCCACCGCCCACGCGGAAATCGTCGTCCTCCGCGAAGCCGCGCGCCTGCTTGGCAACTACCGCCTTTCCGGCACCGTTCTGTACGTCACACTCGAGCCTTGCGCCATGTGTGCCGGTGCGATTGTCCAGGCGCGCGTTCCTCGCCTCGTCTATGCCGCCGACGACCCCAAAGGCGGCGCCTTCCGTTCCTGCTTCGAACTGCTCACCAGCCCCAAGCTGAATCACCAGGTGGACGTCACCAGTGGTCTCCTCGCCGAGGAATCCGCTGCCCTCTTGCAAACCTTCTTCGCCTCTCGCCGTTAATCCCCACGCTCGTTTCTTGCGTGCTGTTCCTGTCGCAATCCGGCCATTAATTCCGGTGCGCACCCCAATTCCGTCTGCATAGCCAGCGCCGCGCACTGTCTGTTAAAATAGTTTCACCGACCACTGCGGAGAGGTGACTGAGTGGTTGAAAGTACTCGCCTCGAAAGCGAGCGTACGGGGAACCGTACCGTGGGTTCGAATCCCACCCTCTCCGCCAGTTCTTGAAGAGATTATTCCGGCCTATGCAAGAAATCAGTTAGAGATACTTGATCAGCACGACTTCGTTGCGCGCCTCGTTGTAGACCAACTCATCCACCATCTGTTTGGTCAGCAGCAGTCCCAATCCTCCTGGCCGCAACCCCTTTTCTTCCCGCGCGTGCGCATGCGCGAGCGGGTCATCTTCGGGGTTGTTGATCGCCGCATGTTTGATTTCTTCGAGTTTAAAGCCGGGTCCCGGATCGTCCAGGCGGTACATCAGCATCTTGCTGGTGCGGATATAGGAAATCCGCACCTTTTGATTCGGGTCCAGATGACCGCCCCACTCGATGGCATTGTTCAGCAATTCCCGGAAGGCGTAGCCAACTTTTTCCATGACGTCCGGAGGCAGGTCAGTCTCCAGCAAATTCAGGAAGCTTTGCACGCGGCTGACGACCGAGCGTTCGCAGGGCACCAGGAGCTCGACCCAATGTGGCTTGGCAGAGAGAACCTCGATGGCCGGTGTTGCGGGATGGGTCGAAAGCGTATTTTCGATGACCGTGTGCAGTGTGTCAGCGTCGAAGGGCTTGCACAGGAACTGGTAGACACGCCCCCGCAAAGCATTCAACAGCGTCTCCGGCGTTTTGTCCGACGTCATAACCACGATTTTCGGAATGTGCGCTTCGCCGGTAAGGCTCCCAAGCAGGCCGAGGCCGGTCATCTTCGGCATCCAGATATCCAGCAACACTAGATCAAACTTCTTCTTGCGAATGGCGCGCAAAGCCGCAACGCCATCGGACGCGGTACTCACCGTGTGTCCGACTTTTTTCAGGATGCCGCGAACCATCTGGCGGGTGGTGGCATCGTCATCTGCTACGAGAATGTGCGGCATCGGGAGGCTCCGGATCGCGGTACTGAATATCCATCCATGAAGAAAGCATCATTATTTCTTCTGTTTTCCTGGCGATCGCTTCGGCTTCTTGCCAAGACTGCTGCGCCGTTCGCCCTGGGTTTGCATTGCGTATCCTCTCAGGTTTTCTTCCAGCTTCGCAATCTCTTCCTTCAGGCCGGCAAAGACAGGCTTGGCGCCGCTCAGTTCAGACTTTCGGCCCAGTTCTTCGAGTTCCTGTGCCCGGTCGTGTGCGTGTTGCGCCAGGAAAATGCCGACCGACCCCTTAAAGGCGTGCGCCAACGAGGCGATTTCTGCCGCGTCATCTCGCTGCAACGCTCGCTGCAAGGAGGCGATGCGTTTGGGAGCGTCGCGCAAAAACGTCTTGATCATCTGATGTAGCAGGTTTTTGTCGCCGCCGATTCGCCCCAACAGCTCGTCGATTCCTGCTGAAGCCGCCCTTATTGGCGTTTCCGGCGCGGACGGAACCTGTCGAATACCTTCGGCAGCATCAATGATATCCGTCAGCCCTTCCAGCCGGAATGGCTTGCCCAAAACGGCGTCAAACCCCTCGCCGCGAAGACGCGCCGCATCCTGGTCGGTGTTATTGCCTGTCAGCGCGACCAAAAAAGTGTGGCTGCCGGCCCGTTTCTCATTCTCGCGGATTGCTTGGGCCGCTTGAAGACCACCCATCACGGGCATCTCCTCATCGAGCAGCACAACATCGAAACGCTCGCGGAGAAGTGCGTTCAAAGCTTCCCGCCCGTTCGCCACCGCGTGAACGTGATGGCCGCTGCGCTCCAATTGATATTTGGTGAGCGTCCGTATGTCTTCCTGATCGTCCGCAAACAGAATGCGCAAGACGCGCCTCTCCTTCAATGCCGGCTTGCCATCGGGAATAGCCGGGGCATTCTTATGGCCGTGCGTGGCATCTTCCTCAGGCGCGGTGGCCTTCGGCAATCGAAACCAGAAACGCGAACCAATCTCCGGCAACGACGTGCAATTGATCGAGCCCCCCCAGCGTTCCACCGTCGTTCGACAAAAGTACAAGCCCAGCCCCGCCTTCCCGCCGCCGTCCTTCCCTTTTGCAAAAAGGCCAAACATCTGCGCGGGACGCATGTCCGCGGGAAGTCCCGGGCCCTCATCATCAACGTAAGCCTTGCGAAAATCACCGTCGGCCTGCAGGCCAACAGTGACGTTGCCTCCCGGCGAAGAATAGCGCAACGCGTTCTCCAGCAAATTTGTGAACACGCGCCGCAACCGGCTCGCTTCGCCCTGAACGTGCCAGGAGGCCCCCTGGTCAATCTGCGGGTCCAGAATCAAGTTGACGCGCTTGGCCTCGAAGGCCGGGGAAAGCGAAGTCATCGCCTCCTGCGCGCAAGCCAGCAGGTCCGGCGCATGAATTGTGGCCCGTTCCACCTCCATCGTGGACTGCAGATCCGAGGCAAATACCTGCAGAATCTGCCGGATCATGGATTCCTGCTGTTGCGTTGCCAACTTTCCCAGGGCGATGAATTTCTTCCCCTGTTCGCTGGTCGCTTCCGTGGCCAGACAATCGAACGCGCCGCGCATCGCGCTGAGCGGTTGGGAAAGATCGTGAATGATGCAGTGCAGCAGGATTTCTTTTTTTTGGATTTCGCGATGCAGTTTTTCATGCTCCAGCAAGGCGTTGCGCGCCGTCTGCAAGACTTGCACCTGCTCGCCATACTCACGATCAGGGCTGCGCAGCGCCAGCAGTTGTCTGCCCTCGGCCCGAAGAGCGGTTGCCTGAAGGGGAATCTCGCGTCCTATCGCGGTGCTCTCGATCCAGACCTCCGAGCGGCATTCGGCGGAGCCCGGTGATCGCCAGCAGTCTTGCGCCTCCGTCAGGAAAGTTTCCAGGAACGGCGATTTCTCCGCGAGCGGAATTTCCGTTTCGCTGCAGCGTGCCGTGCCCCACAACTCCGCGAACCATTCCGGAGGCTCGCTTAGCAAAACGAAGTTCCCTTCCCCTTTATGCTCCAGCAGGGCATACCCAAGCTCGCGAAAAAATGTCTGCAGCGGAGACGCCATGATCAACCGAGCATCTTTCCCGTAAGTTCCGAAAACGCAGCCTCAACACCTTCACCCGTTTTGGCGCTAGTACGGAGGATGCTCCAGTTTTTTGATGCGAGTTGCAACTCCAAAGCGGTATCGAACTGCCACTCGTTCACCAGGTCGCACTTATTAACGACAAACACAAATGGGACCGCCCCTATTTCAGACCGGGCTTTCTGCTCCAGGGCCAGCGCCTTCTCTACCGTGGCAGGCCGCGTTCCGTCGGCGACTAGCAGATATCCAAACGCCCCCTGCAGGTGATTCCAGTGCATTTTCTGAAAATCGTCTTCCCCGTACAGGTCCCACAGCACCAGATTCACCTCGCTGTCTTTCATCTGCACGACTTTCCTGCTGATTTTCACTCCAACGGTCGTATGGTACGCGTCGGAGTAAATGCTTTCCACGTACCGCTGTACCAGGCTCGTCTTACCCACGGCGAACGACCCAAGCATGCAGATTTTCTTTTGTAGCATGGCGGAGGTCAGTTTGCCCCTGGCGCGGAAACGCGGAAAGTAACGCTGCGGTTGTATTGGCGATTCTCTTCGGAATCTTCCTTACGCACAGGCTCGTCCGTCGCAACGCCTCTGGCATGAATCCGCGTTTCGGGCACACCCCACTGGCCCAGTTGCCACGCAATTCGTTCGGCGCGTCTCTGGCTCAGTGACACATTTGTTGTCTCCGCGCCAGTGCTGTCGCAGTGCCCGATGACTTCCAGTGTCGCGGGCCTCTGAAGAGCCTCGGCGTTTTCAAGAAGGGATTTCAGCCGGGGAGCAAGAGCACGCAGCGCCGCTATTTGGATTGGCGAAAGTGCTGCGCTCGCAACTGGAAACAGCACAACCAGGCTTTGGACGTCATTCCTGACCTGGTCAAATGCGGCTTGCTCGTTCAATTGCAATCCCGAGAGATTCACACCGCGAATCCCCGGCACAAGAACTGCCCGGCGCGACATATCCGCTACCCAAGCCGCCGAAGCATGGCCCTGCGGACGCAAGGTGCCATCCTCAACCACAAACGTGACTCCTGCTGGGGGAGCAAGCTGTGCCGTGGCGCGCTGTTGAAGGATGGCGTCGTCCAGCGCGTAATAAGCGCCCCAGTGAAACTCCCCGCGTCCGGGAGATAGTCCTGCGCTCTTTACGAATTTGGTCGGCTCCACCGCAAGTGGATCGCGCAGCCCTCGAATTACAAAACGCCCGTTCTCACGCCCAAACGAAGTAATCACCAATCCAGGCTGATCGCGCAACCTGGAAACAACCTGGCTCCAGCGATGATATTCCCACCAGCGCCGCCCTGCCCAACCTCCGAGGAGCAGCAAAAAAATCGCAGCCGCGACCCACACGTAGCCTCGCCCCTGGCGCGGGCGCGCTTCCTTGTAGCGAAACTCGAGGCACCGCGTGAGGTCAGCGTCAATGGTGGCAAAGGGCGCGGTGTTGCCGTCGAAATGTTCTAGTTGCACGGCATACATCCTGTGAATGCTTTCCAACGTTTCGGCTAGCGTGTCGCGTAGCGCGTGCGGCGCAATTCCTCGAATCACCGCCGCTATGATGGCCTGCGGGCCTTGCTCCACCCAAACATCCAAGTCGCCCACATTCATCCGCCCCAATCCCTGGCCTTCTGCGGTGTGAAACGAATCGCGCACAAAATCCTGAATTGCGGAAAGCATTCCGGAAACCAGGCTCGGGTCTTGCGTCGCCACTGTCGGGGCAACAGCGTGGCCCAGTGGCAAGCCCGTTTTCCTGTGGATCAGGAAAACCTGCTCGACGCGAAAGACCAGGCTGTGCAGTAGAACCACTTCCGTAAACGACCGGCCTGTGCGCAGGGCCTCCAAGCGCCACTTCAGCCCCTGCCATGACAGGCTCTGGTCCATGATTTCGTTGAAGGAATCCAGAAACGAGCGCAGCGTCTCCAGAATGGACTTGCGGATTGCCGGCCCCATCACCGGGAACAGCGCGTCGGCAAGCGTGGCCGGGTCCTTACGCACCGATTCACGCAGTGCGCTCTCGATTGTCGGAGCCAGTGCGTCGCTCAGCGCTTCATCGCCACCTTGTTTCCGGCGCAACTGAATGGCCTCGGCGACTACGCTGCTCACATCTTCCGTGCGCGCCTCGGGATCCGCCACGCGCTGGTGCAGCCGGTCAATGGCTTCCTGTTCCGGCGCAAGTATCAGGTGGCGCAATTCTTCAAGCGGACCGCTTCCGTTCGCGGAGGCTTGTTCCGCGGGATCGGGGGCGCGTCGAGTTGCGGGCGTGTCGGCCATGATCTGTTGGCTTGCAGAAAGAAATAGCGGGCCCGCAGGGACGAGGCCCGCACGGTTGTTTGCGCCTATTTCTCCGGCAACTCCAATTCATCTTTCAGGCGGAGAGAAAGCTCGGTGAAAAGATCGGCAAGCATGGCGCGGTCCGTCTTGTCCGCGCGCAAGGTTTCCGCTTCGTGCTCCAGCGCGGAGTCCATCTCTTCTTTCGACTTCTGAATCTGATTGCTCAGCGTCTTGGACTGCTCCAGAATCCGCGAGCGCAGATCCCCCTGGGCGCTCGTGAGCTGGTCTTCCACCTGCGAGAGCTTCTTTTCCAGGGTCTTGGAGGCGTCGCGCGATTCCCGCGTCAGCTCCTTCAAGCTATCCGATCGTTCGGATTTCTCCGCCTTGAGCCGCTGGTTCAGGGATTCCATCTCCTCACGCACAAAGGATTCCAGCGTGTCAAAGCGCTTTTTCAAGTCCTCTCGCAGGGCATCGGAGGATTTGGTGAGGCGCTCTTCGAGGCGCGCGAATCGCTTCTCGTACTCTCGCATATTGGACCCAAACAAAATGTCGCGGATCTTGTCAACGTTGGCGCCCTCGCGCAACTCGCCGTTAGCGGCGTTCTTTTCCTCGTGTTCGGATGGCATGGCGGTTCGCACCCCTTTCTTGCGGCTCTGCGGCTTTTTGGCCATCCGGCGACACTACTACGAGACACCGGAATGAGCAACACGCTCCACGGTGGGCCCGGAGGCGAAGGAAGATCGAAGGTTCGCAGACGGCTTTACTGGCCTGCGGAAAGCACCGCGACGCCGTAAGTCGGCAACTCGATGGACTGTTTTGTGCCACCCTGCAGCACGTCGTTCATCGCGGCGGGCAGCATCACGGTCTGCGTTTGCTTGGCGAAATTGATCAAAATGTACACCACGCCATGCGCACCGTATCGCGGATAAACTTCCACGCCCGTAGGCACGTTGGGCAGCGGAGTCTGGATCGCGCTATCCTCCACCATCCACTTTGCGGCGCGCGCCATGGTCGTTTTGTCGAGCCACGCTCCAATGTAGGTGATACGTCCCTTGCCGACTTTGCGCGTGATGGCCGCAGGCTGGCCGTCCAGCCAACCATTGCTCTTGCCATACGTGAGAAGGACCGACGTATCCGCATCCTTAGCGCTGAGTAATTCTGCCCACAACGAACTCTTCCCACTGCCCCACTTTCCTTCAACGGGCACCGGATCGGTCAGCGCATAGTATTGTTCGACGCGCCCGCCCAGCAGCGCTCCCAACGGACCTGGCTGACGATCGGGTTGCAGTCCGTTGTCATCGTCTTTCATCGCCGTGCGCTGGCCCAGCACCAGGTGTCCTCCACCCTGTACGTATGCGATCAGGTTTTTCGCGGCCGCATCGGAAAGCACACTCAAACCGGGAGCGACAACGAGCTTGTACTGGCTCAACGACACGGTTGGTGGAACGATGTCGATGGATTGCGCGATGGCCCGCAGCGGTTCGTAATAGCTGATGATTTCCTCGACCGGATCATAATTGCGGTTGTGTTTTTGCCATTGAATGGCCCAGCGGCTGTCATAGGAATGCAGAATCGCGATCTGCGATTTCGGTGATGTGCCGGCAAGCGCCGGCCCAGCTTTGGCGAATTCCTTTCCGATCTGTGACACTTCCGAATACAAAGGAACAGGCATTCCATCGGCTCCCACAATCGTGCCGTGATATTCCTCCTGGCCGTTCAGCGCGCTCCGCCATTGCCAGTAACTGACGGCGTCGGCGCCGTGCCCCACATCGAGCCAGGCCATCGCGCGCACTTCGCCCTTGTCCAGAGAATTGTTGATCCCCGCCCAATTCACGGAGCCTGGCTGCGTTTCCATGACCCAGAAATTCTTTTGCTTGAAGCCGCGCGTCAAGTCGTGCGTCGCGCCGTTGGACGCGGGATTCAGGTGGCCTTGTCCCACATAGTTATCCCACGCGGCCAGGTCGAGGTCCTGCTCAACGGTATAGTGGTCGAATCCATCGAACCAGCCCATCGTATTGGTGGTAATAAACTGGCGCCCATCGGAGTTTTCGCGAATCACGTCCGTCTGATTTTTCTGGTAGCTGCGCCAGGTGTCGCTCACAAACCGCATCCAGCTCAACAGCAGCCCGGGATTTCCGTAGTTCACCTCAATCGGAATCTGATCCCATGCGAAATAGGTTTGGCTCCAGTACGAAGTGGTCCAGCGGGCATTCAGATTGTCCAGCGTGCCGTAGCGCGCCTTCAGCCATTGTTGAAACTGCGCGCGTGTCTCCGGATCGAAGGAAGTGTTGGCATACTCATTGTCAATCTGCCAGCCCAGCACGTAGGGATTGTGACCAAAGCGCTTGGCCATCTGCTCCGCGATTTTGCGCGCCATTTCGCGATATTTTGGATTGGCCCAGTTGAATTGCTGGCGGTTGCCATGTTCGTCGCGACGGCCGTCTTCACGGATGCGCAGCGTTTCCGGATATTTCTGCGTCAGCCATGCGGGTGGAGCGGCCGTTGGAGTGCCAAGCACGGTGTAGATGTCACGCTTGGCGGCTGCAGTCACCGCGCGGTCCAGCCAATCCAGATCGTAGTGCCCTTCCTCGGGTTCCATGCGGCTCCAGGCAAATTCGCCGACGCGTACAAAATGAACTCCTGCTTTCTGCATCAACTCGAGATCCGCGTCCCAGCGTGACTCCGGCCACTGTTCGGGATACCACGCCGTGCCAAGAAGCAGCGGCGGAGCGGTCTTGGAGGGTGGAGTCTGCGCAGAACCAATGTGCGTGAAGCAAAGCAGTACAAAACCAAGGCATACGGTAAAGCAGAAAATCAGGCGGCAAACTCTTCGTGGATTCACGATTTTTCTCCCATTGAACACGGCGACAGGATGGACGCTCGCGTCGCTTTCGACTTCCAGTGTGTGGAGCGAATCCGGCGCGCACACGCGCCGGAAGCCTGAGTGTACATCAAATAAGGAAGCCCGCATTCTAATTGGTTTCCTTGCCTCGCCCCGCCCCGGCCCACCTCCGCGGGTTACAGTTCTCTATTGGAAATGAGAGGGCTGGTCTTAGCGCTACGAGATCTTCAGTTTAGGAATGCTCGCAAATTCATTAGATGAAAAATTTCGATAGTGACAACTCATAACTTTGCTGGCAGGATTCGTAACTTATAGATGATACGCATGTTAACTGCTACGCAAGGCTGTTTCATATTGGAGCAGATACTCTTCGTGCGCATTAGCTCGCCCAAGCAATGGATTTTGGCGCGAGAGCCTCGTTGCCGATGTTATAATCATCTTTCGAAGTGCCAGCCAGTCATCATTCACTGGCAAACACTAGGCTCCCCCTTCCGCTCCGAGTTGGACCCGCCTAAAGGACCTATCGATGCCAAGAACGATTGATGTTACAGAACTGATTCTGCGAGACGCCCATCAGAGTCTAATGGCGACACGCATGGCCCTGGAAGACATGGTCCCGGCCTGCGAGGACATTGATAAGGCGGGATTCTGGAGTGTGGAGTGCTGGGGCGGCGCCACATTCGACGCCTGCATCCGTTTCCTGAACGAAGACCCCTGGGAGCGCCTGCGAACGTTCCGGAAGCTGCTCCCCAACTCCCGGCTGCAGATGCTCTTGCGCGGGCAGAACCTGCTCGGCTACCGGCACTATGAAGATGGCGTAGTTGATCGCTTCGTGGCCAAGGCCGCGGACAACGGGATGGACGTCTTCCGCGTGTTCGATGCGCTGAATGATGTGCGCAACGTCAAGCGCGCCATCGCCGCCGTGAAGAAGGCTAACAAACACGCGCAAGGGACGATCTGCTACACGATCAGCCCGTTGCATACCGTGGAAGGTTACGTACAGCAGGCCAAGGAATTAATGGATCTCGGTTGCGATTCGCTGTGTATCAAAGACATGGCGGCGTTGCTGAAGCCGCAGCCAGCCTACGACATCGTCAAAGCAATCAAGGAGTCCCTGGGCCCGCAGGTGCGCATTCACATCCACGTACACGCAACGACGGGCGTGACGCTCGTTTCGTTGATGAAGGCGATCGAGGCGGGCGCAGACGCTGTGGACACGGCGATCAGTTCCATGAGCCTAGGGCCGGGACATAACCCCACGGAAAGCCTGGTTGAAATGCTGGAAGGCACGGGCTACGACACGAAACTGGATATGGGAAGGCTGATTAAGATTCGCAATCACTTTGCGACGATTCTTCCTCGCTATAAGGAATTCCTCTCCAACATCACCGGAGTGGACACGGAGATCTTCAAGAGCCAGATTCCGGGCGGCATGATCTCCAACATGGAGAGCCAGTTGCGCCAGCAAGGCGCCGCGGACCGCCTCCAGGAAGTGCTGGAAGAAGTTCCGCGCGTCCGAAAAGTCGCCGGGTACCCGCCGCTGGTGACGCCATCGAGCCAGATCGTCGGCACGCAAGCGGTGTTTAACGTACTGATGGGCGACTACAAAGTGATTACCGGAGAATTCGCGGACTTGATGTTGGGTTATTACGGGAAGACGCTCGGTGAACGCGACGGGCATGTTATCGAGTTGTGCGAGAAGCAGGCCAAGAAGCCGCCCATCACGCAGCGCCCGGCAAACCTGCTGAAGCCGGAGTGGGAGCAATTGCGCACCAATGCCATCGCCGTAGATGGCTGCGACGGCTCCGATGAAGACGTTTTGACCTGGGCCATGTTCCCCAAAGTGGCTCCGAAGTTTTTCCCTGCCCGCTCGCAGGGCCCCAAGAGTGTTGCGAAGGACCCCAATGCACCGGTTGCTTCCGCGGGGGCGTCTGCCTCTGCGCCGGGCACTGGGCCAGTACGAGAAACAATCAAATACGAAGTGAAGCTGGATGGTAAGACGCATCAGGTGACCATCTCGCCCGCATAAGGGAACCTACTGTATGAAAACGATGGAGCAACGCATTGAAGAGCTAAGGCGACGCCGCGCGGAAATCGAAGAAGGCGGCGGCGCTGCAAGAATTGAGAAGCACCACAAATCTGGAAAACTAACCGCACGCGAGCGCATTACGGAACTTTGCGACCCGAACAGCTTCCAGGAATCCGGGTTATTCGCCGAGCATCGCTCCACGCTGTTTGGCATGGAAGGCAAAGCCTTCCCGGCAGACGGCGTCATCACGGGCGCGGGCACAGTTCTTGGGCGGCGCGTTCATTTGGCCAGCCAGGACTTTACGGTTGCCGGCGGTTCCGCGGGCGAAGTCCATTCGCTGAAGGTGGCGGCGACAATGCAGCAGTCGCTGAAAACCGGCACTCCGTTCGTGTTCATTAACGATTCCGGCGGGGCGCGTGTGCAGGAAGGCATCGATTCCCTTTCCGGCTACGGCAACGTATTCTTCCAAAACGTAGTGCTGAGCGGCCTGGTGCCTCAAATCTCGCTGATTTGCGGTCCCTGCGCGGGTGGAGCGGCTTACTCCCCTGCCCTGACCGACTTCATCATTCAGACGCGCAAGGCCCAGATGTTCATCACGGGACCAAACGTCATCAAGCAGGTGACCGGCGAAGACGTCACGGCGGAAGCCCTGGGGGGCGCCGATTCGCACATGACGCGCTCTGGCGTCATCCATTTCATCGCGGAGGACGACAAGCATGCGCTGCTGATCTGCAAGAAGCTGCTCAGCTTCCTACCCGCGAACAATGCGGAAGATCCGCCGGATGTCCCCAACGATGGCCGCGTGGACCCGAATCCGCGGCTCAACGAAATTGTGCCGGCCGATCACAAGCAGCCTTATGACGTCCGTGAAGTAATCGTGAATATCGTGGACGCTGGCGACTTCCTTGAAGTGCAGGCGGGTTACGCGCCAAACATCGTTATCGGCTTCGCCCGCGTCTTGGGCCGCACTATTGGCGTGATTGCCAATCAGCCCTCGGTCATCTCTGGCGTGCTGGACATCAACGCGTCGGACAAGGCTTCGCGCTTCGTGCGCTTCTGCAACGCCTTTAACATTCCCTTGGTAACGTTCGTGGACGTACCCGGCTTCTTGCCGGGTGTCGACCAGGAATACGGCGGAATCATCCGTCACGGCGCAAAGATGTTGTTCGCCTATTCCGCAGCGACGGTGCCCAAGGTTACGATTATTCTCCGCAAGGCTTTCGGCGGCGCCTATCTGGCCATGTGCGGCAAGGACCTGGGCGCGGATCGCGTATACGCGTGGCCCACGGCGGAAGTAGCGGTAATGGGCGCGGAAGGCGCGGCGGAAATCGTCTTCAAGAAGGAAATCGATGCCGCAAAGGACAAACCCGCCAAGCGCAAGGAAATGATCGAGAAGTATCGCGAGGCCTTTGCTACTCCGTATGTTGCCGCCGGGCGCCGCCTGGTGGACGACATCATTGAGCCCGCAGACACGCGGCGCGTGCTGGCCCAAGCGTTGGAATTTCTGCACACCAAACGCGAACTGCGGCCTGCCAAGAAGCACGGGCTGATTCCGCTCTAGGATGCTGAGGCAAAAACCATGGCATTTCGCACAGTAACGACGCTGAAGAACGAGATCGTTGAACTCCGCCAGCGCATCGAGAAACTGGAAGCGCTGCTTGCCGCTGGGCGCGCGGTGGCGCCAGCGGCGCCGGTTGCGTCCAAACAGGAGATTTCACCGGAGATCGTGCTGGCCATTTCCGCGGCGGTGGCAGCATTTCTTGGCAAGCGGGCCACCATCCGCCAGATTCGCCTTACCAGTTCAAACGCGTGGTCAGCGGCGGGGCGCGCTTCGATGCAGGCTTCACACACTATTGTTCGAGGAAACCGTTAGGTCCGGGTGAAAAATGAAACTCAAGGTTACGGTTGACGGAAAGACATATGAAGTGGATGTGGAAGTAGCGCCGGAGCCCACTCCGGTTTTACCTTCCTTTACGATGCAATCCCCAGCAACGGTCGTTTCTGCCGCTCCGGCGGGCGGTGCAGCCGCTGGCAACGGGGACGCGGTCGCCAATGAAGAAAAAGTATGTCGCAGCCCGGTCTCCGGCATCGTGGTGAAGTCCAATGTGCGTGCCGGCCAAGCCATTCTTCCCGGAGACATCCTCTTTGTTCTGGAAGCCATGAAGATGGAAACAGAAATCACGGCGCCGCAGGCGGGCAAAGTGGCAACCGTCAAGGTGAACGCCGGCGACAGCGTCAAGAGTGGACAGGTGGTGCTGGAATGGGAGTAGATTCGGCGTCTTTGCAAAAGGTTCCTGGCTTCCTTTTCTTTGATCATGTGGCAATTTCCGTCAAGCAGGGCGATCTGGATAAACAGGTGGTCGCCTACAAGCTGATGGGCTTCACGGAGATTCACCGCGAAGACGTGCACGGCAAGGATCTGGTTCGCGAAGTCCTGCTGCGCATCGGCGAAGGCCCCAACCTCATTCAGTTGCTCGAGCCGCTTTCGGCGGAATCTCCCGTGACCAAGCAAATCGAAAAGAATGGCGGGCGCGGCGGCTTTGCGCACATCGCCCTGCGCGTCGCGGATATTCACAAGGCCTTCGATTACTTGAAACAGAATGGCTTTCACATTATTGATGCAGCGCCGCGGCCGGGTTCGCGAGGGACCACGGTCTTTTTCGTGCACCCGAAAACGACCGAAGCCGCCGCTTTAGGTTATCTGGTGGAAGTGGTGCAGGAGGGCTGAAGGTTATGTGGGAAGAGTTTCCGCAGGTAAGCACGGCGGAATGGGAAAAGGCCATTCAAGCCGACCTGAAGGGCGCGGACTACGACAAAAGGCTCGTTTGGCACACTGACGAGGGCATTATCGTGCGCCCTTATTATCGCCGGGAGAATTTACCCGGCACGACGGGTCAAGCCCGTTTCACGGGAGAATGGCAAGTCGCCAAGGATGCCGATATTCCCAAGGACGCGGTGCGCGGCGATTTATTGCACGAGCAGGGAGCGACCGCGATACAGGAGATCGGTTACGCGCTGGCGGAATCCGGGGGGAAACGTCCCCATTTTGTATTCGCAGTCGGCGGAAACTATTTTTTTGAAATCGCCAAGCTGCGCGCGGCGCGGCAACTGTGGGCACGTCTTTCAAAAGAGCCACTGGTCATTTGGTCGCGCACGTCGTTTGCCAACAAGAGTCTTTACGATCCCTCCGCGAACCTGCTGCGCTGCACTACCGAAGCGATGAGTGCCATCTTTGGCGGCTGTGATTATCTGATTGTGGAACCGGCGCGCTTCCCAGCTCACCTTGCGGATGGCGTGGTGCGAATTCTGCGCGAAGAATCGCATTTCGATCAGGTCTCCGACCCGGCGGGCGGTTCGTACTACATTGAATCTCTGACCGCCTCCATCGCCACGGAAGCCTGGAAAGTGTATGAGTGCGGGCTCAGCGGGCGCGACGTAGCCATTGCGGTTTCCCGTGCGGCAAAGGAAAAAGCCGTTGCGCAACGAAAGCGCACGCTGGTAGGCGTCAACAATTATCCGGATCTGACGGAGACCCTTCCGCCGGATGCTAAACTGCCCGGCGCGGCATGGCGCATGGCCAAGCCGTTCGAAGAGATTCGTCAGCGCGTCGAGAAGTCCGGCAAACGGCCTCGCGTCCTGCTATTGCAGCGCGGCCAGGTAAAAATGCGCATGGCACGCGCGAATTTCTGCTTGAACTTTTTTGGCTGCGCGGGATTTGATGTGAAGACGTCGGACACGCTGGAACCGGCGGACCTCGTCGTTCTCTGCAGCTCCGACCCCGAATATCTGGCGCTGGCGCAGGAAATCTGCCCCAAAACCAAGGCGCCGGTCCTCGTCGCTGGTAACCCGAAAGAACAAATTGAGGCATTGAAGGCGGCAGGCATACGCGACTTCATCTATCTGGGCATGAACGCCGTCGAAGCGCTTTCCCGCTGGCAAGAGGCACTCGCATGAGCCGCGAAGACTGGAAGACACTCGAAGGGATTAGCGTCAAACCGATGTACACCGCCGCGGATCTTGCCGCCATTGAGCACCTGGATTATCCCGCAGGGTTGCCGCCGTTTCTGCGCGGCCCCTACTCCACGATGTACGCCCTGCAGCCTTGGACCATCCGCCAGTACGCGGGCTTTTCCACTGCAGAAGATTCCAATGCTTTCTACCGGCGCAATTTGGCCGCGGGCCAAAAGGGATTGAGCGTTGCTTTCGACTTGGCCACGCATCGCGGCTACGATTCTGATCACGAACGCGTCCGGGGCGATGTCGGTAAAGCCGGCGTGGCGGTTGATACCGTC